>Ga0316604_10003366_pt1 | contig 11297 bp, 10 predicted proteins | sample OWC_soil_day20_C_FD_207650 | JGI IMG/M metagenome (GOLD analysis project Ga0316604, IMG submission 207650) | Wetland soil microbial communities from Old Woman Creek delta, Ohio, United States - OWC_soil_day20_CT | ecosystem: Environmental > Terrestrial > Soil > Wetlands | place: USA: Ohio... | reverse complement strand
GCAAGTGGGAAAAACGTGGCTGATGCGCGAGTTCGGGAAAACCGAGTATACGAAGTGCGCTTATATCAATTTTGACAATAATGCGCGAATGCAAGAGCTTTTTACGGGTGATTTGAACATTGAACGACTCGTTACTGCCTTGCAGATTGAAGCGGGCGTTACCATCGAAGCCGAAAACACGTTGCTGGTTTTTGACGAGGTGCAGGAAGTGCCGCGAGCTCTGGCTTCGTTGAAATATTTTTATGAAAACGCGCCTCAATACCATATTGTTGCCGCAGAAAGTTTGCTCGGAGTGGCGTTGCATCCAGGCACGTCATTTCCTGTAGGTAAAGTGGATTTTTTGGATTTGTATCCACTGAATTTTGTGGAGTTTATGCTGGCCACCGGTAATGCGAATCTCGTAGAACTTTTGCAGTCGCGGGATTTTGCAGTGATCAAAAGTTTCAAGGGCAGATATATAGACTTGTTGAAGCAATATTACTATGTCGGGGGTATGCCTGAGGCTGTGGCGCATTTTGCGGATTCAGCCGATTACAAAGCTGTCCGTGAGATACAGCAAAAAATCCTGGTGGCGTATGAACAGGATTTTTCGAAGCACGCGCCTTATGAAACAGTACCCCGGATCCGAATGCTCTGGACTTCCATTCCTGCCCAGTTGGCCAAAGAAAATCGCAAATTTATCTATGGACTGATCCGACAAGGCGCTCGAGCGCGGGAATATGAACTGGCCATGACGTGGCTGGTGGATTGCGGACTGGTTTATAAGGTCGGTCGCGTTTCCAAGCCCGAAATGCCCTTGATGGCGTATCAGGATTTTGATGCATTCAAGTTGTTTGTGCTGGATGTGGGTTTATTGGCGGCGATGAGTAATCTTGACGTCTTGTCACTACTGGAAGGGAGCCGAATATTTACTGAGTTTAAAGGGACTCTGACCGAACAGTACGTATTGCAGCAACTGGTGGCGGGAGGGAAGATAAAGCCTTTTTATTGGTCGGCTGAGAAATCTACCGGCGAAATCGATTTTATCTTTCAATGGAATAGCGAAGTGATGCCGCTGGAGGTGAAGGCTGCCGAAAATTTGCAGGCGAAGAGTCTAAAAAACTATTGCCTGAAATATCATCCCAAGCAGGCGTTGCGAACGTCGCTGTCGGATTATCGTCGGGAAGAGTGGCTGACGAATGTTCCATTGTTTGCTATTCCTATTTTGGGGGATATTTTAGACAACTAATCAGAATATAAATTTTTTAATGTATCCAAATGTTATAATCGTAGGTAGAGAAATAATTGAAAAGTGAGGAGCCGGTATGCTGGATTTGCGAAGCTGGAAAAAAGCAGTGGAAGCACTGAAGATTGCGTTCGAAATCTATGATCAAAATCCCCTGTCCGATCATGTGCCGGAGAAAATAGTTTTACGTGATGGCGTAATTCAACGGTTTGAATTTACGTTTGAATTATCATGGAAAATGCTCAAACGATATTTGGAGGAATACGGACTGGAAAAAGTCGATAGCTTGAACAATCGTGATCTGTTTCGCGTAGGTTTTGAGCAAGGCCTGTTGGAGGATCCGGAGGTTTGGTTTCATTATCTTAAAATGCGAAATCAATCCAGCCATATTTATGATGCAGGCAAAGCTGCTATGGTTTTTTCCGCGGCGCGAAATTTTCAACAGGATGTCCAATTGTTGATGGAAAGGATTGAGGCGAAAAATCAATGATGGATATTCAGCCGCTACATGAAGATATTGTTAAGAATATTTTGCATCAACATGTGCCGGAGGCGGTCGTTTATGCTTTTGGCTCACGAGTGGCGTTAAACGCAAAGCCTCACTCCGATCTTGATCTGGTCGTTGTGGGGCAAGAAAAGATCCCGATTCATCGCATGCACTTGCTGGAAGAGGCGTTTGCAGAGTCAGATCTTCCTTTTCGCGTAGACATTTTGGATTGGCATGCAATTTCGGACGATTTTCGTGAACACATCGTAAAGTGCCGCGAAGTTTTTGCCGCAAAATAAGCAGGCCGATGTTTTTCATTTTGTCATGAAAACTGGGAATTTTGGCAGGAAGTATGGCGCAGCTTGACGAAATATAATATGTTATATAGTCGGATTGTATGCGTGTGGAATGCATACAAAAATCATAAGGGAAAGGACTTGGTACCCGATGAAGATCATTCTGCTCGCGGGGGGCGGCGGGACACGCCTCTTTCCGCTTTCACGCGCCCGCTTCCCAAAACAGTTTCTGAAGGTGACCGGGGACGAATCGCTGTTTGCCCAAACCGTGAAAAGATTTTTGGCGGTTACGGAGGCCCGGAACCTTGTGGTTATTACCAACCAGACGCATGAATATTTGGTGAAGTCGGAGCTTGCCTCCTGCGGCGCAGCGGATGCTCATGTGGCGTTGGAACCGGAGGGCCGCAATACCGCACCTGCCATCGCATTGGCTGTTGCTTATTGTCGGGACAAGCTGGAGGCAACGGAGGAGGAAGTGCTGTTTGTCGCGCCCTGCGACCATGTGATTCGTCCGGTGGACGTGTTTGCCGCCGGGGTGCTTGCCGCCGTGAAGCTGGCGGAACAGGGCAGTATCGTGACATTTGGCGTGAAACCGTCGTCGCCGGAGACCGGCTATGGCTACATCCAGGCGGGAGCCTCCATTAATGGCGCTTTTGTTGTAAATTCTTTCCGCGAAAAACCGGATTTGGAAACAGCCGAGAAATATGTTGCGGCAGGCAACTATTACTGGAATTCGGGGATGTTTGCTTTTACAATGGGCCGTTTTTTGCAGGAACTGGCGCTGCAACAGCCGGACATCTGTGAATTGACGATTCAACCGGTGGAGACGGTGCTGGAGCAGTTCGGGCAAATGCCGGATGTGTCCATTGATTACGGCATTATGGAAAAAGCGTCCAACGTGTTGGTCATTCCGCTTGCGGCCTACTGGAACGACATTGGTTCATGGGATGCGATTTATGATGTACTCGGTAAGGATAAGGACGGCAACGCAGTGAATGGCGACTGTATCAATATCGATTGCACCAATACCCTAATGCTGTCGCACCGTCATTTGGTGGCAGGCATCGGGCTGGAAGATCTGCTCGTCGTCGAGACGGCGGACGCTATCCTGGTGGCGAAAAAAGGCGAGTCGCAGAAAGTGAAGGATGTCGTGGCTTTGCTGAAAAGCAAGGGACGGCGGGAAGCCAGCGAACATTTGACTGACTACCGGCCCTGGGGCAACTATACGATTCTGGGCGAAGGCTTCGACTACAAAATCAAACGTATTGTGGTGAATCCGGGGCAAGTGCTTAGTTTGCAGATGCACCATCACCGCAGCGAACACTGGGTGGTAGTGAACGGTACTGCGCTAGTGACGATCGGTGACCGCGAACAGCTGGTATGCGACGATGAAAGTGTGTTTGTACCGCAAACGGTGAAACATCGACTGTCCAATCCAGGCAAGGTGCCGCTGGTGCTTATCGAGGTGCAGAGCGGTCGTTATCTGGGAGAAGATGACATCGTGAGGTTTGAGGATGTATATGGCAGGGTTGGCAAGTGACAGGTGCGAGGGCAATATGGGAATCGGGGAAAATCAGGAGGGTTGACGCGTGAGCAAGATTAAATTCGGGACTGATGGATGGCGGGGTGTGATCAGCGAGGAGTACACCTTCGCCAATGTTCGGCTGGTGGCGGCCGGGATTGCGGAATGGGTGCGGCGTCGCGAGGAGCAGACGAAAGGGATTGTAGTCGGCTATGATGCGCGTTTCTTGTCGGCGAAGTATGCGCAGGACTGCGCTGCAGTGTTGGCGGATGAAGGAATTAAAGTCTGGCTGTCGTCGGAAATGCTGTCGAGCCCGGCTTTGACCTGGCAGGTAAAGGATCGACAGGCCGCAGGCGGCGTGATGATCACGGCGAGCCATAATCCGCCGGAGTACAACGGATTGAAATTCAAGGCGTCATTTGGAGGTTCGGCATCGCCGGAGCTGGTGGCGGAAATCGAATCCTGCGTCAGTCGGTTGGAGGCGGAGAAGGCGGTCATTCCCAAGATTTCGTTGCCTGCGTCGGTAGAGGTTTTTTCGGCGCAGCAGTCCTATCTTGACCATGTTCGACAGATGCTGGATCCGGAACGTTTAATGACCTTCAAGAATAAAATCGTGTTTGATGTGATGCACGGATCGGCGCAGGGCTATCCGTCTGCTCTGGCAAAGACTTACGGACTGGATCTTACGGAGGTTCGCAGCAGCTATGATCCGATGTTTGGCGGCGTGAATCCGGAGCCGATCGAGAAGAATCTCGCTGCATTGCGGCAGGCGGTGCTGGAACAGAAGGCATATATCGGAGTGGCGACGGACGGGGACGGTGACCGCATCGGCGCGATTGACGCGGATGGTCGCTATATTACTCCGTATCAGATTTTTTGTTTGTTGATGAAATATCTCTATGAAAAAAAGGGCCTGCGAGGGCTGGTAGTGCAGACGCTGACGTTGTCGGAGCAGGTGAAGCGCCTGAGCGAGAAATATGGTCTGCAGACGCGCCAGACCCCGGTCGGCTTCAAGTATGTGGCCGAGCTGATGCTCAAAGAAGATATTCTGATTGGCGGCGAGGAGTCCGGCGGTATTTCAGTGAAGGGATACATTCCGGAACGGGATGGGATTCTGCTCGGATTCTTGCTTGTCGAGGCGTCGGCGGCTTATGGAAAAACATTGGGACAACTGCTCGACGAAATGGCCGAAGAGTTGGGAACGTTTTTCTATGATCGCCGGGACTTGCATCTGGAAATGGCGCGCAAGGAACGTCTGATGAACGGACTGGAAAGTGCGGCGCCCCAGGCAATCGGCGGCAAGCCGGTGCTGGAGGTCAATGTCGGGGACGGGACGAAGCTGAATTTCGCCGATGGTTGGGTGATTTTCCGGGGATCGGGCACTGAGCCGATCGTGCGGGTTTACTGCGAAGCGCAGAGCGCTGAGGCCGTGCAGGAGATTTTGAAGGGAGCGGTGGACTATGCAGAAAAAGCGTAGCATCCGTACGGCAGTCATCCCGGCGGCAGGTCTCGGGACGCGATTTTTGCCGGCGACCAAGGCGCAACCCAAGGAAATGCTGCCTATCGTGGACAAGCCCTGTATCCAGTACATCATTGAAGAGGCGATAGAATCAGGGATCGAGGATATCCTGATCATTACCGGTCGCAACAAACGCGCCATCGAAGACCATTTTGACCGTGCGGTGGAGCTGGAGATGACGCTGAAGGCCCAGGGAAAATATGATTTGCTCGGACTGGTGCAGGAGTTGTCGCGAGTGACGATTCACTATGTGCGCCAGAAGGAACCGAAGGGTCTGGGACATGCCGTATTGTGCGCCAAACATTTCGTCGGCGATGAGCCCTTTGCGGTGCTGTTGGGCGATGATATTGTGGATGCGGAAGTGCCGGTATTGAAGCAATTAATGGATGTTTACGATGATTGCGGCGGATCTGTGCTCGGCGTACAGGAAGTGCCAAAAGACCGGGTATCGAGCTATGGCGTTGTGAAACCGACTCCGGTCAAAGACCGGTTGTGGCTGGCTGACGATTTGGTAGAAAAACCGACGATTGAGGAAGCGCCGTCGCGACTTGCGGTTCTAGGCCGCTACATTATTTCACCGGAAATCTTTGAGATCTTGGAAACAACGGAACCGGGACGGGGTGGCGAGATCCAACTGACGGATGCGCTAAAGAAGCTATCCGAGACGGAACCGGTGTATGCCTATGAATTCGAAGGGCGTCGGTATGACGTGGGCGACAAGCAGGGATTCCTGGAGGCGACGGTCGATTTCGCCCTCAAACGCCCGGACCTGCGAGAGCCGTTCCTGAGTTATCTGCGGCAAACCGTCGATCGGGAAACCGATCAGTGAGGCGATAACACATATGAATGTTTTGGTGACGGGCGGAGCCGGGTATATTGGTTCGCATGCCGTGCGGGAACTTGTGTCGGCGGGGCACGGGGTCGTGGTGTACGACAATCTGGTAAAGGGGCATCGTGCTTCCGTACCGGCGGGAGTACCTTTCGTGGAGGGGGATATCCGCAATGCGGCGGTGTTGGCGGAGACCTTCGAGAGTTTTCCCATCGATGCGGTGATGCATTTCGCGGCGGCAAGCGAAGTCGGCGAGTCGATGACGGATCCGGCGAAGTACTACCGGGATAATGTGGCGGCGACGCTGTCACTATTGGACTCGCTGAAGGCGGCGAATATAAAAAAGATCGTGTTCTCCTCGACGGCGGCGGTATACGGTGAGCCGGACTCTTGCCCCATCCGCGAGGATGCGACGCTGCGTCCGACCAATGTCTACGGGCGCACTAAATTGATCATCGAGGGCATGTTGGCTGATTTTTCGATGGCCTATGATTTTTCGTATGTCGCTTTGCGCTATTTCAACGCGGCAGGCGCACTGCCGACGGGCGGCGTGGGCGAAGACCATTCCCCGGAGAGCCACCTGATCCCGTTGATCCTAAAAACGGCGCTCGGTCAGCGTGCTGCGATTTCAGTATACGGCACGGACTATCCGACACCGGACGGCGCCTGCATTCGGGATTATATTCATGTGACGGATCTGGCGAGCGCCCATGTGCTGGCGATTGAGCATTTGATGGCGGGAGGTGCGCCGCGGACCTACAACCTCGGTTCCCAGAACGGATTCTCCGTGAAGGAAGTAATCGAGAAGGCCAAAAAAATCACCGGCGTTGATTTTCCGGTAGTGGAAGCGCCACGCCGCGCAGGCGACCCGGCGGTGCTGGTGGCGTCTTCGGCGAAGTTTCAGCAGGACTTTGGCTGGCAAATGCGTTACAGTGACCTTGATACGATTTTGCGCACCGCCTGGGCCTGGCATCGCAGCCATCCTGACGGATATGAAATCCCTCTTGGAGAAAAGGCGGGGCATGAGAAAAGCGGAGGTTAAGCAACGCGTCGAAGTGTTCTCATGCCCCGCCTTTTCTCCCGCCCCCCGGATCTTCTCCCGCGTTACTTCTTCCTATCCGTACTAAATTTTTACGAAGGGTCTGTGAAATAATTACTGGAGGTGCGTTTCATGTCCGACACGACGATGCAACTGTCTTCCGGGTTTGCCTTTGACTATGGAAATTTGTATGGTGAGGGAAAAGTAACGGCAGCTGAAGTCGCGGCGCTTGCCGACAGGACTGCCGCCGCGCATCAGGCGATTGCGCATATGCGATTGACTGGCGAAGTGAAGGCTCATCTGTCGAAAGACGGGACTCCGGAGAAGGTGCTGTTCACCCAGCTCCCCTACGTCGAGCCCGGTCATCTCAATTCGCCTGACTCTATTGCTCGCTTGAAAGAATTCGGAGCTTCGTTGAAAAACAAAGTAGATGCGGTAGTTTCCTTCGGGATCGGCGGGTCTTATCTGGGCAACAAAGTGTTGTTCGACGTGCACTGCGGCGAGTTCTGGAACTTGCAGACGGTGGAGGAACGCGGCGGATGGCCCAAACTATATTTTTCGGGAAATAATCTGGACCCCCGGCGTACCGGCGAGTTGATCGCGCAGTTGGAGCGGGAGGCGCGCCAGAAGACGCATCACCACCCGAATCAGCTGTATCGGGTTTGTCTCGTCGTGATTTCCAAATCCGGCTCGACGATCGAAACTACGGCGACGTTCATGGCCCTGTATGATTCGTTGCGCCGACTCACGCCTCCGGTTGAGGTGCAGGTGGTAGCTGTGACTGATCCGGCCGAGGGCGCGCAGGAAACGGTGCTGCATCGATTGGCGCGGACGCATGGCTGGCAGACCTTCTGTGTGCCGGACGGAGTGGGAGGACGGTTCAGTATTTTCGCCGAAGTCGGGCTGGTGACCGCAGCCTGCATCGGGTTTGACATCGACGCATTTTTATCCGGCGCACGGGCCATGGATGAAGCGTGCGGAAACGCCGACGTTTACAAAAATCCAGCGCTGCTCAATGCAACGCTGAAGTATCTTGCGGCGGAAAAACACGGTCGCAGGCTTGAGGTTTTCATGCCGTACGCCGATTATCTAAAATCGGTAGCCGAATGGTATATCCAGCTGCTGGCTGAGTCGCTGGGCAAACGCACGGACCGGCAGGGGCATCCGGTATACTATGGTCGCACTCCCATCGTGGCGGTGGGAACAACGGATATGCATGCCCAGACACAGCAGCATCAGGACGGAGCGAAGGACAAGGTGGTCCAGTTTCTGCGTCTTCAAGACTGGGGGCGCGATATTACCGTGCCGAATCTCTTTTTAGAGGAGCCTGTCGCCGCCAAATTCGCAGGGATCTCTTTGTCGGAGGCTCTGGAAGTGGCGCGGGAATCGAATGCCGAGGCGCTGGCCGCCGATGGCCGGTTCAACGCGGTCTTTGTTTTACCCGAACTGTCGCCGTTTCATCTTGGCGAGTTGCTTTATATGCTGGCGCTGTCGGTCGCTTATGAAGGCGAATTGGCGGATGTGGACGCTTTTGACCAGCCGGGAGTGGAAACTTATAAGAAAATCATGGGACCGAAGATAGCGAGGCTGAAATAAAAGAAATTTCGCAGAATACAGGAGTTTTTTGCGTGCCGTTGAATTATGTAAATTAGATGTAGTAGTATTATATAGCCACGAAGGGATTATGCCGCAGGCATGGATGATAAAAGAAAACGGGTACTTGTTAGTGTAGTGATTGGTGTAGCGGCCATTGCCGTTACCTTGTTTTGGACGGAATCTTATCCCGCAGTTCCAACATCTCCAACGACTGTCGTTCCAACCGTTTCTCCAAAAGCAGCTCTTACCGCTCACCTCCCCACGATGCCCAAAGGCGCTGAAAGCATCGGGCTGACGGTGCGTGATATTTTTTCACCACCGGTCGAATATTCGGCGTTTTTGCCATTGCCAGGCGATGGCGCATCACGCAGCGGCGGGCAGACTGTTTTAGCCGGACCTGCGCCGGTACTCACCGGCGTGATTGCGGGCGAAGATTCGCGAGTAGCGATTTTGCGGCAGGGAACTATTAGCCGTTCCTATCGAGTCGGTGAATCCGCCGGAGCTTACCGGATTGATTCGATTGGCGATCGCTCCGTGATTCTGGCGAGTCCGGGCGGAACCACGACAGTAACGATGGGACCGTGAGTACATGCATGAATGTTGCAATAGATGGAAAACTCTTTTTAGCGTGATTTGCCTGCTGGGGGCGTTGGTGACTGCGGCGCCGGTATCAGCATATGCGCCTGCGGTGACAATGTCGGTTGCGGATGCGAATTTGGGCGTTGTTCTGGCGGAAGTGGCCCGGATCGGTAAGGCGAATATTGTTATTAACGTCAAACCCAATGAGACAATTACCGTTTCATTTGATCGTGTACCTTTTGAAACTGCATTGTATTTCATCGCCCGAACCAAAGGGCTGAGCATCGATAAAAAGAACGCCAATACCTATATCGTGACTTCCGCGGAGGATATGGAAAAAGGGTTTCGGGAGGTCAAGGTTTTTTCGCTGAAGTATGCCCGGGCCGACCATATCAAAAACGTGATCGTTGGCGGCGGCAAGAGCGATAGTGAGTTTGCGGTGGAAAACCCCGGAGCTTCGGGTAGCACTGACGCCGGAACTCTGAAAGTACCCGTAGGCGGCGCGACCGCTTCCGGAGCGAACCAGGCGGGCCTGAAAGGTTTGGTTATTAACACGGACGCTTCAACCAATTCGATTATTGCGTTTGGCGCTCCGGCGCAAATTGAGGAAGTCACACAACTGCTAACGGAGCTGGATGTTCCGTATCAACAAGTTTTGCTGGAAGCGCAGATGGTGTCGCTTTCGAAAAACGCTTCCAAAGCACTGGGGATCGACTGGAATTGGGGAGCCCTGGCATCAACCTCCTCTTCCTCGACTTCGTATTTTCCAATGTTCATGGCAACCGGCGGTGATGGAAAAGCTTATTCCATGGGCATCAATACAGCGCTGAACGCCCTCGTCGCCAGCGGAGATGGAAAATTGCTGGCGCGTCCGAATGTGTTGACGTTTAATGGGAATAAGGCGACGATTTTTGTTGGAGACCAGCTGCCGATTGTGACGCCCAACTCTTCTACCAGCGGCGGGACGATTACGTATACCACTTCTTACAAAAATGCCGGTATCACCCTTTCTTATGTTCCGCGCATCAACGCGGATCATCAGATTGCAGCCAGCGTATTCGTAGAGGTATCGACCCCGGTGTCGGTTACGTTGGATGTCGGCGGCCAAAAATCAACGGCTTATCAGATCACGACGCGGTCTGCGCAGACCAATGTTCGGATGAAGGATGGCGATACGCTCGTCATTGGCGGGCTCATTTCCAGCAGTGATGTGAAAAGCTTTACTAAAGTCCCGATTCTTGGAGATCTACCGGTTCTCGGAAAATTGTTTCAGAGTATTTCAAAGTCAAAAAACGAGACCGAAGTCGTTGTTTTTTTGAAAGCCAAAATCGTAAAGTAGACGGGGGAGAGGAGTGGGGAGCTTGCCAATTCGCATCCTCATCGCAGATGATCATCAGTTGCTGCGTCAGGGTATTCGCAATTTCCTGTCTCTGGAACCCGATTTTGAAATCATTGGGGAAGCCGCTGACGGGGAGGAAGCCATTGCCAAGGTCTCTGCCTTGCGTCCGGACATTCTGCTTCTTGATATTAATATGCCCAAGGCCAATGGAATAGAAGTGGCGGCAAGGCTGAAGGATCTATGTCTGGAGGTTCGCATCCTGGCCCTGACCATTCATGATGATGAACATTATATGATGAAAATGATTCAAAGCGGCGCGGCGGGCTATCTGCTGAAAGACGTGGAACCGTCTATGATGGTGCAGGCGATTCGCCGGGTCCATGCAGGCGAGTCTTTTGTCGAACCTTCTCTTACCCAAAAATTGTTTAGCGGCATTACCAGACGGGAAGAACAAAAGACGGCGCCACAGCTTCCGGGAATGATGGAGGGTGATAAACTCTCCATCCGCGAGATTGAGGTTTTGCGACTTGTCGGCAAAGGAATGAGCAACGCGGAAATTGCCCGCGAGCTGTATCTCAGCGAGAAGACCGTCAAGAACCATCTGACGAATATTTTTCGCAAGATCCAGGTAACAGATCGAACACAGGCGGTGCTTTTCGCCATCAAACATAAAATCGTGTACGTTTAATCGATAAAAAAGACCGGAGGGTTTTCATCCTCCGGTTTTGACTGTACCAAGAACTTTTCGGGGATGAAGAGAAGATTATACGCAAGAATCGGGGAATGGCTGTACTATGGAGACATTGGCCGGAGTGGTCGAAAATATTACGTTTCAGGGACAGGACGAATATGTTGTTTTTCGACTG
>Ga0316604_10003365_pt1 | contig 11303 bp, 9 predicted proteins | sample OWC_soil_day20_C_FD_207650 | JGI IMG/M metagenome (GOLD analysis project Ga0316604, IMG submission 207650) | Wetland soil microbial communities from Old Woman Creek delta, Ohio, United States - OWC_soil_day20_CT | ecosystem: Environmental > Terrestrial > Soil > Wetlands | place: USA: Ohio... | reverse complement strand
AAACTGGTACAATTGATGCTGCAGAAAATAATGCGCCTTCATTTGACTCTGCAAACCACTATACAGTTGCAAAGAATTATATTTTAGATGGACATCAACGTGTTCCTGAAGTACTTCTGATAAGCTTATCTATGTGGAAAAAATTGTCACCGGAGGATCAAAAGATTATTCAAGATGCTGCCACTGCTTCTGTTGCCACAGAAAAGGAAGCCTGGGCTAAATATGAGGAAAAATCCAACGCAAAGATTAAAGCTGCTGGCGTTACAATTACTTCTGTTGACAACATAGCTGAGTGGCAAGCAGCCGTTAAACCAGTAATTGAGAAGAATGGTGCGCAATATAAAGAGTATATTGATTATATAAACACTTTAAAGTAATAAAATAGAATATAGAAATATTCAAAGGGCTATTCAGAACTCGTTTGAGTTTTTGTAATAGCCCTTTTCCGTTATAGTTAAAGTCTTTTATAAGGCTTAGTAGCATAAAGTAGAAGCGGAGGGACGTTCGTTTTGCTTCTTCTGAAGCAAGAAGAACGTCAGACCGTGTGAAAAGGGGGGGATTTTATTTTGTGTAAATTGAAATTCCTTATAGCAAGAAATAGGTGACTTTACTAGGTAAAGTAATCTCATTGATTGCCCTTAGCGATTATTTTTCTCGGACATGGCGGAAGTATGCACGCGGCAGCGTGAATGCTACTGGCGTGTCCGAGAAGTTTTAATTTTAGGGCAATTAGACCGCATAACGATCTTCAAAAAGAAGAGCTTACAGTTGTCATCCCTGATTTGAGACAAGGAAATGGTGGCACAGGCTGCTGCATAATCAAACCGGCTGGCTATTACACGCCATGCTGGTAATCAAGGAAAATGTAAGTGTGACAACCATTCCGTATCACTTAAATAAATAAGAAAAAACATTAAAAAATAAAGCTTTTTGAAACGCGAAGATACGAAGAAAAATACGAAGGACACGAAGAGGAAAAAAGAATCATTCTTCGTGTCCTTCGTATTCTTCGCGTTTCAACGTTTTTTCGTCCATCTACATAGTAATCAGGATATGGGTAATTTTATGCAGAATTTTGTTCCTAAGGTAAGTTGGCTGGAAGCTTTAATAGAGCCTCCATGAGTTTCCACAATTAGCTTGGCGATGGAAAGTCCCAATCCTGTGCCGCCTTTAAAACGGGATTTGTCTACTTGATAAAATCGATCAAATATTTTCTCTAAATGTATATTTTCAATTCCTTCTCCCGTATCAGTGAAAGTGAAGGTGATTTCTTTTTTTGATTGAGATAGGAATATAGAGATCTTCCCACCAGAAGGGGTGTGACGAATGGAATTATCAAAGAAGATGCTGACAAGCTGTTTCATAGAGCCTTCATCACCATAAAATTGGATTTCAGGAGCAATGGAAAGCTCAAGGGTAATCCCTTTGGCAGCAGCTAAAGGAGCGAGTGCTTCCGTTGAACGAAGAAGCGATTGACTTAGGGAAAAAAACTTTTTTTCTAGTAATGGCTGCTGCGAATCCGCACGTGCTAAAAAGAGTAAAGACGTTATTAATTTAGCCATGGCATCGGTTTCTTCTTTAATATTATGCAACCATTTACTTTGGTTGGCGATGGTTCCTTCGGGATTGTCAAGGACGATTTCTAAATTCGTCTGCATGACAGTTAATGGGGTACGTAATTCATGAGAGACATCCGCTAGAAAATCTTTTTGCTGCTCCCAGGCACTGGAAATGGGAATCATAGCACGATTTGCCATGTAAAGGCTTGCGACAAGGGATAAGAGTAAGCAAAGGATGCCAACGATGATTAAAGCCGTGATGAGACTGTGAAGCAAGTTCTTTTCATGATCAAAATTCTGAAAGAGGACAATCATTCCCGACTGGTCTTGCAGGGGAGTTTTTACATAATAATAATAGCTTTCCTGCAAAGAAATCGTTCCAGTTGTCTCTTTTTGGCGTAGGCTTTCTTGTACAAGAGTGGATAAAGAAGCGGAATCTAGGGGTTGGGTAGAGGAGGTAAAAAAAATCTGATTGTCAGCGTCTGTTTTAACAAAAAAAACAAGGGGATGCTCTGGTGGTTGGCCTAGTGGCTGCCCTAGTGGCTGCCTTGGTGATTGAGGAGGTTCGTCATGAGGAGGATGTCTACCTTGATCCCGAGGACCGCGATCCGGCATATCGTTAATTAGGCCTGTTTGTATGTCAGATATAAAATTGATTCCCATGCCAAAGGCGCGATTTCTCATTTGATTTTCAGCAAAAAGGTAGGTGCCTACTGTTAAAATTAAAAAAAGTGCAGCAATGATAATTAAGTTAATAATCGCAAGCTGTAGACGTAGTTTGTGAAACATGCTAGTTCTCCTCGAATAAATAACCAACACCACGTACTGTTTTAATGGCGGTTGTGTTTAGCTTTTTTCTCAAATAGTGAATATAAAGATCTACATTCGCGATATCAGTTCCTGAATAATAACCCCAAATCTTTTCGAAAATGCGTTCTTTCGTAATGACCTGCCCTTGATTGTACATGAGTAGTTCTAATAGCAGGGACTCCTTCACACTAAGTTGAACAATTTCCGAACCTTTGGTAACCTCACCCCGCAATGGATCAAAGGTCATTCCTGATACTGTGATGGTTTTATTGATAAGCTCTTTCGTCTTTCTTCTAGCCAAGGCTCTTAGCCTTGCTAATAATTCTTCAGATGAGAAAGGCTTAACCAGATAATCATCAGCACCTGCGTCTAGTCCCTCGATTCGGTCTTTAAGGGCATCTTTGGCAGTTAAGAATAAGACTGGAGTATCAAAGCCCCGGTGACGAAATTCTTGTAGAACGGAAATGCCGTCTAGCTTGGGAAGCATTCGATCTAAGATAATTACATCATAAATGCCAGTTAAAGCCATTTCTACACCGCTTTCTCCATCCATAGCGATATCTGTGGCATAGCCATTTTTCTTCAATAAATAAGAGAGGGCTTCAACAAGCCGTTGTTCGTCTTCAATCAGCAATAGTTTCATAAAAGCTCCTTATTTTTACAGATAAAAAATTTATCGAGAAATATATAGATATGTATTATTTTAGCGGATAATCCTTTGAAATGCATTTATTTTTTAAAACTGGGACTAAAGGCTGATATTTAAATAGTTTGGGTAAAATACTGGAGAACAAGGAGTTTTATAGTAATATAAAGAATCATTGTATTATTGGAAGAGTATTCGAAAGTAGAAAAAATTGCTGTAATGAATAGGTTAGATGAAGGATAATTTCATAACCTGTATAAAAGAAACGGAGGAATAGCATAGATGATGCGTGATGTGAAAATTGAGCCAACTGTAATTGTTATTTTTGGTGCATCTGGGGATTTAACGCAGCGTAAGATTATACCTGCTATTTACAACTTATTTATTGATGGCTTATTGCCTGATCCTTTCTGCATTATTGGCATTGCACGTACTGCGTCCGACGATGAAATGTTTCGACAGCAATTGCGCAAAGGTGTGGATGCATTTTCTCGCAGGGGTAAAAGCAAGGAAGAAGATTGGTCAAAATTTGCAGATAATATATCCTATATGGCAGCTGATTATCATGATGAAAAAACATATAGGTCTCTTTTGGAAGAGCTAAATAAAGGCTGGTATAAGTCTGCTAATAAGGTATTGTACCTTGCGACTCCTCCTACCTTATTTACAGAAATTGTGGAACAGTTAGGACAGCAGGAGATTTTTCGCGGAAAAACAAGCTATCGCATTGTCATAGAAAAGCCTTTTGGAAGAGACTTAGAATCTGCCCGAATGGTTAACCAGGTATTAACAGGGGTTTTTGATGAAGGACAGATCTATCGCATTGACCATTATTTGGGAAAAGAAACCGTACAAAATATTTTGGCGTTTCGTTTTGCCAATGCCATGTGGGAACCTATTTGGAACCGCAGCTTTATTGACCATGTTCAGATTACAGTGGCAGAAAAAGTCGGTGTCGGCAAGCGAGGGGGCTATTATGAGGGGGCTGGAGCTTTACGTGATATGGTCCAGAATCATCTATTACAGGTAATGTGCCTGGTGGCGATGGAGCCTCCTACTTCCTTTCAGGCTGATGAAGTTCGTAACAAGAGAGTGGATGTACTCAATGCGATTCGTCCTATAGGCAAAGATGAGGTAGAAAAATTTGCTGTTCGAGGTCAATATAGCAAGGGAGTGGTAGATGGTCTTCCAGTACCTGCTTATCGCGAAGAAGAAAATGTAGCGGTAGGTTCAGGTAGAGAAACCTTTGTAGCAATGAAGTTATTTATTGATAATTGGCGTTGGCAGGGAGTGCCTTTTTATTTGCGTACAGGTAAGCATTTACCAGGTCGTGTTTCTGAAATCTCCCTGCAGTTTAGGCCGGTACCACATCATCCTTTTTCTGATAAGGTCATGCAGTCCAATCGCCTGGCGATTCAAATTGAGCCTAAGGAAGGTATTATGCTGCGGACGCAGGCAAAAGAGCCGGGACCAGGGATGAAGATTAAACCTGTGGAAATGCATTATACCTATCAGGAAGTATTTCAGTCTTCTTCTCCCGAAGCGTATGAAACATTGCTGTTAGACGTTGTGCGTGGCGATCCTGGGCTGTTTATGAGAAATGATCAGGTAGAAACAGCTTGGTCTGTATTAGAGTCCGTATTAGAACATTGGGAAGAGACTTCTCCTGCAGATTTTCCTAATTATGCACCTGGTGAGTGGGGACCTAAATCTGCTGAAGAGTTGATTACCCAAGATGGAAGAACATGGTTGGTTCCTGCCTGCTTAGAATTCGATAGAAAAGAAGGAAGAAAAACATGATTACAATATATGAAAATGTAGATGCTCTGGGGAGTGCAGTTGCTGAATTATTCTTAAAAAAGGCATGCTTGGCAGTAGCAGAAAGAGGTCGGTTTACTGTATCTTTAGCCGGCGGGCAAACACCACAGAGAATATATGAAATGCTAGCAAAGCCTCCTTACTCCGATCAGATACCTTGGGAAGGGATACATATCTATTGGGGGGATGAACGATATGTGCCTGCAGATGATATTCGCAGCAATCAGCTTATGGCCCGAAAGGCATTTTTAGATCATGTGCCAATCCCTCAACAACAAATTCATCCCATTGTGTGCAACTCAACTCCTGAGCAAGCAGCCAAGGAATATGAAGAAGTAATTGTATCGACCTTTTCAGAAGAGGAACCTCTATTTGATTTTATTTTTCTTGGTTTAGGATCTGATGGGCATACAGCTTCTTTATTTCCTAACACTTCTGTATTACAAGAAAAAAAACATTGGACTGGTCATGTGTATTTACCAGAACTTGATAGTCATCGTGTGACCTTGACAGCGCCCCTTATTAATCAGGCCAGGACGATTGCATTTTTAGTGACGGGGGATAGTAAAGCTCAAATTGTGTGTGAGGTGATAGAGGGACCTCAGGATCATTTGAGATTGCCATCTCAAATGATTACACCCAAAAATGGTGAACTATTTTGGTTCTTAGATCAGGGGGCAAGTAAGCTGCTTAACGCTAATAAGAAGTAAACAATAACACCCCTTTACCATTGTGGTAGAGGGGTGTTATTTGAATTTAGAGCATTCGTACGACTTCATTCATCCACATGGTCGCCAAATTCATTGCACCGCGAAATCCCATATACGGTGGAGAATAAGGGTACATTTGCCATCCACGACTAGGATTGGCAATTTGCATCGCCAAATTGTTGCGCCCGGCCCACGTCAGCACTTCGCCACTGGCCATGAGCAGCCCCTGATGTCTGTTAGTTACCGTTTGTGACCACTGTGCTTCCTGCCAATAGGGCAGATCTTCTGTCGCCATGGCAGGACTATCGCACCAGCACAGATCAGGGGTAAGTCCTAGTTCGCTGCAGGCATAAGTAAGGATTCCTGTAACTACATCGGCATGGCCGCCGATGGACAATTTCACTGGTTTTTTTTGATGAGAGAAAAAGCCAGGGGCGATTGCCATAATGGGTCGTGCTTCAGCTTGTTCTTGCAAAATAAAACTTTGATTGATAGGCTTATCCAGCATTTGAGCGATTTGCTCTAGCCAAGAATATGTACCCTGCATGCCATAGGGGCGCCCCTCGACTAAAGGGGTACCAAACTTCTGTTGTAAATGACAGGCAGCGGACAAGCCTTCCCGGCGAATTACCAGATTGATATGAGCGCCGCCCATGTGCTCGATATCTTCAACGGATGTGTCCGAGGTCATTATACATAAAGGCTTTATTCCGAAAGCGCCCTCCATCATTCTTACAATTTCCTGGGTGTCTGCGTTAAACTGGAATAGGTCAGTGCAGGACCCGATAAGGTTAAAAGTGGGGGTTGGCGTGGGCGGCACATCCTGGGGCAGTGTTGTTGCCAGCAAAAGTAAAGTCTCCTGCACACCACGATGCAGTTCGATATTGAAACCACCGGCTTCAAAGGGCAGCAACCGTACATGGGGATAACTGGTTTGCAGTTCCTTGCACAGAGCAGATAAATCCGTACCAATCATTTCTGGTATAGTGGAGGGGAGCACAAAAATAACCCGAGGCTGATCCCTAAGAGCAATATCAGCAATCGCTCTCGTCAGCCGATTGGTTTCTCCCATGGCAATATCGCTTTCATTAATATGGGTAGAATACAGTTTGCAATCTGGATCTTTCCCCATTCTTTTTAATGTTGCCCGCCCATAGAGCATATGTCCCATGGAACCAAACTCCACTAGTGCTGCATTACGTATACTAGAAAGTGCCCACAAAGTACCCATGCGTCCAGATGGCGTAGGATGAAAACGGTGCAATCCCATTACATCACCTCTTTCGACAAATCTGCTGCAGGCGTGCCTAACGCTTGCATTATTTTATCCAGCAACCAGGTGGTTCGCTCATGACCAAAGGTGCCGTTCATTTTATGCAGCTGGTCAACATGAGATATTTTCTGTTTCAGTGAGGGCGGTACAGGTCCTAAGTTAAAAGCAGGTTTTAGCATTTCAAACACGGATACTTCCGCCAAATTGTTGACCCGATGGCACACTAAAGGATCGTGTCCCTGGGTATGTAAGGCTTGTGCCCACTGCCTGTCTTCCTGATAAAATTCTTCAATATGCAGCAGCAATGGTTTCATGCCTTGGGTGGACAGGTAAGCAGATAATGGAATGGGATCAAGGGATATATCGGTTGCAAAAAAGCTTAACTCGCTGAGCTTAACATCAGCTCTTTCCTGCGCTTTCTTCAAAGCGTTTCGCCCCTTGGTGAAAGCATCACCGAAGTCCAAAGCTAAAATTTCCCCAATACGTGCGTATGCCGTATCAATATCTTCTATGCTGTACTTATCGTGCAAATAAACAAAAGGAGTACTAAAGTCATTGGCCATACGTTTTGCTAAGGGAGCCATATAAGGGGACAGAACAATATTAATAGCTGCATCTGGTGCGCTGAGAAACTCATCCAGGGTGCTGTCTGGTCCTAAGCCTCGCAGCTTCACGCCGGCAGCAGACAAGGAAGTTAGCAGAGGTATTTCTGACGCAGATGCGGCGTGTAAGCCTAGGAGGTTCGCACTATGGGGAATAATAGTACATTGCTGCATAATGCCAGCCATAGCTTCTAAAGTGCGCCAAATACCAGAAGGGTGACCGTTGCAGGCAAAATGAGGCGCAGAGATAGAAATAAGGCGCGCCGCTAGTTTTGGCTGCAGCTCATGGATAATAGCCTCTATGTCCTCGCCGATCAATTCTGGCAAGCAGGTGACGATCAGTGATATGGCCTTTGCGCCTGCTTGATCCATTTCAATAAGCGCCTGCTTCAAACCCTCTCGGCAGCCGAATACTACTTCATTGGCATCGAGCACATACATCCAATGGAGTTCTCCAGCTTTCCCATAAGGCTCTCGAAGAACCAATCGACTGTAATAGGCACACTCTTGTGTGCCTATTATTAGTGAGGACAGCCCTTGTATCGATCCAGCTAAACGGGCTGCAGCGTTCATTGGACAATGACTGCCTGGAATAGCAGCGGGAGTTAGAAAATGAACTCCCTTATTTGACTGGAGGGTGGATAATTTCTTTAGATGAGTCAACATGTTGTCATGTAAAACGGGCACAATCCTTGCTCCTTTCAAATCGGGCTGAAAATTAGTTAGCTAATCCTCCAATAAAAGAGCCGCTAGAGTTTGATAATGCACGGCCATAGGGCTAGCTGAAAAAGCCTCCGTCACAGTTTTACCTTGTGCTTCTGCCTGCTGGACCAGTGGGTCGCGTGGGAGATGATAAAGAATCTGCGTATCCATTTCACTGGCAGCCTGTGCAACCAAGGATTCTTCGTTATCAATGTTTTTAGCATTGAGGATTAGCCCGCGGAGTGTGGCATATCCCCGTTTCCCAAAGCTTTTGACCGCGTGAGTGATATTGGCAGCGGCATACAGCGACATCATTTCTCCGGAGGTGACGATGCAGACTTCATCGGCATAGCCCCCGCGGATCGGCATGGCGAAACCACCGCAAACAACATCTCCTAGTACATCATAAAGTACAATATCTGGCTTATATTGTTCAAATGCGTTTAATTCCGCTAGTTTTTCAAAGGCAGTGATAATACCGCGCCCCGCGCAGCCTACCCCCGGAACTGGTCCACCGGCTTCCACACAAAAAACGCCGCAAGCTCCTTCTACTAAGAAATCGCTCAACACGGCGTCACCTTTTTGCCGCAAAACATCCAGCACTGTTGGAATGGACTGTCCACCTGTTAAGTTGCGGGTAGAGTCAGCTTTAGGGTCGCAGCCGATTTGCATCACACGGAGCCCCATACAGGCCATAGCCGCTGCTACATTGGACACTGTCGTGGATTTCCCAATACCGCCTTTCCCATAGATAGCAATTTTTTTCAATAACAAAACCTCTTTCTGCGATATGCTTTCATAATATCGAAAATTAATCAATGTATTTACCATCATACCAAGTAAAAAAGTTGAAGTAAATGGAGATATTTCAAAACTATCATGTGTTTTTTCCAGTGGTTTTTAATTGAGAATACTATTTTTTAATAAAAATTGAAGATAGAACCCAGTATTCTTAAGGAGATTGATTGACAAATTGGTGCTTATTCAATTATGATAATGATATTCATTGTCATAAATATATTCGAACATTGTAAGCATAAAGTCAATTAGTTTCTTAAGATAATAATAAAAAAATAATTCTATAATTATTTTATTTCTAATGAAGAGGAGCATGTATAATGAAGGTTAACATTGATGATATGGCAGACGGTTTCTCCCGGATATCATTTAATATTGTCGACGCGGGTAGATTTGTGATAGAACCAGGCAGAAAATGTGTAGCCACCTATACTGCAGCAGCCTCAGGAATTATTTTTCCCTTGCGAGGAAAAGCAAGAATGACTTTCGAGGGTGTGACTTATGAAATGGAACCCGGCAGATTTTTTCATGCAGGGCCCAGAATGACGTTGGACAAAGAGGTGCTTGGGGAGTCAACGTGGGAATTTGTGCTGATACACTATAAAATTCCTGACAGTGAAAAGTACACGTTTCCTTATGCATTATCCCATTATGAACTAGACTCGGGCTACAATCCACGGATTAATGATATGCTGCAAAGACTTTGCCACACCTGCAGAATGCCGAGTAACCTGCAGGCTCTGCGGGCCAAATCGTTATTCTTAAGTGTCATGGATGAAGTTTTGACATGTTCGACAAATCGGGAAAAGGAAAGCGGACGGTCGCTAGTCGAGCAGTCAATTGAATATATGGACAACCACTATATGGAACAACTGACCATCCCCAAATTAGCTGGGCAGTATGGTTTGAGCAGTAAGCAATTTGCTTATTTGTTCCAAAAACATGTGAAAATGAGTCCAAATGAATATTTGATATCTCAGCGGATGAAACGCGCCAAAGAATTATTATGTACTACAACTTGCTCCGTGTCAGAAATCTCTGATTATGTCGGCTATCCTGATTCTTATTATTTTAGCAAGCTTTTTAAAAAGCGTACAGGTACGTCACCTAGTACGTTGCGAAACTTTTTAGAAAAAAATACGGGGTAATTTAGGAATATGTCTATTCCTACTTTTTTTTTAACTTGGTATAGTACTGTAGTGATGTCGAATTTCATTATCAATGCTAGAAATGTGACGGCAAATAAACGGAGGAGGCATATGAAAATAATAGTTGTAATACTTCTGTCATTAGTGATAGTTACGGGAGGATTAGTGGGATGCAGCAATCAGCCCAAAATAAATATTGTCTCCAAATCATCTGACAGTAGTGAAATGCCGGGAAAAGAAGCAGCTTTCCCTCGGACTTACATAGATTCAAAAGGTAATAAAATTATTATTGAAAAGCAGCCCCAGCGAATTGCCATGGTGGCTTTCCCCCTCGTAGAAACGATGTTTGCACTGAATGCACCACCTGTTGCAGCACCTCAAGTTACTGTTATGTCACAATGGGATTCACTAAAACCGTATCTGGCAGCAAATTCGCTAATTGACTTGGGAAGCCAAACCAGTATTAATCTTGAAAAATTGCTTGATGTTGAACCTGAGTTAATCATTGGTACAAGATATAACGAAGAGATATATGATGAATTATCCAAGATTGCTCCTGTTGTCTTGTTAGATACACAGCCGCTTTCCCTTGATTGGAGAAGTGTGCCCCGGGAAATTGCAAAAGTGATTGGCAAAGAACAGGATGCAGAGGCGCGTATCGCGCAGCTTGAGTGGCTGATTGTTCAATCACGAGATAAACTTTTACCCTACCAAAAGGAAACATTTGCATTCTTAGCATTGGCTGATAAAGGATCGTTTGGTATCTTTGGTAAGCAGAATTATCCCGCGTATTTTGATGATCAAAGTGGTTTGGGATTGCACGCCCCCAATGGCTATCCTGAAAGGACAGGGAGGATTTCCCTGGAAAGACTGGCAGAACTGAATCCTGATCATATTTTTTTAATGAAAGTTCCGGGTATTGAAAAAAAACTTGAGGATTTGAAGGGCAACTCCATATGGAGTGCCTTACAGGCAGTGAAAGGAGGGCATGTCTATTTCGTAGATCGATCGGGCTTTACGGTGGGAATCGTTGCGACAGAGTATGGAGTTAAAAGCGTTGTCAAAACTCTGACAAAGTAAGTCATTAGCAACCTTATAGATCTGTACGATAAATTACATTATAATGGTTGCGCTATTTTTGAAAAAGGAGCGAGAATATTTTAATGGTTCGTCGTTTTTTTAGTTATTATCGTCCTTACAAGGGGCTATTCTTATTAGATTTTTCCTGTGCGGTAAT
>Ga0316604_10003364_pt1 | contig 11304 bp, 9 predicted proteins | sample OWC_soil_day20_C_FD_207650 | JGI IMG/M metagenome (GOLD analysis project Ga0316604, IMG submission 207650) | Wetland soil microbial communities from Old Woman Creek delta, Ohio, United States - OWC_soil_day20_CT | ecosystem: Environmental > Terrestrial > Soil > Wetlands | place: USA: Ohio... | reverse complement strand
TCACCCGTCGCGCCTGCCGGGTCGCGCACCGTTGCCCGTCAGCTCGTCCACCCCACGGTTCGCCAGTGCATCAGCCCGCTCGTTGCCCGGGTGCCCGGCGTGGCCCTTGACCCAGTGCCAGTGCACCTCGTGCCGCGATATCGCCTCCTCGAGGCGTACCCAGAGATCCGCGTTCTTGACGGGCTTGCGATCGGCCGTCTTCCAGCCGCGCCTCTTCCACTGGGGCAGCCATTCGGTGATGCCGTTGCGGACGTACTGCGAGTCCGTGTAGAGCTGCACGCGGCAGCGACGCCTGAGGGCGGCGAGCGCCTCGATTGCCGCCGTCATCTCCATGCGGTTGTTGGTCGTGTGCGGCTCGCCGCCCCACAACTCCCGGGTATGCCCGCCCGAGACGAGCACCGCGCCCCAGCCGCCGGGGCCGGGGTTGCCGCGGCAGGCGCCGTCAGTGTGGATCTCGACCTCGGTCATGCCGCGTTCCTCGAGGTGGGCTCGGCGAGCCCGCCGACGACGGCCGGCGCACGCTGCCACGCGGGCCGGATCGGCGTGAGGGTGCGCACGCGCTTGCGCGCCTTCACCAGGTACGCGCCGGCGAGCGGCGACGCAAAGCGCGGGCCGCGCGACTCGAGCCAGGCGCGGCTGCGCGCCGACAGGCGCTGGTTCCAGGGCGGCACGAACAGGTAGCGCCGCGCATCGACCACCTCGAAGCCGAGCAGCCCCAGCCAGTCGCGCAGCCGGCCCTCGGTGACCAGCCGAAGCGCCGCAGGAGGGAACCGCCGGCGCGAAGCAAGGTGACGCATTCCCCAGGGACCGAGCGGGTTGAAGCCACAGACGAGCACGTGGCCCTCGCCCATGAGCACGCGCTCGACCTCGCGCAGCAGTTCGTGCGGATGCGGAGCGTGCTCGAGCGTGTGCGGCAGAAGCACCGCCTCGACGGACGCGCTGGCAATGGGCAGGGCGGAGAGGTCGGTGCGGATCGCGCCGGGACCGGCTGCATCCGGTGCCAGGAAGCAGTGGTGCTGCGTGCGTACGCCGGCGCGCAGATCCACGTCCGCACCCCACCGCCCGATCTGCAGCAGTTCGAAGCCGAACACGTCGGCCAACGCTTCCGCGAGGACGCGCTGCTCGAGCTCGAGCAGCGCCGCGCCGAGCGCGCTGTCGAACCAGGCCTGGACGGAAGGGTCGTTCATGGCGCGCAAGGATAGCGGCAACCGCCGCCGATCTTCGCGAAAAACGCGCGCTGCGTTGTAGAATTTTGCGGCCCGTCGGGGTCTAATACGCGCGCCCGGACTCATGGTCAGGACGCGACGGGGGTCGGCGATGCTCGAAGCGAGTCCGTTGCGGGCTTTCTCGGACAACTACCTCTGGTTGATCCGCGCTCCGCTCGACCGGACCGGCGCCGTGGTAGTCGACCCGGGCGATGCCCGACCGGTCGAGTCGGCTCTGGAAGATCAGGGTCTCTCCCTGCGCGCCATCCTCGTCACGCATCACCATGCCGACCACGTCGGCGGCGTCGCGGCCCTGGCGGAACGGCACCGCGCGGCAGTCTTCGGGCCGGCGCGGGAGCAGATGCCCTGTGCGGCCCGGCCGCTCGACGATGGAGACAGTGTCAGCCTTGCAGACCTCGGACTCGATTTTCGCGTGATGGCGGTGCCCGGGCATACCCTTGGTCACATTGCGTTTCACGGCCACGGCTGCCTCTTCTGCGGCGACACGCTGTTCAGCGCCGGCTGTGGCCGCCTCTTCGAGGGCACGGCCGGGCAGATGCACGACTCTCTCGAGCGCATCGCCGCGCTGCCGGACGACACGCGCGTCTTCTGCGCCCACGAGTACACGCTCTCCAATCTGCGCTTTGCCGCAGCCGTCGAGCCCGGCAATGCCGACGTGATCCGGACGCTGGAGGCCGTGCGCGAGTTGCGCAGCCGCGACGAGATCACGCTGCCCACGACGCTACGCCGAGAACGGCGCATCAATCCCTTCCTGCGGTGCCGGGAGCCTGCCATACGCGCGGCGGCCGAGGCACACGCGGGCTCCACCCTGCACGGGCCGGCGGAGGTGTTCGCCGCGCTCCGGGCCTGGAAAGACGGATTCCGCTGAATGCAAACCATCAAGCACGTCCTGCCCGCGATCGCGCTCCTCGCCCTGGCGCTGGCCGGCTGCAGCACCACGCCCAAAGGCGGGGACTACTCGAGCCTGCCGCCCGCGCCCCAGCATCCGACCGCGGCCAGGCCGGGCCTGGAGGCGCCGGTCGCCTACGGTGCCGTCCGCCACGGGCTGCCGCAGATCCCGCCCGAGCAGCATGCCGATCTCTTCGACCGCATCCGGGCCGGCTACGCGCTGCCCGACACCCAGCACTACGCGGTCAACCGCGAGGTCGAGGGTTACCGCTCGCGACCGGACTTCCTCGATCGCACCTTCCGCCGCGGCGCACGCTACCTGCACCACATCGTCACGGAGATCGAGCGACGCGACATGCCGCTCGAGCTCGCGCTGCTGCCGGTCGTCGAGAGCGCCTTCAATCCGGTCGCCTACTCGCGCAGCCACGCCGCGGGCCTGTGGCAGTTCATCCCGAGCACGGGCAAGCACTACGGGCTCACGCAGAACTGGTGGATCGACGAGCGGCGCGACGTGCTGCGCGCCACCGACGCCGCGCTCAACTACCTGCAGTACCTGCACCGCTACTTCAACGGCGACTGGTACCTCGCGATCGCGGCCTACAACGGCGGCGAGGGCACGGTCAGCCGGGCCGTGAAGCGCAACGCCGAAGCCGGACGCGCGACGGACTTCTTCAGCCTGGACCTGAAGGCCGAGACGCGCGACTACGTGCCGAAGCTGCTCGCCATCAGCCGCATCGTGGCGGATCCGACCGCCTACGGGCTCAGCTTCGCCGCGATCCCGAACCAGCCGTACTTCGACGTCGTCGATCCCGGCAAGCAGATCCACCTGGGTGAGGCGTCCGAGCTCGCCGGCATCAGCCGGGACGACATGTTCGCGCTCAATCCGGCATTCAACCGCATGACGACGCCGCCGAGCGGTCCGCACCGCCTGCTCCTGCCCGTGGAGCGCGTCGAGCCGTTCCGGATCGCGCTGGCGAGCGAGGCCGGCACGCAGCGGCTGGCCGCGGCTGCGGCGGCCGAACCGCCGCCAGACGTCCGGCACCGCGTGCGGAGCGGCGAGTCGCTATCCGGCATCGCGCGCCAGCACGGCGTTTCCATCGAGTCGCTGCGCGCGCGGAACGGCCTGCGCGGCTCGGTCATCCACCCCGGGGAAACCCTGATGATCCCGCGAGGCGGTGCGACGGCGGGCACGCCGGTCGCCGAAGCCCGCGCGGACATCGTCTCGCAGCTGCCCGAGCGTCTGCCGGCGGCTGGTCGCGCGACGGCGGCCCCGGCGAAGTCGGCTGCCGCACCGAGCGCCCGCTCGCACAAGGTCAAGTCCGGCGAGACCCTCTGGGGAGTCGCCCGAAGGTACGGCGTGACGGTTCCCGCGCTCGCGGCTGAAAATGGCATGACCTCGAAGAGCCAGCTGGTCGCAGGAACACGCTTGCAGATTCCCGGTGCGGGCAGCACTGCCGCGCCGGCCGCGGAATCGTCCCGGGTGACCTACAAGGTCCGACGCGGCGACACGCTCACGCAGATTGCCGAGCGCTTCAATGTATCCGTGCAGCAGCTCATGTCGTGGAACCAGATGCGCCAGTCGAACTCGCTGCGTGCCGGCCAGAAGATCGTCGTGTACGTCGATCCTCGCCGCGTGAGCGGAGGCTGAGGCCGTGGGCTTCCTCGCGGACAAGCGCGCCCTCGTTGTCGGGCTCGCCACCGAGCGCTCGATCGCCTATGGGATCGCGGCTGCCATGCGGCGGGAAGGCGCGGAACTCGCCTTAACCTACCAGAACGAACGCCTGCGCGAGCGCGTCGCCGCCATGGCGACCGAGTTCGACTCGACGCTGGTCCTGCCGATGGACGTGTCGAGCGACGCCGAGATCGATTCGGCCTTCGGATCACTGCGCGAGCGCTGGGACACGCTCGACATCCTGGTCCACTCGGTGGCATTCGCGCCGCGCGAGCAGCTGGCCGGGGGGTTTCTCGACAGCGTCAGTCGCGAGGGCTTCCAGATCGCGCACGACGTCTCGAGCTACAGCCTCGCCGCGCTCGCCAAGGCCGCGCGTCCGATGATGCTCGGCCGGCCGGGCGCAATCGTGACGATGTCGTACCTGGGAGCGGTGCGCTCCGTGCCCAGCTACAACGTGATGGGGCTCGCCAAGGCGAGCCTGGAGGCGAACGTGCGGTTCCTGGCGGCCGATCTCGGTCCCCAGGGGATCCGGGTGAACGCGATTTCGGCGGGACCCATCAAGACGCTTGCGGCCGCCGGGGTGAGCGGCTTCCGCAAGATGCTGGGGCACGTCGCCTCCTATACGCCGCTACGGCGCAACGTGACGATCGAGGAGGTCGGTAACGCCGCAGCCTTCCTGTGCTCCGACCTCGCTTCGGGCATCACGGGCGAGGTCCTGTACGTCGACGCAGGCTACAGCCACGTCGGGATGGCCTTCCCCGAATAGCTCCCGCAACGGTGACGCGCGGGCTTCGCGGCCCGGCTATTCGAACAACTTGGCGTTGCGCGTGATCTTTGCGTTCTTTTCGAGCGCCGCCACGTAGGACGAGAACTCCGCGAGCGCCACCTGCCCTGCCGCGCGCTGCGCCCTCGCCGGGAGTTCGGCGGCCGCCTCAGGCGAGGACACCGAGCCCGGCCGCGAGCCGCTCACCACGAACAGTGCCGCGTCACCGCCCGGCAGCGTGGCCACACCACTGCTGAGTTGGCCGACCGCAGGCGCCGCCGCCGCGAACACCGCCTGCAGCAGTTCCGGCGGCAGAGTCTCCTCGGTCCGTGTCACGCTTCGGCCGCCCATGGGCTGCAGGCCGAGTGACTGCGCGACCTCCGTCCAGGCCTCGCCCGCGGCGAGTCGGGCGGCCGCGGCCTGCGCGCCCGCCCCGGCCGCCTCCCGCGCGCGCTGCGCTCGAAGTGCCTGGTCGATGTCGCCACGAACCTCGTCGAGCGACCGCTGCACGGGCGGACGGTGCTCGGTGACGCGAAGTACCACCACGCTGTCCTCGCCCACGTTGATCGCCGGGCTGTTCTGCCGCTCCTGCAGCACCTCGTCGCTGAAGGCGGCCTCCACGAGCTTGCGGTCTGCTCCGAACGGGCCGCCACCCTGGCGCGTGAAGACGTCGACCGTTAGGACCTCGAGTCCGAGGCGCTGCGCAACCGACTCGAGCTCGTTCAGGCTCGAGAACGCCTCGTCGGCGAGTTGCTGCGAACGCTCGTAGAACTCGGTCTGGGCCTGTTCGCGACGGTAGTCGGACTCGAGCTCCGCCCGGACCTCCTCGAAGCTGCGCAGGTGCGCGGCCTCGACGTCGTCGAGCTTGATGAGGTGATAGCCGAACTGGGTCTGCACCGGTCCACGGATCTCGCCCTTCTCCATGGCAAACAGCGCATCCGCGAACGGAGCGACGAAGCTCTCGCGGGTCGCCCAGCCGAGGTCGCCGCCCTGCGCCTTCGATCCAGGGTCGTCCGAGTTCTGCTGGGCGAGCGTGGAGAAATCCTCGCCGGCCTGCGCACGCGCGGCCAGGGCTTCGGCTCGGGTCCGCGCAGCGGCCAGGTCTTCACCGGCTTCCACGAGGATGTGCCGGGCACGGCGCCGCTCCGTGGACTGGAATCGCTCGGCCGCCACTTCGTCGTAATGACGGCGCAGCGCCTCGTCCGTCACCTCGACGCCGCTTTCGACGTCGGACAGATTCAACTGGACGTACTGCAGCGCCACGGACTCCGCGGACCGGTAATCGGCCTCATGCTTCTGGTACCAGTCCGCCACCTCCTCCGGGGTGACCGTGACACCGGCCACATACCGGGCTGCGGGCAGGACGACGAGATCCACATCGCGCACCTCGCCCTCGAGCTCGATGCGCCGGCGAACCTCGCCCGGCAGCGCGAAGGCGGAAATCGCCAACGCATTGCGCAGCTGGTTGATCTCCAGGTCGCGGCGGAACTCGGCCTCGAAGTCGGCCTCGGTGCGCCCCTGCGCACGCAGCAGCGCGGCGTAGCGGTCGCGCGAGAAGACGCCATCGACCTGCAGCGCAGGAATTTCCGCCAGCGCCTCAGCCAGCTCACGGTCGCTGACCCGGTAGCCGAGTTCGCCGGCCCGCTGCACCAGCAGCTCCCGGCGAATGAAGTCGTCGAGGATGCGCTGCTGCTCCTGCTGGACGAGTTCCGGCGGCAGCTCGTCGCGGGTGAGCTGCTGCAATTCGGTCTGGCGATCCTGCCAGGCGCGGCGCACCTGCTCGACGGGGATCTTCTCGCCATTCACCGTCGCAGCCGCCACGTTCACCGACGACTCGAACTGGACGCCCCAGAATATGAAGACGATGGCGATTACGCTCAGGAAGACGATGGCGAACCAGCCGGTGATCTTGTCGCGGATCTGCTGCAGCATGTGTTTGTACGATCGGGGAAATCTGGAGGGGCGATAGTAAGAGGCGGGCCTGCCGCCCGCCAAATTTTCCTGCCGTTCAGAAACGTGAAAGCCCGCGGGGGCGGGCCTTCTTCGAACGCGCTCGGACCAGAAATTGGCGGAGTGGACGGGACTCGAACCCGCGACCCCCGGCGTGACAGGCCGGTATTCTAACCAACTGAACTACCACTCCGCGCGGTCTGGTGGGTGCTGAGGGGATCGAACCCACGACCTTCGCCTTGTAAGGGCGACGCTCTCCCAGCTGAGCTAAGCACCCGAGCTCCCTGGGAAGCCCGCTATTTTAGAGCATCCTTCAGGCTCTTGCCAGGCTTGAACTTCGGAACCCGGCTCGCGCTGATCGCGAGGCTCTCGCCCGTGCGCGGGTTACGCCCGGTGCGGGCCGCCCGGACCGCGCTGAGGAAAGTCCCGAATCCGGACAGAGCGACCGCATCGCCCCGCTGCAGGGCCTCCGTAACGGACCCAAGGACCGCCTCGACCGCCCGCGCCGCATCCGATTTCGCGAGCCCGGTGCGCTCGGCCACTGCTTCGATCAACTCGTTCTTGTTCACCTGTGCACTCCTCTAGCTTGGACGGGGCAACGCGCGTCAGTGCGCGTGCACCTGCTTGCCCGCACGACGTCCCGGGCGCTTGGCCCGCTTCGCGTCCGGGGCCGATTCGGGCTCGGCCGCGGCCGGCTGGGGCATGTCCCGCAGCGCGACCTGCAGCACCTCGTCGATCCACTTGACCGGCTTTATCTCGAGGTTGCCCTTGATGTTGTCCGGAATCTCGGCGAGGTCCTTCACGTTCTCCGACGGGATCAGAACCGTGCGGATGCCGCCCCGGTGCGCCGCGAGCAGCTTCTCCTTGAGCCCGCCGATCGGCAGCACTTCGCCGCGCAGGGTGATCTCGCCCGTCATGGCGACGTCGCTGCGGACCGGGATCTTGGTGAGCGCCGAGACCAGCGCCGTGCACATGCCAATGCCCGCGCTCGGGCCGTCCTTGGGCGTCGCGCCCTCCGGCACGTGAATGTGGACATCGGCCTTCTGGTAGAACTCCGGCTCGAGGCCGAGCACGTTGGCACGGCTGCGCACCACCGTCATCGCGGCCTGGATGGACTCCTGCATCACCTCGCCGAGCTGCCCCGTGTGGGTGAGCTTACCCTTGCCGGACATCACCGCCGCCTCGATGGTGAGGAGCTCGCCGCCGACTTCCGTCCAGGCGAGACCGGTGACCTGGCCGACCTGGTCGTTCTCCTCGGCGCGCCCGTATCGGAAGCGCTTCACGCCAAGATACTTGGACAGGTTCTTGGGTGTGACCGCGACCACCTTGCGGTCGCGCTCGAGCAGGAGTTCCTTGACCGACTTGCGGCAGATCTTGGAGAGCTCGCGCTCGAGATTGCGCACGCCGGCCTCGCGCGTGTAATGGCGGATCACCTCGAGGATCGCCGGGTCGCTCACCTTGAGTTCCTCGGCCTCGAGGCCGTTGGCCTTGATCTGCTTCGGCAGCAGGTAGCGGCGCGCGATGCTGGCCTTCTCATCCTCGGTGTAGCCCGGAATGCGGATGACCTCCATTCGGTCGAGCAGCGGCGCCGGGATGTTGAGGCTGTTCGCGGTGCATACGAACATCACCTCGGACAAATCGAAGTCCACCTCGAGATAGTGGTCGCTGAAGGCCTGGTTCTGCTCAGGATCGAGCACCTCGAGCAGGGCGGAGGACGGATCGCCGCGAAAATCCATGGCCATCTTGTCCACCTCGTCGAGCAGGAACAGCGGGTTCCTGACCCCGGTGCGCGCCATGTTCTGCACGATCTTTCCCGGCATGGAGCCGATGTACGTGCGGCGGTGACCCCGGATCTCCGCTTCGTCCCGCACGCCACCGAGCGACATGCGCACGAACTTGCGGTTCGTGGAACGCGCGATGCTCTGGCCCAGCGAGGTCTTGCCGACGCCCGGCGGCCCCACCAGGCACAGGATCGGGCCCTTGAGTTTCTGCACGCGTTGCTGGACGGCCAGGTACTCGACGATGCGCTCCTTGACCTTGTCGAGCCCGAAGTGGTCCTCGTTCAGCACCTTCTCGGCGCCCGCCAGATCGTGCTTGACCTTGGTGCGCTTGCGCCAGGGCACCTTCACCAGCCAGTCCACGTAATTGCGGACGACAGTGGCCTCGGCTGACATCGGCGACATGAGCTTGAGCTTGGCGAGCTCCGAGGTGGCTTTCTCCCGAGCCTCCTTGGGCATGCCGGCGCGGGCGATCTTCCTCTCGAGCTCGGCGATCTCGTTGGGCGCATCGTCCATCTCGCCCAGCTCTTTCTGGATCGCCTTCATCTGCTCGTTCAGGTAGTACTCGCGCTGGCTCTTCTCCATCTGCTGCTTGACGCGGCCGCGGATGCGCTTCTCGATCTGCAGCACGTCCATCTCGCCCTCGATGAGCGCGAGGATGTGCTCGAGCCGGCGGCGCACGTCCTGGATCTCGAGGATCTTCTGCTTCGCATCCAGCTTGAGCGACATGTGTGCCGCGACCGTGTCCGCGAGGCGCCCGGGCTGCTCGATGCCGGCTAGCGAGGTGAGGATCTCGGGCGGCACCTTCCGGTTGAGCTTCACGTACTGCTCGAATTGCGTGACCACCGAGCGCACGAGCACGTCCATCTCGCGCTCGTCGTAGGCCTCGCCCTCGCCGAGTACCGCGGCCCTGGCCGCGAAGAACTCACCCGTGACCAGCTGCTCGACCTTCGCGCGCTCGACACCCTCGACCAGCACCTTGACGGTACCGTCGGGCAGCTTCAGCAGCTGCAGGATGGTCGCGACCGTGCCGACATCGTAGAGGTCCTTGGGTGCGGGATCGTCCACGTCCGCCTGCCGCTGAGCGAGCAGAAGGATCTGCTTGTTCACCTTCATCGCCTGCTCGAGCGCGACGATCGAACGCTCACGGCCGACGAACAACGGTATGACCATGTGCGGGTACACGACCACGTCGCGCAACGGCAGCACCGGCAGCATGTCGGACGGGGTGGCGGGCTTCGTGCGGGTCTCGTCGGTGGTCACGTCGGGGATCTCCGTCGCCGGATGCAAGGCGGCGGGCCGCAGGCCAGTCGTGGCCTGCGCCCGTCAGATTCGTCCATCTTTGGGGACGCGGGGCCGAGATTCAAGAGAGAAATTGCGCACAGCGCCGGGAACGCGGCGCCGCGTTCGACCAGCCTATGCCGCTGCCCCGGCCAAAGGCACCGGCGGCAACCCGGCCAATCAGTGGTCCGACCCGGTCCGCCGCTCCTCGACCGCCGCCAGCCGCGTTTCCTCGACCCCGTAGACGAGGTAGGGCTTGGTTTCCCCGGCGATGACGTCCTCGTCGATCACGACCTTCTGCACGTTACGCATGCCGGGCAGGTCGTACATGATGTCGAGCAGCACGTTCTCGAGGATGGTGCGCAGCCCACGGGCGCCGGTCTTGCGCTGCATGGCGCGACGCGCCACGGCGCGCAGAGCCTCCTCGCGGAACTCGATCTCGACGCCCTCCATGTCGAAGAGCTTCCGGTACTGCTTGGTGAGCGCGTTACGCGGCGCGGTGAGGATCTGCACGAGCGCGACCTCGTCGAGCTCGTCGAGTGTCGCGACCACCGGCAGTCGCCCGACGAATTCCGGGATCAGCCCGTACTTGATGAGATCCTCGGGCTCGACGTCGTGGAACAGGTCGGAACCGTGCGGCCGGGCGCTCTGCTCGCGGACGTCGGCCACGAAGCCGATGCCGCTCTTCTGCGTGCGGTTCATGATGATCTTCTCGAGGCCCGAGAACGCTCCGCCGCAGATGAAGAGGATGTTGCCCGTGTCCACCTGCAGGAATTCCTGCTGCGGGTGCTTGCGGCCGCCCTGCGGCGGCACCGAGGCGATCGTGCCCTCGATAAGCTTCAGCAGCGCCTGCTGCACGCCCTCGCCCGACACGTCGCGGGTGATCGAGGGGTTGTCGGACTTGCGCGAGATCTTGTCGATCTCGTCGATGTAGACGATACCGGTCTGCGCCTTCTCGACGTCGTAGTCGCACTTCTGCAGCAGCTTCTGGATGATGTTCTCGACGTCCTCGCCGACGTAACCGGCTTCGGTGAGCGTCGTGGCGTCGGCGATCGTGAACGGCACGTTCAGCAGTCGCGCGAGCGTCTCGGCGAGCAGCGTCTTGCCGCTGCCCGTGGGCCCGATCAGCAGGATGTTGCTCTTGGCGAGCTCGACCTCGTCGCGCTTGCCCTCCCCGCCGCGCGTCTGCAGCCGCTTGTAGTGGTTGTAGACGGCGACCGAGAGGACCTTCTTGGCGCGGTCCTGGCCGATGACGTACTCGTCGAGGACGCGCTTGATCTCGTGGGGCTTGGGGAGCTTCTCGCGGGTCTTCTCCGCCTTCTCCTCGAGCTCCTCGCGAATGATGTCGTTGCAAAGTTCGACGCATTCGTCGCAGACGAACACCGAGGGACCCGCGATCAGCTTGCGAACCTCGTGCTGGCTCTTGCCGCAGAAGGAGCAGTACAGGAGCTTGCCGTCGTCGTGCTTGCCGCGTGAATCGTCCGCCATGCCTGACCTTCTACCCCGCCCTCGTGGGCACAGTGCAAGCCGCCTTCCGCGGGCCCGATTGGCTTATACCACGGCGCCTGTAGCCGCGCAAAAAACCCCGGCTCAACAGTGACTTATGCCCGCGAAGCCGATTCAGACGCGTTCGGCCGAGCCGCTCGCGCCACGCTTCTGCAGCACGGCGTCGATGAGGCCGTAGCTCACGGCCTGCTCGCCGGTCATGAAGTTGTCGCGGTCCGTGTCGTGCTTGATCTTTTCGAT
>Ga0316604_10003363_pt1 | contig 11305 bp, 13 predicted proteins | sample OWC_soil_day20_C_FD_207650 | JGI IMG/M metagenome (GOLD analysis project Ga0316604, IMG submission 207650) | Wetland soil microbial communities from Old Woman Creek delta, Ohio, United States - OWC_soil_day20_CT | ecosystem: Environmental > Terrestrial > Soil > Wetlands | place: USA: Ohio... | reverse complement strand
AAATTTTGTCTAGTAAAAAATCATTTTTACAGTGAAATATTAAGGGGGTTTTCACACGGTCTGACGGGTTATTGACAACGATCTATCAACCCTTTTAATGTCGACAACCCCGTCCCCTGACATCTCGTCCCCTTGACATCTGGTGACAAAAGTCATTGTCTGGGGTAAAACCAGACAGGAAGCCATTGAACGGATGAAACGGGCGCTTAGCGAATTTGTTATTGGAGGCGTGCACACTAACTACTATTCCCTTTCATCAAAAACTGCTTAACCACCCCTTATTTGTTAAGGGTGAAGTGACAACAGGTTTTTTGGAAACCTATTGCAATATAATGGAAGAGCAGACAGACAAGGATACCAACTTCGGTGTGTTAGCATAAAAAGCCCTTCCTCGTTGAGGACGCATTTATTTTTGGTAATTTTAACTAGACTATTTATAAATATTAGACTATAATAATCAACAAACAACAATTATTAATTTGTAAAGGAAGATGTCTTATGATATGGAAAGAAAAATATAAAATTGGAATTCCGACTATTGATAAACAACATGAGGAACTGTTTAACCGTGTTGCCGACTTTGTACAAGCTATTCGTCAGGAAGGCCGCTGGGAGGAAAAAATAGAAAAGGTAAAGGATACGATGGTATTTCTGCAGGAATATGTAGTGACCCATTTTAATTATGAAGAACAGTATCAACAAGCATTAGGCTATCCAGACTGTGAAGAACACCATAACATTCATGAGGCATTTAAGGCTGATATTCAAAGTGCGGCGAAAGAATTTGCGGATGCAGGTTATCATGAGCAAGCTGTGCAAATATTGGCGGGCAGACTGTTGGCTTGGCTGATTAATCATGTGGTTGCGGCAGACCAGAAGATGGCCCAATATGTGACAGAACAGGGGTTGGAAATATGAAGGCAGAATATGTCAATCCGGTTTTTAAGGCTGTTACGGATGTTTTTAAGGCTATGTTAGATATTGAAGTAAGCCGGGGAGCAACAGGGGCTGTAGCTGGTGGGAACCAGGAGGTGGATATCCGGATTAACGTGAAGGGTGATGTTTCTGGTTCCATTCTGTTTCAATTTCCGCAAGATACGACATTAAATATTGTGCAAATCATGTCAGGCATGGAATTGAAGGAACTAGATGATTTTGTAACTTCGGCCATGGGGGAAATATCTAATATTATTAGCGGTAATGCAGCAAGCTATCTATCGCAGCTTAATTATCATTGTGATATTATGCCGCCGCAAATTGCTGTGGCTGATGCCGTTGTTTCAGCGCATTTTTCTCATAAAACCTTGAGTATCCCATTGCATACTAATATAGGAGATTTGAATATATGTATTTCTCTTGACGAAATGAAATAAGATATGAATTAAAAGGGTCGATGCTAAATTTGACTTACTGAAATAATCGCAAACCTTGGTAGGGGAGCGGTTATTTTTTAGTTTTCCGAACAAAGCAACAGGAAAGAAAGTGGTCTGTGTCAAATATTGCTGAGAAGGTAGAAATGTTATGTCAGGTGATGTGATGATGAAATGGGTTATAGGGATAGATGGTGGCGGAACTAAAACCGTGGGCTGCGCTGCAGCTGTTACCGGTAAGATTTTAGGCCAGGTGGAAAAGGGGCCTAGCAACTATCACATCACAGGGGTGGCCAAATTTACGGCAGTTATTGCTGGTATCATTGACGAACTGGCTGTTTGCTGTAATTTAAAGACGGCAGACTTACTAGTTGTAAGCCTTGGGCTGGCCGGTGCTGACAGAGTAAGAGACAGGGAAATTGTTTTAGCGGCACTGGCGGAATTGGGTCTGCCCTGCTGTTGCCTGGTAAATAGTGATGCCAAAATTGCGCTGGTCGCAGGGTTAGGGAAAGCCGAAGGCATTGTCTTGATTGCCGGGACAGGCTCAATTGCTTATGGGATAAATGAGCAAGGCGATGTTATTCGTGCCGGTGGCTGGGGACACCTTGCCAGTGATGAAGGCAGTGGCTATGCAATTGGCCGTCAGGCAGTAGCAAGAGGGATTCGGGCTGCTGAGGGGCGCGATAAAACTACGATAGTAATGGACATGATAATGGAATACGCAAGCCTAACAAGCTGGAATGATATGATTGGCTATATTAATAACCAAACGACGTCAAAAGGCGATATTGCAGCATTTGCCCAGGTGGTGGGGGACGCAGCCAAGCAGGGAGACCAAGTGGCGATCGAGATAGTAAAGCAAGCAGGCGATGCGCTTGCCAGCTTGGTGGAATCGGTTATTACCCGTGGTTTTGGTTGGGAAGAACCAGTGCAAGTATGCATGTATGGTGGCATCGTAACTAATATTTTGATGGTTCGTGAGCGGCTGAAAGAGGTTCTGGCTGATAGGGCCAACCTTGTAGCTTGTAAAACTCAACCGGTAGAAGGGGCTGTACGGCTGGGGCTTGAATGGGTGCAGAACAGGGTTTGAAAATTCGGTTGGGGGCGATGATATTGGGTGTGAAAATTGAAGACTTGCTTACCGAAGCGGTCAACCCGCAAACGGTGAATATGGATAAGCTGACTACCAGTCAAATGCTCGAAGCCATCAACGCAGAGGACAAGACAGTGGCTGCCGCGGTGGCTGAGGAAATACCCCATATTGCCTTGGCGGTTGATAAAATAGCAGCAGCACTGGAAACTGGCGGACGATTGATTTATATTGGAGCCGGAACCAGTGGGCGGCTAGGCGTGCTGGACGCCGCTGAATGTCCGCCGACCTTTGGCGTAGAGCCGGACAGCATTATCGGGTTAATTGCCGGGGGGGATACAGCTCTGGTAAAGGCGATAGAAGGAGCCGAAGATGAGATTAGCGGCGCAGTTATTCAATTGCAATTAGTGAAGCTTACAGCGAAGGATGTGGTTGTTGGTTTGGCAGCCAGCGGCAGAACTCCTTATGTCCTTGGTGGCTTGAAATATGCCAATACGGTTGGCGCTGCTACTGTCGCCATAAGCTGCACTCCGAATTCGCTGATTGGCAAGGTGGCTAAGCTTGCCATTACACCGTTGGTGGGGCCAGAGGTAATCACCGGATCTACTCGGATGAAGGCTGGCACCGCCCAAAAACTGGTACTTAATATGCTGACAACGGCAACTATGGTTCGATTAGGAAAGGTGTACGGCAATTTAATGGTCGATGTTAAACCGACTAATGCCAAACTAGTCGAAAGAGCCAAACAGATTGTTGCGCAGGCAACAGGAGTAAGCTGCGAGCGGGCGGGCGAAATTCTTGTACAGGCAGGGATGAATCCCAAGACGGCTATTGTCATGATTAAACGGGATTGTTCGGCTGCACAGGCCTCCTGCTATCTGGCGGCAGTTGGTGGTTTTATTCGTAGGGCGATTATAGATGAAAAGAGGGTGGAAAGATGAAGTTACTATTAGTATGTTCTGGCGGCATGTCTAGTTCTATTGTAGTTAAAGCAATTGAAAAGGAAGCCGCTAAGACGGGTCAGGTGGTTACTGTTAAGTCAGTAGGCAGTGGTGAATTTGCCGAGGAGCTCAAAAATGGTTGGGATATAGCGCTGGTAGCGCCTCAGGTGCGGCACCGTGTTGCCTTTTTCCAGGAGGCCGCGGCAGAATATAATGTTCCTGTGGCCGTTATTCCGCCGCAAGGGTATAACCCGATGGGCGGAGCCATCATTTTAGCCGAAGTTAAGAAGATATTGGATTAGGCAGGAGAGAAGATGCACAAATTCTTTGCACTGCTTGATAAATATCTGATACCTACTATGACCAAGCTGTCAGAACAGCGACATCTTCGCGCGGTGCGCGATGGGATTATTTCTACTATACCACTCATTATTGTTGGTAGTTTCTTTATGATCCTGGCTTTTCCCCCGTTTCCGGCCCTAGCGGCGGCTATCAAACCCTACACAGGCCAAATCCTCATTCCTTTCCGGTTAACTATGGGCTTGATGGCTCTTTATGCCTGTCACAGTATTGGTTATCATCTTGCAAAATCATATAAACTTGATGGAGTGTCAGGCGGAATTTTGGCGATGGCCGCCTTTTTACTGACAAGTGTGCCGGTTACTTACCCGGATAAGGGAATGGCCTTGCTAATGGAAAATCTCGGAGGCGGCAGTATGTTTGTCGCTATTATCATGGCGATTTTTGCTGTAGAGGTGCTGCGGTTTGCCAAGACGCGCAAGCTAACGATAAAGATGCCGGACGGAGTGCCGGAATCGGTTGCCAAGTCGTTTGAGGCTCTTATACCAGCAGCCGTTATTATACCGGCAGTCTGGCTAGTGCGTGACTTTGTCGGGTTTGATATTCATCATTTTGTATTGGAATTATTTCAGCCGTTAGTGCTGGCAGGCAACACGTTAGCTGGAATCTTAGTACCTATTGTTATTATAACTTTGCTTTGGGCAACCGGTATTCATGGTGATTCGGTGGTTGGCAGCGTAGCCCGGCCGGTGTGGCTGGTGTTGCTTGACCAGAACATTGCGGCTGCGGCCGCCGGGCAGCCGATTCCTAATATTGCGCCAGAGCCATTTTTTCAGTGGTTTGTTTGGATTGGCGGCTCAGGAGCCTCTCTCGGTTTGGTTCTGCTCATGCTTTTTTCTAAAGCTCCTTATCTCAAAAGTATGAGCCGGGTCACTCTATTGCCAGGAATCTGCAATATCAATGAGCCAGTTATCTTCGGGGTCCCAATCATGCTTAATCCGCTTTTGTTTTTACCGTTTCTGCTTAGTCCGGTCGCTATCGCGATTCTTACTTACTTTGTTATGGATATTGGCTTAGTGAATAAGCCATATATCCTTGTACCCTGGACCCTGCCTGCACCCATCGGGGCATATCTTGCCACAGGTGGTGACTGGCGGGCAATTGTGTTGGTATTTGTTAACATTATAATTGCTGCTGCACTTTATTATCCGTTCCTTAAAGCCTATGAACGCAAACTCAGTAGAGAAGGCATGGCAGGGGAACTGGAGGAGGAATTGAAATGACAGAAGAAGTAATTTTCAAAATTATTCTCCATGCCGGCAATGCCAGGGCTGAAGCCTATGATGCACTGCGAGCCGCCCAGGCTGGAGAGTTTATCAAGGCTGCCGAGCATCTACAGCAAGCTGAGAAAGAAGTAGGTGCTGCCCACCGGGTTCAGGCTGATATGATTCAACAGGAAGCCGCAGGCAATAAAGTGGAGCTTACGCTGCTGACTGTGCATGCGCAAGATCACTTGATGACAGCGTTGTCCGAAAAAAATCTAATTGAGAGTATGATCGAAATGCACAAAACCATCAGACAGCTTTCTGCCAAGTTGGAGGCGTCTTCATGCCAGGATTAAAGGTTGTTGTTATTGGCGGCGGCAGTAGCTATACGCCGGAATTGATTGACGGTTTTATCCGGCGTGCGGCAGAACTGCCTGTTGCTGAAATCTGTCTTGTCGATATTTTGGCAGGGCAGCATAAACTGGATATTGTCGCTGATTTGGCGCGACGGATGGTCGCCAGGGCCGGTTTGGACAGTAAAATTACCACTACTATGGACAGGGCGGCAGTGCTGCAAGGTGCTGACTTTGTTGTTACCCAGTTTCGGGTTGGAGGGCTGGCTGCGCGCGCCCGGGATGAACGGTTTCCCTTGCAATATGGCGTATTGGGACAGGAAACTACTGGCCCTGGGGGCTTTGCCAAGGCATTGCGCACTATTCCTGTTATTCTGGATATTTGTCGCGACATGACGGAAATATGCCCTGAGGCTTGGTTGATAAACTTTACTAATCCGGCAGGTCTGATAACCGAAAGTGTGCAAAAATATACCAAGGTAAAGTGCCTTGGCTTATGTAATGTTCCTATTCATATGAAGATGACGATTGCCAAACTGTTGGATGCCGATGCAAACGATGTTTTTATAGATTTCGCCGGACTTAATCATCTGGTTTGGGGACGGAAGGTATGGCACAGAGGTATTGATGTTACGGCTAGTGTCCTGGAAAGGATGCAGGATGGAGCGGCTCTCACAATGAAAAATATCCCGGATCTCAAGTGGGATGGCGATTTCCTGCGATCTTTGGGTATGGTGCCTTGTCCCTATCATCGCTACTACTATATGACAGACTCGATTCTTGCTGAAGAACAGGCCGCTGCGAGCGCAGGGGGGGCGGGGACAAGAGCAGAGATAGTTCAGGCTGTTGAAGAAAGCTTATTCAAACTATATCAGAACCCTGAACTGGCGGAAAAACCGGTAGAACTGGAAAAACGGGGCGGCGCCTATTATTCAGATGCGGCGGTATCTCTGATTAGTGCCATCTACAATGACAAACGGGAAATACATACGGTAAATACTGTGAATCAGGGAGCCATCAGTGGTTTGTCAACCAACTGTGTTATTGAAACCAACTGCGTAATTAGTAAAAATGGTGCTATGCCGTTAACGGTAGGAACGCTGCCGCCGGAGATTGCTGGCTTGGTACAGCAGGTGAAAGCTTATGAAGTATTGGCCGTAGAGGCTGGTGTGCACGGGGATGGCAATAAAGCGCTGCAAGCTCTGGCGAATCACCCGTTGATTCCTTCTGTCAGGGTAGCCAAACAACTGCTGGCTGATTTGCTGTCATTAAATGCGGCGTATTTACCGCAATTTAAGGATTGATTAGGGAAGCGAGGATAAGATATGCTTGATTTAATCATAAATGCTGATGACCTCGGGTTAACACCCGGTTGTAACCAGGGGATTATCAAGGCCCTAACTGCGGGGATTGTTACAGAAACTACCCTGATGGTTAACACCGACTATACGCAGGATGCTATAGAAAAACTTAAGCAGGAGGGGGTAAAGCGGGTTGGTCTGCACCTAAACCTTACATTTGGTCAACCAATTATGCCGGTGGCTCAAGTTCCTAGTCTGGTAGATGCTCAGGGACGGTTTCGACGTAAGGCAGCTGAGGCGGTAATCTTTATGAAGACTGTTGATATAAAGCGCGAATTAAGCGGCCAGGTTGAGAAGTTCTTGGCTACCGGACTTGGCCTGACTCATTTAGACAGCCACCATCATGTTCACACTTATCCGGAGGTGCTGGAAATAGCCATCGAGTTGGCAAAGCAGCTTGGCGTACCGCTGCGCCAAGGCAATGCGGTTGTTCAGCAAACCATTAGCAAGGCAGGTGTCGCAACTACTGATGCCATTGCACTCGAATTTTATGAGCAGGGTGCGAATTTGAATAATTTAAAACATATTATCCAAAGCCACTCTCAGGGTACACTGGAGATTATGTGTCACCCAGCTGAGCCGGATCAACTGCTGTTTGAGATAAGCTCTTATAATCAATGGCGGGAACAGGAATTGGCAGTCATGACATCGGTGGAAATACGAGAGTTCGTCAATAATAATAACGTCCGGTTGGTCGGGTTTGACGCTTTGTAGGTATATTGTCAGTAGAGGTAAAAATTGCTGGAAGGAGAATTTTCATGTTAGAACAGACTGTAACCATCGTAAATAAAGTGGGTTTACACGCCCGCCCGGCGGCTTTGTTGGTGAAAGCAGCCAGTGACTTTCCTGGTGAAGTGCTGCTGGTAAAGGATGATAAAACCTATAATGCTAAAAGTATTCTCGCTATCATGAGCGCTGGAATTCAACAAAACGATGTCATCGTGGTCAGGCTAAATGGTGAAGGGGAAGTCCAGGCTATGGAATCGGTTATTGCTCTTATCAAATCCGGATTTGGTGAAAACTAGGCATAATTAAATTGTCGGAAGCAGGGGGAAGCGGGCTTGAAAAATAAGCGGTATAATACCTGGGTGACTGCAATGGTGGTCGCGTTATTACTACTAGGAAGTGTTACTGGCTTTGCCAGTTCCTCGCAACAGGAAACAACCAGGGTTAAGCTGGGAATTGACAATATTGATCAGCATTTAGCGCTTTTTGCCGGCAAAAGGGTGGGTCTTATCACTAACGCTACCGGTATGAACAGTCAGTATCAGAGCTCGATTGATGTTTTGGTGGCCAAAACTAATCTGGTAGCCTTATACTCCCCGGAGCATGGCATTCGCGGAGCAGTTCCTGCTGGTGACAAGGTGGGCAGCCTTACAGATGCTAAGACTGGGTTGCCTGTATATAGTTTATATGGCGCTACCAAAAAGCCAACACCAGAGATGCTCCAAAATATAGATGTACTTGCTTTCGATATTCAGGATGTCGGAGCACGTTCTTACACTTATATCTACACTATGGCTTACGCGATGCAAGCAGCTAAGGAAAACGGCAAAACCTTTGTTGTGTTTGATCGCCCCAACCCGGTCGGGGGAGTGGCAGTTGAAGGAGGTCTCATTAAAAGTGGTTTTGAATCCTTTATTGGGATGTACCCCATTCCTATCAGGCATGGTATGACTGCAGGCGAGCTGGCGCGACTATTTAACCAGGAATTTGGGATTGGCTGCGATTTGACGGTTGTAGAAATGACTGGCTGGAAACGGGAGATGTATTTTGAAGAAACAGGCTTGCCGTGGGTAATGACATCACCCAATATTCCCACACCAGATACGGCGCTAACCTATCCGGCGACAGGTATCTTTGGCGGCACCAATATATCGGAAGGCGTAGGAACGACCAGACCCTTTGACTTTGTCGGTGCTCCTTGGCTGGACGCTGAGAAATTCGCCGAGCGTATGAATGCCATGAAACTTCCAGGCGTAGTTTTCCGTCCGGCGTACTATATTCCCCGTTTTGGCAATTTTGCCGGTGAAACGTGCGGCGGGGTTCAACTTCATGTAACTGACCGTAAAGCATTTAAGCCTGTAAGGACAGGCTTGAGCTTGTTATATACCGTTGAGGACCTAAGTGATGGCAAGTTTGCTTATACATTCAGTGGTAAAGGAGCACCGATGATTGACTTGATTACCGGTGATGACGGACTGCGGCTTGGTAGGTATACATTAGATGAATTGTTAGTGAGTTGGGAGCAAGAAGCCAATGCTTTTAAAGAAATGGCAAAAGCCTATTATATTTATCAGTAGCAGTTCCACCACCGCGCCCTGAAAGCAACATCAACTCCGTATACAAGTTTTAAAAAAAATAGGGAGAACGATAAATATGCTTCAGGACAAAACTCTCGTGGGAGTGATTTTGGCGGTATTTTTAATGATGATCGGAGTGGGGATGATCGTTGCGATACTACCACAACGCATCGTCGACCTGGATGGTAATGGACAATCGGTTGGGTATCTTGCATCAGCCTTCGCGTTTTCATATATACTACTCCAGGTTCCGATTGGCTGTTCGTCAGATAGGATAGGCGTTAAGCCATTTCTTATTGGCGGTTATTTCTTATGTTTTATCACAGGGCTGGTGTTTTTCTTTGCAACTAGCTCCAGCATGATTTTTTTTGCCCGGGTTCTTCAAGGAATTGGCGAAGCGCCGATTTGGGCATTAGCTCCCGCGTTGCTATCGCTAAAATTCCCTGCAGATAAAGGAAAGGTAATGGGCATGTATAATGCAGCCATTCATTTCGGCCTCACCCTGGGGCCGATTCTGGGAGTTGTATTAGCAAGTATAGTTAGCAGTAAAGAAATATTTTTGGTGTACTCGCTTAATTGTTTAGCTGGCGTGATTGTCATTTGGCTTTTATTGGAAAGCACTGCTGAAAAAGAAATACAAACAGTGAATCCGTTACAATTTCGGGATATACTGAAATTAGTAAAGCAACAGCAGATAGTAATTGTGTTGCTGGGGATTACCATATACGGGGCGGGATATGGTATATTTCTTACAACTATTCCTACATTTTTGCTACAAAATAAGGCTTTTAGCGCATTTGACATTGGTATATTTTTTTCAATGTTTTATGCGGCGATAAGCCTTTCGCAAGTTATTACCGGTCCATTATCAGATAAATTTGGCCGGAATATATTTATGATTTTAGGATTGTTCATCACTGCTATTGGGATTGTTATCATACCAGCCTTTGAATTTCCGTGGATTTTTTTGGTGCTCACGCTGGGGAGCTTAGGGATGGGTATTTTTTACCTTGCCTCGATGGCCTTCTTGAATGAAAGTGTGCCCGAATCGCTAAAGGGTACTATTTCGGGTGCGTATTATCTTTTTTGGGGCGCCGGTATGTTTTTCGGCCCACCAATTTTGACGAAAATAGCGAATTCCATTAGTTTTCAGGCATCAATGGCCGTGTACTCATTACTCATACTTTTGGCCGCAACCGGAATGTTGAAAATTTTGAGATGGGAAACGACGTTTTCAAAGTAATATATACGCAACTAATTGCCTGCAAAATCAGCCGGATTTTTTGATCAAAAGCGGCACTTTGGGCGCTATGAGCTTAATAAAGTGATTTTATCACCAGCGGCAACAGGAGGATATTTTAATGAAATTTAATTTTCACTGCAATATATTTACAACAGTGCAACGAAGCGGTAAGAACGATATATTAGCGCAAAGTCATCTCGTTGATACCGCTATGAATGCGAGTGCCAAAATCAGGGCATCAGTCAATAGCTTTAAGATTTTCGATGCCAGATGGGATATCTACCATTCGCCTGGCGGCAAACTGAATGCTGGCGGCGAAGTAGTCGGGCTGCGTGGCGCTGAGGCTTATATTGACGTCGGCCCGGTGTTGCGAGCTGCGACTGAATCCTTAGGAACAATGCCCCGCTATCTTTTGACCGACTGCATCGCCGGTATTGTGTTGGGCGAAATTGGCATTCTTAAAGAAAGAGGTTATTCTAGCCTTGATGAGTTGGAGCACTTCTGGCGGGAAAATCAGGCTACCTCTTGTTATCGTTTTGCCCATATGGATAAATCGACACAAAGTTGGGCCGGTTACATCGAGGGCAACCGCAGCTGGACTGATTGCTTGTTCAACCGTACTAAGACCGCCACTATCTTCAGTGATGATTCTGGAAAAATTAAAGTGTGCGGCACACTTGCTGATTTTTATCATGAATTATCGATAATCGTAACTTTCGACAAAGGCATTATAGTGGCTTGTGACGGACAGTTTTTACGCTGCCCGGACTCGAGCTGTCTGGAATGTATCGGTCGACTAGATGATCTGATCGGAAAATCATTAAATGAATTGACAAAAAAAGAACTCGGTCGCTACATTGGTGGTCCTTTGGGCTGCAGCCACCTGCTTGACATACTTGATCATATCAAGCTAACAATAAATCAGGCCCATAAATACGATAAGTTAAAACAGGTCAATGGCAGTAAGTATGCAAACAAGGCATGAACCGTTTCAATACGGCTCATGCCTTGTTTTTTATATGCCATTACGTTCTTTCCACAAATGCCAATCGTATTCCCAGAGCAATTAAAATCGAACC
>Ga0316604_10003361_pt1 | contig 11306 bp, 9 predicted proteins | sample OWC_soil_day20_C_FD_207650 | JGI IMG/M metagenome (GOLD analysis project Ga0316604, IMG submission 207650) | Wetland soil microbial communities from Old Woman Creek delta, Ohio, United States - OWC_soil_day20_CT | ecosystem: Environmental > Terrestrial > Soil > Wetlands | place: USA: Ohio... | reverse complement strand
TGCTGGTGATCAATTATACCCCTTAACAACTAAGCATGGAAGTTTATTTTACTATAGAAAAATCAGCAACGGCTGAATTTAAGGACAGGGGCAGTAAGTTCCTGGCCTATGCATGGCCGGTGAAGTCGGTGGAGCAGGTGAAAGAATGCCTGCAGGAAGTGAAAAAGGAACACCCCAAAGCGACGCATCATTGTTTTGCTTACAGGCTGGGTACAGATGGATTACAGTTTCGCGCCAGTGATGACGGTGAACCTTCTGGTACAGCCGGAAAGCCTATTCTGGGGCAGATAGACAGCAAGGGATTGACTGATACACTGGTGGTGGTGGTCCGCTACTTTGGCGGTACATTATTAGGTGCACCGGGTCTGATCAATGCTTATAAGATGTCTGCTTCAATGGTACTGCAGGTGATTCCTGCGGTGCAGAAAAATGTAGAGGTAAAGTATCATCTCAGTTTTGACTACACTATTCTGAACGATATTATGATGGTGGTGAAGCAACAGAACTGTACCGTATATGGACAGGAGTTACAGCTGTTTTGCAGTATGGATATCGGGATCCCGAAAGCCGTGCAGGAGTTGGCGATGTTGAAGCTAAAAGATATTCATGGGTTAGAAATAAAGAAGGCTTAGCGCCTTCTTTATTTATCTAAAACATAAAGTGATTGCTGTATTCAAGCAATAAGTGCAACCCGTGATTTTATTAATTTGTTGCGCTTATCATTTGAACTTACAATTTATCTAAAACATAAAGCGATTTATTTAAAACGTAGGGAGATTATTTGAAACATACAATGATTTATAAAAAACGCTCCCGGTGCCGGCACACTAAAAGCCACTGATGCCTGAACCAATTTATTTAAAGCGATCACTCACGACCAGGTCTTTACTCCCTTTCTCATATTTATAAAATCCTTCTCCACTTTTCACCCCCAGATAACCCGCCGTCACCATATTTACCAGCAGCGGACAAGGGGCATATTTTGGATTCCCAAATCCATCCTGCAATACGCGTAAAATAGAAAGACATACATCCAGTCCGATAAAATCAGCCAACTGCAATGGCCCCATCGGATGTGCCATTCCCAGTTTCATCACGGTATCAATTTCTGCAACACCTGCTACCCCTTCGTATAATGAACTGATGGCTTCATTGATCAGGGGCATTAAGATGCGATTGGCAATAAAACCCGGATAGTCATTGACTACACAAGGTACTTTGCCTAACTGAGAAGAAAGATCAACGATGGTGTCTGTCACATTTTTTTCTGTCGCATAGCCATTGATAATTTCCACCAGTTTCATGACAGGAACGGGGTTCATAAAGTGCATGCCGATTACCTTACCGGGGCGTTTGGTAGCCGCAGCGATCTTCGTGATGGAAATAGAAGAGGTGTTGGTAGCGAGGATAGCATTGGGGTTTGCATATTGATCCAGGTCCTGAAATATTTTCAGTTTCAGGTTAGTGTTTTCAGTGGCGGTTTCCACGACCAGATCGGCGTTTTGTACACCGGTGGCGAGGTCTGTGGTGGTGGTAATATTGCCTAAAGTACCGGACTTTATTTCATTTGTAATGGTTGCTTTTGCTACCTGTCTGTCAAGGTTTTTTTCGATGGTTTGCAAGGCGCGTTCTAATGCGGGTGCGGATACGTCGATCAGGGTAACAGTAAAATTGTTTTGGGCGAAAACGTGTGCGATGCCATTACCCATGGTGCCGGCGCCGATCACGGCAATATTTTTTGATGAAAACATGGAATTGAATTTCATCAAATTTAAGTGAATATGAAATTGAAACTTCAAATTTCAAAATTCAATTGCTTCCAACTTTGAAGGCTAACTAGAGTAACTGAAAATTGTGTTCTCCCATCCCCCAAATACAAAACCTATTCATCTATCACAACAATCCCCATCCTTTCTCCCATCCCCCAAATACAAAACCGGATCAACCACTTTGCGATTGATCCGGTTTTGTCAATATTTTTAAATACTAATATCCGTACCCGTATTGTTTATTACTCCCACTTTTGAAATCCCCTCGCTTCCACGCCTGTATAAACTGCGCCCATGCCAGTGGGTTCATAATATTCTGTGGCGGTAACTGTCCTGCATAATAGAGGTTCTGTGCCTGCCTGTTAAAGTACATATTCGTCGCCTCGGCCGCATCTGGTGGCACATACCTTGAAATAGCCCTCATCTTCGCCTCTTCCGTATTCTTCCTTGCCAGTTCGTACTGGTCATCCGGCACATCCATACTTACAAACGCCTTCTCAAACTCTTCCCTCGAAGGATAAGGTTTAATGATCGTTACCGGCAGGTAAGTCGTATCATCTACCATGAGCTGCAACAGGGAATATGCATTACCTGGCAGAGTGGTAGGAATTCTAAATTCTTTTCTCTTGTAACCAATTGCAGAAAAGATAAGCGTATCACCTTTAAAAGCCACGATGGAAAACACCCCCTGCGGATTGGAGATGGTACCCCTGTTTTGTCCTTTTATGAGAATACTCACTGCTGGAACGGCTCTTAAACTATCTGCCGTCATTGTAATGCCGGAAATCTGTATGATACTATCTTTGAACTGCGTTAACTGTGCTTTCAGCAGAAAAGGTAGAAACAAAAGCGAAAACAGTATGTAGGAAATCTTCTTATGCATGCCGCCTCTAAGATAAATGATTTGAATTAAACATAAGCCATAGGAATGTTTTTCCTGTACATATAGATGGATGAACGGAACCAATTGACAAAAACTATGACAGCGCTGACAAAGTAACTAGCAATTAGGTTAACTTTACAGCCTCGAATTAAAATTAACAACTATTTATGATCACTACGGAACAGATTTTAAAGGCTTTGAGCAATGTGGAAGAGCCTGATCTGGGGAAGGACCTGGTAACGCTTAACATGGTGAAAGACATTGAGATAGATGGGAATAAAGTGACGTTCACTGTTGTGCTTACTACCCCTGCCTGTCCATTGAAAGATCTGATCAGAAATGCCTGTATCAATGCTGTCCATCACCTGGTCAGCAAAGATGCTGAAGTGCATGTAAATATGACTGCCAACGTAAACTCCAACCGTAAGGATGGAAAGAGCCTGCTGCCTGGTGTGAAAAACATCATCGTAGTAGCTTCCGGCAAGGGAGGCGTAGGTAAGTCTACTGTAGCGGCCAACCTGGCCCTCGCCCTGTCTGAAGGCGGTGCCAAAGTAGGGTTGATGGATGCAGATATTTACGGACCTTCAGTACCTATTATGTTTGGGGTTCGTGGTCACCGTCCTATGATGGTGAATGTGGATGGAAAAGGCATGATCGTTCCTTTGGAGAAGCATGGTATCAAACTGATGTCCATCGGTTTACTGATCGATGAGAAACAGGCAGTAGTATGGCGTGGTCCAATGGCCAGCAGCGCCCTCAAGCAGTTCATTACCGACGTATACTGGGATGAGCTGGATTACCTGGTAATTGACATGCCTCCGGGCACTGGCGATATTCACCTGACCCTGGTACAGACCGTACCAGTTACAGGCGCTGTGATAGTAACCACTCCGCAGGATGTGGCACTGGCTGATGCGAAGAAAGGTATTGCTATGTTCAATGGTCCACAAATCAATGTACCGATCATTGGTCTGGTGGAGAACATGTCTTATTTCACACCTGCTGAGCTGCCTGATAACAAATATTACATATTTGGTAAAGATGGCGGTAAGCGTTTGGCGGAAGACCTGGAAATTCCATTCCTGGGTCAGATCCCGATCGTTCAGAGTATTCGTGAAGGTGGAGATGAAGGAGTACCGGCTATGCTGGGTGGAGAGGATGCGACCAAGCTGGCGTTTATGGGCTTTGCAAGTATGGCGGCAAGAAGCATTGCGATGAGGAATGCGAATGTAGCGCCTACCAGAATTGTAGAAGTATTTGTATAAAGAAATCATAACGGCCTGGCATTAAGGCTGGCCACAGGCGCTGAAAAAAAGAAGGTGTATCATTTATAAATGAAACTCCTGAGAAATGCATACAGTGGAATCTGGCTCCATCAGGTATCCGCAAAAAAAGAGGGTGTATCTAATTTCAGATACACCCTCTTTTTTTGCGGATTATTCGCATGATTATATAATAAAAGGCTTGCCACCTACTATTACATCTTGTTTTTTCTCATCAAAAGTAGCCTTCAACCCGGTCCTATACGCTGCATTTGCCATAATCAGCGCAATAGAATGTGAATAAGCCGCTTCGATCGGTGCATTTCCCTGCTGTCTCTTTCTTACACTTTCCATCCAGTTACGTACGTGTGCATTCGTTAGTGGATCGCCACCCATATCAGCAGATGTAGCTACGCCACTACCGCTACTGCTCAATGTCATTTCAGGCAGCAGGTTCGCATGCAATCCCATTTCCTTTGCTTCATGTTCAGTCAAACCACCGGTTGGTGAGATCCTGTTCTTATCGATATCGATAGTACCGCCATTAGAGTAGTACATTTCCTTTACACCACCAGCAGAGTTGGAGAAGCGGGAGCTATATTGTACCTGGAAACCGGAGGTTGGATCATTGTCTGGTCCGTATTCAAAAACAGCCGTGATCGTATCTGCATTTTTACGACCATCTTTCCACATATAAATACCACCATTTGCTACTGCGCTACGTGGATGTTTGAGATTTGTAAACCAATGCACCGTGTCGATCTGGTGAGTCATCCACTGACCAAAGATACCGGAAGAATAAGGCCAGAACAGGCGATATTCGAGGTATTTCCTTGGATCCCAGCTATCTTTCGGACGGCCTGCCAGGAAACGGGTCCAGTCAGTATCCTGTTCCCTGATTTCCTTTACTAATTCAGGGCGGCGCCAGCGACCTGGCTGGTTCACATTCCAGGTCATTTCAACCATGGTAATGGGGCCGAATTTACCTTCCTGGATAAAGTGGTTTGCTGCGTGATAACTATCCCCGCTACGACGCTGTGTACCTACCTGGAAAATTTTGCCGGAGTCTTTCACTGCTTTCAGTGCTTTGCGGGCATCGTCCATCGTTTCTGCAAATGGTTTTTCGCAGTACACATCTTTCCGCTGACCTACTGCTTCGATAGTGTGGTAAGCGTGCTGGAAGTCGGCCGTAGCAATGATCACCGCATCCAGATCTTTGATCTTGTATAGCTCATCATTGTTGACACATGCCTGTATATCATGACCTGCTTTTTTGGAGATAAAGGCCTGACCTTCTTCTCTGCGCCGTTTCCAGATGTCTGATACGGCGATAATATCAAAATTCAGTTCCTTGTTGTTATTGAAGAAGCAGGGCAGGAGTGTCTGGCGTGCACGATCGGAAAATCCGACCAATCCTATATTTACCCTGTCATTGGCCCCCATGATGCGGGCATAACTACTGGCTGGCATGCCCATAGCGGTAATAGAAACACCTGCACCGGCCAGCAGGGATTGTTTCAGGAATTCACGACGTGATTTCATTGGAATTTGATTTTTAATGATACAGTTCAAGGATGAGTTGATGTAAATATTTGTGTGCTGGTGCAGCTTGTACATCCATAGGATCCCAGCGGCTTTCGACGGAAATGCCACCCTGGAAACGGATGTTTGCCAATGCTGCAATATAAGGTCTCACTTCATCACCGGCTACACCAGGTGCGGTCCGTTTTTCTCTCTCAGCAATGTGACAATGGACCAGGTTCTTTTTCGCTTTTTCGATGTTCACAGCAGGCTCATTTTCCTTCAGCATGTGGTAAATGTCTGCCGTGAGTTTAAAATTCGGATGGTTCACAGCGATCACGATGGCATTCGCTTCCGCCAGTGTATTAATATAATTCGTTTCGGTACTGTTCAGGTTTTCGATGGCAATGACCACATTGTATTTAGCCGCTATTTCGGCTATTTTCCGGCAGATGCTCACGAAGTGTGGGTTTTCCTTTTCGGGTGTCCAGCCTTCGGGCAGTTTGCGGGCATTGCCGCTACCGAGTACGATGGTAGATACTCCTGCTTTTTTGGCCCGTTGCATCACTTTATCTACATAAGTCAGGATCTTTTGTTCATCGGCTTTGGGTCCTACGATGGGTATTTCGGCAGGAATAAAGCCATTGCAGGTATTGAATTGACAGTGCATTTTTTGCTTGTCTCTGAGAAATACCTGGAAGGTGTCTTCCGGGATGTCGGGAGAAAGGAGTTTGCCTACACTGCCCTCAATATAATCAAATCCGGCGGCGTGTAAAATGGAGTCATTTGTATAAGTGGTAGTAACACCTAATGTGGGCAACCGGGTTTGTGCATTCGATTGCAAACAAGTGAATAAAAAAAGGCATACGAGCCAGATAGGGGAGTTTTTCATATTTCTTTCCATAAAGCGTGGAAGGAAAAGGTAGGAACATTATTTAAAAAATCAAAAATCTTCTTGATAAGCGGTCGGTGGCTCTTCGGTATAGCTTCAGTGTTACTTCGATACCAAAAGGTCACTAAAAGGGCACTTCATTATCCAGGGGATATTGAGGTGCCCTTTTAGTGACGAAGAAGTGATGAAGTTGCATCGAACAAGCGTCGAACAAGCATCGAACAAGCATCGAAGAAGCGTCGAAGAAGTGTCGAAGAAGCATCGAACAAGCGTCGAACAACGATCGAAGCCGTACCTAAGAATTAATCCACCTCCCGATATCTTTTCAAAAGGTTTTTTCCATTTTTTAAAAAATTTACCAGAACTTTAACATCATCGATAGGGAAGTATACTGCCATGCAGTCATAATAAAATAGTATAATATCACTCATTACGCCCGCATTGAATAAGTTTTACTTACCTTTGCGCCCCAAATAAGTATTTATATGAACCGACACGAACTGGTGAATCTGATCAAGGAGAGGCAATCTTATCTCTGTGTTGGCTTAGACACAGACATTACAAAGATTCCCCGTCATTTGCTTTCACATGCAGACCCGGTATTTGCTTTTAACAAGGCAATTATCGATGCCACTAAGGATCTTTGCGTGTCTTACAAGATCAATACAGCCTTTTACGAATGTATGGGTATCCGTGGATGGGAAACACTGCAACGCACAGTAGAGTATATCCCGACCACTCATTTTACCATCGCCGATGCTAAACGTGGAGATATAGGAAATACCTCTACACAGTATGCCAAAACATTCTTTGAAACATATAACTTTGATGCCGTTACGGTAGCCCCTTATATGGGTCGCGACAGTGTGCAGCCTTTCCTCTCTTTCAATGAGAAATGGACCATTATGCTGGGCCTGACTTCTAACGAAGGCAGCAAAGATTTTCAGCTCACACAGAGTGGAGATGAGCTGCTGTATGAAAAAGTGCTGAAAGCAGGAATGAGCTGGGGTACGCCGGACAATATGATGTTCGTGATTGGTGCCACCCAGAGCTCCCAACTGGCCTATATTCGTCAGCTGGTACCTGATCATTTCTTCCTGGTGCCGGGAGTAGGTGCGCAGGGCGGAAATTTGCAGGAGATCTCAGCCGTAGCGATGAATAAAGATTGTGGATTACTGGTGAATGCCAGCCGCTCTATCATATATGCCGGAAACGGAGAAGATTTTGCCCAGGATGCAAGAATTGCCGCGCAGGCTTTGCAACTGGAAATGGCGGAATATTTAGACGTTGCGCCAGCCACAAGATAATCCTTGCTAATTATTCAATTAAAACCGATAATAAAAAACACCGCCTCCGTGCGGTGTTTTTTTATTCGCCCCTTTTCTTTAAATTGATTCCTTATCTAACCTGTTCCACATGCTGAAAGACTTGTTTCAATCCCCCGACTACTTCCGGATAGATGACCTTCTCTCCTCCGAACATATCATGGTGCGCGATGCTGTCAGGCAATGGGTAAAGAAAGACGTGTCTCCCATTATAGAAGAAGCCTGTCAAACCGCCACTTTCCCCTCCCAGATCATCCCGGGACTGGGCGAACTCGGTTGTTTTGGTCCCACTATCCCAACGGAATATGGTGGCGGCGGTATGGACTACATTGCCTATGGGCTCATGATGCAGGAACTGGAAAGAGGCGACAGCGGGGTACGCTCTACTGCCTCTGTACAAGGCTCCCTTGTTATGTATCCCATCTTTACTTTCGGCAGTGAGGAACAGAAGAAAAAATACCTCCCCAAACTTGCCTCTGGTGAATGGATGGGGTGCTTTGGTCTTACAGAACCAGACTTTGGCTCTAATCCCTCCGGCATGGTCACCCACTTCAAAGAAGACGGCGATCATGTGATCCTGAATGGTGCAAAAATGTGGATATCCAACGCTCCCTTTGCACAGATTGCTGTAGTATGGGCAAAAGATGAAGCAGGTATAATAAGAGGTATCATTGTAGAAAGAGGTATGCCCGGATTCACCACCCCTGAAACCAAAGGGAAATGGAGCCTGCGTGCCAGTGCTACAGGTGAACTTGTTTTTGATAATGTCAGGGTCCCTAAAGAAAATATACTCCCATTGGCCCAAGGGCTAAAAGGCCCGTTAAGCTGTCTGTCTTCGGCCCGTTACGGTATAGCCTGGGGTGTAATCGGTGCTGCCATGGATTGCTACGACACCGCCCTGCGATATGCCAAAGAAAGGGAGCAATTCGGCCGTCCTATCGGTGGCTTTCAGCTTACGCAGAAAAAGCTGGCCGAAATGATCACTGAAATTACCAAAGCCCAGCTTATGAACTGGCGCTTAGGGGTACTAAAAAATGAAGGCAAAGCCACCCCTGCTCAAATTTCTATGGCTAAGCGCAACTCCTGCGCCATCGCTACTCAGATAGCCCGCGATGCAAGGCAGATACTGGGTGGTATGGGCATCACAGGCGAGTTCCCTGTCATGCGTCACATGATGAACCTCGAAAGCGTGATCACTTACGAAGGCACCCACGAAATTCACTTACTCATTACAGGTATGGACATCACCGGACTGGATGCTTTTCATTGATATGCGGCTATTATTATTGTTATTATTACTTCCTTTGACGGCGCATTCCCAAACAGTATTGGAAGGAAAAGCACAGGGTACTTACTATGTCATTAAATACATCTCAGCAGATACGACATCACTGCAGGGGGAGATCGATGCTATTTTCGCGGATATTGACCAATCCCTGTCTTTGTACAAACCCCATTCCCTGATCAATCAATTCAATGAAAAGGGGCGTGTGCAAATGGATACCCACATGCAGGCCGTCATCAAAAAAGCACTTTTGATCAGTAAGATCACCAAAGGTGCATTTGACATCACGGTCAAACCATTGGTCGATGTATGGGGATTTGGTGTGCATGCTCCGGCAGAAAGAAAAATTCCATCTCCCGATACTTTAAGATCTATCTTATCTCACGTAGGATATCAATATCTGAAAATAACAGGTTCCGAACTTTCCCGCACCAAAGCTGGTATAACACTCGATTGCAATGGTATTGCCCAGGGTTACACTACCGATGTAATAGGCCGTTTCCTTGATAGCAAAGGCATTCATAACTACCTCGTAGATGTAGGCGGAGAACTGTGTGCAAAAGGGAAAAACAGTCATCAGCAATATTGGACGGTCGGTATAGAAGGTGAAAACCAGCGGGTCATTCCGTTACAAAACCGGGCAGTCACCACAAGCGGTAATTACCGTCGTTTTTTTGACTCAGGGGGTAAACGGTTTGCTCACACCATCGATCCCCGAAATGGACAGGCCATTCACAATAATATTATCAGTGTCACAGTGCTGGCAACAGATGCCATCACTGCCGATGGTTTTGACAATGCTCTTATTTTAATGGGTGTAGAAAAAGCTTTCGCTTTTATACGGCTACATCCGGAATTGCAGCTGGAAGCGGGTTTTATTTATAAAGATGCTGAAGGTAATATACAGGAGAGCTTCTCTGCGGGGTTCCCCTAAATAATGTAGGGCTGCTAAAAATAGCAGCCCTCTCATACTTTGGTTTTTTATAGAATATGCGAAAATCCATTTTTCCCTATCACCCACACATATACCTCTCTTCTTATTACAATCGTAATAAGAATAAGTTCATTTTTCGTCTGAATGGGTGATTTTTCAAATAAAGAACGCCGGCAAGAAGAACTCACAAAATTAGTCAGCAGGCAAACGTATTTTTACTTACGAAATAATAATATAGGACGGTTTCACTAATTCAATAATAATCAGTCACCAAGGTCCAAAAAAATTCCCAGTTCAGAAAATAATATAATGAAATAATTCCTTTTTACACAATCAGAATTTCTACGAAAGTTAAATTGTCTATATCCCTCTAAATTGTCTGTATCCCTCTATTAATGTCTACACCTTTAAATTGTCTATATCCCTCTATTAATGTCTACAATTGTTACAACATGAAATATGCCAAACAGGCTTATCACTTTACATATAACGTATTTGAAAGCAGAATCTTATGTATGGTTAGCAGGGGGGAGCATGTATTCTTAAGATTAAGTAATTGATTTTCTTATGGTTATCATAAATTGATAGGGTAGGAATTGCTAAATATTTGCGGTTCTAAAGAAAAAAATTGTGAGTAGATGAGTGAGAATAGGAATGTAGCACGGAGGCAACAATTTTTAATATTAGCTGTGGAATAATTACCATTTGAATAGAAAAAAGCGCTTTTACCGGGGTGGTAAAAGCGCTTTTTTGTTAATCCAGCATCGCATCGGCGGCATCTTCCAGGAGTTTCAGATCTACTGAATCCGTTCCTGCAATACCTTCGATAGAGCCTTTGATATGTGCAGCGTTGAGTAATACCTTTTCCAGTTGCTTTTCTCTTGCCTTCCAGATCTTTTCCATGGCATCCTTTTCCTTCTGGATAGAGATCTTCATGGCCATAAATCCTTCGCGGATCGCTTTCCATTGTTCGGCAAATTCGCCACTGGTCAGGTAGCCATATAGCATGTGTACCTTATCGCCCCTGTTTTCCTGTGTTTTGAGTGCACCGGCTACTTTGATAATACCTTCTCTGAGTACATGTGCCAGTGCCCTAACTTCGTTAAAGGTGCAGATCCATACGCCTTCTTTTTCACCAAACCGTTCCATGTCTTTCGGCATGGCCTGGGTCACGAGGATAGCGATGTCTGCTCCCTGGCTGCGCATATCTGCTTTCAGCTTTTCCAGCCAGTCTCTTGCAAAGTCTTTGGTGCGTTTGCTTTCGTAAATAATCTTTCCACATTCCTGTCCGAACTGGTTTCGGATCATTTGAATACAGTCGGCGCCTCTTACGCCTTTGCCCACTTCAGCGATTTCGTCGAAGGGGAAGGCGCCTTTCAACAGTTCTTCCAGCACCAGTTCCTGTATTTCACCTTGTAACTGTGTAGAACCCTGT
>Ga0316604_10003359_pt1 | contig 11309 bp, 11 predicted proteins | sample OWC_soil_day20_C_FD_207650 | JGI IMG/M metagenome (GOLD analysis project Ga0316604, IMG submission 207650) | Wetland soil microbial communities from Old Woman Creek delta, Ohio, United States - OWC_soil_day20_CT | ecosystem: Environmental > Terrestrial > Soil > Wetlands | place: USA: Ohio... | reverse complement strand
ATGAGAGACATAAGTTCCTCCTTGTTGTGTTGACAAAAAGCGATATGAAAGACAAGGCCGTCCGGGCTTTTGGCAGGTCTGCCAGCCTTGCTTCATATCTGGCGACTACGTACGAAATCTTTACGATCGGGCGCGAGCAATAAATCCGGGCGAACTTCCAATCAATAACAGCAAATCAGTTTGCTTTTGTTGATCCGTCTGGACTATCTTGCATGATCATTGGATAACATTAAAACACAGGTTAAAAATTCCTGCAGAGCATGCTCCGGTTTTGAAAGCGTGCGGTAAATCGGCATTCTGGCATTCCTATATGGAGGCCATGGGAGCGGAGGTGCTGTTTTCGGAACGAAAAAAGCGATAGGTGATGGTGGGCAGGCAAAAAAAACCGCTCGCAACATCGCGAGCGGAAAGAGAGTAACAAGCAGAAGTAAAAAGGTGGGAATCAGAACCAGTGTCTGGGATAGTGCCTGGCCTTGTTTGATGACAGATTGTTGACCAGCAGCGCCACCGTCAGCATGATCAGGACGCCGGTCAGCACTGGCGTGAACATATAGAGAAAACCCAGGCCATGCACGCCGTCGCCTCCGATCACCGCGATCAGGGCAGTGGCACCTCCTGGCGGATGCAAGGTTTCGGTAAGGTGCATTGCCGCGATGGCAAACGAGACAGCGATGGCGCTGGATAGGCCGACATAGTCCGGCAGGAGCTTGTAGGCGACGATGCCGGCAAGCGCGGACACCAGGTGGCCCCCGATCAGATTGCGCGGTTGCGAGAGTTCGGCCGCTGGTGCGCCATAGATCAGCACGGCCGTTGCCCCGAAGGAGCCGATCAGGAACAGGTTCTCGTTTTCCTGCAGGCCAAGGAAGCCATTGACAAGCCAGATGGCGTAGATTCCGAGAAAAGAGCAAAGCCAGGACCAGGCAATTTCGCCGATCGGCCTTCTCGATGAGGTGCGAGGAACGCCTCGCATTCTTTGCAAATAATCTTTCATTTTTTATCGCTCACAGCCATATCATCTTTCAGGTCGACAACCACCGCACCCTTTGCGTGAGTGCTGCATGCTAGCACATATCCATCGGCGACTTCCTGAGGGGTCAACGTGGCGGTGCTGGAGCTGACTGTCGCACCTTCCGTTACCTTGCATTTGCATGAACCGCATACGCCGGAACGGCATGCGCCGATGATCGGGAGCCCTTCCTTTTCCATCGCGTCCAGCAGGCTTTCACCAGCCCGGATGTCGGCCGTCTTGCCGAATTGGGGGACGCTTAGCGAAAAAACCTCAGCCGAGTCGATTGGCGATTCGGCCGAAGCCGGTGAAAAGCTTTCCTTGTGAAACCGGTCATTCCCGATGTTACGATCCGTTCGCCAGGCTTCGATCATCTCCATATAGCTTTGCTGTCCGCACAGAAAAACCTGGCAGGAGCCAGTTTCTGGCAGCAGTGCATTCAGCCTGTCGGCGCTCAGGCGGCCTGAGTAGCAGGCGATATCCTTGTCCGATTGGGAGAGGAAGAGTTCCAGCCGGAAGTTCCGATGGCGGTTTGCCAGTTCCAGCAGTTCTTCCCGAAAGATGATGTCCTGTTCGCTGCGCGCACTGTGAATAAAATGGATGAGCGTGTCATGCCCACCGTCAAGGAGCCAGCGGCTTATCGACATCATCGGGGTGATGCCGCTTCCGGAAGACAGCAATACAATCTCCTTTGGAGGTGCATCCGTGTTCAGGCAAAATTCGCCCGCCGGTGTGCTTATGTCGATGCGATCGCTAGGTTTGAAGTGATCGAGCAGGTAATTCGAAACCAGCCCGCCTTCAACACGCTTTATTGTGATTGCCAGTGTCTCAGGACGCGATGGCGTCGATGAAATGGAATAAGCGCGAACGTGCTTTTTCCCGTCTATCTCGACCCCTACCGTGACGAACTGGCCTGGCTTGTAGACGAAGCGTGCAGGATAATCTGCTTCCATGACGAAAGTCGCGGAGTTATGCGTTTCGTCATGACGGGCCAGGCAACGTAAGGCATCGCTGCCCTGCCAGGCTGAAAATGCGATGCTGTCAATCATTGCGTTCATCAATTTTCCTTCATGTTCGATGGCTGCAGAATAAGTCGACTCCAGGAATGTCTGGGCAATCTCCCGGAAGGGAATTGCCCAGACATATACCCGGTTCAGGCAGCCAGCATTTCCTCCAGGTCCTGTTCAACCGTTGATATCAGCTTCAGGCCGAATTGATGATTGAGTATGTCAACCAGATTGTTGGTCAGGAAGCCGGGGGCGGTCGGGCCGACACGAATATCCTTGATGCCCAGCGACAGCAGCGTCAGCAGAACAACGATTGCCTTTTGCTCGAACCAGGACAGCACCAGAGAGAGGGGCAGGTCGCTGACTTCGCAGCCGAACTCCTTGGAAAGAGCCAGTGCCAGTTGAATGGCCGAGTACGCATCATTGCATTGACCGACGTCGAGGAAGCGCGGGATGCCGTTGATGTCGCCGAATTCGAGATCGTTGAAACGGAACTTGCCGCAGGCAAGCGTCAGAATGATGCTGTCGTCCGGCACCGACTTGGCCAGATCGGTGAAATAGGTGCGCTGGCTCTTGTCGCCGTCGCACCCACCGATCAGGAAGAAGTGCTTGATGTTGCCAGCCTTGACCTGTTCGACTATGGTGGGAGCGGCCTGCATCAGTGCATTTCGGGCGAATCCGGTGGTGGTGTAGTGGGGATCCTCATCCTTGGCAAAGCCGGGCATGGCCAGTGCGGAGTCGATGGCGGGCGAGAAGTCGCTGCCTTCGATATGCGTGACGCCGGGCCAGCCGACAATGCTGCGCGTAAAAATGCGGTTGCCGTATTGGCCCACGTTCGGATTGATGATGCAGTTCGACGTCATGACGATCGATCCTGGGAATGCGGCAAATTCCTTTTGCTGGTTTTGCCACGCCGTGCCGTAGTTGCCGACCAGATGCTTGAAGCGCTTGAATGCCGGATAACCATGCGCAGGCAGCATTTCGCCATGCGTGTAAACGTTGATACCGCGGCCTTCGGTCTGCTGAAGGATCAGTTCGAGGTCGTGCAGGTCGTGGCCGGAAACCAGGATGGCCTTGCCGGCGACCGGGCGCATGTTGACGCGAACTGGCTCAGGGTTGCCGAAGGTTTCCGTGCCTCCCTTGTCGAGCATCTCCATGATGCGGTAGTTCAACTGGCCGATGTCCATGGCGCACTGGAACAGTTCACTGATGTCGGCGGGGTCCTGGCCCAGGAAGGCCATGAAGTCGTGGAATTTACCAGCCACGTCGGCATCAGTCTGGCCGAGGACGCGGGCGTGCTCCATGTAGGCGGCTGCTCCTTTCAAGCCATAGAGGCAAAGCAGACGTAGTCCGATTACGTCTTCGCCAACCTGCGCCTTGTGGCGGTTCAGTGCGAATTGCAATGCATCGGATAGCATCACGGCGCGTGCATCGGGCAGCTTGTAGTCGGCAGCAGCCGGCAGCTTGGGGGCGGACTCGCCCTTTGCGTTCCACGCTCCATGATAGAGTTCTTTCAGGTGATTACGGTATCCTTCTGCGAGTCTGCTGAATTCGATGATGCGTTCGGCATCGAAGTTGACGTTGGTCAGCGTGGAAAAGAAGGCGCGCGGTACATATTCATCGACTTCCGCGTCGATAACGCCGACTTTGCGTGCTGCCTGCGCATAGATCGAAACAGCCTGCAGCAGGTGGACAAGGGTGTCCTGCAGATCGGAAACTTCGGCGGTCTTGCCGCACATGCCCTGGGCAAAACTGCAGCCGTTTCCCTGGGGCGTGCGAATGGTGTGCTCACATTGGACACAAAACATGAAAAACTCCTCGTCAATTGGTTGAAAGTGGTTGTTGCCTCTATTGCGAGAAGTGTGCCAATTTGTAAGTGATTGAAATTCAAAGATATTATTTTTAATGTCTTATGCTTGTAGTCAAAATGACTGAGCTTGCTGTGTGTCGTTTTGACTCTTTTGTGTCATTTTGACTCGTTATTGCGGCAATATACGCTTGCTGAAATGGTGTGTCGTCTGATTCTCCGGATTGGTCTATCATCGTCGAACACGATGCGTGAGCCGTTTGTGACAGCCTCCTGAATAGTTTGACTATGCTCATGAAAACCGATAGCCGATTTCCTAGCCTGCATATCCTCGATCATCCGTTGATCCAGCATAAGCTTACCCATATGCGTGATCGCAATACCTCGACACGCACCTTCCGCGAACTGCTGCGTGAAATTACCATGTTGATGGGATATGAAATCACGCGCGATTTGCCTCTTACGACACAGCACATCGAAACGCCCCTGCAAGCCATGGATGCGCCCGTGATTGCTGGAAAGAAACTGGTCATCATTCCCGTATTGCGGGCGGGCATCGGGATGAGCGATGGCTTGCTCGAACTGGTTCCTTCCGCGCGGGTGGGCCATATCGGAGTCTATCGCGACCCCGGCACGCATCGCCCGGTCGAGTATCTGGTGCGTCTGCCGGATCTGGCCGACCGCAGCTTTATCCTGTGCGATCCGATGCTGGCAACCGGAAACTCCGCCGTGCATGCCGTCGATGTCCTGAAGAAGAGAGGGGTGTCCGGGAACCAGATCGTATTCCTGGCGCTGGTCGCTGCGCCGGAGGGAGTTCGGGTCTTTCAGGATGCTCACCCGGACGTCAGCGTTTACGTTGCCGCGCTGGACTCGCATCTGGACGATCATGCCTATATCGTCCCCGGTCTGGGCGATGCCGGAGACCGCCTGTTCGGTACGAAATAAAAGGGGATGCTGTGCTCTGCGTAGCTGAGTATGCCTGCCTAGTTCCCGGCCACCATGCCGAGCCTGCGGGCGAGTCTCTGCAGATTGGCCCGGTCCAGGCTGAGCCTGCGGGCGGCTACCGACCAGTTGCCCTCGCTTGAGGACAGGGCAGAAGCGATCATGCGGCGCTGAAAGTCCTCCATCGCTTCCCGCAATCCTTTTTCAGGCATGAGAACCGGTACCGAAAGCGATGAAGAGGCGGATTCGTTCCGGGCAGGCAATTCAAGGTCGTCGGAGCGAAGGACGACGCGGCCATCGTCCCGCCGGCATGCCTTCAGGCTTGCCCTGAGCAGCAGGTGCTCCAGTTCGCGTACGTTGCCAGGCCAGTCATATTCCTGCAATGCGACCAGGGCGAGCGGGTGCAGGTCGATTTGCGATGTGCCGAGGCGTTGCCGGGCGGATTCGAGAAAGTAACCTGACAGAACCGCAATATCATCTTTGTGGTCGCGGAGCGGCGGAACGGAAATCGGATAGACGAGCAAACGGTGGTAGAGGTCGGGGCGGAAGCGTCCGGCCTCCGCCTCCCTGGCCAGATCACGGTTGGTGGCAGCGATGATGCGCACGTCCACCTTGATGGGATAATCGGCGCCGATACGCTGGATCTCTCCTTGCTGCAAGGCGCGTAGCAGCTTGGCCTGCAAGGACAACGGCAGTTCGCCTACCTCATCAAGGAACAGCGTGCCGCCATGAGCCAGTTCGAACTTGCCAAGCCGGTCCGATATTGCGCCAGTGAACGATCCCTTGCAGTGACCGAACAATTCGCTTTCGGCAATTGATTCCGGCAGGGCGGCGCAATTGATCTGCACGAAGGCCTGGTCGGATCGTGGCGATTGAGCATGGATAGTTCGTGCCACCAGCTCCTTGCCGGTTCCGGTTTCGCCGGTAATCAGCACCGCCAGGTCAGTCGAAGCCACCATCTTGATGTCTCGTTTCAGAAGCTGCAATGGCCCGCTGTTGCCAACCAGGTCGCCTTCGCGGCGCAAGGCTTCGCGCATCAGGTCGTGCGCCAGCGCACGTTGCCGTTCGCCTGCCTGTTCGAGCGCACGGATGAGTGCGACGTTGCGCAGCGTTGCGGCCGCCAGCGCTGCGAATGCCGATACGGACGAGTCGCTGAGTACGGAAAAGGCTTTTTCATCCAGGGCGTCGAGAGTCAGCGCACCAACCAGTTCGTTGTCGATGTAAAGGCTGCAGCCCATGCAGGCATGGACAGGCATCTCGCGCTCGGTGTCCAGCGAAAGCAATCCGTCAAACGGATCGGGCAAGGCGCAATCGGCATCGAAGCGAACCAGCGACCGTTCGGCCAGAATCGCCTGAAGGCGAGGGTGCTCCGCCGGGACGAAGTGACGGGCCATGAGCTCTGGCGCCAATCCATGACAAGCCATCGGCTTCAGCACACCGTCCTCCAGGTGGAACAGGGCCACTGCGTCGCATGGCAGCACGTTTCCGATGGCGGAAACCAGGCGCTGCAATTGCACATCGCCAGGCATCGTCGTGGAAAGATCCATCGCGATCTGCCGCAGTGCGCTCTCGATGTTGCGTTGCTTGATCATGGGCGACATTATGCCGTTTTTAGAATACTTGCGCCCGGCCTCCTGTTGCGCCACGGAATGGATTGCCGTTTATTTGCGTTTTGCAGTAAGTCTGCCGAACAAGGCCATTCCGGCAAACATGGCCGCTATGAAGATAAATGATTTTTGCAATCCATAGCCGAGTAAGGCGATTGCTGGGCCCGGGCAAATTCCTGCCAGGCCCCAACCGATCCCAAAGAGCATGCTTCCGGTCGTCAGCTTCCAGTTTATAGTGCGCGTACTCGGTAGATTGATGGTGCGGCCCAACAGGGATGTGCCGCGCTTTCCTGCCAGGAAAAACGCGATGGCGCTGATCGGAATCGCGCCGCCCATGACCAGCGCTAGGGACGGGTCCCACATCCCCGCCAGATCAAGGAACGCCAGTACTTTGGCCGGGTTGGTCATCCCCGAAACGATCAGTCCGAGACCAAATACCAGGCCTGTGATGAGCGACATGACATTGTTCATAGTATTTCCTTTCGATCTGTTCAGGAAAGAAGGTGGCGGACTGCGTAGACGGTCGCAAATCCGAAGCCCATGAATATCGACGTTGCCACAATCGACCGGGGTGAAAGTCGCGATAGTCCGCAGACGCCGTGACCGCTGGTGCATCCAGAGCCGAGACGGGTTCCGAAGCCCACCAGTAACCCGGCCAGCATCAGGACCGGCCATTCCGCTTCGATCCGGCTTTCCGGCAATCCCGCGAACAATGCGTAAAGAACAGGTGAAACGACCAGACCAAGCAGGAACAGGATGCGCCAGAGAATGTCGTTCCGCGACGGAGCTAGCAGTCCGCCGATGATGCCGCTGATGCCCGCAATGCGGCCGTTGATCAGCAACAGCATGGCAACGGCAAGACCGATCAGCACGCCGCCGGTTAACGAATGAAGTGGAGTGAAACTGGCCCAGTCGATCGTCATCGTTCATTCTCCTGTTTGGGGCAATAGATCTCGTACATGGTTTGCAGCATGGCAAGAACCTTCAGGTCGGCGATCGAGTAATAAATCCGTTTTCCATCCCTGCGTGTGCTAACCATGCCTTCGGTTCGCAGCACGCCCAGTTGCTGAGACAGGGATGGCTGATGAATACCCAGGAGTTCTTCCAGTTCGCTGACCGATTTTTCGCCCTGGCTTAGTTGACACAGCAGAAGAAGCCGGTCTTCATTGGCCAAGGCTCGCAGCATGGCAGTCGCTTCCTTGGCGGCCTTGCGCATGGATGCGGTTACCTGATCGGTATTTTCGGTGCATATGTTAGACATGTTGTCTCCGCATGTGAGATCAATTAATAATATTATATAATATTATTTAATATATTATTTGCGATTCCTTAATTGCTGTTTTACGGAGATGAATATGAAATTGATGCGCATAGTTGTTATTGGCGGCGTGGCTGCCGGAGCTTCCTTCGCGGCGCGCGCCAGGCGGCTCGACGAATCGGTGCATATTACCGTGCTGGAGCGCGGGCCAGATGTTTCGTTCGCCAATTGCGGCCTTCCATATCATATTGGCGGCGAAATTCCCGTTCGCGATGTTCTGGCAGTGCAGACGCCTGCTTCGCTCAAGGCGCTTCTCAATCTAGATGTGCGCACCCTGACTGAGGCGCTCTCCATCGATCGGACCGGCAAACGTGTGCTCGTTCACGATCTCGCCAGCGGCCAAAGCGAATGGCTTCATTATGACAAGCTGATGCTGGCGCCCGGCGCCGCACCTGTCGTTCCCCAACTGCCGGGCATTGATGACAGCCGCATTTTCACATTGCGCAATCTGGTCGACATGGATCGGATAATTGCGGCATCCGCATCCGGCGGACGAGCTGTTGTGGTAGGTGGCGGATTCATCGGACTGGAAATGGCCGAGCAATTGCAGCGCAAGAAACTGTCGGTCGACCTAGTGCAAATCCAGAAGCAGGTATTGCCTCAGATCGATGCAAAAATGGCGCGGATGCTCGAAAACGAGATGCTTCGGAGCGGCATCGCGCTGCACCTGGGGGATCAGGTAGTTCGTTTCGACGAGAAAGGCAACGCACTGCAATGTCTCCTCAGTTCCGGCAAGATCCTTGACGCGGATCTGGTGGTCATGTCGGTCGGCGTCAGGCCGGATACCACGCTGGCGAAAGAGGCGGGTTTGCAGTTGGGCGAACGCGGGCATATCGTGGTCAATAGCTTCATGCAGACATCCGATCCGGACATTTATGCTGCAGGTGATGCGGTGGAAACCGGAGAACGCGTGCTGGGAGGAAGGATTGCCGTGCCGCTGGGCGGGCCGGCAAACCGCGAAGGCAGGGTTGCGGCCGACCATCTGTTTTTAAAAGAGAAGGCGCGGCCCTATCCAGGGTCGCTTGGAACCGCGATTGTGCGCGTATTTGGCATGGCGGCAGGAATAACCGGCTGGAGCGAAGCGCGGCTGAGGCAGGAGGGACGCCGCTTCGAGTCGGTTACCGTGAACGATAATCACCACGCCTCCTATTTTCCCGGAGCGAGGCCGCTTGCGCTGAAAATCATTTGGGACAGTGATACGGGCTCGCTGATCGGAGCACAGGCAGTGGGACATGAAGGTGTCGACAAGCGGCTGGACGTACTGGCGACGGCGATCGCAGGCGGGCTGACCGTCGAAGATTTGTGCCATCTGGAACTGGCCTATGCGCCGCCGTTCGGGGCGGCCAAGGATATCGTCAATATTGCCGGTTTCGCCGCGACCAACATGCGCGACGGCCTGGTGAATACGGTCGACGAGATTCCGGCTGATGACGACGTACAACTGGTGGATGTGCGCGGCAAGGCAATGGCGGAGGCGATGCCGGTTCCGGGAGCGATCAACATCCCATTAGCTACGTTAAGGGAAAGCATCGACAAGCTGGACCGGGAAAAGCCAATCGTGACGTTATGTGCAATGGGCAAGAACAGTTACTTCGCTTCGCGCATACTGGCGCAACATGGGTTCGACGTGAAAAGCCTTGCCGGAGGCGTCAGGGTGAACCTGAATCCGCTTGCGGTTAGCGGCAAAAAGTAAAAAGGATAGTAATCAGACGGACGGGGTCTGGCATGCTGGCAGGAAATTCCTGCCAGCATGCTCTTTTCAGCATGCTCTTTTCCTTAAGCGGCTTCCTGATGATCGATCAGCTGCACTTTCGCATCGCCGCCGATTTCAAGCTTGCGCGGCTTCAGAGCTTCCGGTACTTCGCGGATCAGGTCGATATTCAGCAGGCCGTTATCGATCCTCGCACTGACGGCCCTGACATGGTCGGCCAGTTGAAAGCGCTGCTCGAAATCGCGCGCTGCAATACCACGGTGCAGGAACGTGCGCTGGGCGTCGTCCTTTTGCTTGCGCCCGGTGATTTTCAGCGTGTCGCGCTCGGTCTCGATCTCCAGTTCGGAGCGGTCGAAGCCAGCTACAGCCATCGTGATCCGATACTTATCTTCCGCGACCAGTTCGATGTTGTACGGCGGATAGCTCGGCTGAGCGTCCGAGCGCATGGCATTGTCGAAGACCTGTGCCAGACGGTCGAATCCGATGGCGGAGCGATACAAGGGAGAAAAATCGTAAGTACGCATGATAATGTCCTTTCAATATCCTTTAAAAACAAGCGATATTCGGACCTGCCCTGGCGGGTCCGGTTCCTGTAGCGGGACCTCCTGAGAGCATCCGCTGATTCGGATATATGTACACCCCCGCCCAATTTTCAAGGGCCATCCTGCGGCCAGGCGTACCCGTAATGGAAAGGAGGGCGCTTAAGGACCTAGATGTCGATTTCGCCGCTGAATACGCTGACAGCCGGGCCGGTCATCATCACATCCTTTCCTTCGCCGTCCCAGGCAATGGTGAGATTGCCGCCGCGCATGGCAACCCTGACCGGTGAATCGATCAGGCCGCGCTGGATGCCCGCAACCACGGCAGCGCATGCTCCGGTGCCGCATGCCAGCGTTTCGCCGGCACCGCGTTCGAATACGCGTAACCGGACGGAATGGCGGTCCACGATCTGCAGAAAGCTTGCATTGACGCGGTTGGGAAAACGGTGATGATGCTCGATCAGGGGGCCGTCTTTCTCGACTGGTGCCGTATCGACATTTTCGACGACCTGGACCGCATGCGGATTGCCCATGGATACGGCCGAAACGGCAATGGTCTTTCCCTTTTTGTCGTCGTGTTCGAGATAGAGAGGCCACACCGTTCCGTTGCCGTCCCTCTCGCCGTGCAGACCTGCCGTATTGAATGGGACGTCGGCCGGCGAAAGAATCGGAGCGCCCATGTTGACGGTGACGTTGCCATCATCCTCAAGGGCGAGTTCAATGACGCCTTTCATCGTTTCGACGCGGATGCGCCTCTTTTTGGTCATGCCCTGCTCGGTGACGAATTTGACGAATGCGCGCGCCCCATTCCCGCATTGCTCGACCTCGCCTCCGTCGGCATTGAAAATACGATAGCGAAAATCGATATCCTTTTTGTCGGGTTTTTCGACAACTAGTATCTGGTCTGCGCCGACGCCGAAGCGTCTGTCGGCCAGGAATCGCCACTGTTCAGCGGAAAAACCGATTTGCTGACTGATAGCGTCGATAACCACGAAATCATTGCCGGCGCCATGCATCTTGGTGAACTTGAGTTTCATGCTAGGTAACTGCCTGTTGAGAGCATCGCTTGTTTATTGTTTGTATTATGACTTGTAAACGTCCGGCTCGCCTGCCGGGCGTGTCTTGAAGCGTTTGTGCGCCCAGAAATACTCCGACGGATGTTCGAGCACGCGTTCCTCGATGAATGCATTCATGCGTCGCGTCGCGGCAGTGATGTCGGGGCCGGGAAAGTTTTCCCATGCCGGGTAGAACTTGACTTTCCATCCTCGGTAATCGGGCAGATAAGTCGCGACGACCGGGATCACCTTGGCATGCGTCACGGCGGCAATGCGCGCGGGCGCCGTCAACGTGGCGGCCTGTTGCCCGAAAAAAG
>Ga0316604_10003357_pt1 | contig 11322 bp, 10 predicted proteins | sample OWC_soil_day20_C_FD_207650 | JGI IMG/M metagenome (GOLD analysis project Ga0316604, IMG submission 207650) | Wetland soil microbial communities from Old Woman Creek delta, Ohio, United States - OWC_soil_day20_CT | ecosystem: Environmental > Terrestrial > Soil > Wetlands | place: USA: Ohio... | reverse complement strand
GGGACGGTTCTGCGTTGCTCACTGGCTGGTTGCTGGCCCTGACGCTGCCGCCCTGGGCGCCATGGTGGGTGGCGGTGGTCGGTGCCTTCATTGCCATCGTGATCGGCAAGCAGGTCTTCGGTGGGGTCGGGCAGAACGTTTTCAACCCGGCGATGGTGGCACGGGTGGCGCTGCTGGTTTCCTTCCCGGTGCCGCTGACCCAGTGGGTGACACCCCTGCCGCTGATGTCGGTCGGGGCGCCTGACTTTGTCCACAGTCTGCGCATCTTCCTGACCAGCCTGCCGTTGCCGGATGCGATGGCCAGCGCCTCGCTGCTCGGCTATACCAAGACCGAGATGTCGCGCGGCATCGACTTGTTCAATTCGCTGGCCGGCGCGCACGCCCCTGCCATGTCTTGGATCGGCGCCCGCTCCGGCAGCCTCGGCGAGTCGGCCTCGCTGCTGATTTTCGGCGGCGGCCTGTATCTGCTGGTCAGCGGCATCATCACCTGGCACACCCCGCTGGCGGTGCTGGCCGGCCTGGCGATTCCGGCGGCGATCGGACATGCCGTCGATCCGGCGCATTACCTGAGCGTCTCCGCCCATTTGCTGTCCGGGGCTGCAATGCTCGGCGCCTTCTTCATCGCCACCGATTATGTGACTTCCCCGAACACCGGGACCGGGCAGATCGTCTTCGGGTTGGGCATCGGCCTGCTGACCTGGGTTATCCGCAGCTACGGCGGCTACCCGGAGGGCATGGCCTTTGCCGTGCTGCTGATGAATGCGCTGACGCCGGTCATCGACCGTTTCGCCAAACCGCGCATCCTCGGCCGCGACCGCAAGGGCAAGCCGCTCGATATTCCGGAAAACAAGGGAGCCTGAGATGAACTTTGAATCCTTCCGCGAAAAGATGGGCTATCAGCCCATTCTGCTCGGCACCTTCGCGTTGCTCGCCAGTGGCGCGCTGGCCTGGGCTTCGAATGCGACCGGCGGCGCGATTGCCGCGGCCGAAGCCAAGGACTTGCGCGACTCGCTGTCCGAAGTGCTGCCGCAAGGCTTCGCCGATAACGACTTTCTTAACGACAAGCTGGAAATCGAGCGCGACGGCAAAATGGTCACCATCTACCGCGCCCGTCAGGGCGATACGGTCAAGGGCGCCGTCTTCAAGGTCGGCGAGCGCGGCTACGCCGCCGAAATCCAGGTGCTGATGGCGGTCGATGCCGAGGGGAAAACCCTGGGCGTCCGCGTCATCAAGCATGCTGAAACTCCCGGTTTGGGCGACAAGATCGAGGTCAAGAAAGACCCGTGGATCAAGGACTTTGACGGCAAGGGGCTGGGCAACCCGCCACCCGAGAAATGGGGCGTCAAGAAAGACGGCGGTATTTTCGACCAGTTTGCCGGGGCGACCATCACGCCGCGGGCCGTGGTCAAGGCGGTCAAGGGCGGGCTGGATTTCTATGCCGCGCATCGCAAGGAAATTCTCGGAGACAAGTCATGAACGACGCCCTGAAAGAAGTCCCCTCGGGGGGCGCCCTGAATGAAGCCCCCGCCGGGGACAACTACGGCAAGATCATGAAGGACGGGCTGTGGGAGCAGAACGTCGTCTTCTCTCAGTTGCTCGCCATGTGCCCGACGATGGCAGTCACTACCAGCGGTACCAACGGCCTCGGCATGGGCCTGGCGACCACGGCGGTGTTGATCGTCTCCAATATTCTGGTCTCGATGATCCGCCATACGGTCAGCTCGCAGGTACGGATTCCGGTTTTCGTGGTGCTGATCGCGACGCTGGTGACTGTCGTGGATATGGCGATGAATGCCTGGCTGCATGATCTGTACAAGGTACTTGGCCTGTTCATCGCGCTGATCGTGGTTAACTGCGCCATTCTCGGGCGGGCCGAGGCCTTTGCCGTGAAGTCGGGCGTTGCCGAATCGGCGGTCGATGGTCTGGCGATGGGCCTTGGCTTTACCGGGGCGCTGACCTTCATCGGGCTGATCCGCGAATTTCTCGGGGCCGGCACCTTGTTTGCCCAGGCTTCCAACCTGCTCGGGCCGTCCTTCGCCTTTCTCGAAATGAAAGTGCCCGGCTACGGCGGGGCCTTGCTGATGATTTTGCCGCCGGGCGGCTTCGCCATTCTTGGCTTCCTGCTGGCCGGCAAGCGCGTGATGGAAAGGAGGCTGGACGAACGAGCAAAGCAACAGACGGGTGATGCAGCACCTGTCGCCGCCTAAGGAGAAAACCGTGCAGATTGGTATCGCCTATTCCGAGCCGGGGCAGCAGATCTGGCTGAATATCGAGGTTCCTGACGAGTCGACCGTAGCAGACGGCATCGAACGTTCAGGCTTGCTCAAACAGTTTCCTCATATTGATTTGGCAACACAGAAAGTCGGAGTCTTTGGTCGTCTGGTAAAGTTGGACGCCGCTCTCAAACCGGGCGACCGCATCGAAATTTACCGGGCAATCATTGCCGACCCAGCAACCGTCCCGCGTCGGGACATGGATGAAGAATAAATAATATGTCTTTAACGATAGGTGTGGTGCGCGAAAGCGCGCCAGGAGAACATCGCGTCGCGCTTGTGCCGGAAACGGCCAAGAAGTTTCAGGCCCTGGGGGCCAAACTTGTCCTTGAGAATACCCTGGGGCTGGAAAGCCACTTCATGGATTCAACCTATGAGGGGGCGACTTTCGACCAGGAAAAATCGGGGATTTACCGTAATTCGAACCTGATTCTGCGCGTCGCCCCGCCGACGGTGGAAGAAATCGCCGAAATGCCGGAAGGCTCGGTCCTGATCGGTCTGCTCAAGCCGTTTGAAGACAAGGCCCGTCTTGCCGCGCTCAATGCCCGCCGGATCACCGCCTTCGCCCTCGAACTGCTGCCGCGCATCTCGCGCGCCCAGAGCATGGACGCCTTGTCCTCGCAGGGTTCCTGTGCCGGCTACCAGTGCGGCCTGATCGCCGCCGCCCGCTGCACCAAGTTCTTCCCGATGCTGACCACCGCCGCCGGCACCATCCGCCCGGCCCGGGTGCTGGTCATCGGCGCTGGCGTCGCCGGCCTGCAGGCGATTGCCACCTGCAAGCGCCTCGGCGCCATGGTCGAAGCCTATGACGTGCGTGCCGCCGCCAAGGAGCAGATCGAATCGCTCGGCGCCAAGTTCGTCGATACCGGCGTCTCGGCCGACGGGGCAGGGGGCTATGCCCGCGAACTGTCGGCCGAAGAGAAGGCGCAACAGGCCGAAAAGCTGGCCAAGGCGGTCGCCATGGCCGATGTCGTGATCACCACGGCAGCCATTCCCGGCAAGAAGGCGCCGGTGATCATTACGGTCGACATGATCAAACGCATGAAATACGGCGCCATCATTGTCGACATGGCCGCCGAGTCCGGCGGCAACTGCGCGCTGACCCAGCCGGGCGAGCACGTCATCGCCAACGACGTCAATATCCACGGCCCGTTGAACCTCCCGTCGCGTATGCCGACGCATGCCTCCGAGCTGTATGCCAAAAACCTCTACAACTTCCTGTCGCCGTGGATCAAGGACGGCAAGCTCGAGTTCGACTGGAGCGACGAAGTGGTGGCCGGCACCTTGCTGTGCAAGGACGGCGCGACGGTGCATGCCACCGTGAAACAGGTTTTGGGGGAAGCATAAATGGACGGTTTGCTCGCTTTATATATCTTCACGCTCGCCGCCTTCACCGGCTACGAGATCATCGCCAAGGTGCCGGTCATCCTGCACACGCCGCTGATGTCCGGTTCCAACTTCGTGCACGGCGTCGTCGTCGTCGGTGCCATGCTCATGCTTGGCACGGCTGACACCGTCGTCCAACAGGCCATCGGCTTCTTCGCCGTCGCCCTCGGCGCGGCCAATGCCGCCGGCGGCTACGTCGTCACCGAGCGCATGCTCGCCATGTTCAAGAAGAAGGAGGCTTGATCATGACGTTGCCACTCTACGTTCAAGGCGCCTGGTATCTCGGCGCGCTGCTCTTCATCTTCGGTTTGAAAGGCATGGGCTCGCCGGCCAGTGCCCGCAAGGGGATCGTCATCGCCGGTTACGGCATGCTGCTGGCGATTGCTGCCACCTTCCTGATCCCCGGCCTGCAGAACCTGGCGCTGATGGCCCTGGCGCTGGTCGTCGGCGGGGCGGTGGCCTGGATTTCCGGCAAGAAGGTCAAGATGACCGACATGCCGCAGATGGTCGCCATCTACAACGGCATGGGTGGCGGTGCGGCGGCGGCGATCGCCGCCATCGAGTTCGCCAAGGGCGACGCGCATAGTGTCGTCACCACCATCCTGGCGGTGCTTGGCGCACTGATCGGTGCCGTGTCCTTCACCGGCTCCTGCGTCGCCTGGGCCAAGCTGCAGGGCGTGCTCAAGAAAGCGCACCGGCTGCCGGCGCAGAATGCGGTCAATGTCCTGCTGGCGCTGGTTGCTGTCGGTCTGGGCGCAGCCATGGTCGTGCTCGCCCCGGCGCAACCGGAACTGATCTTCGCGTTCTTTGCCATTGCCCTGGTGCTCGGCCTGATCGTCACGCTGCCGATCGGCGGTGCCGACATGCCGGTGGTGATCTCGCTGTTCAATGCCTTCACTGGCCTGGCCGTCGGTTTCGAAGGCTATGTGCTGGGCAACCCGGCATTGATCATCGCCGGTATCGTCGTCGGTGCAGCCGGTACGCTGCTCACCCAGTTGATGGCCAAGGCGATGAACCGCCCGCTGACCAACATCCTGTTTACGCCGATGGTGGCGAGCGGTCCCGGCGAGGCGATCTCCGGCTCGATGAAGGAAGTCGGGGCGATCGACGCGGCGGCGATGATGCGTTACGCCAGCAAGGTCATCATCGTGCCGGGCTACGGCATGGCGGTGGCGCATGCCCAGCACAAGGTCTGGGAAATGACGGCGCTGCTCGAAGAAGCCGGAGTCGAGGTGAAGTTCGCCATCCACCCGGTGGCGGGGCGGATGCCGGGCCACATGAACGTGCTGCTGGCCGAAGCCGGCGTGCCCTACGACAAGATTTTCGACCTCGAGGAAATCAATGGCGAATTCGGCCAGGCCGACGTCGCGCTGATCATCGGCGCCAACGACGTGGTCAATCCGACGGCGCGTACCGACAAGTCGAGCCCGATCTACGGCATGCCCATCCTCAATGCCGACATGGCGCAAAATGTAATCGTCATCAAGCGCGGCAAGGGTACGGGTTATTCCGGGGTTGAGAATGCGTTGTTCTACACGGACAATTGTCGGATGTTGTATGGCGATGCCCAGCCGATGGCGGGGGAGATCATTCAGCAATTGAAGGCTATGGGCTAAACTCCCGCCCCCCGAAAAGCCCGGCCTGGCCGGGTTTTTTACAGATTTTCTTTTTGTGGATCATCCAGCATGTATCGCTTATTACCCTTGCTTGCCTTGTTTCCAGCAGTTGCTCAGGCGGCGGACACTCTGCCCATGGTTGGCGGCATTCCTGTCGATTTCATTCTCTTCGGCCTGACCCTGCTCGGCGTCGCGCTCTTTCACAATGCGACGCTGTATGTGGCACTGACCGGCCTGGCGACGATCAGCCTGTACAAGATCCTGTTCACCGGTTTCAAGACCGGCGTCGGTATCGCCGGTTTTGCCGGCCACCTCGGCCATGAGTGGGTGACGCTGGCCAACCTGTTCTGCCTGCTGACCGGCTTTGCGCTGCTCGCCCGGCATTTCGAGAAGAGCCATGTCCCGGTCATTCTGCCCAAGTTCCTGCCGGACGACTGGAAGGGCGGCTTCGTGCTGCTGGTCATGGTCTTCGTCATCTCCAGCTTCCTCGACAACATTGCTGCGGCGCTGATCGGTGGCGCCATGGCGCACCAGTTGTTCAAGGCCAAGGTCCATATCGGCTTCCTGGCGGCCATCGTTGCCGCCTCCAATGCCGGCGGTTCAGGTTCGGTGGTCGGCGATACGACGACGACGATGATGTGGATCGACGGCATCAGCCCGCTGGTCGTGCTCGACGCCTACGTCGCAGCCGGTGTCGCACTGTTGATCATCGGCTATTTTGGCGCCAAGCAGCAGCATGCCTATTCGCCGATCATCAAGAATGCCAACCAGCACACCCATGTTGATTGGGGGCGCATTTTCATCGTCGGCCTGATGCTGGTTTTTGCCGTGGTGACCAATGTCACGATCAATGTCAAATACCCGGAGTTGGCCGAGCACTTCCCGTTCATTGGCGTCGCGGTCTGGGTGGCGATCATCCTGACCATACCGGTGCGTCGTCACGATTGGGAACTGTTGCCGGACACCATCAAGGGCTCGGTCTTCCTGCTTTCGCTGGTGACCTGCGCCTCAATGATGCCGGTCGAGCAGTTGCCGCAGGCCTCCTGGCAGTCGGCGCTGGCACTCGGTTTCATTTCTGCCGTCTTCGACAACATCCCGCTGACCGCATTGGCCTTGCGCCAGGGCGGCTACGACTGGGGCTTCCTGGCTTATGCCGTCGGTTTCGGCGGCTCGATGCTGTGGTTCGGTTCGTCGGCCGGTGTTGCGCTATCCAGCATGTTCCCCGAAGCCAAGTCTGCCGTTCAATGGCTACGCCATGGCTGGCACGTCGTGCTGGCCTACGTGGTTGGTTTTGCCGTGTTGCTGGGCACGCTGGGCTGGCATCCGGAAGCACCGCACAAGACGGTCGCCGCACCGGCCGCGGTCGTGGCGCCGGCGCACTGATTTCGTTTCTCTCTGGAATGACCAAAAGGGGCTCGTCAGAGCCCCTTTTTCATGTCGGGTTTGCGACAAAAAATACTGCCTTTTTGCACCATGACGGTGCCTTGAAATTAATAACTAACTATATGATAAAGAACGAAAAATAACTCCTATAATGCGCGCCTTTTCCACCGCAAAACAGGCTGCGCTCATGACATATATTTCCCCCGCCCATACTTCCAGCCGTCTCGGTGCCAATCATGGTTACCGCTTTGACGGCGATTTCGTCCATCTCAATGCCGAAGTCGATTTTTCCGCTGGCGATCTGGACGCCGGCCAGGCTTGGGCCTTGCAGTTGTGGGCGAGCGACAATGGTTTCAGCAGCGGGGAACTGAACGGCGTCAAGGTCGCCGAAATGGCGATTCAGCCGATGGCAGGGCTACTGGCGACGGCGTGCTGCCATGCCATGCCCCCGGCCGGCGCCGTCGATCAGACGCTGGCCCTGGCGCTGGTCAGTTACGCGGCCGATGCGCAGCCGCAAGTTCGCGATCTGGCGGTTTATGCGACGCGTGAAAGTTTTTACCAGCCGCGGCTGAGTGGCAATGTCAGCTGCACGCTGGCCGAGGGGACAGCGGTCATCGCCATTGACGCCATTACCAACCCGCGTGCCGCCGACAACCTGAGCGGTACGCTGACGCTGGAAGTCTGGGCGCTCGATGTGCCCTATGCCGGTGGGGCATGGGCGGGCAGCCCGGTCGCCAGCGTCATTGTCGGTGTGCTGGCCGGTGGCAACCAATGGACTAACTGCCTGTTCAACGTGCCGGCCGCATTGCCGACTGCGGGCGCGGCGCTGACCGTGATGCTGCGCGAGTGGACGCCGGCCGGCTACGTAACGCGCGATTACCGCAATATCGCGGCGGCGCCGGTGCAAGTCGAAAAAACGGCAATGCCTGCGGTCGACATCGCTGAAAAGGCAAAAACCAAAATTCAGGTGGCCGAGACGGCGCCCGAAAAGGCCCAGGCGCCGGTCGCCAAGGTCGAAAAGCCGGTTCCGGAAGCCGTCAAGAAGCCGGCCCGCAAGGCTGCGGCCAGCAAGCCGGCGGCCAAGGCGGTGTCGGTCAATCGCGCCAGCGAGGCCGAACTGCTTGCCGTCAAGGGCCTGCCGCCCAGCGTTGCCCGCGCCATCATCGCCGCCCGCCCGTTCGCCACGCTGGACGAGGTGTGCAAGGCCAAGGGCATGGGGCCGAAGATGCTGGCCAAGCTGCGCGACCTGCTGGTGCTGTAAGCCCGGCGTCTGAAGATCCCTGCGCGGCTGCCGGTCGCCGCGGCGCAGGGCGGCTCATGGGTTGTCGGCTTGCACGCAAATGACCGGGACACTGGTCGTTTGCAGCACTTTTCGGGTCACCGAACCGAGCGCCAGGCCGGCAATGCCGCCCAGGCCGCGGGTGCCCATCACGATGCTGTCACAGCCGAGTTCTCCGGCCAGTGCAACGATGCTGCGCGCCGTGTCACCGAGCCGGACATGGACATGATGGGCGATGCCGGCTTCGTCGAGGGCATGCCGCACGCTCTTCATTGCCATCGTCGCCCGGGCGGCAAGCTGGGCTTCGATCGCCTCGGGTTCCAGGCCGGGGGCTTGCCCCTTGACCGGCTCGGGCTCGATATTGACGACATGCACGTCGAGCGGCCCGTGCATCTTGATGAAATTGACCAGGTAACGGGCGGCGGCAAACGAGTGCTTTGAGCCATCAACCGCCAATAGCACCTTGCGCATGTCGTCCTCCTGATCCGGACATGACGGCAAATCCGCCAGCCCTTCTTTTCACTGTAGAACGCCGGTCGGTCGGGCGCAATTGTCGGGGGCGATCGCCGCTTGTCGCGTTTGCGACAAATTTTTGCCGATTTTTATTCAAATAAAACAATGAATTAAAGGTGGCACTCGTCTTGCTAATTGCTAACCAGACCTCTGGAGAACAGCATGAAAGCCAGCGAAATCCAGGCTCTGCTCGACGAGCCAGCCTGTAGCCACAACAAGAAGGAAAAGTCCGGGTGCGCCAAGCCCAAACCGGGTGCCACGGCCGGTGGCTGTTCCTTCGACGGCGCGCAGATCGCGTTGCTGCCGATTGCCGACGTTGCCCACATCGTCCATGGCCCGATCGCCTGTGCCGGTTCGTCCTGGGACAACCGCGGCACGCGCTCTTCCGGCGCCACCCTGTACCGCATCGGCATGACCACCGACCTGTCGGAAACCGATGTCGTCATGGGGCGCGGCGAGAAGCGGCTGTTCCACGCCATCAAGCAGGCCATCGACAGTTATTCGCCGGCCGCCGTCTTCGTTTATAACACCTGCGTCACCGCGCTGATCGGCGATGACGTCGAGGCCGTCTGCCGCGCCTCGAGCGAACGGAGCGGTATCCCGGTTGTGCCGGTCGATGCCGCCGGTTTCTACGGTACCAAGAATCTCGGTAACCGGCTGGCCGGCGAGGCGATGTTCAAGCACGTCATCGGTACCGCCGAGCCGGCCCCGGCCGCGCCGCGTGCCGACGGCCTGCCGACCTACGACATCAATCTGATCGGCGAGTACAACATTGCCGGGGAGTTCTGGCACGTCGCGCCGCTCTTCGACGAACTCGGCCTGCGCATCCTCTGCACGCTGTCCGGCGATTCGCGCTTCCATGAGGTGCAGACCATGCACCGGGCCAAGGTGAATATGGTGGTCTGCGCCAAGGCGCTGCTCAACGTGGCGCGCAAGATGGAAGACAGCTTCGGCATTCCCTTCTTCGAAGGCAGTTTCTACGGCGTCCAGGATGTTTCCAACGCGCTGCGCGACTTCGCCCGCCTGATCGGCGACCCGGACCTGACGGCGCGCACCGAGGCGGTGATCGCCCGCGAGGAGGCCAAGGCCCACGCCGCCCTCGAACCCTGGCGCGCCCGCCTGAAGGACAAGCGCGTGCTGCTCTACACCGGCGGCGTCAAGTCGTGGTCGATCGTTTCAGCGCTGCAGGATCTCGGTCTGAAGGTCGTCGCCACCGGCACCAACAAGTCGACCGAAGAGGACAAGGCGCGCATCCGCGAACTGATGGGCGAGGAAACCAAGATGATTACCGACGGCAGCCCGAAAGCCTTGCTGGCAACCTACCACGAGTACCAGGCCGACATCCTGATCGCCGGCGGGCGCAATCTCTACACGGCGCTGAAGGCGCGGATTCCCTTCCTCGACATCAACCAGGAGCGCGAATTCGGCTACGCCGGCTACAGCGGCATGGTCGAACTGGCCCGCCAACTGGCCTTGTCGATGGAAAGCCCGGTCTGGCAGGCGGTGCGCAAGCCGGCGCCGTGGGCCAGGCAGAGCGGTCCCGGCAGCGTGCTGGCGGCTTGAGGAGAACGACATGGCTGAAATCATCGTTTCCAAGAAAGCGCTGGCGGTCAATCCGCTCAAGGTCAGCCAGCCGATCGGCGCCTCGCTCGCCTTCCTCGGCCTCGCCCGCAGCCTGCCGCTGATGCATGGCTCGCAGGGCTGCACGGCCTTCGGCAAGGTCTTCTTCGTGCGCCACTTCCGCGAGCCGATTCCGCTGCAGACGACGGCGATGGATCAGGTATCGACCATCATGGGCGCCGACGAGAACATCATCGAGGCGCTGCGCACGCTGTCCGATAAGAGCAAGCCGGACATCATCGGCATGGTGACCACCGGCCTCTCCGAAACGCAGGGCACCGACATCCGCCGGGCGCTGCGCGACTTCCGCACGGCGCACCCGGAATTCGCCCACGTCGCCGTCGTCCCGGTCAATACGCCGGATTACGTCGGTTGCCTGGAAAGCGGCTATGCGCTGGCCATCGAGTCGCTGATCGAAACGCTGGTCCCGGAAAGCAATTGCGTCGGCAAGCGGCCGAAGCAGGTCAATGTGCTGGCTTCGGCCATGCTGACGCCGGGCGACATCGAGGCGATCAAGGAATGGGTCGAAGCCTTCGGCCTGCGGGCTATCGTTGTGCCAGACATCGGCGATTCGCTGGATGGCCATCTGGTCGACGCCGAAACGTCGTCACTGACCATCGGCGGCACGCCGCGCTCGGAAATCGAGATCATGGGCGAGTCGACCGCCAGCCTGGTGGTCGGCCCCTCGCTGAACAAGGCGGCCGATATCCTGAAGAAGCGGACCGGCGTGCCCGATTACCGTTTCGCCGGCCTGCTCGGCCTCGACGATTGCGATGCCTTCACCCAGGCGCTGGCCGAGATTTCCGGCAAGCCGGTGCCGGAGAAGGTCGAGCGTCATCGCGCCCAGTTGCAGGATGCGATGGTCGACTGCCACTTCATGGTTGGCTTCGCCCGCGTCGCGCTGGCCGCCGACCCCGATCTGCTCGGCATGCAGGTGCGTTTCCTGACCGGCATGGGGGCCGAAGTGGTCAGCGCGGTCAGCCCGCACAAACACGAGAGCCTGGCCAGCCTGCCGATCGAGAAAGTCATCATCGGCGATCTGGAAGACATGGAAAAGCAGGCGAGGGCGGCCGATGCGCAATTCATCATCGCCAACTCGCACGCCGCCGAAACGGCGCACCGACTTGGCCTGCCGCTGCTGCGCGCCGGCTTCCCGCAGTACGACCACGTGGGCGGTTATGCCCGCACCTGGGTGGGTTACCGCGGCACGCGGCAAGCCCTGTTCGATCTCGCCAACCTGATGCTGGGACAA
>Ga0316604_10003356_pt1 | contig 11326 bp, 11 predicted proteins | sample OWC_soil_day20_C_FD_207650 | JGI IMG/M metagenome (GOLD analysis project Ga0316604, IMG submission 207650) | Wetland soil microbial communities from Old Woman Creek delta, Ohio, United States - OWC_soil_day20_CT | ecosystem: Environmental > Terrestrial > Soil > Wetlands | place: USA: Ohio... | reverse complement strand
TCAGATCAATTCTGGCAGGATGAGTGGTGTTGCGAAAAAGACAACTGCGTCTTTTTTTATGAACATCGCATGGTTATCATGCAAGGGCTATGCGACTTTTCTGGTCTCCCAAAGCTATATGAAGCGATTCAAAAAACAGAATTTTTGCCTGATTTTCATCAGTATCTGGAGGGTTTAATGAAGTCTCCTGACTTGTTTCAGAAGCTTTCAGCGGCTCTCGCCTCTTCCGACTCTCCCTCCGACTATATTTCCCTCTGCCGTTTGCGTCAGGGCTTTCTCTGCGGCAACGGATTCGGTGCAAATCAAATCACAGCCTTCTTTTCGCAGATTAAGCTATGGGTTCCTTATTACGCCGACGCATTGTATTTCGCCATTTGCTATGGCGCCCATGTAACGATACTACAAGAAAAAATTTCCTTTTATGAGCTGGAGCACTTGCTATTCAAAAGCCCGAGCCTCCATTTCAGCAATGTTGCCAATCGGATTGTCGAACTATGTCGCCGTTCTAATCGCCCTGACAATCTCTCCTTTCATCTCTGGCTGTCAATGCTCTGTTTCGGTGCGCTTTCCTCACATGATCTTTCTCAAGAAGAAACCATCGAATTATTTCACAGTCTCTCTTTGGAAACCAGCCACTGTCTGGAGCGAATGTGCCAGAGGGAAATTCTGACCGATGATTCCATTGCGATTCTCCCCACACCCCTTCGAGTTGGATATTATATTCACACCGCTTTGACTGATACGGATATTAGCAGAAAGATCACCTCTATCCGTCTGGCCGTGAAATTATATCCTCTTTTGGCTGCACCCTCAAAATGTTTGGTGGCGGAATTGCAAAAACCCAGCTCTCAGCCGCAAACAATCACAAAGCTTTCCCTGGGAGATTATAGCAATATTGTGAAGCGCAACATTCACGACATGATACGGACGGGACAAACTCAAAAGGCATCTGAAATTCTTCTGTCTTATGCCGCACTTTGCCCTGATGACCCTGAGCTGTCCACACTTCGGCAGGCGCTTTCCGCATCATAATGTTTCATACGAATTTTTTTGTATCCATTATTATAACGGAAGGTATTTTCTCATGTAAGCATGAGAAAATACCTTCCGTTTCGTTTTGCAGTTAAATTAATGAGTCGATTAAATCTCTGTTTTCCAAAGTCCGTGCAAATTACAATAAGCGTAGGTAATCTGCGGCTCGTCGTCCTCTGTCAGCAAAAACTCAACATGAGGCTGCTCGCCGGGAGCCAGGACTTTACGCTGTCCGCCGTTCTTTGTCTGAAGATATACCCAGAGAATATAATGCTCTTCCAGCATGGGATGAGGCGCAGAGCCGATGGAGACCGAAACCCGGTTTCCCTCCACTGCTACCACGGGCACATGCTTTTCTTGGGAGGCATCCGTGGTATTGGGAACGAGTTCAGTCATTTTTTCGCCGCAGCATACCAGAGGAGCTCCAGAGTTATTGATGAATCCAATCATATTCCCACAATGCTTACAGACATAAAATTTTTGCTGTTCCTTTTTCATAATAAATCTCCCTTTCTGCATTTCAACTTTTTCGTCAATTGAATTATGAACCGGTTTGAGGCATATCGCGGTCTCACCGGATAATTCCCTGTAACAACAAACAGATATCGTGAAGCAGGATTTACGTGAACGAAGAGGTAGAATGGATTATAGAGGCTTTCGATCCGCATACTGAAGAATTTTTGTAGAAACTTCGTCCAACGCAACCTGCTCGGCAACTCCGCCCAGCTCAAAGGCAACGCGTGGCATTCCATAGACAAGACAGGTCTGCTCATTTTGTCCCAGAGTATGCGCGCCGGTTTGCCGCAGCGAAAGCAAACCTTTGGCACCGTCACTACCCATTCCCGTCAAAATAATGCCCAGCGCATGTTTACCCGCACACTTTGCCACCGAATCAAACATCACATCCACAGACGGCATGTGTCCTGAAACACGTTCTCCCTCGTACAGATGAATATAATACCCATCCGCATTCCGTTTTACCTGGAGCTGCTTACCGCCCGGCGCGATATAGGCCCAACCACGCTCAATTTTTTGTCCCTGAGAGGCCTGCACCACTTTCATCGCGCAGTTCATGTCAAGCCGTTTTGCATACATGTCGGTAAAGCCCTCAGGCATGTGCTGTACCACTACAATTCCGGGCAGATTTCCAGGCAGCTTTACCATAACATGATAAATCGCCTCCGTTCCACCCGCCGATGCCCCAATCGCGATCAACTTTTGCGGGGTTTGTAAGGATGATTGTACAGAGCTTGCATCAAGACCCTGACCTTTAACAAGACCCGCGCTCTGCTGCTCGCCAGCCAGCTGTGTCCGCACCGCCCGGCTGCGAAATCCGGCCAGCACAACATGAAGCTTCGTATTAATGTCCCGGACAAGCTCCTCTGGCGGTTTTGCGGCGGCATAAGTCAGACTATATAAATTTTCCCGATCCCCGTATCGAGACATACCATCCGTCGGCATGACCAGAATCAGCGGCATTTCGCATTCATTTGCCACCTTTTGTGCCGCCGAAACCGTTGCAAGACCTGCAGAGCGGGCTAGGAAAATAACCGCGTCCGCTTTTGCTTCCGATGCGGCTTTGGGCAGTTGAGGCGCAACAGAGGCAATGGATGTTACCTTATATCCCAGTGTCGTCTCCAGAAGAGAACTCACCGTCTGCCCCAAGGCCCGATCCTCATAGATAAGCAGGGCTGTAATTTGGGTTGAATGCACCGGATCACCCCTCTTTTTGATATATGGAAGATTTCATATTCTTCAATCCGGCAACAGGCGAGGAGATGATTTCGCTCAGGCCCAGAATGAGATATCCTCCCGGCGCCAACGCTTCATAAAATTTTTGAGTAATCATCTTTTTCGTCTCGGGGGTAAAGTAAATCATAACGTTTCGGCAAAAAATAATGTGAAACCCGTTGAAGCCCGGGGGAAACGGTTTCATGAGATTCAGCTTCGAAAAGGTTACGTGCTTGGTTATTTCAGGAGAAATCTGAAATTTATCATTACCCAGCGGTTTAAAATAGAGCTTGTGCATCCGTTCATCCAAGCCCTTAATATTCTCAGCATTATATATGCCCAATTTTGCCGCTGCCATTACATCATCATCGATATCCGTCGCCGTGATGGAATATGGAACAACTTTGCTTTGCCGATTGAAAAATTCTTTGATGACGATAGACGCGGTGTATGCCTCGTCCCCGGTGGAGCAGCCCGCACTCCAGATTTTAACTCCCTTGGCTGCTGCGCCGGCATTGGAGGTGAGCTCAGGCAGCGCTTTTTGAGTTAAAAAGTCATAATGCACAGGCTCTCGCATAAAGTACGTAAAGTTGGTCGTCAGGCGGATCACCATCTGCTGGACCAAATCCGGTTTTTGAAACACCGCGTTGGTATATTCGTGGAAACTGGAAAAACCCAATGTAACCACATGTTGTGCCAAGCGGCCCTCTATGAGAGCCGCTTTCTTTGTTAAATTTATTCCATAGTTTAGCAGGATATAATCCTTAATTCGGATAAAATCACTTTCCTCCAGCTTTAAAGCTGCCATGTACCGCTGATCCTCCTACAACTGATCTCTATTCCTGCACCTTGACATCGAACACTTTCTCAATATCCAAGATTTGAATGACTCTGCCGCCTTCCAAGTTGGCGATTTTACTGGTATAATTTTTTCCCATACCAGAACGCATACTGCTTGCCGGGGAATCAAAGAGCTTTTCAGGCGCAATATCCGTCACTTCCCGCACCTCGTCCACAATGACGCCAATCAGCTGTTCCTGAATGGTCATGACAATCACGCAGGTGCGCTCGTCATACTCCGTGGAAGAAAACTGCAGCTTTTCACGCATATCAATGACTGGTATAATCGTACCGCGCAGATTGATGATACCCTTACAAAAATTTTTTGCGTTCGGCACAGGTGAAATCAGCGGTTTCGTAATAATTTCGGTCACTCTGTCAATTTCCGTACTAAAATCAATCCCATTTACGCTAAAAATGAAGTATTTATTCACCTCATCCTGCTGTTTTGATTTTGCTAAAAGCTCATCCACTTGAAATCCCTCATTTACAAAACGATTACGGACGCCGCGCCTCTCCGCTCAGATTCGCGTAAATCCGCGTTTTACTGCTCAATGAGCCTGCCTACCTCCAGGATCAAATTGATCGTGCCGTCACCCAAAATGCTGCAGCCGCTGATTCCTTCCAGATTGGAAGTGCACTGTTCCAAATACTTTGGCAGAGTCTTGACCACCACCTGATACTCTCCATCCAGGTTATCAAAAAAGATACAGAAATCCTTTCCTCCCGCGGTGACAAGCATGATCATGCCGTCCTGTAGCTCCTTCACACCATTGTCGATGTTAAAATAGTCACTGAGACGCAGGAGGGAATAGCAGTTGCCTTGATACATAATCATCTCGTTCTGATCCGAATCTGTAAAGATATCCTCCAAATTGGGCTTAACTGCGGAACGAACCGAAATAGTCGGGATAATGAAATTAATGTTGCCCACGTTAAACCGCATGCCGTCCACAATCGTCAGCGTCAGCGGAATGCGAATAATATGGGATGTACCTTGGCCAGGCGTGCTCTCTACCGACAGTGAGCCGCCAATTTGAGCAATGTTTTTCCGGACCACGTCCATACCGACGCCCCGACCGGAGAATTCACTGACTTCCTCCTTGGTAGAAAAGCCGGGCAGAAAAATAAGCGCGTAGACTTCCTTATCCGTAATTTCATTTTCAGGCTTATTAATGAGACCCTTTTCATATGCCTTGCGCAGGATTGCCTTGCGATCCAGCCCCTTACCGTCATCCGACACCGTCACAACAACATCATTTCCCGTTGTCTGAGCGCTCAGTGTAATTTTTCCCCGAGGCGATTTCCCGTTCTTCAAACGGGTTTCCTTATCCTCAACGCCATGATCCATTGAATTGCGGATAATATGCATGAGCGGATCGGACAGATGGTCAATCACGTTCTTGTCCACCTCGGTTTCTTCACCGATCATCACAAAGTCGACATCCTTATTGACCTTCTTACCCATGTCGCGCACCAGACGGCGCATTTTATGGAACACGGTGGAAACCGGCAGCATGCGGATCGACATGACGATTTCCTGCAAGTCATTAATCAGCGACCGAAGCTGCTGTGCCGCAACATCAAAAGCGTCATTTTGAATGCCTACAATGGTGGCGCTGTTGGTCACCATAGATTGAGCCGTTACGATCTCACCCACCAGATTGAGCAGGTCATCCAACTTATTGACGTTAACGCTTATAAAATTCTGCTTCGCGGCGCTCGCGGCGGTGGTGGTCTTCTGTGCTGCCGCATCGGAAGAAACCTGAACCTCCGAAACCGCAGCGACGCTCTGAGTCTCCTGGGGAGTGTGCTGCGCTTCCGGAGCCAATGCCTCCGTCACAAGACGGATTTCTTCCGGGATTTCCTCATCGTCGCCCGCAACCGAAAGCAAGCTGTAGGTTTGCAAAAACAATGTCTCATCCACAACCTTCTTGAGAAGATCGGGATTTTCCTTCGACTGAACGTAAATGACCAGGCCCTGATCCACAATCGTCTGCGCGCTGTCCTCGCCCGACAACTCAGCGGGAACCGATGCAATCCGGTCACACAGCTTAGTAAGGCTCTGTATCACACCCATGGCACGGATATTTTCCATCTTGCTTTCAGGGGTAAAGCGAAGCTTAATCTTATAATATGGAGCATCGGAGCCAGGCTCGGCGGCCAGTATCGCGGCAGAGGGTTCCGGTTCTTTGGGAGCAGCAGCTTCTCCTGACGCTTTCCCCTCCGACTTTTCCGTGTCTGCCTTTACTTTTGCGAGCTGCTGATGGAACTGATCAATCATGCCGGCCGGATCTCCGTCCGCGTCCTTTTTATCCAGCAGTTTCTCCAATTCTCCATTGAAAAAGGTAACGGCGCGGAAAACCATATCAAAGATTTCCGGCCAATCACCGTCAGGCGCGCCAAACTCCCGGATTTGGGCGAATAAATCTTCAATTGCGTGGGACAGCAAAGCCATTTTGTCGAAGCCCATCATGGAGGCCGCTCCCTTGATGGTGTGCATCACGCGGAATACTTCGTTAATTTGATTTGCAGTCAGCTTCTTTTCTTCCTCGCCCTCCAAGAGCACATTTTCAAGACTTTCCAATAGCTGCTGATTTTCATAAATAAACACATCCAGCATCGACTCATCCATATTCATAGTTTCACCCGCTTATCAAACTTTATTGTTTTTACCTCCGGAGCCGCTTCATCGCATTTACGCAAGCTTGTCAATCGCAGAAAGGATCCCGTCCTCTTTAAAGGGTTTTACAATAAAGCCTTTTGCTCCGCTCATGACCGCTTCACGAACCATGGTCTCCTGTCCCATCGCGGATACCATAATCACCTTCGCGGCAGGGTTTAAATCAATAATGCGCTTTAACGCCTCCAAGCCGTCCATCTCGGGCATGGTAATATCCATGGTGACGATATCGGGCGAAAGTGCCTTGTACTGCTCGATAGCCACCTTTCCGTTCTCCGCTTCGCCGACCACCTCATGATCGCTGTTTTTGAGCATATTCTTAATTGAAATTCTCATAAATGCAGCATCATCTACAATTAATATCTTTGCCATCTTCGTTTCCTCCTGTTATGAGCAATAAATTATACATGCGTCAAATATATTTCTCGCCAACCTGAACAATTTTCACCTTTAATTCGCCTGTGGTCGTATTCAATTCCACGGTGCGTCCCTTGGTTCCTCCCACATCTTCAGCGATCAGCCGAATGCCCAACTCCTGAATGCTTTTTCTGCATGCCGCGATGTTGCGCTCACCCACCGTGCCAACCAGATCAGATTTGCTGGGAAACATCATTGCTCCGCCAGCCATTTTCGCCCATAGGCTCTGCTTTCGAGCGCCTTCTTTCAGCATAGCCTCCAGCAGTACTTTCACACCAAGATCAGCAAACTTTGTTTTCACATTCTTGGACATATCAAAACCTTCCGAAGAAGGGAGCAGCACATGAAGCATTCCTGCAATTTTTGTTGAAGGATCAAACATGACCACGCCTATACAGGAGCCTAACCCCACCGCATATACCGTGTCAGGCTCGCGGCAAACCTTCATTTCCGCAATATTCACAAAATGATTTGGCACTTACTCTTCACATCCCAACGCCTTCAACAAGAGTTGATAGGACTCCCGGTCAGGGATAAAGAATAAGCTCCCTGAAATATTCTGGGCGCCGTTAGAGAGCTGTGACTCAAACAACAGCGCATAATCACCCATCAAAGCGGCTTCCGCAATCACCACACTGAGTACCGGGGCCGCCATATCAATGCAGAGGTACGGTATGGAAGGAATAATCTCCAGGTCCGTAAATTTGGAAATGGCCGTTAGATAGGAGCCGCTCATGATATTCAGAGTTTCCTTCAGTGCGGACTCATCAAGCTCCGAAAGGGAAAACAAGAATTCATCTCCCTCAAAAGGCCGCGGTTCCGCCCCTGTCACCAGAGAGACGATCCTGACTGTCTGATCCACATCCAATATTAACAGAAGATGCCCCTGCAGATCTCCATAAAAATCAATCATTCCGCCAACGACAAACTTACCCGGGCCACCTACAATATCGGGAATGTCACCGAGTGCGACCAACTCAACCTTAGGAACTGTTTGGTCAATACGGCAGTCCAGAAGCGTCGCCAGCGCAGTGGCGGCATTGCCCGCACCCACATTGGCTATTTCACGGAAGATATCCATTTGCCAGCTGCTGATCGAGCCAGGTTCACTGTTCAAAAAAGCCCCTCCTTATAATGATAGATGCCTAACGTCCTCGGATACAATCGCAATGGTTTCATTGCACTGTTCAAACAAATTATGACATAATTCGAATCTGCTAGCAACAAATTTTTTCGTTTTTTCTATTCAGTTTTTCAAATAAATGTCGATAAAAGAATTGTAGGCTTATTTTAAATGTATGTACCCCATGAGGCATGAAAGTATTTGCACTTTTCCAGTATCTATGTTATATTATAATGGAAAAACCGACAAAGTTCAAGAAAATTATTATCAATTACTGAAAAGATTGGAGTTGATCGCATGTCCACAACCTCTCTTTACAGCAGTACCAGCCGTGTTACCGGCATGTACTCAGAATTGGATACGGATTCGCTGGTGGAAGCCGCCTGTTCCAACATCCAAACCAAAATTGACAGCGCGCAGCAGCAGGAGCAGCTGCTGACATGGAAAAATGAAGCGTTGACCACCATCTATGACGATATCGACGACTTCATCAGCACATGGCTTAATTCTACCAGCGACACGTCCGTGCTGCTCTCCAACTCTCTTTACTGCTATGACGTTACGGACACTTCCTCCAGCAATGATGATTCGGTCACCATTGAAGCCTCCGGATCCTCTTGCTACACCGGAGACATTTCAGTCTCAGTTTCACAAATTGCCAAGCAGGCCTCCGTAAGCAGCGGCAACAGCAAAACCACGCTCGTGGGCGCGGCCGAAGCAATCACTGAGGACACGAGTGCGGACACAGCGCTCAGCAGTCTCTCCAGTCTCACCTTTGACAGCGACGGAAACACCTCCCTCACTGTCAACGGCAGCACGTTTACCTTTGATAAGAGCGATACCATCGCCGACGTGCTGTCAGAGGTCAACACTTCCTCCTGCGGTGTCTCTTTATCATATAGCTCCTCCACAGGCTCTTTTACGCTCACCTCAAATACCGCCGGCTCTTCAACCATTACCGCCAGCGGCCAGCTTGCCACCGACTTTAAACTGACCACAGACACAAGCGCCACATTGACCCTTGGAAGCACATCCTCCGGTATTTCCAGCAGCGGAACTATCTCCAGCTCTAATAACACAACACTGGGGAATTTGGATTTCGCCAATAGCCTTTTTGCAACCAATAGTGACACCATCAGCTTTTCTATCAACGGCGTTACATTCGAATTTGACGATGATACCACGCTGCAGAGCATGCTCAGTACCATCAACAATTCCGATGCCGGCGTAACCATGTCTTACAGCCGCCTGACTGATTCCTTCACCATCACCGCAAGTGAGGGCGGCGAGGACAGTGAAATTACCATTGAGAATATCTCAGGCAACGCCTTTGGCAGCAGCAGCGCCTTTGGCATTGATGAGGGCACCTACGCAAATGGCCAGAACGCCATTGCGACCATCACCATTGACGGCGTTGCCACCACGGTGGAGCAGGATTCCAATGAGTTTAGCTACGACGGCATTACATATACCTTGAACCGAGTTACCTCCGCTGATCAAGAATTTAATGTTACCCGTAACTATTCCACGGCGGTAGACAATATCTCCGATTTTATCGACGCGTTTAACGACCTGATCACGGAGCTGCATGATTACGTTGATTTTGACTACGATACCGATGTCGACCCAGACGACTATCTCCCTTTGACCGACGATCAAGAGGAAGAAATGACGGACGACGAAATTGAGTCGTGGACGGAGCTTTCTCAGGATCACATTCTGCGCAACGACTCCGATATCGAAAGCCTTCTGACCAGCCTCTCAAATGTTTTTTATTCCGCTCTGGCCGGAACCGGACTGATGGGCACCGATCTTGGCTTGTCAACCTACAGCTATTATAGTGATGACGCCGGACTCATTGAGATTGATACGGATACTTTGGAATCCGCGCTGGAGAACTACGGCACAGAGGCCATTTCCGCTCTTATCAGCACAGATTCGGGTTCCCGAGGCCTTTTCTATCAAATTTTGGATCTTTTGAATGATTATCAGGATGAGGCCGAGGACTCCATTTCCAGCAACTCAGATAAAATTGACGATTACGACGATAAGGTTGATGACCTGGAGGACAAGCTGGAGACCAAGGCGAACCGTCTGTATGAAAAATACGCTGCGATGGAGACGGCTATGGCCTCACTGAGCTCCCAATCCACCGCGCTGTCTACCCTGCTGGGAAGCTGATTTGCCTATTTTTGAAACGTGAGGTGTCTGATTTGAATCCGTATCAACGCAATTCCAAGCATGAATATTTAAAGCAGAGTGTTATGACCGCCAGCCCCGCAGAACTGGTTGTCATGCTGTTTGATGCCTGCATCAAGAACCTGAAGCTGGCTGAAATCAGCCTAACTGAAAAAAAGGATATTCCGCACACCAATGAGTATCTGATCAAATCTCAGAAGATTATCAATGAACTCATCAATTCCCTGGATCTCTCTTTGGACATCGGACAGCAGCTTCTGCCTATTTATGAGTTTTTGCTTTACACCATCCGCACAATGAATATCAAAAAAGATTTTTCACAGCTGCCCAACGTGCTGGAAATTTTGACGTCCTTGCGCGATACATGGAAGCAAATCGCGAAACCGCTCCGAGCCGCAATAGATATGTCAGAAGAAGTGTGCTACAAATGAGCGTGCAGGAGCTTCTCCAAATGCTCAGCAATACTGCTGCCCTTTCTGAGAAGCTGAAAAGTGAGACCGCGGAAAATCAGGCACTTTTTTCGAGACTTAGCCAGACTGATCAGAATACCAGCTCTCTCCAATCCTTCCTTCAGCGCCGGGAAGCGCTGATTGCCGCCATTACCCAGCTTCACCGGGATTCAAAGGCAATGGAAGCTCAGCTTCACAAACTCCCTGAGGCGGTTCAGGAGAAAATTGCACACCTGCATGCCTGTATTGATGATAATTTAAGGGCGGTGATCGCATTCGATCAGGCAAGCATGTCGGTTCTGAGTGCCAATATCCAGCTTTACCGCAATCAGACAGCGGAAACCCGAGGCAAAAAGAAACAAATCGGTGCTTATCTTCGGTCTGAAATTGTTGGTCTTGACCCTCATCACTATGATCGAACGAGGTAGGTGAATTGATTGAAGGTTGAACGATCCATTCCGCGTCAAATGCCAAGCTTTTCTCGAAAAACCGCATCTGATGATTTCTCCCAATCCTTTCAACAGCAAATGGGTCAGCAGCAGCGGGAGGACTTGAAACAGCGGGCGGAAGAACTTTTGGACGAGCTCTCCAAAAATGCCAATAGTCTGTTCGAACAGGTCAATTTTGTACGATTTGAGGAATATCGCCGCATGATCAGCGAATTGATCCGCGACATCCTCAATTGCTCCTTTATCTGTCATTCCCAACGGGTTTCCACCTCGCTGGGAAAGCCAAAAATTTATTCTACTGTTGTCGTCATTGACAAAAAGCTGGAGGAAATGGGCAATGAAATTTTGAAGGCTAACAGCGACCGCCTTCAATTCCTCAGCGAGGTGGATGAAATTCGAGGCC
>Ga0316604_10003355_pt1 | contig 11327 bp, 8 predicted proteins | sample OWC_soil_day20_C_FD_207650 | JGI IMG/M metagenome (GOLD analysis project Ga0316604, IMG submission 207650) | Wetland soil microbial communities from Old Woman Creek delta, Ohio, United States - OWC_soil_day20_CT | ecosystem: Environmental > Terrestrial > Soil > Wetlands | place: USA: Ohio... | reverse complement strand
CTACCTTCCTGAATTACTTCGAATCCAAGGGTCACCAGATTGTGCCCTCCAGCCCGGTCGTGCCGGGGGATGACCCGACCCTGCTGTTTACCAACGCAGGCATGAACCAGTTCAAGGACGTGTTCCTTGGCTTTGACAAGCGCCCCTATACGCGGGCGACCACCGCGCAGAAATGCATCCGTGCCGGCGGCAAGCACAATGATCTGGAAAACGTCGGTTACACCGCGCGTCACCACACCTTCTTCGAGATGCTGGGCAACTTCAGCTTTGGCGACTATTTCAAGCAGGACGCCATCAAGTACGCCTGGGAACTGCTGACCGAAGTGTTCAAGCTGCCCAAGGACAAACTCTGGGCCACGGTCTATGCAGAAGATGAAGAAGCCTACGAAATCTGGACCAAGGAAATCGGCTTGCCGCCCGAGCGCGTGGTGCGCATTGGCGACAACAAGGGCGCCCGCTACGCTTCCGACAATTTCTGGATGATGGGCGATACGGGGCCTTGCGGTCCGTGCAGTGAGATCTTCTACGACTTCGGCCCGAGCGTGGCCGGTGGCCCACCGGGAAGCCCGGATGAAGATGGCGACCGCTATACCGAAGTGTGGAACAACGTGTTCATGCAGTTCAACCGGCGCATCGACGAGAACGGCAACTACGTGATGGACCCGTTGCCCAAGCCTTCCGTGGATACCGGCATGGGCCTGGAACGGCTGACCCGTGTACTGCAGAACGTGCAGAGCAACTACGAGATCGACCTGTTCGTGACCCTGCTGGCGGCCACGCAGAAGGTGCTGAAAGACGCAGGAGCGACCGAGATCGATCCGGAGTCGCCTTCGCTGAAGGTGATTGCCGACCACATCCGTGCCTGTGCTTTCACCGTTGCCGATGGTGTGGTGCCGAGCAATGAAGGCCGTGGCTACGTGCTGCGCCGCATTGCCCGCCGGGCCATCCGCCACGGTTACAAACTCGGTGCGCGTACCCCGTTCTTCTACAAGCTGGTGGACGTGCTGGCCACCGAAATGGGCAAGGCCTATCCGGAGCTGGTCGCCAAGCAACGCCGTGTGAACGAAGTCCTCAAGCAGGAAGAAGAACGCTTCTTCCTGACCATTGCGAATGGCATGGAAATTCTGGAGTCCGCGCTGGCCGTGATGGCGCAGAGCGGGGCTCAGATGCTTGATGGCGAGCTGGCCTTCAAGCTGCACGATACTTATGGTTTCCCGCTGGACCTGACCGCCGATGTGCTGCGCGAGCGCGGCCTGACCGTGGACGAGGCCGGCTTCAACACCGCGATGAAGCGTCAGCGCGATCAGGCGCGTGCTGCCGGCAAGTTCAAGATGGCCCAGGGACTGACCTATAACGGTGCCCCGACGACCTTCCATGGCTACACGAAGCTGATGGTGGAAGATGCCAAGATCACCGGTCTGTATGTCGATGGCACGCCGGTCGAAGTGATCCGGGCTGGCGAAGACGGTGTCGTGGTGCTCGACAACACGCCTTTCTATGCAGAATCCGGCGGTCAGTGCGGCGATTCAGGCTACCTGCTCAACGGGACATCCGGCTTCCAGGTGGATGATACGGTCAAGATCCAGGCCGATGTATTCGGACATCATGGTCGTGCTGTCGAAGGCGAGCTGCGCCTGGGTGATACCATCGATGCGCGCGTCAATGGCCTGCAACGTGCGGCCACCCAGCGCAACCACTCGGTCACCCACCTGATGCACAAGGCCCTGCGCGAAGTGCTGGGTAATCACGTGCAACAGAAGGGCTCGCAGGTCGATGCCGGCAAGACCCGTTTCGACTTTGCTCATAACGCACCGGTGACGAGCGCTGAGCTGCACAAGGTCGAGCAGATCGTCAATCGCGAGATCCTCACCAACGCAGCTGCACAAGCGCGCGTGATGGGTATCGAGGATGCGCAGAAAACCGGCGCGATGATGCTCTTCGGCGAGAAGTATGGTGAGACCGTGCGCGTCGTCGATATCGGTTCCAGCCGCGAACTCTGCGGTGGTACCCACGTGGCGCGAACAGGGGACATCGGCTTCTTCAAGATCGTTGCCGAAAGCGGTGTGGCCGCCGGCGTGCGCCGCATCGAAGCGGTGACGGGCGAAAACGCCATGAACTATCTGCTCCAGCGTGATGCGCAACTGGCCGAGCTGGCCAGCACCCTGAAGGTGCCGAGTGCCGAGCTGGGTCACAAGCTCACGAGCGTGCTCGACAACGTGCGTGCCATGGAAAAGGAGCTTGCCGCGCTCAAGAGCAAGCTCGCCAGCAATCAGGGCGATGCGCTGGTCGAGCAGGCGGTTGATGTCAATGGCGTAAAGGTGCTCGCTGCAACCTTGCAGGGTGCGGATGTGGCGGCTTTGCGCGAAGCGGTCGACAAGCTGCGTGACAAGCTCGGTTCCGCCGCGGTGGTGCTGGCTTCCGTGGCCGATGGCAAGGTCAGCCTGATTGCCGGCGTGACCGCCAACCTCACCAGCAAGGTGAAGGCCGGCGAGCTGGTCAACATGGTCGCCCAGCAAGTCGGTGGCAAGGGCGGTGGCCGGCCGGACATGGCCCAGGCTGGCGGCACGGATCCGGCAGGCTTGCCGGCAGCGCTGGCGGGTGTGGCCACCTGGGTTGCAGGCAAGCTGTGAATCTCCGCCTGCTGATGCTCCTGTGCTGTGGCCTGAGTGCCGCGGTGCAGGCGCAAAGCGCATCGGCGCCAGTGCCCGAGCATCTGCCGCTTGAAGCGGTCACGAGCACGGGTGACAAGGTGCTGCTGCATCCGAACGGGCGCTGGGAATTTGTCGACGCGAAGAAGGCTGAAATCGCGAAGAAAGTGGCCGAGCAATACCCCGAAAACAAGCTCGTGCCCGAAGGTGCCCAAGGTGGGCTGTTCGGCGTGGGGCGCAAGATCCTGCCCGGCGACAAGGATTACAACCGTGGTTCGCTGAGCCCGAAGACACGGTAAGCGCGGTTGGAGCGGCCATTGGCCGCGAGGCCGGGGCACCTGGAACCATTGCCACGCCCGTTGCGTGAGTCAGGCTTTCAGCCCTTCCGCGATGGGCCGTCGCAAGGCGAGCCAGGCGGGCAGCAATGCAATCACGAGACCTGCGCCAGCAAGCGTGGTGGCGAGCAGCAGTTCTTCACCGCCGATGGATACGGGCATGCTGAAGCCCGTACGTGGCGCAATCCATTGCATCAACAACCATGAAGCACCGTAGCCGAGAGCGAGGCCGATGGCTGCGCCACTGGCTACCAGCACGCTGACTTCCAGCCAGATCACGGCGAATACGTAGCGGCTGCTTGCCCCGATGGCACGCAGCACGGCGAACTGGCGCGCGCGGGCGAGAAAGCCGACGAGCAGTGCCATCAACACGGCGATGACGACCAGCACCTGCGTGGCGACGGCAAGCAGCGCCATCAGGTCACGGACATTGCCCAGCGTGGCATACAGTTCGTTGAGGACTTCCGCCGGGAACAGCGCCGTGCTTTGTGGCGTACGGAACTGGCCGCGCAGGCCGTACGCGGCGCTGACCGAGTCGGGCTTGATGGCAATCGCCGGTACGCCGGGCAGTTGTGCGGCATCCCACGGCGGGCCAAGCTGGGGACTCTCGGCGGGATGACCGCTGGGTAATCCGTGGATGGCCCATACATCTTCGACCGGGACGAGGATCGCACTATCCCACACGTTATGACGTTCGGGCAGGCGCCCGACCACGGTGTAGGTGAGTGCGTGTTCGTGGTGGTGATGTTCGGCGGCATCCCCGTCGCCGTCATCGTCGTCATCCCCGTCCGCTTCGTGATGATCGCCGTGTTCGGGATGAATCTGCGCGCCCAGAGCGAGTGGCACCCGCGCCCCGATCACGGCTTCTCCGCGTCGGGTGAAAAGTGTGCCTTCGGTTGGCGGCAGTGTGCCACCGCGGCTGGCGAAATCGGTGATGGTGCCTACGATGGGGTGGCCCTGCCAGTTGTCTCCGAACGCAATGGGCGCCGCGTAACGTACGCCGCGTGCCCGGCTGGTTTTATCCAGCACTTCGCCACTGACCAGCGGGATCGATTGCAGCTTGAGGTAGACGCTGGTGAGAACCAGCTGGGTCGGGCTGCCGGGCGCACCGACGAGCAGATCGAAGTCGTCCGCCGCGCGTGCGCTGCCCTGGCGCAAGGCACGTTCCTGTGCAATCACGGCGACGCCGATGGCCACCGCGATGGCGATGAGTGCGAGGGTGATGCCAACCAGCAGACGGTTGCGCCGATAGTCGGCCATGACAACGGGAAGCGGGTTAAACATGCGGCTTTCCTTCGATAGTCGAGTTGTCCGGGTGTGTAGCGACGATCTCTTGCAGGGCGCCGCCCCGCAGCTCCATCTGTTGATCCATCCGTGCCAGCAGACTGGTTTCGTGGGAGACGACGATCAGCGTGGCAGCGTGTTCACGCACCAACTCGCACAACAGTTCACTGATGATTGCGCGGTTCTCCGGATCGAGGCTGGCGGTGGGTTCGTCGGCGAGGACCACCGGTGGTTCGAACAGCAAGGCACGCGCCACGGCGACACGCTGGCGTTCGCCGCGGGAGAGCAATTCCGCACGCCGGGCCGGTTCGCGGATGCCGACCCGATCGAGCAGCCGCCTGGCCCGTACGCGCAGGTCTGCAGGGGCTTTCCAGGTGGCGAAACTTGCGGGCAGCAAAACGTTGTCGAGCGCGGAAAGGCCTTCGACGAGGTGAAAGTCCTGGAAGACCAGGCCCAGACGCTGCTGGCGCCAGCGCGTCAGTTCCCCGGCGGGCAACTGGCTGATGTCGGTATCGCCCCAGCATATCTGGCCGGCAGTGACCGGTTCGATGCCCCCCAGGCAATGCAGCAGGGTGGTCTTGCCGGCGCCCGACGCGCCACGGATACCCAGGGTCTGACCGGGTGCCAGTTCGAAGTTCTGGATGCTGAACAGCGCCTGGGTCTGGCCTGCGAAACGGAATGACAAATCGGTGAGACGGAGATGGCCGTGTGTCATGGGTGAATGCCGTCGTTTGGGTAAAAGGGGCACGCGATGCCGGAGCACGAAGGCTCCAGAGCGTCCGTGGCGCTGGTCAGCTTGGCAAGCATTCGGGGCGCAGGCATCGCGACGGTTCAATTGATCTTGTGAAACACCGCATCGCGGATCCGGAGCTGGCTGACGAAGCCGGTAGCCGGGTCGATGAAGGAGCCGACTTCCAGCGCGCCTTCCACTTCGATGCGTTCGGAGAAATTGGTGGGCAGTACGGTCTTGCTGGCGTAGATGACCACGATGTCGACCGGCCATTCGGCGTCCGAAGAGCAGAAGGGGCAGATCGCCACCGGCTCGCGCGTGAGCACGAAGAATTTGCTCTCGGGTTTGAGCGGTGGTGCCATGTAGCCACGCAGGCGTACGGTCTGGCCTTTGAGCGCGAGGGTACGATCCGCGAACTTCAGACCGAGTACGGTGTTGGATTTGTACAGGCCGTCAAAAGTCAGCAGTTCGCTGGCATGCAGCAAGGGGCTGGCAAGCAGGACTAGGCTGGCGGTTAGGCCAAGTAAAAACCGGCGGCGTGAGCCACCGGTTTGTGTCGCAGCAAACATTGCTTACTTCTTGGCGGGTGCCATCGGTTTGCCCAGTGCCAGCGCTTCGGCCACCACGCGGAACAGATCCGAGTTTTCCATCTGGCCATGCACCTTGTTTGCGCCCGGCCCCATTGCGGTGAGCAGCACGTCATCACCCGAGTGGATGCCCTGATTGGCGCCACGTGGCCCCTTGTTCGGCAGGTTGCCGACACGCAGCACGGCGCCGGGGACGTTCTTGTACGCTTCGTTGGCTACCGTGATGCCTTCGGCATTCTTGATGCCCGGCACGTTTTCGCCATCGAGATAGGGGCGGAATGTGTCGTAGTAGTCAGGGTAGGCACCGAACACCATGCGTACGCGGCGGGAGACATCAACCTTGTTCGGGTAGCCGTCGGCATCCGGCGCCGGATAGTTCGGGAAACCTGCGTCTTCGTAGGTGCCGACCTTGTTGCGCATGTCGTCGCCAGGGGCTTCGTCATTGACGGTACCGATGATGCTGACCGGGTGGGTGTGATCGGCCGTGACCAGGATCATGGTGTTGTTGCCATTGGCCTTGGCCCAGTCTTGCGCCGCCTTGACCGCATCGTCAAGCATGATGGTGTCGTAGATGGCGCGTTCCGGATCCATCGAGTGTGAATACTTGTCGATGCGGGCCGATTCCACCATCAGCACGAATCCCTTCTTGTTGCGCGAGAGAACCTTGATGGCAGCCTTCATTTCCTCGACCACATCCGGCTGGTCCGGGAATTTCGACACGCTGCCCTTCTTCAGGAACTTCAGATCCAGTGCGCCATCGACGTTGCCCGTGTTGTACAGGCCCAGCAACTTTGTGGTCTTGCTGTCAGCGGCAGCGGTGTTCATTTCCGCCTTGGTGGTGGCGAAGGCGTAGCCGGCTCCCTTGAACTGCTCGATGTAATCGACATCGTCCGTGCGCTTGGAGCCCGGGGTGCTCTTGGGCAGGAAGTTGGGGGATCCACCGCCCATGATCACATCGATCTTGCTGTCATAGAACATCTTCACGATGTCGTTGTAGTCCGAGCGGCGGCGGGTGTGGGCCACCATGGAGGCAGGCGTGGCATCCTCGACCTCGGAGTTGGTCACTGCCCCGACGGAGAGGCCACTGCGCTTGGCGATTTCGGTCAGCGTTTCGACTTTCGGATGATCCAGCGAAGCTGCGGCGCGCGAGCAATAGACGCCCAGTGCATTCACACAGCTCTTGTGACCGGTGGTGTAGGCGTGTGCGGCGTTGGCCGAGTCGGTGATGATCGAATCGGTACCCTGGGTGGTCAGCAGTGCCATGTACGGCATTTCGTCCATGGCTAGCTTGCCCTTGAGCTTGCCGTCCTCATAGCCTTTCGAGAGCATGCGTGCGGCGGTGCGGTGGGCAATCGAGAAGCCGTCGCCAATGAACAGGATCACGTTCTTGGCCGCGGCTTTGGCGGGCGTGGCGTAAACATTCCAGGTGACGGATCTGGTATTCGTGCCGTCGCTTGCTGTGACGGTATAGCTGCCCGGCTTGGTGATGCGGGCGCCGCGCAGGATCAGGCTGGAAACGTCCTTGCCGTCTTCCCTGGCAATCAGTTCGGCACGTTTGCCGAATACCGTGGCGGCATCCTTGCCATTGACTGAAAGCTTGGCGGCCGAGGCGTCGACCAGACCGGGAAATTCCACCTTCAGATCGAAATGCGAACCGGCGAGAATCTCGGCACGGTTGAGCGGGAAGATGGTCTGGGCTGTGGCAGGCAGCGTGAACGCCGCGGCACACAGTGCGGCGGCGAGCGGAGCAAGAGCAAAGCGCATGGGCGTAATCCTTGAGTGGATGAAGGCAACGCCCGACAGGGTAAGTGTTACAGGTTACATATTTTTGACAGATGGCTGTCATCTGTCGGTCATGCCCTTGTCACAAGCCGTTTGGTGGCGAGATTTTCACGTGACAGGGCATTGCATTGTATGAAAGCACGCAACGCGTTTTGATCATTGTCCTCGCAGGAGAGCGGGAATGATCCAATTGCGTTCAGATTCCCGCCCCGAGATCGAAGGTCTGGCTGCTTACCATCTCTTCGCCCTGGAAGACCCGCAGATTGCGCGGGCGCAGCCACACGGTTTCCCCTGCAGCGAGTGCCAGCTGGGTGTGGCGTTCGCGGGTCAGTTCCACCTCGAAGACTTCGCCCTGATGTTCGACCTCGACCCGGACCAGCGGGCCAATCGCCTGGACGTGCAGCACGCTGGCCGAGAGCGCGCCGGCAGAGGATTCGCGTTGAATGTCGATATCATGCGGGCGGACGAAAGCCAGTGCTTCGTCCTTCTCCACGTGTGTGGCGCGGTCGACTTCGGCCCATTGACCATGCTGACGGCTGTGGAAGACGTTCACGTTGCCGAGGAAGCGATACACGAAGGGGCTGGCCGGCGCGGAGTACACCTCGTCCGGCGTGCCGATCTGCTCGATGTGCCCCTTGTTCATGACGACCACGCGGTCGGCCACTTCGAGGGCTTCTTCCTGATCGTGGGTTACGAACACCGATGCGATGTGCATTTCATCGTGCAGGTGGCGCAGCCAGCGCCGCAACTCCTTGCGGACCTGGGTGTCCAGTGCACCGAAGGGTTCGTCAAGCAGCAGCACCTTGGGTTCCACGGCCAGCGCGCGGGCCAGGGCGATGCGTTGGCGCTGGCCACCCGAGAGCTGCGAGGGGTAACGCTCGGCCAGCCAGTCCAGCTGCACCAGCGACAAGAGTTTCATCACCCGTTCGCGGATCTCGGCCTCGGAGGGGCGCTCGGCACGTGGTTTCACGCGCAGGCCAAAGGCCACGTTCTCGAACACGCTCATGTGGCGGAACAGGGCATAGTGCTGGAACACGAAACCGACCTGACGCTCGCGGGTGTGCACGTGCGTGGCTTCTTCGCCATGGAACAGCACCTGGCCTTCGTCGGCCGATTCCATGCCGGCGATGATGCGCAAGAGCGTCGTCTTGCCACAGCCGGAGGGGCCGAGGAGGGCCACCAGCTCACCGGTCGGGATCTCCAGCGAGATGTTGTCGAGCGCGACGAAATTGCCGAAACGCTTGCTGATGTTTTTGACTTCGATACTCATTGTTCTGTTCTCTCCGAAAAACGCCGGGTCGCCTCAAGTTTTTCGTTGCCCCCTCGGGGAGCTGGCTGCGGTGCACCAGCAGCCAAGGGGACTCTTTCAGCAGGGAGTTCAGCGCCGAGCATGGCGGTTTCTTTCTGCATCCGCCATTCCACGAAACTCTTCGCTACCAGCGTGACCAGGGCCAGCAGGGCCAGTACCGAGGCGGCGGCAAAGGCACCGACCGTGTTGTATTCGTTGTAAAGGATCTCGACATGCAGCGGCAGCGTATTGGTTTCCCCGCGGATATGCCCACTGACTACGCTGACCGCTCCGAATTCGCCCATGGCGCGTGCGTTGGCGAGGATGATCCCGTACAGCAGACCCCATTTGACGTTGGGCAGGGTCACCCGCCAGAACATCTGGAAGCCTGAGGCGCCCAGCGAGACGGCGGCTTCTTCTTCGTCCTTGCCTTGTGCCTGCATCAGCGGGATCAGTTCGCGCGCGATGTAGGGCAGGGTGATGAACATGGTGGCAAGCACCATGCCGGGCAGAGCGAAGATGATCTTGATGTCATGCGCCTGCAACCATGGTCCGAGCCAGCCCTGGCGGCCAAAGATCAGAATGAAGAGGAGCCCTGCCACGACCGGGCTCACGGCAAAAGGCAGATCGATCAGCGTGGTGAGGAGGCTCTTGCCACGGAAATCGAAGCGTGCGATCAGCCAGGCGGCGGCAAAGCCGAACAGGATGTTCAGCGGCAGCACCAGCAGGGCAATCAACAGGGTCAGGCCGAGCGCGGAGAGGGCGTCCGGTTCCTGCAACGCACCCCAGTAGGGGCCGAAGCCTTGCTTGAAGGCTTCGATAAACACCGTCAACAGCGGCAAGCCCAGAAAGAAAAACAGGAAGCCCAGTGCCAGTGCGGTGAGCAGCCAGCGGATCGGGCGCGATTCGGTGTTCACGCGATGCACCTTGCTCATGCTTGCGCACCCCCGTCAATGTGTCGGCCGCTATGCCGATTGGCTGCCCACCATTGCAGCAGGTTGATCGACAGCAGCAGCACGAAGGAAATCACCAGCATCACTACGGCCAGCACCGTGGCACCCGGCAGGTCATACTGTTCCAGCTTCGAGATGATCAGCAGCGGCGTGATTTCGGACACCATCGGCATGTTGCCGGCAATGAAGATCACCGAGCCGTATTCGCCGACGGCGCGCGCAAAGGCCAGCGTGAAGCCCGTCAGGAGTGCCGGGAACAGCGCCGGGAAGAGCACTCTCGCGAAAGTCTGGGCGCGCGTAGCCCCCAGGGTGGAGGCGGCTTCTTCGACTTCCTGCTCGATGTCTTCGATCACCGGTTGTACCGTGCGCACCACGAAGGGAATGCCGATGAAGATCAGGGCCACCACGATGCCGGCCGGCGTGAACGCCACCTTGAAGCCGAACACACCTTCCAGATATTGGCCGACCCAGCCGGTATTGGCATACAGGCTGGTGAGCGTGATGCCCGCGACGGCTGTCGGCAGGGCGAAGGGCAGGTCCACGAAGGCGTCGATCAGTTTCTTGCCGGGGAATTCATAGCGCACCAGCACCCAGGCCACGATCAGCCCGAACACCCCATTGACGATGGCGGCCAGCAGCGCGCAGCCGAAGGTCACCCGATAGGAGGCAAATGCCCGTGCGGTGGTGGCGATGTCCCAGAACTGGGCCCAGCTCAGCTCGGCGCTCTTGGCAATCAGGCCGCCCAGCGGGATCAGCACCAGCAGCGAGAGATAGACCAGGGCGTAGCCGAGCGAGAGACCGAAGCCCGGCAGAACGCGATGTGATTTTTTTGTCATGAACTTTTCCAGCCGGTCAGACGAAGACTGAACAAAAATCGGGCGTCATCCCGACGAGAGCCGGAATCCGGTCATTCTAAATCGACGGGATCCCGACTGCCGCCGCGATGACGCCTATTTGTCGGATCGGTAGGCTGGTGATGCTTATTTGGTTGCGTATACCTGATCGAACGAACCCCCATCCTTGAAGTGGGCGTTGAACGCCTTGTCCCAGCTGCCGAAGACTTCTTCGACCGTAAAGGTCTTGATGGCCGGGAACTGTGCCGCGTATTTCTTGAAGACGTCCTTGTCCGTCGGGCGCAGGTAATTCTGGGCCGCGTTTTCCTGGCCGTCCTTGCTCCACAGGTAATCCAGATACGCTTGTGCCTGCTTGCGGGTCCCGCGTTTGTCGACCACCTTGTCGACCACGGCGACCGGGAATTCGGTCAGCAGTGACTGGCTCGGATAGACGACATCGAAATTGCCGCGACCGAATTCACGTGCGATCAACTCGGCCTCGCTTTCGAACGTGATCAGCAAGTCGCCTTGCCCGCGCTGGATGAAATTGGTGGTGGCATCCCGCCCGCCCGGTGCAAAGGCTGGTACGTTCTTGAGGAAGGCGCCGACATAAGCCGCGGCCGTCTTTTCGTTGCCGCCAGGCTGGCGCAGTGCCCAGCCCCATGCTGCCAGATAGGTGTTGCGGCCGTTGCCGGTGTTCTTCGGGTGCGGAATGGTGATGGTCACGCCGGGCTTGATCAGATCGGACCAATCCTTGAAGCCTTTGGGATTGCCTTTGCGCACGATGAACACCATGGTCGAGGTGTAGGGCGAGGCGTTGTTGGGGAATTTCTTGTTCCAGTCCGCTGCGAGGAGTCCCTTTTCGGCCAGGAAGCTCACGTCGGTCG
>Ga0316604_10003353_pt1 | contig 11331 bp, 10 predicted proteins | sample OWC_soil_day20_C_FD_207650 | JGI IMG/M metagenome (GOLD analysis project Ga0316604, IMG submission 207650) | Wetland soil microbial communities from Old Woman Creek delta, Ohio, United States - OWC_soil_day20_CT | ecosystem: Environmental > Terrestrial > Soil > Wetlands | place: USA: Ohio... | reverse complement strand
CCGACCAGCGTGATCCAGAAGCTCGAGACATGCAGCGGGCTGGTCTCCGGTACCGCGAGGTGCAGCACAGGCAGCGCCACCAACAACAGTGCAGTCACTGCGAGAACGGCACTCCAGACGCGCAGCGGAAACAGGCGCGTCATGCTTCGGCGCTCCGTCCCTTGAGCGCGAACAGCCCTTGCGGTCTCTTTTGGATGAAGAGAATGATGAAGACCAGCACGATGATCTTCGCCAGCACGGCGCCCGACCACGGTTCGAGGAACTTGGCGATCGAGCCCAGGCCGAAGGCAGCGATCACCGTGCCGGCAAGTTGTCCCACGCCACCGAGCACGACAACCATGAAGCTGTCGACGATGTAGCTCTGGCCGAGATCCGGCCCGACGTTGCCGATCTGCGACAGCGCGACGCCCCCCAGTCCGGCGACACCGGAGCCGAGCCCGAAGGTCAGCATGTCGACGCGGTTCGTCGGCACGCCGGTGCAACTGGCCATCGCACGGTTCTGCGTGACGCCGCGCACGAAGAGCCCCATTCGTGTGCGGTTGATGATCAGCCAGACCGCCGCCAGCACGGCCAGTGCGAACAGCACGATGACGATGCGGTTGAACGGCAGTACGGTGCCGCCGGCCAGCGCGATACCGCCCGACAGCCAGCTCGGATTCTCGACCTCGACGTTCTGCGCACCAAAAATCGTGCGCGACGCCTGGATCAGCAGCAGGCTGACGCCCCAGGTCGTCAGCAAGGTTTCGAGCGGGCGCCCATAGAGCCAGCGCAGCACACCGCGCTCGAGTGCCATGCCGATTGTCGCCGTCACGATGAAGGCGACCGGCAGCGCCGCCACCACATACCAGTCGAACGCGCCGGGGAAATGGGAACGGAAGATGCCCTGCACGACATAGGTCGCATAGGCACCGATCATCAGGAATTCGCCGTGGGCCATGTTGATGATGCCCATCAGGCCATACGTGATCGCGAGCCCGAGTGCTGCCAGCAGCAGGATGGATCCGAGGCTCAATCCCGAGAACAGCGCCGCTCCGATCTCGGTCGTGCGCAGCCGCGCGTTGATCTCGTTGAGCGACGCCTGGGCCGCCGCGCGCACGCTTTCGTCGGCTTCCGTGTAACTGCCGTCCTTCTGGCGCGCCAGCATCGTGGCGAGCAACTGCCGCACCTGCGGGTCGTCGGTGGCGGAAAGCGCCCGGGCCGCTCTCGCGCGCAGCTCCGGCTCGCTGCTCTTCAGCGCCAGCGACGCGCCGGCCAGCGCCAGTATGCCCTTGATCTCGGGATCCGCTTCCTTTGCCATTGCGCGCTCGATGATCGGTAGTGCGTCCTCGTTGTCGGAGCCCTGCAGTTCCTTGGCGGCGGCGAGGCGCTCGGCGCGGTCGCCGCTGCCCAGCCGCAGCGCAGCCAGCGCGGCGCCGACTTCGCCGCGGATCCGATTGTTGATGACGACGGTTTCGAGGTTGGCGGGTGCTGGCCCCGCGGCGGAGCCGGTCGCGGCGTCGGTCAGCTGGCCTCCGGAAACGATGACGGCGCGCCTGCCGTTGTCCAGCAGCGCGAGTGCGTCCCCGTCGAGCGCCTTCAGGATCTCGATGACACGCGGATCTTCAGTGGCAACGAGCTTGCGGATGGCTTCGACCCGCGTGTCCGACTCCTCGGCGCCGAGTTGTGCGACGAGTGCCGGATCAAGCGCCGCCGATGCCGGCGTCGCGAGGAGCGCCAGCACGCAGGCGAGAGCGCGCAGGAATCGATGCAGCATCGGCAGTGACGGTGCAGCGCGCAGGACACCGCCGTTCCAGGGATCGGTGTCCTGCGCGCCTACCGCTAGCTCAGGCAGGTGAGTTGGGCTTCTTCTCGTTGCCCGCGATGAACGGGCTCCAAGGCTGTGCGCGCACCGGGCCCTTGGTCTTCCACACAACGTTGAACTGGCCATCCGCCCGCACTTCGCCGATGAACACCGGCTTCCACAGATGGTGGTTAGTCTCGTCCATCTTGATCGTGAAGCCGCAAGGCGCCGCGAAGGTCTGTCCACCCATTGCCGCGATTACCTTGTCGGACTCGGTCGACTTGGCCTTCTCGACCGCCTGCTTCCACATGTGGATGCCGACGTAGGTGGCTTCCATCGGGTCGTTGGTGACGACCTTGTCGGCATTGGGCAGCTTCTGCTTCACGGCCCAGTCCCGGTACATCTTGATGAAGGCATCGTTCTGCGGATTCTTCAGCGACATGAAGTAGTTCCACGCCGCCAGGTGACCGACCAGCGGCTTGGTGTCGACGCCGCGCAGTTCTTCCTCGCCGACCGAGAACGCAACGACGGGCACGTCCTTCGCCTTCAGTCCGGCGTTGCCGAGTTCTTTGTAGAAGGGAACGTTGGAGTCACCGTTGATGGTCGAGATCACGCAGGTTTTGCCGCCAGCGGCAAACTTCTTGATGTTCGCGACGATGGTCTGGTAGTCGCTGTGACCGAACGGCGTATAGACCTCCTCGATATCCTTCTCCGCGACCCCCTTGCTCTTGAGGAACGCGCGCAGGATCTTGTTGGTCGTACGCGGGTACACGTAATCGGTGCCGAGCAGGAAGAAGCGCTTCGCGGCGCCACCTTCCTTGCTCATCAGGTACTCGGTGGCGGGGATCGCCTGCTGGTTCGGTGCCGCACCCGTGTAAAAGACGTTCTTCTCGAGTTCCTCTCCCTCGTACTGGACCGGGTAATACAAAATGGAGTTGAGTTCCTTGAACACTGGCAGCACCGACTTGCGCGAGACCGAGGTCCAGCACCCAAACGTGGCCACGACCTTGTCCTGCGTGATGAGTTGCCGCGCCTTTTCGGCGAACAGCGGCCAGTTGGACGCCGGGTCGACGACGACGGGCTCGATCTGCCGGCCCATGACGCCACCCTTGGCGTTGATATCGGCGATGGTCATGAGCGCCGTTTCCTTCAGCGCCGTTTCGGAAATGGCCATCGTGCCGGACAGCGAATGCAGGATGCCGACCTTGATCGGAGTCTTGTCCTGCCCGAATGCGGTCGAAATCGATGTACAGCTGAGGGCGGCGGCGCCCCCGGCCTGGATGAATTGTCTGCGGTCCATTCCTCTCTCCAGTAGCAGCAGCGCCTATTCGCCGCGTTGCACTGCACTACAAGTTCTGTGCCATCGCCCCGTTGGGGCTTCTGGCCGTGTCGCTCGCACCATGCGCGGGTGGAATGCACCTGCAAGAGCGTTTCGGCGCCCTTCCGTGGTGCGCGGGCGTGCAGCCGGCCGCGTGTTCCGATGAGCCGGAAGCCGCCCGCCGCGTCGCGTGTGCCGCAGAGCCGGCTTGGCCGCCTCGCCCGCCTTGGTCTCGCTGCGGGCGAGCTGGCTGTCGGTGGTGCGGTCCAGGGACTGCGGCGGCTCGGACAAGGCGCGGACGCGTCGATGCCGCGCTTTTCGGTGGCCACGGCGCGACGCCTCGCCGAGCGTCTGGCAAACCTGCGCGGCGCGGCGATGAAGCTCGGGCAACTGATCTCGCTCGAGAGCGAGGGTCTGCTGCCCCCTGAACTGGCCATAGCCCTCGAGACATTGCGCTCGCAGGCGGCGCCGATGCCGGCGGAGCAGTTGCGACGCGCTATGGGGCGCGCCTACGGCGCCGGATGGGAAGGGCGCTTTGCCGAATTCAGCGAAACGCCGATCGCCGCCGCGTCGATCGGACAGGTGCATCGCGCACGTACCCGCGACGGCCGTGATCTCGCACTCAAGGTGCAGTACCCCGGCGTCGCAAAGTCGATTGCCAGCGATGTCGACAACGTCGCAACACTGCTGCGGATCGCGCGACTGCTGCCGCTGGGCCTGGATGTCAACGACGTGGCGCGCGAGGCCAAGCGGCAGCTGACGCAGGAATCCGACTACCTGGCCGAGGCGCAGTTTCTCGAGCAGTACGCGCGCCTGGTTGCCGACGAGCCGCAGTTCGTGGTGCCGCGGGTGCACTGGGACTACACGACGACGCGCGTGATGGCGATGGACTACATGGACGGCGTGCCGCTCGAATCCCTGGTCGACGGCGCGCCGCAAAAGGCGCGCGATGCGGTCGGCTCCCTGCTGCAGAAGCTGATGTTCCGCGAACTCTTCGAGTTCCGGGTCATGCAGACCGATCCGAACTTCGCCAACTACCTGTACCAGCCGGACTCGGGACGGCTGGTGCTGCTCGACTTCGGCGCGACCCAGGAGTTCACCCCCGAGTTCTCCGAGCGGTTCCGCCGCATCACCCGCGCGATCGTCGACGGCGATCGCCGCGGTATCGAGGAAGGGGCGCGCAGCATCGGCTATATCGGCGACGACGCTTCCGGGGACGTAGTGCAGGCCGCGCTGGATGTCCTCGAACTCGTGTGCGAGCCGCTCCGCACGAAGGGGCCGTATGACTACAGTGGATCGGACCTGCCCAAGCGCGCGCGCGAGCTGGGCATCGACCTGGCGTTCAAGCGCGGATTGCTGCGCATGCCGCCGTCGGACACGATGTTCCTGCACCGCAAGCTGGTCGGCGTGTACCTGCTGCTGGCACGGCTTGGCGCGCGCGTGGCGACCGGACGCATCGTCCGGCCGTATCTCGAGCCCGACGTGGCCTTGAAATCAGCCTAGTTCGCTTGTCAGGTCGATCACCGTGTCTGCCGCCGACAGCACGCGCGGGTGCAGATGGCGGCGATGGCTGGCGGTGAAGCAAACTGGGCCGTCGAACCGTGCCATGCGTGCCAGCAGCGCCTCGGTGCACGCTTCATGCGCACTGTCGGCGAGATCGATCGGCCGGCCATGCGGACCGAACAGCGCATCGGCTTCATCGAAGAGCAGCAGCACGCCGGCATGTTCGGCTGCATCGAACAGCCGCTCGACATTCAATTCCGCTTCGTGCGGGTAAGGCGAGAGCAGCCGCGTCCAGTCGACCCGCTGCACCGGCGCGTTGAGATGACGCGCCATGACCGCCATCGCTGCGCCGCGCGCAGCCGCATACGGGCTCACCAGCACGGCGACCAGTGGCGGTCGGCGTTCGGCATGGGGCCGGCGCTGCTCAGCCAGCCGGGACTTGGCATTGATCGCCAACACGGTGAGGGCAATGCGCACCTGCGCCGGCAGGCTTTCAGCGATTCGCAGTTGGTCCGACGTCATGCTGCAACGATACGGAAGGAGGTTGGTTGAATGCGTCGCCGCTGGTCGGGATCGCAATTCTGCGCGATCACGCGGGTGAGGGAAGGCGTTTGGTCGGGCGCTGGGGTTGAGTGGCGCGAATGCGCGATGACTTGCCTCACGCGACTCGGCGCGTGGGCGCTGTGGCAATCAGCACGACGCCGGCGCTCGCCAGCGCCAGCGCGACGGCGTGGACCATCGTGAACGATTCACCCAGCACGGCGGTTCCGACGGCAGTCGCTGCTACCGGCAGCGCCACGGTGAACACGCCGGCCTGGTTGGCCGGCACGTGCTTCAGGCCGGCGACCCACATCCAGACGGCGAACAGGCTCGCTGCGAGCGAATAGAAAACCAGCAGCGTCCACAGCGAGGGAGTCACGGAACCGAGGTCAAAGCGCGCAAGCTGCCATAGGCCAAAAGGGGTGATGAGCACGAGACCCCACAGATTGATGAGTGCCGAAACGCGCAAGGGGGTGCGCGTGGCGGACAGCCGCTTCGCAATGATCACGTAGATCGCTTCGCAGACCACCGCACCGAACATCAGGAGGTTGCCGATCCAGGCGGCGGCGCGTGTGGTGGCATCGTCGTGGCGCGCCAATTGCAGCAGCGCTATGCCGCTAACCGCAAGGGCCACGGCGAACAGCACACGCCGCGTCAGTTGCTCGCGCAGAAAAAGCCAGGACAGCAGAGCGACAACCGCGGGCAGGGTCGCGAGTATGACCCCCGCCGCCGTCGCGGTCGTCATCGACACGCCGTAGAGCATGCAGATCGAGAACAGGAAGTTGCCGAAGAAGGACATCACGAAGAACAGGCGATGCTCGGTCCGGCTCAAGGGAGGCTCGGATGCAGCGGCGCGCGTCCATGGAACCATCGCGACGGCGGCGATCGCGAACCTCAGGAAGGCCAGCGCGAACACCGGAATCGCGGCGGTCAAGGGTTTCGACAGCGCGACGTAGGTGCCGACCAGCGCCATCGAGCCGGTCAACAGCAGGAAAGCGGTAAGGCGGGACGTCGGCGCAGTCATCGCGCGGGAAGATACGCGAGGCAGCCTGCGGGCCAGTGCGAACTACGCAGGCTCGTGCGCATCAACGGCGATCGGCGCGCCGTATTCCTTGGCCAGAAAGCGCTCGGCCTCCTCCAGCATGAAGTAGCGGAACGCCTCGGCCGCCGGTGACAGCGTCTTCGCGAGCGTGTTCACGATGTACCAGCGCTTGGCGAGCGGCAGGTCTTCGATGTCGGGTACCGCGATCAGCCCGGCTTTCAGCTCGAGGCCGATGGTGTGAAGCGACAGGAACGAAATGCCCATGCCGGCCATCACCGCCTGCTTGATCGTCTCGTTGCTGGTCATCTCCATCGCCACGCGTGGTGCCAGCCGGTGATCGGCGAAGAATTTCTCCATCGCGGCCCGCGTGCCCGACCCCTCCTCGCGGATCAAGAATTCGTAGTCAGCGAGGGCGGCGGCCGGCGCATGACCGGCTTTCACCAGTGGGTGATCGGGGGGCGTCACGATCACATGAGGATGACCGGCGAACGGCTCGGCCCGCGTCGCCAGTTCGCGCGGCGGGCGACCCATGATCGCGAGGTCGACTTCGTTGGCCTGCAGCAGTGCGACCAGCTGCTCACGGTTGCCACCGATCGCCAGTCGAACCTCGATTCCGGGATGTTCAGCGCGGAAACGTGCCATTAGGCGAGGTACGAAGTACTTAGCGGTACTTACCATACCGATGGTCAGGCGGCCGGTCTGCAGTCCGCTCAACCGGGCGACGGCGTCCTCGGCGTCCTTCAATGTGGCCAGGATCTTGCGCACATAGACCAGCAGGTACTCGCCCGTGACGGTCAAGGCGACGGTCCGACCGCCCCGGTCGAACAACGGGAGCCCGACCTGCCCCTCCAACTCCTTGATTTGCATGGACACCGCGGGCGGGGTCAGATGCAACTCCTCGGCAGCCTTGCCGAAGCTCATGTGGCGCGCGACAGCCGAAAACACCCGAAGCTGCCGTAGCGTGACTCCTTTCATAAGTAATCCTTAACTTAGAACTCAGTAATTGTGACTGTACCTTAGGAATGCGGCTGCCTACAGTGCGTCCTATCGAGTGAACGCCATTGCGGCGTCGCAAAACCCAAGGGGCGAAGGCCATGAACAAGCCGGTCGAAGGGCACATCACAGACGTCAAGCAGCGCTACAAGGGCGGCGTCCTCAAGTACAAGCAGATGGGTTACTGGCGGCCGGACTACGAGCCGAAGGACACCGACGTCATCTGCCTGTTTCGCATCACGCCGCAGGACGGCGTCGACCCCGAGGAGGCCGCGGCAGCGGTGGCCGGTGAGTCGTCGACCGCGACCTGGACCGTGGTCTGGACCGATCTGCTGACGGCGCACGAGTCCTACCAGGCGAAGGCCTACCGCGTCGAGCCGGTGCCGAACCAGCCGGGCCAGTACTTCGTCTACATCGCCTACGACCTGATCCTGTTCGAAGAGGGCTCGATCGCGAACGTGACCGCGAGCCTGATCGGGAACGTGTTCAGCTTCAAGCCGCTGAAAGCGGCGCGGCTGGAGGACATCAGGATTCCGGTGGCCTACGTCAAGACCTTCAAAGGCCCGCCTACCGGCATCGTCGTCGAGCGTGAACGTCTCGACAAGTACGGGCGACCGCTGCTGGGCGCGACGATGAAGCCCAAGCTTGGCCTGTCCGGCAAGAACTACGGCCGCGTGATCTACGAGGCGCTGACCGGCGGGCTCGACTTCACGAAGGACGACGAGAACATCAACTCGCAGCCGTTCATGCACTGGCGCGACCGGTTCCTCTTCGGCATGGAAGCGGTCAACCGCGCGCAGGCCAACTCGGGAGAGATCAAGGGTCACTACTTCAACGTCACCGGCGCGACGATGGAGGACATGTACGAGCGCGCCGAGTTCGCCAAGGAACTCGGATCGAACATCGTGATGATCGATCTGGTGATCGGCTGGACCGCGATCCAGTCGATGTCGAACTGGTGCCGCAAGCACGACATGATCCTGCACATGCACCGCGCCGGCCATGGCACGTACACGCGCCAGAAGAACCACGGCGTCAGCTTCCGCGTGATCGCCAAGTGGCTGCGGCTCGCCGGCGTGGACCATTTGCACGCGGGCACCGCGGTCGGCAAGCTCGAAGGCGACCCGATGACGGTGCAGGGCTATTACAACGTCTGTCGCGACACGTACACCAAGACCGATCTGCAGCGCGGATTGTTCTTCGACCAGGACTGGGCGGATCTCAAGAAGGTGATGCCCGTCGCGTCCGGCGGCATCCATGCGGGCCAGATGCATCAGCTGCTCACGCTGTTCGGCGACGACGTGGTGCTGCAATTTGGCGGCGGCACGATCGGTCACCCGGCCGGCATCCAGGCGGGCGCGATCGCCAACCGCGTTGCGCTCGAGGCGATGGTCAAGGCACGCAACGAGGGCCGCGACATCGCCAACGAAGGCCCGGAGATCCTCGACGCCGCCGCCAAGTGGTGCACGCCGCTGAAGCAGGCGCTCGAGACGTGGAAGGACGTGAGCTTCAACTACACGTCGACCGACACCCCCGATTACGCCGTCACCCCGACAGCCAGCTGAGTACGGAGATTCTCATGCGCATCACGCAAGGCACTTTTTCGTTTCTACCGGACCTTACTGACGACGAAATCCGCGCGCAGGTCGACTACGCGCTTTCGAAGGGGTGGGCATTATCGGTCGAGTACACCGACGATCCGCATCCGCGCAACGTCTACTGGGACATGTGGGGCATGCCGATGTTCACGATCAAGGACGGCGCCGCCGTGCTGTTCGAGGTCAAGGCGTGCCGCAAGGCGCACCCGAATCACTACATCAAGGTCAACGCGTTCGACAACACGCGCGGTGTCGAGTCGATGTGCCTGTCGTTCATCGTCAACCGTCCGAAGGTCGAGCCGGGCTTCGGACTCGAGCGGCAAGAAGCGGCGGGCCGTAGGGTGCGCTACACGACGCGAGCCTATTCGGCCGCCAAGCCACCCGGGTCGCGCTACGAGTAGGCGGGCGACGCGATGAACGCTCCCGGCGCGCCCACTGTCGATCTGCAGGCGATCCTGCGCGACACCAATGTGCAGGAGGTGCTGCAGGAGCTCGATCGTGAGCTCGTCGGACTCGCGCCGGTGAAGAAACGCATCGAGGACATCGCAGCCTTTCTGGTCGTGTCGAAGGCGCGCAGCCAGCTCGGGCTGGAGGCTGCCACGCCCTCGCTGCACATGAGCTTCACCGGCAACCCGGGCACCGGCAAGACGACCGTCGCACTGAAGATGGCGCAGATCCTTCATCGCCTCGGCTACGTGCGCAAGGGCCATGTGGTCAGCGTTACGCGTGACGACCTGGTGGGGCAGTACATCGGCCACACCGCACCGAAGACCAAGGAAGTATTGAAGCGCGCGATGGGCGGCGTGTTGTTCATCGACGAGGCCTACTACCTGTATCGCCCCGAGAACGAGCGCGACTACGGTCAGGAAGCGATCGAGATCCTGCTGCAGGTGATGGAGAACAACCGCGACGACCTCGTCGTGATCCTCGCCGGCTACAAGGACCGGATGGACACCTTCTTCAAGTCCAACCCCGGCATGAGTTCGCGCATCGCGCATCACATCGACTTCCCTGACTACAGCGAGGGCGAGCTGATGCAGATCGCCGAGAAGATGCTCGCCACCCAGCATTACCACTTCGGCGAGGGCGCGCGTGTGGCCTTCGAGCAGTACCTCGCGCGGCGCATGCAGCAGCCGCACTTTGCCAACGCGCGCAGTGTGCGCAACGCCCTGGAACGAGCACGACTGCGCGCCGCGTCGCGCCTGTTTGCCGAGCGCAACCGTGCCCTCACCGAGTCCGACCTGACCACCATCGCGCCCGAGGACATCCTCGCAAGCCGGGTGTTCCAGGCGTCTGCTGCTGCCTAAATGACGGAACCGCCATGCCACTATCCAATCGACGGACGCTGACCCAGTACCTGATCGAACAGCGCCGCCGCTTCCCGCAGGCGAGCGGCGCACTCAACGCGCTGATCCTCGATGTTGCCCTGGCAGCCAAGGCGATCGCGCGCGCGGTGGCCTTCGGCGAACTGGGCGACCCAATGAGCCGGCAACTGGTGGCCGCTGCGCAGTCGCACGCCGAGATCAACGTGCAGGGCGAAGTTCAGAAGCCACTCGACGTCGTGAGCAACGAGATCTTCATCCGCACCACCGAGTGGTCGGGGCACGTTGCCGGACTGGGCTCAGAGGAGATGGAACAGCCCTATCAGATTCCGACGCAGTATTCGCGTGGCAAGTACCTGCTGGTGTTCGACCCCCTCGATGGCTCCAGCAACATCGACGTCAACGTCGCGGTCGGCAGCATCTTCTCGATCCTGCGCGCGCCGCAGGCGGTCATCGACTCCGAGCGCGACGCGACCGAAGCCGACTTCCTGCAGCCGGGTGCCACGCAGGTCGCCGCCGGCTACGCGATCTACGGCCCGGCGACGATGCTGGTGCTGACCGTCGGCGACGGCGTAGTGGGCTTCACCCTCGACCCCAGCCTCGGCGAGTTCAAGCTGACGCACCCGGCTATCCGCGTGCCGGCCGACACGCAGGAATTCGCGATCAACACCAGCAACAGCCGCTTCTGGGAGTCGCCGATCAAGCGCTACGTCGACGAATGCCTGGCCGGCAAGACGGGCACGCGCGCCAAGGACTTCAACATGCGCTGGATTGCCAGCATGGTGGCCGAGGCGCATCGCATCCTGATGCGTGGCGGCGTGTTCATGTACCCGCGCGACACCAAGGACCCGAGCAAGCCGGGTCGGCTGCGGCTGCTGTACGAGGCGAATCCGATCGGTTTCGTGATGGAGCAGGCCGGCGGTCGCGCCAGCAATGGCCGCACCTCGGTGCTCGAGGTGCAGCCCGAATTGCTGCACCAGCGCATCGGACTCGTGTTTGGGTCGAAGGACGAGGTCGAGCGCATCGAGCGCTACCACGCCGAGTACGACGCCGGCACGGACAAGCCGTACAGCTCGCCGCTGTTCAACGAGCGGTCCCTGTACCGGCCCGAGGCGCTCACCTGAAGCAGGTCGACAACAATAACTTCATCGAGGGAGAACCCAGTTGTCCAAGAAGCACCCGATCATCGCCGTGACCGGTTCGTCCGGCGCCGGCACCACCACGGTGATGCAAAG
>Ga0316604_10003352_pt1 | contig 11335 bp, 10 predicted proteins | sample OWC_soil_day20_C_FD_207650 | JGI IMG/M metagenome (GOLD analysis project Ga0316604, IMG submission 207650) | Wetland soil microbial communities from Old Woman Creek delta, Ohio, United States - OWC_soil_day20_CT | ecosystem: Environmental > Terrestrial > Soil > Wetlands | place: USA: Ohio... | reverse complement strand
AAGCAGAAACAAAAAACTGCTTTCGGGGTTGCACTTTTGCCTTCGCCAAAAGTGCAACCCCGATTTTATTTTATTTATTGCAGTCATAATTCGTAATTTCCTGTAGTTCCCAAAAAAATTCCGTTATGACTCATCAATCCCGAAGAACATTCCTGCGCAATCTTGGTGGCACCACTGCCCTCCTAAGCGTACGCCCTCTTTCCTCCTTAGCCAACATCTCCCCTAACGATAAGATACGGATAGGCTGTGTCGGTATGGGGATCATGGGTTTTGCTGATGTGCGGGACTCACTTACGCTCCCCGGCATAGAGCTGGCTGGCGTAGCCGACCTCTATACCGGCCATCTCACAAAAGTAAAAGAGCTATATGGTAAAGATATCTTTACCACCCGTGATTACAGAGAACTGCTGGAAAGAAAAGACATCGATGCGATCATTGTTGCGACCCCTGACTTCTGGCATGACACCATCTCTATTGCTGCTATGGAAAAAGGTAAGGCGGTGTATTGCGAAAAGCCCATGGTACAGCAGATCTCCGAAGGACATGCCGTTATTGCCACACAGGCAAAAACAAAAGCCATCTTCCAGGTGGGTAGTCAGCGTGTAAGTAGCATAGGCCTTGCAGAAGCAAGAAACCGCTACCTGGCAGGCGATATCGGCGAACTGGTGATGGTCGAGGCACATATGGATCGTCATGATGCGCTGGGTGCCTGGCAGTATTCTATTCCACCCGATGCTTCGCCCGCTACAGTAGATTTTGATACCTGGCTGAAAGATACCGCCAGAATTCCTTTCGATCCTGTTCGCTTTTTCCGCTGGCGCAATTACAAAGCTTATGGCACAGGTATTCCCGGAGACCTGTTTGTACACCTTATTTCAGGGTTACATTTCATGACAGGGGTAGCAGGTCCTCATCGGGTATATGCCACTGGCAACCTGAAACAATGGAATGATGGCCGCGATGTACCTGATGTGGTGATGGCCCTTTTTGATTACCCAGGTTTCCAGGTGAACCTCAGGGTGAACTTTGCCGATGGTGGGGGAGGTGGTGAAGCCACAAAACTAATAGGCACTGAAGGTGTACTGGAACTGGGCTGGGATAGCTTTAAGATCAAAAAACATAAACTGGCTGCGGCACCGGGGTATGGTGGCTGGGATACATATAATACATGGCCCAAAGCCACACAGGAGGCTTATGTCAAAGAATACAATGAAAAATATACCCCTGCACAAAGGCAGCAACCTGTACAGGAAGGAGAAAGTGTTTTTAATGCACCTCCCGGTTATGATTCCCACATTGATCACCTGGCTAATTTTTATGAATCTGTTCGTACTGGCAAAAAAGTAGTAGAAGATGCTACCTTTGGATTAAGGGCTGCAGGGCCTGCGTTGCTGACAAATGAAAGTTATTTTCAGCAACGACCTATAAAGTGGGACCCCGTGAAGATGGTGGAGGTGGGTTAATTTTGTACTTTAGTAGTCTCAATTATTACCACCTATGAGGATAGCCGCTGCTTATTACGTGATCTTAGCTATGGCCCTGTTTGCCTGTAAGGAAAAAAAGAAAGTTATGTCAGCAGAATCAACGACAACGATAGCCGCTCCGGTAGCGGAAAAGAAAGATACAGCGCTTACTATAAACGGTGATACCCGTATAGATAGCTATTACTGGATGAATGATCGTAATGATCCTAAAGTCCTCGCTTATCTGAATGCAGAGAATACTTACCTGGATACCATGATGGCTTCTGCAACACAGCTGCGTAAGAAGCTGTACGAAGAAATGCGTGGCAGGATCATGGAAACGGATGCCAGTGTGCCTTATCTGAAAGAAGGGTATTACTATTACACCCGTTATGTAGAAGGAAAAGAATACCCTATCTACTGCCGTAAAAAAGGCAGCCTGGAAGCCAAGGAAGAAATCACCCTCAATGTCAATGAAATGGCAGCAGGGCATGATTATTACCAGGTAGGTGGTATGGCGGTAAGTCCTGACGGGCAATGGTTAGCTTTTGGTGTAGATACCGTGAGCCGCCGTCAGTATACCATTCGTATCAAAAACCTGCAAACAGGTGAAATACTTCCTGATGCTATTCTGAATACCACCGGTGGTGCTGCGTGGGCCAGCGATAACAAGACCTTTTTCTATACAGGAAAAGACCCTGTTACTTTGCGGGCAGACAGGATCGGCAGACATGTGGTAGGTACTGAAGCTGCAAAGGATAAAGAGGTGTTCCATGAGAAAGATGAGACCTTTAATACCATTGCTTACAGAAGTAAATCAGGACAGTACATCTTCATCGCAAGTGAAAGTACATTGTCTTCTGAATACCGGATACTGGATGCATCCAAACCAATGGGCGATGCGAAAGTATTCTATCCACGTCAGCATGATCTGCTGTATGATGTAGACCATCAGGATCAGCATTTTTATATCAGAACAAACTACCAGGCGAAGAATTTCAGACTGATGGAATGCCCGCTGGACAAGACAGGTATCAGGGATTGGAAAGAGGTGATTCCACATCGTACAGATGTTTTGCTGGAAGGTCAGGAGTTGTTCAAAGAGCATATGGTACTGAGTGAGCGTAAGAATGGTCTCACACAACTGCGTGTGATCAATACACATACACATCAGGAGCATTACCTGCACTTTGATGAACCTGCTTATGTAGCGAGTGTGTCTATCAATCCTGAGTTTGATACGAAGACATTGCGCTATGTATATACTTCAATGACGACGCCTTCTTCCACCTATGATTATGACATGGATGCGAAGACAAATGAGCTGAAGAAAAGACAGGAAGTATTGGGTGGTTATGACCCGAAAAATTATGTGACCGAGCGTGTGTATGCAACAGCGAGAGATGGTGTGAAAGTGCCGATCTCTATCGTGTATAAAAAAGGATTTGAAAAGGATGGCAAGCGACCTTTGTTGCTGTATGGATATGGTTCTTATGGTCACAGCATTGATCCGGGTTTTAGTTCAAACAGGCTGAGTTTATTAGATAGAGGATTTGCATATGCAATAGCGCATATTCGTGGAGGAGAAGAGATGGGCAGACAGTGGTATGAAGATGGAAAGTTGTTTAAGAAGAAGAATACGTTTTATGACTTTATTGATTGTGCAGAATTCTTAGTAGCACAAAAGTATACGGATAGTGCGCATTTGTATGCGATGGGTGGTAGTGCTGGTGGTTTGCTGATGGGTGCTGTTGTTAATATGCGGCCTAAGTTATGGAATGGTGTGATAGCGGCGGTGCCATTTGTAGATGTGGTTACGACTATGCTGGATGAGAGTATTCCGTTGACCACGGGTGAGTTTGATGAGTGGGGCAATCCAAAGAATAAGGAGTACTATGATTATATGAAATCTTATTCTCCTTATGATAATGTGGTAGCGCAGGATTATCCAAATATGCTGGTGTTGACAGGGCTGCATGATTCACAGGTGCAGTATTGGGAGCCGGCTAAGTGGGTGGCGAAGTTGAGAGCGTTGAAAACGGATAAGCATTTATTGTTGTTCAAGACAGATATGGAAGCGGGGCATGGCGGGGCTTCAGGAAGGTTTAAGCCTTTGGAAGATGTGGCATTGCAGTATTCGTTTCTGTTAGGATTAGAAGGGAAATAATTTTAAACTACTTTAAATTCCTACTAATAAAAAAGAGGGTGTATCTGAAATTAGATACACCCTCTTTTAGTTCGGATACCTGATGGAGCCAGATTCCATTGTATGCGTTTCTCAGGAGTTTCATTTATTAATGATACACCTTCTTTTTTATTGGAATCGCGCAATGGCCTGCGGCCGGCTTAATTCATTTTATTTCTTGTGTTCTAAGAATTCAGTCTTAACTGTCTCTCCAAAGAAGATGTTTGTCAGCTTTTCAAAAATAACCGGATCATCTGTTGTAAAGAATCTCCTGCTACCATTCTTACTCAATCTCGTTTCCATTTCAGGATGTCTTACCAGATAATCTTTCAGGCTATGAGCAACAATCTTTCCCTGTGATAAAAGCGTAATTCCCGCGGGCAAAAACTGCCTTATCTTCCTGGTCAAAATCGGATAATGAGTACACGCCAACACCAGCGTATCAATATCCGGTGCATCCGTCAATATCTGATCCAGGTATTTCTTCACAAAATAATCAGCCCCTTCGCTATCCGCCTCCCCATTTTCAATCAAAGGCACCCACATCGGACAAGCCAACTGATGTACTTTCACGTGTGGAAAGAACTTTTTGATTTCAATAGGATACGATTCCGAGCTCACCGTACCTTTTGTCGCCAATATTCCTACTTCGCCGGTCTGGGTGAGTGTGCCTACCATTTCGGTAGTCGGCCTGATCACCCCTAAGACCCTGCGATCCGGTGCTATGTTCGGCAGGTCTTTTTGCTGAATGGTGCGGAGTGCCTTGGCAGAGGCCGTATTACAGGCCAGCACTACCAAAGGACAGCCCATGTCAAAAAGGTGCTGTACACATTCCAGTGTGTAGGTATGAATGGTTTCAAATCCTCTGTTGCCATAGGGGGCACGGGCGTTGTCGCCCAGGTAGATATAATCGTATTGTGGCAGGGAGGTGATGATTTCTTTGAGCACCGTGAGTCCTCCATAGCCGGAGTCGAATACGCCAATTGGCCCAGTTTTCATTTCTTTATTTTTTCATCAATCCTGTACCAGTCAGGTCATAGATTTCCTGAATTTCGTGGAGGACTTTTTCGAAATCAATTTTCAGATCTGTCAGTTGTCCGTTTTTCAGGTCATACACCCAGCCGTGTACGGTAGGGAACTTGTTCAGAAGGTAGGATTGCTGTACGGCGGCGGTTTTGATAACATTCACACATTGCTCCTGTACATTCAGTTCTACCAGGCGATTGTAACGTGCATGCTCGTCTTCAATGTTGTTCAGCTCCTCTTTGTGCAGGCGGTATACGTCGCGGATATTGCGGAGCCATGGATTGAGCAGACCGAGGTCGGCTGATTGCATGGCTGCTTTTACACCTCCGCAGTTGTAGTGGCCACATATGATGATGTGTTTTACCTGCAGGTGGCGAACGGCGTAGTTGATGACTGACATTACGTTCAGGTCAACATTATTGACCAGATTGGCTACGTTTCTGTGAACGAAGACTTCACCGGCATCCAACCCCATGATCTCATTGGTAGGTACCCGGCTATCGCTACAGCCTATGTAGAGGTATTCTGGCTTCTGCTCGTTTGCCATTTTTTCAAAAAATTCCTTGTCGGTAGCAGTTTTGGAGGCTATCCAACGTCTGTTGTTCTCGAAGATCTCGTCGTATTTAGTCATGGCGAAAGTGAATTAAGGTGGATCAATGCAGGGGTTAAAATTAAGCTATTAGCATGAGAAGAAAAATTACCTGGGTAAAGGGGGGAGCGCTTGTCAAAAGCCCTTTGTTTTGGGGTGTTGACCTGCTGCGGGCTTAAATTTTGATTAATGCGATAAAATATTGAAACCGTATATTTTTTCGTAACTTTGCGCCTTAAATTTCTTTAGCCAGCATGATCAGTGTTAAAAACGTATCGCTTTCTTTTGGAAAAAGAGTGTTGTTTGATGAAGTTAACCTCAACTTTACCAAAGGCAACTGTTATGGTGTAATCGGTGCAAATGGCGCCGGTAAGTCTACTTTCCTGAAAATACTTTCAGGCGAGATCGATCCTACCAAAGGAACTGTGGAAATCACCCCTGGTGAACGCATGTCCGTATTGAAACAGAACCACTTTGAGTTTGACGAGGTGACTGTGTTGAATACCGTCTTAATGGGTAACAAGAAACTTTGGGAGATCGCTCATGAGAGAGATACGATCTATGCCAAGGAAGACTTTACCGAAGAGGATGGTATGCGTGCAGGTGAGCTGGAAGCGGAATACGGTGAAATGGGCGGTTATACTGCCGAGAGTGATGCAGGTACCCTGCTTGGCGATCTGGGTGTAAACGCAGATGTGCATTCGGTACTATTGAAAGACCTGAGTGGTAGCTTAAAAGTTCGTGTACTGCTGGCACAGGCACTGTTTGGTAATCCTGACATCCTGCTGCTGGATGAGCCTACCAACCACCTTGATGTGGAAACCATCGGTTGGTTGGAAAACTTCCTGGCTGATTATGAAAACATCGTGATCGTGGTATCCCATGACCGTCACTTCCTGGATGCGGTATGTACCCACGTGGCGGACGTAGACCGTGCCAAGATTCAGATCTTCTCCGGTAACTATACTTTCTGGTACGAGTCTTCCCAGTTGATGGCCCGCCAGATTGCCGATAAGAACAAGAAAATGGAAGATAAGCGTAAAGACCTGATGGACTTCATTGCCCGATTCAGTGCCAACGCTTCCAAGAGTAAACAGGCGACCTCCCGTAAGAAAGCCCTGGAAAAACTGGTTATCGAAGACATTCAGCCTTCTAACCGTAAGTACCCAGGTATCATCTTCAAGCAACAGCGTGAGGTAGGTAACCAGATCCTGAATGTAGAGAAACTGGAAAAATCTATAGAAGGCAACAAACTGTTCGGCGATGTTACCTTTACAGTGAACAAGGGTGATAAGATCGCTTTCCTGTCTAAGGATCACGTAGCGCTGAGTACATTCTTCGAAATCATCAATGGTGAGGATAAGGCTGATAGTGGTAAATTTGAGTGGGGTACAACTGTAACCACTGCTTACCTGCCAAATGACAATGCCCAGTTCTTTACTGATAACAATATCAACCTGATGGACTGGCTGCGTCAGTTCGTGCCACCGCATGTAACAGATGTAGATGAGCCGTTCCTGCGTGGTTTCCTGGGTAAGATGCTGTTCAGTGGTGATGAGATCATGAAGAAGACCAGTGTACTGAGTGGTGGTGAAAAAGTACGTTGTATGACCAGCCGCATGATGCTGCAGGATCCAAACGTAGTCGTACTGGATGAGCCTACCAACCACCTGGACCTGGAAAGTATCCAGTCATTCAACGAAAGCATGATCAACTTTAAAGGTATCGTGTTGTTCACAACCCATGACCATACGTTCATGCAGTCTGTAGCGAACCGTATCATCGAAATTACGCCGAAGGGTGTGATTGACAGGTTGATGAGCTTTGATGAATACCTGGCTGACGACAGAGTGAAAGCGATGAGAGAAGAGATGTATGGTGGTAAGGTACAATTAGCTTAATCACAACAGATTATAAAGAGAAACGCCGGCAGAACGCCGGCGTTTTTTTATTGTATTGTCCATTCCATAATCTGATTCAGGTCCTCAGGCAAGTACATCGGTGATCACTTTCATCTTCATGGGGTCTAAGGGCTTGGTTATGTAGGCCATTAGTTCCGGTGTGCGTTGTACTTTCTGCATATCCCGCATGTCCATAGATGAAGAGCACATGATGATGGGAATATGTTGATTGAGGGTTGGTTTAATCGTTTTATAGGCTTCGATGAAGTCCCATCCATTCATACGTTGCATGTTCATGTCCAGGATGATTAAGGAAGGCAGCATGTACTGCGGCTGGTCTTGTAACTGAGCCAGCGCATCTTCTGCGCAGAGGAAGCTGGTGATTTCCAGATTGTCGGCTTGTTGTTCCAACATCTTTTTCAGGATGAAATGAAAGATCTCATCATCGTCTACGACGTACACCTGCTTCGTGTTTTCCTGCATAATCGGTTCCTGTATTTTAACACTGTTTGTTGAACTCAATCCCAATAACATACAATATAAGATAGGGGGGGACACATGGTGATGCAAGGTTATGCATTCCCCGGTTTTCACATGAAATTGCAACCTTTTGGGCATGGGTTTCCATCTATACCATAAAAGATTAGTGCAAAGATGGGGGAATTAATTAGAATTTTATATATGTCTTTTTCCAAATAACTAATCATTAACAAATGACTGTTGTGTTAACTTTTGAAAGGAGTGCTATCTTTTTCTTAAATAAAAAGTCCCGGCATCATAAGACACCGGGACCCATTTAATAATATATAGAAGAAAACTACTAGAACAATCCGCCTTTCTTCAGTGTTACTTTACCCTGACCGATTTTGAAACCATCATGGTAGATTTCAACACTGTAATCACCAGGTTTGAAATCGGAGTTTTGTTTCCAGTCCATTACCACGGTCTGTTTCTGACCTAAGGTATAGGCTACAGTTTTCTTTGCAGTATACAGTTTTTCTGTACCATCGTCCAGTGTGAATCTGCCTGAACCAAGGGCTTCAACAGCCAGTGGTGTACCATCAGGAGCGGTGATAGCAACATACAGTTCTTTGTTACCGGTTGGAGCAATTCTGTTCTCATCCAGGTCAAAGGTCACACGCATCATATCAGCGCGTTTTGCCTTGCTTGTTTCTACTTCTTTACCATTCTTTTTCAGCATAATCGGCTGTAAATGAATGTTGGAAGCGTGTAATACGGAACCAAGATTTACTTTCTTGTTCAGGCTATCTTTGATAGAACCTACTGAGTCTCTTTCCTTACGTGCAGTATTACGTTCGTCGGTGAGTACCAGTTTTTCGCCTTCCAGTTTTTCGATCGTTTCCTGATATGAACTGATGTTGCCTTTCAGTTGTTCGATCAGACGACGAGCTTCAGCCAGCTGAGACTGGGTAGCATTTTTGTTGGTCAAAATGCTATTGATTCTGGATTTCATGTCTGCAATTTCCTTATCTTTTGTTTTCACCAGACTATCCATGCGGGTGTTCTGGGAGATCAGGTCATCGAGACGTGCGTTGGCTGCATTATATTCCTGCTGGAGTGCGTCCCGTGAAGAAGAAATGGAATCAATCTGCGCAGTTTGTTGCGTTTGAATTTCGCTGGATTTATTTTTGTCATACAGCATGTAGATCCAGGTACCGGCCAGTGCTGCAATTAAAATACCATATATCAGTCCATTACGGCTTCTTGGTTTTTCAGATCCGGGAGAGCCCGAAGCAGGTTTGTTAAATGTGTTCTCAGTCATAGTCGTTATTATTTATTTAATTTTAATTGTTATATGGTTAAAACTGATTATACAAATGTAAGTGTTAAAAATACTTTAATTATAAAAATTTATAAACTGTTTTTCAACTGTGTTACCGAATATCGCATTAGATCAATTACTGCTGCTTGACATAGAGACAACACCTGCTGTTAAGGCTTTTGATTGTCTTCCGGAAAACATGCAAATGCTTTGGCTTGACAAAATTGCAAAAACTGCGCCAGATTCAGCCGAAGGGGAAGACCTATACGCTGACCGGGCGGGGATCTATGCCGAATTTGGAAAAATCGTTTGTATTTCCGTTGGATTTTTTACCGTAGAAAATGGTCGTTATCAATTGCGTATCAAATCAATTTATCATGACGATGAAAAGGTTTTATTAAGCAGTTTTTTAGAATTGGTAAATAAGTTCTATATAAAAAATCCCAAATTCCAGTTTGCAGGTCACAACATCAAAGAATTTGATATTCCTTTTATTTGCAGGCGGTCTGTGATCCATCAGCTATCTTTGCCACCTGCTTTACAACTGCATAACCTCAAACCCTGGGAAGTACCTATGTTGGATACGATGCAGTTATGGCGGTTTGGCGACTTTAAAAACTATACTTCCCTGAAGTTATTAACAGCGATACTTGGTATACCGACGCCCAAAGATGATATCGATGGAAGTATGGTGGCAAAAGTATATTATGAAGAAGCCAATGGACTGGAAAGGATCGTTACCTATTGTCAGAAAGACGTGGTAGCGGTAGGCCAGCTCCTGATGCGGTTCAAGGGAGTGCCCCTGATGGAAGATGGGGATGTCGTATATATTAAATAATTTAGGGAATGGATTATCAGGATATAATAAAAGACTGGAAACAAAAGAAGTTCAAGTCCTTATACTGGCTGGAAGGAGATGAAGACTTCTTTATCGATCAGGTGACCAACTATGCGGAGCATCACCTGCTGGATGAATCAGAGAAGGGATTCAACCTTACTATATTATATGGTAAGGAGACCTCCTGGAGTGCGGTGGTTAATGCCTGCAGACGATACCCTATGTTTGCCGAAAGGCAGGTAGTGGTGTTGAAAGAGGCCCAGGCTATGAAGGATATTCTGAAACTGGAGACGTATATTGATAAACCACTGGATTCCACCATTTTTGTGGTGGCACATAAACAGGGTAAGATCGATGGGCGCAGTAAGATAGCAAAACTGATAAAAGACAGAGGGGTACTACTCAGTACCAAGAAGATGTATGATAATCAGTTGCCGGCCTGGGTAGATGCATATGTGAATGGATTGGGCAGGGCCATCTCTCAGAAAGCAGGTATTTTGCTGGTTGATCATATCGGCAATGACCTGTCCCGTATGGCGAATGAGATTGAAAAACTGCTGGTGAACCTGGCGCCTGAAAAGAAGATTGATGAGAATGATATTGAGAAGTATGTAGGGATCAGTAAGGAATACAATGTATTTGAATTACAGAATGCTATTGGCCAGAAGGATATGGGTAAGGTGATACGTATTATCCAATATTTTGCCGCCAATCCGAAGGCAGGGCCTATACAAATGGTATTGCCGGCATTGTATAATTTCTTTAGTAAGATGAGTCAGCTCTTTGGTGTGAAAGGTGGGGAGAAGGAGATTGCAGCGGCGTTGGGGGTGCATCCGTTTTTTGTAAAGGATTATATGGCGGCGGCAAGGCAATATGGGGTAGAGGGAACGGAAAAGGCGATATTGCTTTTACATCATTATAATTTAAGGAGCATCGGTATCAACGACAGTGGGGTAGAGGATGGAGAATTAATGAAAGAACTGGCGTATAAAATAATGAACTAAGACGCATTTATGCATTAAGCCAGCCGCAGGCCCGGCCCAAAATCAAAAAGCCTTTACCGAAGGTAAAAGCTTTTTGATTTTGTAATTTTTATCCTAACAAGGTTTTCGCCTCTGTACTATCTTTATCCATCTGCGCTATCAGCGCGTCCACATTGTCAAACTTCTGATTCGCCCTGATATAGCTCACCATCTCCACCTTAATCACCTGCTCATATAAATCCCCTTTAAAATCAAATATATGTGCCTCCAGGCGCAAATCATTTCCATTAAAAGTAGGCCTTGTGCCGATACTCATCACCCCATTCAATGGTTGCTCCTGCTCCTTCACATGTACCCGGATCGCATAAATCCCCTGTGCAGGTATCAATTTCCGCTGATCTGGCAATTGAATATTTGCCGTCGGATATCCTAATTTTCTCCCCATCTTATCTCCATGCACCACCGTTCCTTCCAGAAAATACTGATAACCAAGCAATTCATTTGCCAGATGCACATTCCCTTCCTGCAAACTCTTCCTGATTTTGGTAGAACTTACTGTCAGATCAT
>Ga0316604_10003351_pt1 | contig 11338 bp, 10 predicted proteins | sample OWC_soil_day20_C_FD_207650 | JGI IMG/M metagenome (GOLD analysis project Ga0316604, IMG submission 207650) | Wetland soil microbial communities from Old Woman Creek delta, Ohio, United States - OWC_soil_day20_CT | ecosystem: Environmental > Terrestrial > Soil > Wetlands | place: USA: Ohio... | reverse complement strand
TCCCATTTGTGTTCTTTGATATAATCCGTGTCGCCTTCCTTAGTAAAAATTATCGCATCGGCATTTCTATAAATCCAATGTTCACCTGCCGTTAAGCATTTACCCAGCAGACTGTGCTCTTTCAACTTTCCAAATGTAAATATAACATCCGGCCATAAATCGCGAACCTCGCAAATACAGGGGATCTTAAACATCCTGGCAACTTTTATCCCTGCAATCATCGTCAGCGGGTGCGGGCTGGACGCAATGATAACATCCGGGGTCCCGTGTTCTTTAGCAAATGGTCTTGCCAACCCCAGCAAGCCAAAATAAAAAGCAATCATGTTCTTTACCCGATAGAGCAACCCTTTTATCGAAGAAGGAGTATTTACAAAAACAAAAGGAACACCCGATTCATCGTTCAACAGGTATTTTCGTTCATCATTTATTAAGTTCACATCGGAATGATGCAGATACGAAGCGGCAAAAATTGTCGCTGTTATGTTCCATTCTTTCAGTAGTATTCCAAAGTTAAAGGGCCTAATCTGTCCACTCAGTGTAGGCGGTACCGCATAGTGGTGAAAGAACCAAATATTCTTCCTAGACTTTCCTTCGACCTCTTTCACTTCGTTCATTCAACCACCTCCGTTTTCAACATTTTATCCTACCTATAATCATGCGGAACCCTTCATGGGTTCCGCGATTTTACTATATAAATTAGAGGTTCTCATCGTCCCGTTTTGCTTCACAACTTGGGTATTCACCTAATTCGTCCAGCAACTCACCCCCAACCCCTTCGGTGCGACCCTTGGAAACCAGCACCCGCAAGGTTTTCAGCATTAATACCAAATCGGTAAAAACATTGCATTGTTGTATATAGATCAAATCATATACCAGCTTGCTATAAGGAGTAGTATTGTATTTGCCGTAAACCTGCGCCATCCCGGTAATTCCCGGTTTCACATTGCTGCGATGAACATATTCCGGCAGTTCTTTTTTTAGCTTCTCTACAAAAAACGGACGCTCCGGTCTTGGCCCGACAATGCTCATGGTACCCAGCAATACGTTGATCAATTGAGGCAATTCATCGATTCGCGTTGTCCTGATGAATCGCCCCACTCTGGTAATGCGCGGATCGTCTGTTGTTGCTAAAACAGGACCGTAGTGTTTTTCGGCATCGACGCACATTGTACGGAATTTATATATGGTAAACTCCTTTTCCCGTTCGCCAACACGTCGTTGATAGAAAAAAACAGATCCATGACTATCTAATTTAATGGCAATCGCCACCAAAACGAAAACAGGGATCAAACTCACTGTTGCAATCGTCGCAACAGTGATATCCAATAAGCGCTTCATGAGCCGTTGTTCCATCGTGGGTCTTAGGTAGCGCGGCCGAAATACAGGAATGTCATCGATTTTATCCAAATCCACATTACTGCAATACACTTCATAAAAGTCAGGAATGATGAAGACCTGTTTCCCGTTCATTTGGCAATAATTTAACATGGCCGCTTTATCGCCAAGCTTCATGTCGGAAGAAAGAATTACCAAATCAACGTCATTCATGACGGGTTTCCAGTCTCCGCTGTCATAATCAGGATAAACATATTTCACATAATCTTTAAGGTATGAATGCGCGTGCAGGCGGCTAATCAAGCTATGACAATCATTGGCTCCCCCCATGATCAGAACTCTGCGCGATATCATATTGGCATGCTCCAGGTGCCAACAAAATCTGTTCCAGAGCGCCAATGCAACAAATTGGAGGATCGTTGCGACTGTCAAAATGCTGCGTGAATAGGCGAAATCTCTTAAAAAAAAGCTTATAGCCATCATAATAACAAACATTTTTACCATTACGATCGCTAAATCAATCAATACCTCACTGTAGCTTTTGCGAATTAGCGAAAGCAATCCATTGAACACCAGCAAGGTTCCTGCAACAACCAGCATGACCGGCAACATTCCGCGGTAAAAAGCCATGTCAAGCGTTACATCGCTATAGGAAAGGACTATAAAAATCGCCGCATAGGAAGACAGGGCAACGATTACCAAGTCTCCTGCAAAAAATAATATTTTTCTCAAGCCTGGAAAGCCTCTTCTCACAAAACTTCCCCTTTCACTAAACAACCCACCATGCAGGCTTACCTGTTTCCATTACGAGTGCGCAAGCATGCTAAAAATCTGAGAATTATCCGCCTCTGCAAATTTGCATCCATATAGATTATTACTGATGCGCAAAACAACAGCACTCACTACAACTGTGTGAGTCAGTGTAGTCAACTCCAGCATGATGCGTTCCCCCAAAGACAATTTTGCTTCCGTTTCAAACCCAATATTTTCTTCGGACACATCGACTGACAACGCGTTGTAGGATTGGTTCGGCGCCTTTTCAGATCGCAACGCCAGCATTTGGGCGACATTGATTCGTCCCCGTCCACGTCGTTCAAGATAATCCATTTCGACACATCCTCACATCATTTTTCGGAACTCAGCCCATTATTGCTTATGCCCGCTAACATGAGCCGAAACTTCGTAGTCATTTAATTTTTCTCGTTTCTCACTACCAACACCCTCGGTACTGTTCTTGGAAACCAACACCCGCAACGTTTTCAGCATTAATACCAAATCGGTAATAACATTGCATTGTTGGATGTAGATCAAATCATATACCAACTTATTGTACGGAGTGGTGTTGTATTTGCCGTAAACCTGCGCCATTCCGGTAATGCCCGGTTTCACATTGCTACGATGGACATATTCCGGCAGTTCTTTTTTTAGCATTTCGACGAAAAAGGCTCGCTCAGGCCTTGGACCGACAATGCTCATCGTACCGATCAATACATTGATCAATTGAGGCAATTCATCAATTCTCGTTGCTCTAAGGAAACGCCCTACCCTGGTAATACGCGGATCATTGACCGTCGCTAAAACAGGGCCTGTTTGTTTTTCTGCATCGACGCTCATCGTGCGAAATTTGTATACGTTAAACTCTTTTTCTCGTTCACCAACACGTCGTTGGCTGAAAAGAATCGGTCCCCGGCTATCCAATTTAATGGCGATCGCCGCTAAAATGAAAACAGGTGTCAAACTAACGGTTGCGATCATCGCAACTGTGATATCCAATAAACGCTTCATGAGCCGTTGTTCCGTTGTCGGGCTTAAGTAACGCGGCCGAAATACAGGAATATCATCGATTTTATCCAAGTCCACATTACTGCAATGCAATTCATAGAATTCAGGAATGATGAAGACCTGTTTCCCGTTCATTTGGCAATAATTCAACATGGCGGCTTTATCACAAAGCTTCATGTCGGAAGAAAGAATTACCAAATCAACGTCATTCATGACAGGTTTCCAGTCTCCACTGTCATAATCAGGACAAACATATTTTACCTGATCCTTCAGGTACGAATGAGCACGGAGACGACTGATCAGAATATGGGATTCCTGAGCATTCCCCATGATCAAAACTCTGCGCGATACCATGTTGGCATGTTCCCGCAGCCAGTAAAACCTATTCCAGAGCGCCAAGGCAATAAATTGGAGAATCGTTGCAACTGCCAAAATGCTGCGTGAATAGGCGAAATCTCTCAAGAAAAAGCTTATGGCCATCATAATAACGAACATTTTAATCATTACAATGGCTAAATCAATCAATACTTCACTGTAGCTTTTACGAATTAGCGAAAGCAATCCGTTGAACATCAGCAAAATACCTACAACAACCAACATGACCGGCAACATCCCGCGGTAAAGAGCCATATCGAGTGTTACATCGCGATAGGAAAGAACAATAAAAATCGCCGCATAGGAAGACAGGGTAACGATTACCAGATCTCCTGCAAACAATAATATCTTTCGCAATCCCGGAAAGCTTCTTCGCACTTAAATCCCTCTTTCGCCAAATGGTCGGTCATTCCTGCTTTTTAGACAATATTGCTTGATTTTTTTATGCTTCCTTTGCTCTAAAAACAAATTCCACTCCATATCTTAATCATACAACGAATTTGTCTTTTACGATATTATCCAAAAGTATAGTAAATACGTCAGGAAAGATTAGGCCATAATTTGCGATAATTTTTATCAGCCCACCACCACCTAAATCTAAATCTAGAATAAAAAAGCAACTTCCCGCTTTCCTAATTTATCGTCACATTTATGTTTTTCGCTCATTTTTTAAGAGAATAATTGTCGACAATACATTCACGTAAAAAAAATGCAAATTCTAAGCCAGCTTTAATAAATGAGACCTTTTATAATATCAGGTGTTTATAGAGATCCGCCGCTGTCATTCATTGCATTTGCAACATATGGGACGACTTTTGATCAATTCACTATCTCGAACCTTACGAATTGCATCGTTGTTCCAATTTTCTTCAAAACTGTTCTCGAATCCATCCCCTATCTTCATTTCCGGACCAAAGTATTTACAACAAGGAGTTACTTCCCCGTAAGAATTCACCATATATACCAGATAAGGCAACAAACAATTCCGTTTTCTGACATAGGCAGCTTTCTTTTGAGCGTCTTCTCTTGGCAATTTTGCCTCTTTGATAAGTCTAAAAACCATGCCCAGTTCACCGGCCATTCGCCGCGCCTCGGCAATTTCATGCCGGTTCCACTCAAATTCGATCATTTGCCACTCGATCGTAATCCGGCTGTTGTGTTGTTTTTTGGCTCTGAGGATTGAATGGAGGTTTTTCATAACTAATGGAAAATTCCCATTCACCCGGTATTTATTATAGACTTCTGCGGTTGTTCCATCTAAGGCAACAACCATATAATCCAGCCCCGCTAAAACTAAATCATCCCAATATTGTTCATCTTTTTCCAGTGACAACGAAGTTGATAGCGCAGTGCTGACATTCCTTTGATGGGCGTAAGCAATAAATTCAATCAAATCCTCACACCACAAAGGTTCTCCAATGTTATAAAGCGAAACTTCGAAGATCCAGGGATGTAGCTTGTCCAATAGTTCAAAATAAGTGCGTTTGGGGAAAAATTTGTTTGCTCTTTCTGCAAAACAATAGGTACAATTTACCAGACATTTTCTGCTTGCTTCAACTTTTAACAAAGCCGGCATTGTAGTGATAACTTGCTTGCCCGCTAAATACTGAATAAATAGCTTGCACAGGTTATAGACTTTTTTCAGCGTCATGTGCCCCTGAATAATCCTAAAATGTCTTCCGTATTGAGCTAGCGTTTTCAAATACATCGTGTTAACCCTCCCAATTTAAAAATTCGGAAATAGTGAATCGTCTATACAAAGAAATAGGAATTGGCGACGCATCTGTTTTTATCATGTAGTTATGTAGCCCGTTTTTTCCCATGCTTTTTGGGGTCTGCGCATTGGATCACCTCTCTTTGTTTTTTTGACTGGTACGACTTCATTTCTACCATTAATAAAATTAGCATTCGACCATCATTGCCTTGTGAAATTCAAGTTATAACGTTGCGGTATATTTTTTCAGCTTCCAGCATGCAAGAATCCCAATCTGCTTTCTGCAAAACTTGGTTTCGATTATGCAATGCAGCTTTTTCCCTATCTATACTCTTATCTGCAGCTTGCATAATCGCCTTTGCCAATAAATGAACTGATCCTTGAGGGACAAGCATTCCATTAAATCCTGATTCGATCCAGTCGGTATGCCCTGGAATATCCGTAACAATCGGAAATACACCACATGCCATAGCTTCCAACAAGGATACCGGCGTACCTGCAGAACTTGCCATTGAAATATAAACCGTACTCTCCTGTATAAGCCTTAGTAGTTCATTGACAGGAACACGTCCTGGGAAAAAAACACAATTATCAAGTTCGAGTGAAGAGACCAGGTTTTTTAGTTTCTCTGTTTCCGATCCCCGTCCTATAAAAACGGCTTTAATATCCATTCCTTGAGATTTAACTTCTGCAATAGCCTCAATAATAGTTCCAGTGTTATATACGGGTTCATGAGAATTAAGAGAAAGAATTTGAAACTGCTTTTTTCCATTATTATTCGCCGGAGTAAAAAACTTCGTATCGACTCCAATCGGCAAAACAGCGATTTTATTAGCATCGGCGCCCAAGCGAATCATTACTGCTTTTAATTGTGCTGACACCGCAATCAGATATCGCGATTTTTTCAAGACAATTTTAACAACTTGCATAACAGCCTTCGACCTTGCAGGAGCGATTAAAATATCGGAACCCCATGCCGTCCCAATCACTGGAATTTGTCCGAAAAACAGCGGTAATGATAACAAGCCATATCCTGATAGAAAGTGAATGTGAATTAACCTAGGTTTTATTTTCCTAACAACAGCTACTGCCGAAGGCATGCCTAATACGTAGTCTGCCTTGCCCATTCCATATCCAACATAATGCATAGTAGCTCCTGCTATATCCTGGCGAGAGCAGGTAATGCAATAAACTTCATACTCTTTTTTTATAAAATAGTTAACCCATTTGCGAAAGTGTATATTTGCAGAATCGCCCAAAAAGCATATTCTTACCTTGCTTGAAACCTGAGTGTCCATTTTTAACCCCTTTTTGCTTTTCCGCATAGCAGTTATATAAGTAATCGGTAGTTTACAATGAAGCGGGCAATTTCATCATCCGTGCAATTCCGTCTTCAAGCGCAACACAGGGCTTCCAGCCTCCAACATTAGCCAGCTTGCCGAAACTGCCATATATATTTTCAACATCAATCGGTTTATATTTTGAGGAGTCTATTCTAACTTCAATTTTTATTCCGCTATTCTTGATCATTTGATCAACTATCCACTTCATTGATACAGACGAACCGGCGCAAACATTGTATATTTCACCGCTGACCCCATTTTCCGCCAAACAAACCAGCGCGGAACACACATCCGCAACAAATAAATAATCCCGGTAAGCCTCTAAATTTCCCGTGGCTAAAATCGGAAGTTCTTCGCCAGAAACTATCTTTTCTATTTGATATAGGAATGAACCTATCGATAACTCCCTGGAGATTCCTCGTCCAAATACGTTAAACAGCCTTGCTGTCACTATATTTAGCCCTTGGCTACAATAATAGTGAGCTGCCTGCGTTTGACAAGCTTTTGATAGCCCATAAAGTGATACTGGTTTAACCGGTTGTTCTTCTGTCAATGGGAGATCTTTCATATCTACATTCCCATACTCGGCTGCCGACCCTAATAGTACAATTTTCGTATGCAATCCGCATGTTTTTAGCGCCTCTAATATATTAATGCTGGTCTTAATATTTCCCTCATAATATTGCTCCCAACCCTTTGCATACAAGATCCCGGCAAGATGAAAAATATAATCCGGTGCAGTCTTCTCAATTAACTTTTGAACATCTTTTTTTTCGGTTAAATCAACAATTTCTTGTCCTTCCATGGTACGACTTTTCCGAACGGTTCCCGATATACGCGCTTGAGGATACAGCTGTTTAATCCACCGTGCCAAATTACTTCCAATAAAGCCTTGGCATCCTGTAATCAAAACGCGTTTGTTATTCATGGATGAACCTTTCCTTATATAATTCAAACTCCTGTTGCGCTTTTTCATAATCATCCACTCTGCCGATGTCCAACCAATAATCCTCGCTTTTGTAACAATACACTTGCTCTCCCGCAGCTTGCAGCCGCAGGAATAAATCCGGCATTCCCAGCGCTTCACCCGGCTGAATAAATTCAATACAATCTTTTGATAAAACATAAACTCCCATGCTTACTTGAAAATGATAACTGGGTTTCTCAGTATATGATTCCATATACCCCAAATCATTAATGCCAATAACCCCAAAATCAATTTTTGAATCACGATGTGTTGTTGCAACAGTAGCTTTTGCGTCTTTGCTCAGGTGGAGTTGCAGCAATTTGTAATAGTCGATGGTTGTCAATACATCTCCATTCATAACCAAGAAATTTTCTTCGTAATCATGAAGCAGTTTTAAGGCGCCCGCAGTATTTAGCGGGATTTTTTCTCTAACATATTCAATATTTACACCCCATCGTTCCCCATTGCCAAAATAGGTTTCGATAAGCTCTGCCAAGTGTCCTGTAGAAATAGTGATCCGGTCAAATTTGTACTGTGCCAACTGACGAATAATGATTTCTAAAATCGGATAATCTCCAATCGGCATAAGAGGCTTGGGGAAATTCATCGTATACGGCTTTAATCTTGTACCCTTGCCACCTGCCAAAATTACAGCTTGCATAAAATCTCCACCCCGCAACTTACATATTATATTGGTCGAATTTATATTTTTTCATGTTTTCCGGCTGTTTAAACCACTCTATTGTTTCTTCAAGCCCACGTCGAAATCCGTCAACTCCTGCATATTGGGGAATCCATCCAAGCAGTCTTCGCGCTTTCGAGTTATCCGCCCACAACCGTTCTACTTCACTTTTTTCGGGACGTGTGCGTATATCATCCTGTTCTATTACGATCCCAGAACACAAAATATCTGCAATCATTTTGGCGGTATCCCCAATGGAGACTTCAAAACTGCTGCCTATATTAATAACCTCACCGGTAGCAGCCTTGGAATTCATTACAGCAATAAATCCTGCCACCGTATCTTTTACATAATTAAAATCTCGGGTTGGATGTAGCGACCCGAGCTTGATTTTAGACACTCCATTTAAAATTTGTGTAATAATCGTAGGAATAACTGCGCGGGCCGATTGGCGGGGTCCATAGGTATTAAATGGACGAATTACCGCAATTGGCGTTCCAAATGAGCGATAAAAAGATAGGGCAAGTTGATCGGCGCCAATCTTACTTGCCGAATAAGGAGATTGTCCCTGCAGCGGATGTTCCTCCGTAATGGGAACAAACCGCGCCGTGCCATACACTTCACTTGTTGAAGTATGAACTACTTTGGACACTCCTAAATCTTTTGCGGCCTGAATAACATTGAGCGTTCCTTTTATATTGGTATCGACATAAGTATCCGGAGAGTGATAGGAGTAAGGTATCGCAATAAGAGCCGCCAAGTGCAATACTGTGTCACAGCCTTTCATCGCTTCGCGGACCCCGTTAGGATCACGGATATCTCCTGCAAAAACATCCAGGTTTTTTAAGATCGCCTTATCTGAATGATCCAGCCAGCCCCATGAATTAAAAGAATTGTACATTACAAAGGCACGTACATTATAACCTTGTCGAATCAATTCTTCAGTTAAATGTGACCCGATAAAACCATCTGCACCCGTGATTAATATTTTCCGGTTCATACAACCTCTCCTCTAGTAACTTGCTCAATTAGTTTTACATAGGAATCCACCATAACGTCCAAACTATTATGACGCTGAATATATTCGGCGCCGATAATGCCAAGCGTTCTTGCCCATTCTTTATTGCCGGCAAGCTGTTTTAGGAGTTTCCAATATTGTTCAATATTATTTTCCGCAAGAATAAAGGGCTTAATTTCGGCAATGTCTCTGTGCAAATCTTTTGCGTAGCCAACTTTGGTCGTTAAAACCGGCAATTCACAAGCCATAGCTTCCAGTAAAGAATAACTGCACCCCTCATAACGGGTAGGAAAAACAAATACATCCGCCGCAGAATATATTTCTGGAATCGTATCATAATCTACATTTTTTACAAATATAACATTCGTCGGCCAATCTGCGGGCACCTCATCCGTGGCAATCAAAAACTTGATCCGCAGTTGCTCGGTCTCCGCCAATACCGCCAAGGCATAGACCTCTTCAAAGCCTTTCCCGATCACACTAAATCGAGCGGTTAAACAAGCTACAAAATCACCCATATCAATCCCGTACTTTTGACGACAACGCTCCCGGTCCCGTTTGCTAAAATGATGGATATCGATTCCGTTGGGAATCACAACAGGATGTATTTCAGAATAGTATTGTTGCAGTTCTTCGGCTACCGCGCTGGAAACCGCGACCGAAGTTGCTCCGGTTGCTGTATATTGCTCAAAACCACCCTTCAGGCGATCTGAAAAAATATATCGGTTCACGCGGGTACGCCAGGAAACGCTATCCGGCAGCTTCATATGAGACAATCCTCGCATACTGCCATGATGAATCACAATCCGAGGGATGTTCGTTTTACTGCGCAAATTCCAACCCGCTATACTGTTTTGAATAATAACATCAGTAGCTTCACTGTTTGTAGAAATTTTTTTCCAAACAGCATTACCAATCTGTATGTTTCGGTATTGATTGATGAAGAAGTTATACTCCCATTTATTGGGTCTATCACCAATTGAACCACGATCATAAATATCGACACTCATGTTGCGTCTTATCAATTGATCAACCAGCGAAAAAGCAAATCGTTCAACGCCACCTATGTTGCCTGGCATAATATCTGAAACAATCGCAATCCGCAACACACATCCCCCTTTTTTTGCCCATACTACATCTTTTTGCCACGCCCTTCAGTTCTCCTTACTGTTTTTCGCTATAGTCGTTGAAAATGCGAATCCAAGTATCAAGTACCTTTTTAGAAAAAATGGTAAAACAGCTGCGACTGGTTCAATAAAACGTTTAATTTTGTGATTTAAGAGAGCAAATCCATTGAAATTTATAATGTATTTTTTTGCAAATAGATTATAAATGTATGGACTACTAACAACTTTAAATCCATTGTTTTCTAGAAGGCTTGTCACTTCATTATATGTATATTCTTTAAAATGAAACCCTTTTGCTTCAGTTCCATGTGGATGAAAAGTTTCCGTAATATTGGTAGGCCGTAAATGCCAATTGGGAGTAACCGTAATTATTATGCCATTGCGAGATAATTTGGAATGAATCATTTCCAACAATGGATTAATTTCGTCAACTGGAATATGTTCAAATACATCATTCCAGTAAAATATATCAATACTTGATTCAGGTAATGTACTTAATACGTCATGAACCGCACCCTCATATACCTTAACCTTATCTGGAAGTGCAGTAACAACATCAACAATTAGGTCACATCCACTGACACTAACATCGTCTATCGATGCCAATTCTTTTAAAATTAATCCGGTCCCAATTCCGGCCTCGAAAAATCGGATGACTTCTTGCTGGGAATGTAAGTTCTTTTTTCTATATTCGGCTATAACTTTTTCGATAATTTCAAAATAGATTTTTCTGGAACCAAGATGTACCTTCTTGCCTGTTTTAGCCGAGACTTCTTTCATCATTTCAGTAATAAATTTGTATCCTTCTGTCATTAACAGTACTCTTCCTTGACTAAAGGGCGGTGTCTTTATAATTTCATTACCATATGCTACCTCTTCCTCATAATGAACTCTGATTAGCTCTTTAACCGATAAATTAGATATGTCTATTTTTTCTCCCGAAAGCCTTGTAAGAACGTTGGGCACAATACATTCCTCCATCTATTCATTTTTTA
>Ga0316604_10003349_pt1 | contig 11344 bp, 8 predicted proteins | sample OWC_soil_day20_C_FD_207650 | JGI IMG/M metagenome (GOLD analysis project Ga0316604, IMG submission 207650) | Wetland soil microbial communities from Old Woman Creek delta, Ohio, United States - OWC_soil_day20_CT | ecosystem: Environmental > Terrestrial > Soil > Wetlands | place: USA: Ohio... | reverse complement strand
TTTATATCGTCCGGACCTACACCCTCAAGCGGTGACAAAGAACCGTGCAATACATGGTATAGTCCCTTGAATTCACGAGTACGTTCCATGGCGGCCACATCTTTTGGGTCCTCCACTACACATACCACTGACTGATCACGCCCCTCAGACCGGCAGATCTGGCAAGGATCAGTATCGGTTAAGTCAAAACAAACCGAACAATATCCTACCCGTTCTTTAGCCTCAACAATGGCCTGTGCCAGCGCTGCTACCTGACTTTTATCCATCTTAAGCACATAATACGCAAGACGAGCTGCAGATTTCGGTCCAATGCCCGGCAAGCGGCGAAACTGTTCAACCAGCCTGCCAATCGGCGCAATATAACTCATGATTTAAAGCATTCCTGGTGGCAGGTTAAGACCGCCAGTTAACTTGCCCATCTCCTGAGCCATCATATCATCCACTTTGTTTATCGCTTCATTGACAGCAGCAGCTACCAAATCTTCCAGCATTTCTACATCCTCAGGATCAACGGCAGAAGGTGCAATTTTTATCGATTGAATTTTCTTTTCACCGGTAATAACCACTTTCACTGCGCCGCCCCCAGTAGATACCTCAAGGCTACGAGCTTTCAATTCCTCTTGCAACTTGGCCATTTCGGCCTGAAGCTTTTGTACTTTTTTCATCATTCCTGCCATATTTCCCATATTGCCAAACATGTTATCAGCCTCCTAAAATAATTTATTCTTCTATCTTAAATACTTTGCCGCCAAACATCATTTGTGCCTGCTTGATTGCCGGATCATTGAGTTCGGAATCTGTCAGTACCGGCGGTGAGGCTGTCACTGACGGCTTAGCCGGTTTGACAGCTGGCGTATCTACACCCAGCGAGCAAATAAGTCTTACTTTGTGCCCCGAGACTTGTTCCAGCGTTTTTTCTACAATGTTCCGATAATCGTCTTTCTCTGTGCGCTCTTTAGGAAAGGTCGCCGTGAAACAAACCATAGCCTGTTGGTCAGTAATCGCTGTTAAGTGTCCTTGCATGACACAAGCATGGACAGACCGCTTACCACTAGCTAACAGCTCTTTCAGCATTGCTGCCCATACCTCTGATAGGTTGGCGGCGTTGACAGCGGGAGCATCCTGCTTAGGCTGAGTGGGAGCAGCTTGAACCGGAACAGGGCGGTTGGCAGATACTGGCCGTTCTGGCTCTGGCTGCTGTCCTGGGTGAGGTTGCGAATTCCCCTTGGACTGAAGCGGCAGACTATGAAGCTGAGCAGCAGGCGTTGGCGGCTGCCATGCAGGCTGTGCACTCACTACCGGATTAGCCGCAGCGGTTATCGCTGGCTGATTAGCAAGTTTGGCCTCAAGCGCAGCAACCCGTTCAAGTAAAGCAGCCACATCACTGCCTGCCGCCCGCCGACACAGGGTAATTAGTGCCATCTCAACAGCAATGCGCGGCTCAGCTGCCCATTTGGTATCATTGGCAGCCTGCTGTATCACTTCCAGCATATGTACCAGCTCTTGATGACTAAACTTGGCGCTCTGCGTGGCAAGCACCGCCTTGTCCTCACTATACACTTCAATAGTATCAATATCAGGCGCGGCTTTATACAGCATCAGGCTACGAGCATGCAGAGCCAGCTCCAGCAGCAGCTGGCGAATATCCTTACCCAGTTGAATGAGTTCATCAAGCTTCAACAATACCGTATGTGCATCCCGCCCAGCAATCGCATCAGTCAGCTGCCACACCCATTCGTGGCCAATCAACCCTAACAATTGCCGCACATGCTCTGCTGTTATCAGCTCACTAGCATCCAAGGTGGAACACTGGTCCAGAATACTCAGAGCATCGCGCATACCACCGTCCGCTTGTACAGCAATCAACCGCAAGGCTTCCGGAGCAGTCCTAAGTTCACTCTGCTTTGCTATACTGGTTAACCGCTGTTCGATCTCCTTAACGCTAATCCGCCGGAAATCGTAGCGTTGACAACGCGAATGTATCGTAGCTGGAATTTTATGCGGTTCGGTCGTTGCCAGCACAAAAACAACATGACCAGGTGGTTCTTCCAAGGTTTTGAGCAGAGCGTTAAAAGCCTCTGTTGTCAGCATATGCACTTCATCAATGATATACACCTTATAGCGTCCATCTACAGGCGCAAATTTAACAGTTTCCCTAAGTTCGCGGATCTCATCAATCCCCCGGTTGGAGGCGGCGTCAATCTCAAAGACATCCATCGATGTACCAGTGGTAATTTTATCACAATTGTCACAATGGTTACAAGGGTTGACAGTAGGTCCGTCCTGGCAATTGAGCGCTTTAGCCAGAATTTTGGCGGTACTGGTTTTACCGGTACCGCGCGGCCCAGCAAACAAGTAAGCATGCGCAATTTTGCCAGTAGTAATCGCATTTTTCAAGGTAATGCTGATATGTTCCTGACCAACCAGATTGTCAAAATCCTGCGGTCGCCATTTCCGATATAAAGCTACATAGGCCATCCCTACACCACCTATCAAGATAAAACTTCATTTATAACTCATGCAACATGCTAAAAATTTTGCAGGCTGGTGGTGTGTTGGCAATGCACCCAGCCCTCGCCCGCAAACTTCAGTAAGCGAAGTATGTAATTCATTTATTATTCCACAACGTTAAAATATTTCCCTTTTTGAAGAAAATAATTAATAATCAAGATTTAACCTTTCCATCTGGATAACAAAAAAGCAGCCTGCTTATTGGGCTACTTCATTCCAAAATTATGCTTTTATCTGACTTATTACTACGTCCTTGTTTCCCACGACGGACCACAGCAGCCACCAGGCACCCTTGCGGCACATAAGAGGGATCACTTAGCGCTGCTTCCTTCCGGACCTGACGCGGTTCATGAGTTCCTATTGCGCAAGACCCGGCACTGCTATAGCCCGTCCTAGAAAACAAAAAACCGTAGCCGGCTTCAATTCTTGATTTAATATGACGGAAAAAGCAGGATTCGAACCCTCTGTAGAGTTTCCCCTACACACGCTTTCCAGGCGTGCTCCTTCAACCGCTCGTTAAAAAAGCCTCTTGCCATGCCTGAGATCTTACATAAATACTAGGTTTATAGGTATTTTTCATGTTCAATAAGTCAAGTTCAAGGCGTGCGTGCTTACCTCATGAAGTGTATTATAGCATGACATAATTCTTCTTGCAAGTTTTTTGACCTATTATATTAATAGTAATTGCTGACAGGCACTCTTCCTGTATCATACCTCGCCCTACCCTAGTAGAAAAAGGCTTTTGGATATATGAAACCACTTGTTGTGCTAATCCGCTATTAAAACCTTTTGATAGTACTCCAGTAAGTAAGCCAATCGCAACGTTAACTCTAAAGCTGAATTTGGTGAAACTCGAAATTATTTTTCTTTTTTTGTTTTAGATATTCTAATTGTTCATACGCACTAATACGACGCTGGATAACTTTTTTGTAGTAGTCATTGACATATTCATTTTGCCTTGAACGTAGGCTATATAAGCCTGTTATAATAGCCCCTATAATGGCTGAAATCACCGAGCTTGAAACAAGCAGAGATGCCCTAGATTTGCGTACCTTTGTTAGAACGGTTCAAACCTGCCATTTCTATAAAATTCTTAAATTACTAGAAATTAAAAATATATAATAAAAGCAGAAGGCAAAGACCACCAGAATACGGTCTTTGCCTTCTGTTCTGCATACAATACCCTCTACCCACCATTCGTTCATACGCCGTAGGCGTGTCCATTCGTATCGTGTTATTTAAGTGGGAGACGAGTAGTTAATACTTCGTCGGTTTTATTGAAGATTTTGTCCATTGCGCCTAAGACAGCGGCTTTGGTACCTACGCCACCAAGCATGGTACTGTTATCAGCGGTATCGGTGAATTTGCTGTTATAGAGATATTTGTTATGTTTAATGTCGATGATTTTTAATGGAATAGTAACTGTTGCTTTTACACCTACATTGAAGAATGATACCCATGAATTTATGATTGGTGGCTGGATTTCAGTATATACTAAGTAGTCTACGGTACCATCATTAACAGCACTTACAATATCGCTTTTTTCAGCGAGAGAAACATCTGTTATGCCTGCTTTATTTAATAATTCAAGGTATTTACCGTCAGATTTCACTTCATAAGGGGTTAGGCGAGCGTTAAAGCGCTCTGTAATTTTTTTGGTTAGTTCTTTGTCATAGGTCGATTTAGCATTGTTTACGAAGATAGTTACTACTGTTGGTTTTGCAGATAGATTAGTTTCGGTTATGGTTTGAGTTAATGGGTTTAATTGATCCTGTTCTTTGCTTTGATCAGAGTCAAAAGCAAATGCTGTACTACAGATTAAGATGGATAATACAATGATAGCAAGTAAAATTTTCTTCATTTTTAAGTCTCCTTTTTAGTTTGTTTTGCAAATAAATGGAATAGAACCAACGGCGAGAGATATAAGTGTTTCTTGCAACCTCAATCCTCCCTAAAATTTCTTAATTTAAGCATAACACAAATTTCCAAATTATCCAATGACATAAGTGCAAAACAAGGGACAGGGGACAGGTTTACTGTCCCAGTCCCTGTTATTGTCTTAACTATCGCCACCAGCAAGCCTGACCCCGCGCGCCCTTTATCTTCCATAAGCTTCCTCCAGCATATACGTTGATAATTACTTCACCAAAAACTTCCTTTATTCTGCATAAATAAACAGAGCGTTTCAACCCTTATGCGGAATTTATCATATAAGGCACGAGCCGATAGTCTTGCGTATTTTCAAGAGCAAAGTAAGCGCAACCTACGCCGCCACCCTACTCCCAGGAAAAGACACTTTGGATAGGCCAAACATACCCCACCCCCTCCATTTGGCGACTATCGCAACAATAAAAAAGCAGAGGTTTATTCCTCTGCCTGTGTACGTTCTATAATCATGCTACGTTCAAATTCTGTAAAAGCAAGCAATATATTCAACATTAGTTTGTCCATAGGTTTATAATTATGGAAGAACACATACTACTCTATTAGCAAAATCTATGGGATTCATTCTAACTTCAAAATGAAGATGCATCACTCTCGGGCGGTCACAAAGCCAGTGATTATGAATTGCCGCTACAATAATATTTCTTTCTAGCAATTCACGAGTGATTATGGGAACTTCTGGTTCTAATAAAGCCATTTCACCGTAAATTAAAGATTCCTCACCTGGAACGCATTTTACTATAAACATATGACCTGGTGTAAATAAAACACCTCATAAAGTCGGACATATATCATGCCTATCAATTGCTATTGTAAATGAATCGTGTTCTACTCTTAATATTTTCCCTCTAAAGATTTCATCGACTCTATGAACTAATGTTAACATATTTGCCTATCTTACTCTATATTATGTAAGATAGGCAAATATGTTAATGAACAAAAGTCTTAACTTAAAATAAAAGAGACAGCTCAATTTCGGTTAGCTTATCCAGTTCATGACAATAAGCATCATCATTAAGCCAAGAAACTTCGTTGCCAATACTTAACTTTTGTATGCGTAGAAAAAAGTAGTGTACACATATAAAACAAAAAAGCACTCGTACACCTAAATCTTAGGTTACAGTGCTTGATTTTCTTAATATGGCGGAGAGAGAGGGATTCGAACCCTCGGTAGAGTTTCCCCTACACACGCTTTCCAGGCGTGCTCCTTCAACCGCTCGGACATCTCTCCAAGTGCTCTCAACAGAACATTATTATAACTTATTTGGACATACAATGCAACCGGTAATTGTTAGCAATTTTTATAGTCGTGCAGACTACATAAGATGCTACGCGATAATACTGCTTAATTATAACCAGTACTAAAAGGCTTGTCAAGTTGCTGCTTGCTAAAAATATCATAAGCTTTTATCCATAGTAAAGTAGAGAGTAAAATCATAGCAGCACTATGACTTCACTCTTTTAAATATACTCCTATTTATTTATATTTCAACATCAATAATCTCTTTAAAGATACTGTTAAAATGTAAGACCAACTTTACATACATCTGCCGGATTTTTTTCCATAAAATCAAATGCTTTTTCAAGCTCTTCAAATTTAAATGTATGTGTCAGAATTTTTTCTGGCTGTACCAAACCTTTGGCAAACCATTCTATAACTTGCGGGAATTTATTATTATTTAAACGAGTCCCAATAACTTCAAGCTCCTTGCTCATAATAGCAACCTGCGGTATCTTTACCAATTCTGTAGAGAAACCAAGCACCACCACTCTGCCTGCCGGTGCCGCAATTTTTTGAATGCATGTTTCCAGCACATTGATATTGCCGGTTGCTTCCAAAATCAAGCTTGCACCTTCATTATTAGTAAATGCCATCATTTCTGCAACCATGTCGCTTGTCTTGGAGTTAATAACCAGATCCGCAGCCATTTCCTTAGCCATGTTTAACCTTGTATCGATAATATCCATAATGGCAACCCGGGCTCCTGTCATTTTAACAGCTTGTAACAGGATTAAGCCTATTGGTCCTGCACCACATATCAACACAGTATCATCAGCCGTCAGGCGGCCGCGATCCATAACCTGTGCAGCAATGGTATAGGGTTCAATCATTGCTGCAATTTTCCATGAAATATTTTTAGGAAGTTTATGCACACTTCCAGCATCTACGGCCACATATTCCCGATAACCACCATCACGGTGTACACCGATAACACTCAAAGATTTGCAAACATTATGACGTCCAATGCGGCAAGCATAACAATGACCACAAGAACTAACTGGATCAACAGCGACACCATCGCCAACCTGTAAATTTTTAACTTGCAAACCCACTTTTACAATTTCGCCGGCAAACTCATGACCAACAACTCTTGGATATGTGGCAAACGCATTTTTCCCATGATAAATATGAGCATCTGAACCGCAGATTCCAGCGGCTTTTACTTTAAGTAAAACTTCATTTTCCTTACATTCCGGTATTGGACGTTCTACTATCGCGATTTCTCCAGGATTTATTATTTCTATTGCTTTCATAACTTTATCCTCCTTGCAGTGCGCACGTTGTGCGCTTCATATATATTTGTGCAGAAATCATCGCTCCTGCAGTGCGATGTAAGACAACCGACTTACCTCATGCGAAAGCCTCTGGGGGACAAGAGCATGTCGGTAAAGCCAGGATTAGACAGCGCCTGCTGTCAAGTGGCCTGGCGAGTCAGGCCATATATGGTAAAGCCTGTGGGCTGAATCCGGGTCTGTGGCCAAGGACGCTACCGGATATTCCGGTATCAATGGGTATCTCCAATATTTGTGGGATTGGATATAAGCAGGCTCATTGACACACCTGCGGTAAGCAGGGCAACGACCAACCGGGTACCTAAGTATGGATATACTATATGAAGCTGTCAAACGTGACCTGCCTAAGTACCGCCACCGGTATATGGTAGAGAGCCCTAATAGTAGCCTAACGGCCTTTTGTAATGGAAGGCACATGGTGAAGGTGGGCAGTATTCCAAGTTCCTATTTTGAAAGGAGTTGCTTTGAATGGAGCAATCAAAACTCATGCAGAAATTGGAAGGTTATCGTCGTCGAAACGCCGCCAATCATGAGTATGTCAACAGTGATCTCTATCGACTATTTTACGACAAAGATTTGTACATCATCGCCTACAATTCCGTTAAGTCTAATGACGGCGCGGAAACATCCGGCTCTAATGGCACTTCTCTGCACGGCTTTTGCCAAGAATGGATTACCGAATTGATAGCTGCCATGCGCGCTGAATCCTATCAGCCTCAGCCAAACAAAACCATGATGATACCAAAGAGTAACGGGAAAATGCGCAAGCTAAGTTTTCCAAACGGTAAAGACAAGCTTGTTCAGGAGGCCATTCGCATTATCTTAGAATGTATCTATGAGCCTACCTTTTCCGACCGCTCTCATGGTTTCCGGCCAAAACGATCCACACAAAGCGCCATTGCTGATGTGGAGACCTGGAATGGTACCATCTGGTTCATTGAGGGAGATATTGCTGCTTGTTTTGACGAAATTGATCATCGCGTCCTGAAATCAATCTTTCGAGAACGAATTAACGATGAACGCTTCCTCCGGCTCATTAATAAAGTTCTCAAAGCCGGATACTTCGACATGCAACATAACTACCACAAGGGCAAAACCGGAAATGCGCAGGGCTCCTGCTGTAGTCCCATTTTGTGTAATGTCTATCTCGATAAACTGGACCGCTTTATGGAACATATTATTGATCGAGATACAATGGGAGACCATCGCAAACAAAATCCTGAATACGCCAAGGCTAGATATCAGTACAAGAAAGCAGTAAGTCATGGTAGCGACTCCAAGATCCTCAAATCGCTTCGGAACGAAATGAATAAACTCCCGTCCACGAACAGATACGACCCTCATTTCCGCCGAATAAAGTATGTGCGTTATGCGGATGATTTCCTGATTGGTCTCATTGCCCCTAAATCGTATGCATTAGAACTAAAGCGAGAAATCAAGGAATTTCTCCAAAACAAGCCCTGTCTCCGGTTAAGCGATGAGAAAACCAAAATTACACATTCCGCTGATCATGATGTACCTTTTCTTGGCTATGTTATCCGCAAGGGTTATGGCAAACACAGCAAATTTCAAATCCGCCCTTTTAATTCAGCCCTCCGTGTCCATATGAATACGGAGGGTATCTTGAACAAATTGCGTGATAACGGCATGTGTACGGCAAATGGCTATCCTATCGGAGTCACTCGTCTACTCCGGGAGCCTCCACAAGACATCATTAAGTATGGTAACCAGGTTCTGCGTGGGCTTTTGACTCAGCAACGTGGTTGCTGCAACTTCTTTGAAGGCTGGCGCATCCAGTACATTATTCACTATTCCATAGCGAAAACACTGGCCCGCAAGTTTGACATCAGCCTCAAGAAAGTGCTCACTCGTTTTGGCAATTCACTCTCGGTTAATTACCAAAACGCCAAGGGACACGCCCGTTCGGTCAGCATGGCTCTGTATACATCGTTTGCAAGACAGAAACGTTTCTTTGCTACCATCAAGTTGGCAGTGACATCTTTTCAGCTGCCTGCTTACAGCTTGGTAAATCCGCTTTCTCAAGCCTGCTACATTTGCGGTAATCCGCATCAATTTGTCAGCATGTTTCACAGAAAAACGAAGAAGAAACTTGCTAAGCCTTACTCACCGATTGTCACCGTCATGCTTGCGATTAACCGGCGACAGATACCATTGTGCGAGCATTGTTTTGCCAAGGTTGAAACCAACCGGTTTCAACTCAATCAACTCAATTAACGATAACTCATTTGGAATATGGAGAGCCGTGTGCGGTGAAAGTCGCTTGCACGGTTCGGGAAGGGGCAGGTTACTTTGTTAATCTGCCTATTTCATAAACCCTTACCTAAATTTTAGTTTTTAGCTCATGGTCATTGGTATTACACCAAGACCATGAGCTAATTTGGGGACTACTTGCAAAGGCTTATCTGTTAGCCTTTGCAATGGCCTCCCAAAGGCCATTTAGATATACTGCACCAAGTGCTCTATCATACAAACCGTATCCCGGACGTCCTTTTTCTCCCCAAATCATGCGGCCGTGATCCGGACGAACAGGACCGTCAAAGCCAACATCATAAAAGGCCTTCATAATTTCATACATATCAAAAGAACCGTCCTCTGAGTTATGAGAGGCCTCATCAAAAACGCCTCGTTCATGAATTTTAATATTACGAACATGTCCGAAATGTATGCGTCCCATTTCGCCAAAATAGCGAACAATACTTGGTATATCGTTATCCGGATTAGCTCCCAACGAGCCGCTGCATAAGGTTAAGCCATTATAAGGATTATCTACCAGCTTGACAATACGTTCCAGATTTTTTTGGCAAGTAGTGATTCTTGGCAAATCAAATACCGACCAGGGCGGATCATCAGGATGAATCGCCATTTTAATATCATTTTCGGCCGCTACCGGAATAATGGCTTCTAAAAAGTATTTTAAATGATCGAAAAGCTTTTCTTCATTAATATCCTTATAGGCTTCAAATAAATGCTTAAGCTCTTTTAGGCGGCTTTTCTCCCAACCGGCCATTTCAAAACCGTTCGATCCCTTTTCCATGTCTTCAACCATGGTACTGGGATCAAGGTTCTCCAATACTTTTTGATTATAAGAGAGTACCATCGAACCATCAGGCAATACCTTGGCAAGTTCTGTACGTGTCCAGTCGAATATCGGCATAAAATTGTAACAAACAACCTTTATTCCTGCTTGACCAAGATTTTTCAGAGTCGTAATATAGTTTTCAATATATTTGTCCCGGGACGGAATCCCCAATTTAATATCTTCGTGAATGTTGACACTCTCTATCGTGTTAAACAGCAAACCATTATCTTCAATATCTTTTTTGACAGCGAGAATTTTTTCCAATGGCCACACTTCACCCACCGGAAGATCAAATAACGCGGTCACAACACCTTTCATGCCGGGAATTTGGCGAATATCCTGCAGTGAAATATTATCACTGTTTCTGCCATACCAGCGAAAACTCATTATCATTAATTTCACCTCTTATCTTATATCTACGGTAATTAACGTCTACATTTGCATCATTTTGGGTATTACAAGACTAAACCATGGCACAAAGGCCACCAGCAATAAACCGATAAATAATACAATCAAATACGGCAGCATCGCACGGGAGGTTTCTTCCATAGTAGTGCCGCAAACAGATAAAACAACATAAAATCCGATCCCAACCGGCGGCGAAAAAGCCCCCAACCCCATGGCAATAATTAACACCATACCATATTGCAAGGGATCAATGCCAAATTGCGGCACAATAGGAACGAGCATAGGCGCAAAGACAAGCAAGGCAGGTATACCTTCCAACAAGGCTCCCATAACCACCAGCACAATAACCGTAATCAACATAAATATCCAGTCAGTATGACCCGCCACACCGATCATCAGCTGCGCAATTTTTTGTGGTACACCGACTGCTGTCAATGTCCAGGAAAAAGCGCAGCCGGCACTGGTTATAAAGAGAACCATACCAGCTTTGACAGACGTATCCAACATAATATTCCAGAATTTTTTAAAATTAAGTTCTTTATAGATGAAGGCTGCCAAAATCAAAGAATACACGACCGCAAAAGTCGAAATTTCTGTTGGTGTAGCAAGCCCGCTAACAATGCCGCCAATTAAGAAAACAGGAACCAACAATGCGGGTACGGCAATCATACCCTGTTTGACAACCTGCAAAACAGGAGTACTGGTATCTCCTGGATATTGCCCATGGATACGTGCTTTGATGTAGATAGCTAGCATCAACGTAATAGCTATAACCGCAGCTGGCAAAAGTCCTGCCATAAACAGGGA
>Ga0316604_10003348_pt1 | contig 11345 bp, 11 predicted proteins | sample OWC_soil_day20_C_FD_207650 | JGI IMG/M metagenome (GOLD analysis project Ga0316604, IMG submission 207650) | Wetland soil microbial communities from Old Woman Creek delta, Ohio, United States - OWC_soil_day20_CT | ecosystem: Environmental > Terrestrial > Soil > Wetlands | place: USA: Ohio... | reverse complement strand
ATGCTGACATCGTGAATGAATTGACATATAAGCTAATTCAGTTCCCATTTAATTCTAAATTCCGGCGGTGTTCTTGTGCTTAGGATTCCACTTCGGTTGTCTTTTCTAATAACAAGTATTTTGGAAAAAATAGAGGTAATAATGAATTTTTTTTGTTCATTAGTAAGGGTATCGCCCAGGGCTATTTCTTGAAAATTAGAACACAATTCATTAAAGCTTACTTTGGGCTGCTTTCTAATGCGGGTAACCGCCGCCTTTCTTTTTTGAATGTCTTCTAATTGCGTTTTTATTTGTAATAGTTCTATTTCCGCTTCTGTTTCCGATACCATTTTTTGTCTAAACCACCTAGTAATTGTTTCTCGTTTTTTTATTAATTCGGATTCTAATTTGATGAATCGTTCAAGTTCATTGCTATCCTCGTGTATTTCTTCCTTAACCGTATTTCTCTTTATATATTCTGGATTATTGAATGTTTTTACTACTTCTTTCCAGATTCCCTTATCGAAAATTTCGGCCGGTATGGCTCTTGCTTCGCAGGTAACACCGGCATTACGCAAATTAGAATATCGCTTAGCAGCACATTGATAATAGGATTTAAAAGTACCGTTCGGCATTTGGTTATGATGCACGAGCATACGCCTTCCGCAAAGGCCGCAGTAAATGATTCCGCTAACTAAATAATAATAAGTAAAGGGGTGTTTATGCACCGCTTTATTTTTTTGCAGTTGCTTTTGTACCCGATCAAAGGTTTTTTGACCGATGATAACCGGAACCGGAATAGGTATCCTCTCGTTTTCCGGTCTTTCGGTAACCATTCTTTTTTTTATCCCGGTCTTTTGATGCCTTAGCTGCATGCTCACGAACGTGCCGGTGTAGGATTGATTTGTTAAAAGGTTGTGCAAGGAGGAGGTAGGCCACAAGGCTTTTCCGGTGGGTGATTGTATGACTCTTTTCTTTAATTCGCGTTGGAGGCCGCCTATGCTAAGCTGCAGGTCTAAGAAGAGGGTATATATAGTTCTTATTACTTTTGATTCTTCTTCGTTAATTATGTAGGAGCATGTTTTGGGGTCGTAGTCATACCCATAAAGGCCAAAGTCTTGTATTATTTTCCCTTCGGAGGATTTACGCCGTTTGCCTCTGGTGGTTCTGTCCAATATTTTAGCTTTTTCGTATTCCGCTATGGCACCGCGCATGGAAAAAAATAGCTTTCCTTCCGGGGAAGCGTCATAGTTTCCGGTAATGAAGTAAATGGGTATTTGGGCTGTTTCAAGTTCGTTCGCAATTAGCAGCTGGATGGATAGATTTCGGGCCAAACGGTCAGGATCATAAACAATTACTAAGTCAATACGTCTGTGCGCCATGTCGGCGCGCATGCGGGTAAGAGCAGGACGGTCAATAAATTCCCCTGAGTATCCGTCATCAATATATTCTACTGTGTCGGTTATTCCCATTTCTAATAATTTGGTTTTGCACGTGGATATTTGGTCTGGGAGGGAATAACCTGATTTTGCTTGGTCATCTGTTGATACGCGGACATATATTGCGGCTCTCATAACAACTCCTTAGTAAAATAAAAAGCCGTTGGTTTACCAACGGCTTTTTATTTTATGTCTTTGGGAAGCGAGACAATCCTAACATAGAGGAGGGGATGAATGCGGGGGGGAAAGTTGGTTTATACATTCTATTCTCACTGTAGCAAAAGTATGCCCTGCTGTAATAGCATCTCTATAAAGATGCAGCTTGGTAAATGGTAAACAGATCACTTTGTAAGTGCGAAAGCTATGGGTCATCCACGTGCCAAGCCAGATGTGGATGACCGATGGGATGGGTGTTTAACTGATGCATCCGGTTAGGATAATAAACCGATAAGTGAAAGTGAAGAACTCAGGAGTTAATAAAACTACTATAATTATTTGACGATAGAACGTATGTTTGATAATATGTTTATATAATTACCACAATCTACAGGAGAAAAGATAATATGGAAAAAAATAAATTTTATAGAAGCATTGCTAAGTTAAATAGTATTGATATGTTTTATTTTGATACAAAAACCGAAGGGACAACTATTCTTTGCCTTCATGGAAGATGGGGAAGAGCAGAAACTTGGTTTGATTTTATTCAACATTATGGAAAACGTTACAGAATTATTGCACCAGATCAAAGAGGACATGGATTGAGCAGTAAACCTATATCAAAATATACAGCTGAAGAAATGGCTGAAGACATAATTGAGCTAATAGATTTTTTAAAGATAGATTCAGTCATTTTAGTAGGCTATTCAATGGGTGGACGGGTGGCTGGATATTTAACCGCATTATATCCTAAGTTCGTAAAAGCATTAGCTTTACTTGATAAATCGGCATCTGGCCCTGCCAAACCAAGCATGTTGCCATTAGATCAAATCCCAACTATTGACCCTGTAACAAGAGATTGGCCCTTACCATTTTCCAGTTTAAGCGAAGCAACAAAGTTTATTCAACAAGCTACCAGTTCGAAATTAAGCTATCAATATTTCATGAATAGTTTGACCGAAACTGTTGAGGGATATCAGATGATGTTCAGTCCTCAGGCCATGGCTGCCAATATTGCGTATGAAGAAAATTGGTTTCATTTATTACCTAGCATACAGTGTCTGGTAATGTTAATTAGAGCAAAAGGCAACGATGCAGTATCCGATGATGATTTTATAAAGATGCAATCGCTAATCCCCAATTGTCTTGCCTACGAAATAGCACATCCCGACCACAACGTTCATTTAGGAAGCAAAGAAGAGTTTTATAGACTTTTTGATGAATTTTTAAACAGAGTATAAACTCAAACGTCCAATAAGAAAACCCAAGGGGGGAATATTTTTTGCCTTTATCAGATAAAATTACCATATTAAATAATTTTTACACTTAGGGGGATATATATGAAAACAGACCCGTTTATAATCTGCCCGCAATATGAGACAAATAGCTTTATTATTAGAAAACTAGCTATAGAAGATAGTGAAGACTTATTTTTATGCTATTCAGATCCGATTGCTGCAAAATTTTTCAATGGAGATAACTGTGGCGATGATTTCTTCTACAATGATTTTAGCAAATTTAAAAAATGTGTTGAGTATTGGATTGAAGCAAATAACATTCATGACTTTGTACGGTTCAGTATCATAAATAAACAAAACAATAAGAGTGTGGGAACTGTAGAAATATGCCCATCTCATCGATATTCCAAAGGACAAGAGTGTATTGGTATTTTAAGAATTGATATAATGTCAGTTTTTGAAACAAAGACTTTTATAAAAGAATTATATGATGTTCTGATTGATAATTTATATAAAGACTTCGAGGTTGATTTTCTACTTACAAAAGCTATTCTGGAAGCTTGCGCGCGTATTGAGACTTTGGAAGAACATTCATTTATGGGCGCATCACCAAAATGTAATATCCTTTTTGATAATTATTATATTCGGTAATGCCCGGGAATAAATGGCTATGGAAATTGACAAATGACCAATGGTCAGTTAAACTTAAAGTAGGGTGAAATAAATGACATTTAAGCAGCGGGCAATTACTTCTACGCAAAAAGAAGAACGACGTCAGGAAATTATTGATTCAGCGTACAGTCTGTTCCAAAACAATAACTATAATTCCCTAAGCATGGCCCAAATTGCAAAGCATGCCGGTATTGCCAAAGGAACGACTTTCTTGTATTTCAAAACCAAGGAAGAGCTATTTCTTGCTCTTGCTTCTCAAGAATACAACAGGTGTTTCAGGGATATAAATGCTGGCTTGGATCGATATCTTGATCTAAAGAAAGCGTGCCCGATAGAAGGATTTATTGATATACTGCAAATTGCCTTGATTCAAAATCAAATTCTATTGCGACTAATTGCAATTATCAGCGTGATATTGGAACAAAATATCACTTATGCGAATGCCCGCCAATTTAAATTTATGCTTTCTAAAGAAATTGAACAAACAAGTGCCATATTGGAAAAAGCTATGCCCTTTCTACGTCGCGGCGAAGGGAAACTGCTTTTATTACAGATACAGGTCTTATCAATTGGAATTCAACACTTATCAGATCCAGCGCCAATTGTGAAACAAGTAATTGCGGAAGATAATCATTTGGCAATGTTCCACGTTGACTTCACCAGCTTTTTTATCGAGACTGTACGAGCTATTTTAAAAGGCTTTGAGGCCAGAAGAGATTAGCTCTCTTTTTCTGCCAAATAAATGACCATTGGTCATTTATAAAAACATCATATATTAAGGAGGTCTTTTAAATGAATAACAAAAATGAAAAAAGAAAAACCGTGTTAATTACAGGGGTGACGAGTGGAATCGGACGCCAGTTAACGTATTTGTTTGCAAAAGATGATTATGACCTAATTCTAGTGGCTCGAAACGAAGAAAAACTTGATGTTCTAAAAAAGGAAATACAACAGAAATATGCTGTGTCCACCACTGGAATAGTAGTAGATTTAGCTGCGAATGATGCTTGCCAACAGATTGCTGATGAGGTTAAGCAGCTAGACAAGCGAATTGATATTCTTGTGAATAATGCAGGTTTTAACGTATATGGCCCCCTCTATAAAACAGAAATGTTAGATCAGAAAAAGCTTATTCAAGTCAATTTGATTACGCCTACTGTGTTAACAAGAATATTCTTGACGGATATGATTAAACATGGGGATGGGAAGATTCTCTTTATTGGTTCCACAGGATCTTTTATGCCGGTAGCATATGACACAGTATATGGGGCTACTAAAGCCTATATTTTAAGTTTTGCAGAAGCATTAGCTCAAGAAGTTAATGGAACAGGAGTCAGTGTTACTTGTTTATGCCCAGGAGCAACACAAACAGAGTTTGCTGCTAAAGCAAATATGACGAAAACAAGGTTATTCCAAACCGGTGTTATGGATGCTAATTTCGTGGCCAGGACAGGATATAACGCTTTAATGGCGGGAAAACCTGTAGTTATTGCAGGGCTTTTCAACAAAATTCAGGTGCAAGCTATGAAAATTACTCCCCGATGTATAGCGGCCCCATTGACAAGATATATAATGTCTGAGCATTAGGGCCAATTGGCACAAAGTAGGTCCAATAATGTTTAGGTTTGTATGCGCCGTTGAGAGGATAAAGAAAAGTCTGCTTTAAGTGGCAGCCTTATGGGACATACCAAACTGCTCAATGGCGTATACAATTGATTGAACGAAGGCGTGGTGTTTTCAAGACGGAAGTTATTATGGGGATCTCATTCTTTTTTCTTTCCCCGTCTTTTATAGCCAAACACAATACCTTTTTTAGCATTAATGTCCGATAAACAGCCACTCCGTAAACTATAAAACCCAGAAATCACGAGTATTCCTGGGCTTTATAGTTTACCATTTATTGTCTGATTTTTGTCTTCTTTATTACATGCCCCCCAATTTACTCACACTCTAAAAACATGGGTAAATTTTTTGCCTTTTTACCTAAGTAATACCTAAATTCTACATGAATCCTGTGAAAAGCTTCGAATACCACAGACAGTTCAATGCTTTTTGTGGGCGCACCATTTCACCCATTGGGTGAAGCGTACTTTAACTCGTGATACCTTAATAAAGCTGCAGAAAAATGGTAAAATTGGGATAGAGAATTCTTATCAGGGAGTATGAATTGATGATCAATAAGATCAATTTCAAAGCAAAAAACTCACATCCAACGCCGGACTTCTGCTGCTTCTCACTCACGCCAGAGACGAAGGTGTGAGTGAGAAGCTGGAAAGGGAAATCCATTTTGAAGATAAGAGCATCGAAAAAATCAAGATGAATCATATAAAGACGCTGCTTTGCGGTAAGTTTATCGGCGTAGATAAACTGGAGACTGAAACTTCTGTAAAGTGACCCGCTTGTCAAAAATTTTGACATAGAGGTAAAAGAGCCGGAAACCGTTTCAAGATTCCTCGGCAAGTTCAGCTTCATGACCACCCAGATGATAAGAAATGTAAATTTCAAGTTGTTTAAGAAGTTACTTGGCAAAAGTCAGATCAGGCACATAACCATTGATATCGGCAGCACTGTCATTAATGTCGAGGGTGATCAAGAAGGCACCGCCAAAGGCTATAATCCTAAGAAACCCGGCAATAGATGCTACAACATTATCTTGGCTTTCTGCGATGAAATCAAAGCTTATATCACAGGCTTTACCCGTTCCGGAAATACCTATACTTCAAATGGCGCTGCGGAGATGATCACCGAGATAATTGCCAATCTGAAAGATTCCGTGGATACCATCACCTTCCGCATGGATAGTGGCTATTTTGACGAAGCCATCATAAAAACCATCGAAAGAGCCGGATATAATTATATCATCAAGGCCAAGCAATATGGCAATCTGCTGGATAAGCTTTACAAAAACGACTCCGTACTATGGGCAGGATATGACGTTGACAAGGAAATCGCCGAAATCAATATGCAGCAGGATAAGTGGGATCAACCAAGGCGGTTTGTTGTCGTAAGGCGCCTAAAGCCGGCGGAAGATCGCAAACAACTTAGCTTGATTGAGGGCAATGATTATGAATATGCCTTCTATGTGACGAATACTGCCCGTTCGGACGAAGAAACCGCCAGGTGCTGTGAGAAACGCGGCAACTGCGAAAATTACATCAAGGAAGCTAAATATGATATGAATGTCGGCAGTCTGCTATTAAAGTCCTTTTGGGCCAACGAAGCAGTTTTTCAGCTTATGATGCTGGCATATAACCTATTTCTGCTCTTTAAGTTCGACAGACTTATATCGAGGGAATACCGCCAGCAGATAAAAACCTTTCGGCTGAAATACCTGTTTGTTGCCGGGAGAATCATAAGGACTGCCAGAAGCACAATTTTGAAGCTGGCATTTGATTATCCGTATAAAGATGTCTACTTGCGATATGCGGGTTAAAGAAAGCAGGAGTCATGTTCACGGATATGAATTTTGGCCTTTTTAAAGCAGAGGGTTGTTTCGTATGCAATTTTAATGGTTGCAATAGCCGCAATATTACGCCAATAGGATTAATTTGCTGGAAATGAGGTGAACGCAGTGGTAAAATATTACTGTGAACTTCAAAATACGTCGTAAAATGTAATGAGTGGGCTACGAATGACTATTCGCGTGGAATTTCAGATAATACTTATTTTTTTCATTAGCACTAACTGTTTACTTGAAGTTGCGGTCAATATTTTACAATCAAATCTTATTTAATTACAACCTTTTTAGGATAATATTGGAAGCCTCCCTTTTTCGTCAACATTTCGCCACGCCCCCCTTAAACCCTGCTTTCTCGTTCGCTTTGTGAATGACGTTTCCTACTAAATCATATAAAAATAAATCGTGCAAGCTTTTGCTTGCACGATTTATTCTACACGCAACTCCTAAGCTCCTTAAAGAACTCTACTGAATCAAAATAACCATTATAGCCAAACCCCTAAACCTTAAACTTATTAACCACTGCTTGTAACTGATCAGCAAGAGTAGCCAAGTGTTGACTGGAAGACGCTATTTCCTCCGTTGAGGCTGACTGTTCTTCAGTAGCTGCTGTAATGTGCTGCGCCTGGCCGGCAGACTTTTTACTTAAATCGTCAATCGTTTTAGCCTTACAATTTATTTCATTAGAGCATCCTTGAGGCCCTTCGACTCCTGCGTTCTTATATGTCATCTCCTTAATGCAATGCCTGTTGATATAAGGCAGCAATAAGTATATTAAATTTAGTAAAAACCTTAATTCCAAGTATGGGATCAAAGTTCAGGCTACAGGTGAAGCGTGATGATACAAATGACTCTTATGTATAACTATGAGGAGGATATGAAATGGAGTGTAAAACACAAATAGCTATAATCGGAGGAGGAGCCTCTGGCATGTCCGCAGCAGTTGCAGCGGCAGAAGCGGGAGCAGCGGTTGTAGTAATAGAAGCCAACGCAGTCGTCGGTGGCAACGGGCTATTTCCAAGAGGGATTTTTGGCGTGGATAGCTATGTACAAAGACGAAAACTGATTTTTGCGGATACTGATGAAGTTTTTACAAACTGTATGGAGTATTCCCATTGGAAACTTGACGGAAAGCTGGTTCGAACCCTTATTGACAAAAGCGGCGATACCATAGGCTGGCTGGAGAAAAAGGGAGTTAAGTTCACTGACGTAGTACACCACATCCCAAATCAAACACCAGAGGTATTTCACATCACCGCTACTGAATTGAACGCCGGGAAAGCTATTATAGAAGCCTTGGATACTTATTGTGAAAAATCCGGCGTAAAAATTCTAACAGAAACAAGGGCGAAGAATCTGCTGTTTAACGGAAACGGTATTATAAACGGAGTTCTATGTGAAAGTAAAGACGGTGAAACAGTCAAGATTGAAGCTGAAAAAGTAATTATCTGTACGGGTGGGTTTGCAGGCAATCCTGAACTCATATCGGAATACTATCCCAAATTTGACCCTTATCAAGTTGCACAGGGCGCGGGAATGCGGCATAAGGGGAACGGAATAAATATGGCACTTGAAGCCGGTGCCAGTATAGAAGGCAATTTTGCCATGGAAATAGCCGCTCCCAAAATAAAAGGATACACACCTTTGAATCTTCTTATCGGGAAGCCACACAATATCTGGGTAAACTCTTTAGGAAAGAGATTTACCAATGAGGAAATCGTCTATGATTTTACAATGGCGACAAATGCCTGCATCCGTCAACCAGGAGCTGCAGTCTGGGTTTTATTCGACAGAGCCATGATTGAAAAAACCTTGAGTGACGGACGCGACATCATTGAACTTATCCATATACCCCTTGACGCCGAGAATCATCTTGAAAAAACCATATCAGAGGCAATTAAAGGAGGAATTCTGAAGGTGTCCGATAATCTTTCTGATATTGCTGAATTTATCGGCTGCTGTTCCGATTCCTTAAAAAATACAGTAGAAGAGTATAATTCGTTCTGCGATAAAAACCGCGACCCCATTTTCGCAAAAAAAAGACGTTATCTGTCTATCCTCACAAACCCGCCCTATTACGCGGTAAAAGCCGGTCCCGATATGATCATAACACATGGAGGCATCAGAGTGAACGAACGCTTTGAAGCCTTAACCGACAGGCTTGAAACCGTACCAAACCTCTACGTTGCTGGTGTCGATTTCGGCGGGGCTGATGCCGATGTCTATAACGTGTCCATGAGCGGCCACGGCTTTGGCTTTGCAGTGAACTCAGGACGTATGGCAGGTGAAAACTCAGCAAAGTCTGTTTTGGACATGGCATAATATAGAAAGAGGATCTTTTTTACCCGTAAACGGGTTAATCAATTTCTTAAGACACAGAAGATGCAAAAGCTGTTGATTATTATTCAACAGCTTTTGTATCTTCTTTACTTGGCGAATTGTCAAGCTAAGCGGAACAGGCAGCCGTATACTTGAGTTTATAGACTTATCCTTAAAAGTAAGTTCCGTCACTCTTTTAGAGTAATATTGAATGGGAAAGGTTTACTCATATAATGGGGTTATTAAAGCAGCCTTGCCGCGTGTTCATTCTAAAGAACTGGTTGCGTTGTTGTTTTATGAATTTTATATCAAAACGATTTACATTGAAAACGGTCTTGGTATTTCTCGAAAAGCAGTGGCTAACTATGCAGGATTCTTGGCATCGAAAAAACTAGGCAAAGAACGAATTTATCTTAATAAACGTTTTTGAGGTTGTTCAGGATGCAGGTGCCTAAAGCATTGCGTCCGAGAGTAAACGGTTATGAAAATTGCTCTCTTTCTTATAGTAAATAAATCTACTATAATTGGTATTATTAGTAAATTTGAAATGAAGTACTATAGTGGAGCGGAGATGGTTGAGATGAAGGTTCTGGCGATTAATGGAAGCCACAGGGGAAAAAAAGGTTATACACAATTCTTGATTGAGAAGTTGTTTGAGGGGGTAATCCAGGCGGGCGGTGAATGTGAGTCTGTTACTTTATCAGAACTGGATATTAAGATGTGTACGGGTTGCTTTACCTGTCAAAAGGATAACCATTATCTCAAATGTATCTTTGAAGGTAGGGACGATGCAGCAAGTGTGTATGAAAAGATGAGACAGGCAGATATTATTATTTTTGGGACACCGGTATATATTTTTAACATGTCCGGTTTATTGGTAAACCTTCTTGACCGATATGCATTTACCTGTAATTGTTCCGACTTAAAAATAAGCAAAAGTGGATTGTGTTTTCATCATATAGATACGGCAATGTGTTCTAAGCCCTTTGTAACTTTAATTTGTCAGGACAATATAGAAAATGAAACCCATAAAAACATAATATCTTATTTTAAAACTTACTCCCGCTTTATGGATGCCCATTATGTCGGAAGCCTAGTACGAAAATCGGCAATAATTGCTGGACATGGTAAAGATGAAACTAAGCTTTTGAAGTATCCGTTGTTAAACGAAATTTATGATGCATTTCGCAATGCTGGAGAAGAACTTGTTATATCGGGTCGGATCAGCAAATCTACGCAAAGAAAGGCAAACCAGGAGCTTATAAAGGTACCGTGGTTTGTTAAGCTTATGTTGAAAGTATCTTTTTTTAGAAAAATTATCCAGGGAAAAATCAAAAAGAATTTTAAGGTTAATGAATGAAGATAGGTACCACAACGGTTCATAGTAGGGATGATTGATCATTTTTAGAGTCCGATAAGAAACGTGTAGCACTGAATTTATCTGTTAACCAATGAACAAAAAGTAAGTTTAAAACCATATGTCACTTACTGGAGATGATGATTATTATGCAAACTTGTAAAAATCTAAACGATGTTCGCCAAGAAATTGATAAAATCGATGCTGAATTAATTAGTCTTATTGCTAAACGTGAATGTTATGTTCAACAAGCAGCTAATTTTAAAAAGACTACTGCTGATGTTAAAGCACCTGATAGAGTAGAACAGGTAATTTCTAAAGTAAAAGCACGCGCAAAAGAGGTTGGGGCTAATGAAACGGTCGTCGAAGCAACTTATCGAGCTATGATTTCTGCATTTATTGATATTGAAATTATAAATTATCAACGTATTAACTCTTCTAAATAACAACGTCCGATAAATTTCTATTCTGTAGCTTACAAAACCCAAGAAACACGGGATTTCCCCGATTTCTTGGGTTTTGTTTTATTGTTTATGCGGTTTATACAATGGGCCAACGTATAAATCTCTCAAAATACTGTAAGTTTTGTTATAAATATTCGTTTTTTTAAGGAGAAAATAATAATTTATATCGTTGTTAAAAACACTTAGTTACAATGTATTGTAATAATGCGACGGTTCATTAGGTAATATTACAAAGTGACATTTAGGATGTCAGTTGAATAGACA
>Ga0316604_10003347_pt1 | contig 11348 bp, 9 predicted proteins | sample OWC_soil_day20_C_FD_207650 | JGI IMG/M metagenome (GOLD analysis project Ga0316604, IMG submission 207650) | Wetland soil microbial communities from Old Woman Creek delta, Ohio, United States - OWC_soil_day20_CT | ecosystem: Environmental > Terrestrial > Soil > Wetlands | place: USA: Ohio... | reverse complement strand
AGCCGAAGACGCTCCCGTAGAGGAGGCCGAAGAACATGGACACTAAGCCGGCCGCGATGCCGATCCAGGCGACCTTGCCGAGGCGCTTGTAGAGCAGCGCAGCGAGAATGACGATGACGCCGCCATGGCCGATGTCGCCGAACATGGCGCCGAACAGCAGCAGGTAGGTGAAGGCGAAGGGTAGGGTCGGGTCGAATTCGCCATAGCGCGGGATGCCATAGCTCCTGACCAGCGGAACGAAGGGGGTCAGCCAGGCCGGGTAATGTACCAGCGACGGGGTGGTGGCTGCTTCCTCGAATTTGGCGGGCTCGATATCGAGCCAGTAATGGCCATGGAAACGCGCATCCAGATCCGTCTTCAGCTTGGCGACGCGGCGCCGGGGTATCCAGCCGGACAGGCTGGCCAGGGTGCCGCGACCGCGGACGCCGAGCAAGGCGGCCTCGGCCAGCGGACGGGCGAGTTCAACGAGCTGGCGGGCTTCGTCCAGGCCGCTGCGATAGCGCTTGCGCGTCTCGTCAAGGATCAGGCATTCGGCCTGGCTCCGCTCGGCGACCCGCTTGCGCTCTTCGGCCAGCCATTCGCGTGCGGCCTGCGGGTGGGTGCGCAATTCAGGCGGTATCGGCATTTCGCGCCAGCCTGCCTGGGCCAGCAGCCCGCGTACTTCTTCGTGGTGGTCGCGGGGGCCGGCGACCACTGCATAGACCTGCTCGGCCACCGTGTCGAAGGTGGAAATCAGGAAACCGGCCATCGACAGCGCCTCGCCGAGCCGCTTGAAACTGTTGGTCGGGAGGCTGCCGATGTTGACCGCCAGCAGCCCGTCGGGGCGCAGCAGGTAGGCCAGGTCCACGTTGAGGTGCTCGAGCTTGGCCAGGGTTTCCTGCAAGGCATCGAGATGCTTGATATCTTCCGCGACTCGGGCCTCGCCCTCGTAAGCGGAAAGGCAACTGCTCAAGGCTTCCTTGAGCCAGTTATTGAGGCTCTCGAGGTCGTCCAGTGTAGGTGCCTCGGCCCCTTCGGGCAGGGTCAGCGGTGACAAGGGGCCGCAGTGGTCGACCAGCTTCGCGGTGCGCGATTCGGCTTCCAGCCACGTCTCACGGTAAGCCTCGGCGGGGTTCTCGGAGAGTGCTTCGGGGGCGTGCTGGGCCGGACTGTAGATGCCGAAACGGGCGAGAACCAGCGCCGCATCGGCCGCTTCGGAAGCCAGTACATGCAGGCGGATCTTGACCAGGGGCTCGGCGCGGAACATCAGGCGCTCCCCGCGCTTGCGTCGTACATGGCGAGATGAATCTTGGTCGTCGGCAGGTCGAGATGGCGTCCGCGCAAGACTGCCCGCACCGAGCGCAATTCACGCCAGCGCAGGAGGAGGTAGGCGAAGGCGCGCGAGATCGGCGGGGAGCCGGAGTGGAGCACCTTCCGTGCGTCTTCGGCGCCGGCACGTTCCAGCCTGTTGTATGCCTCGGCGATGCCGGTGATGCCCTGCAACAGGCCATGCAGCCGCTCGGGCAGCGCTTCGAGAACCGCTTCCAGGGTGTCGAGGGCGGCCAGCCTGCGCAATTGCGAGGCAGGCAGGCTGTAGCGCGAGGCCATCAGCAGGTAGTAAACTTGGGACGGCGGCAGCCCGTAGTTGAAGCGGTAGCGCAGCAGCCAGATCAGGTTTATGCGATCGATCAGCGCACCCATCAGGCGCCGGAACGATGCGCCAGCCGCAGACTCGAGCGGAAGGGCGCGTTGTTCGAGGCCTTCGTAGAAGCCCCGGTCGAGGGCGGCGTCGAGCAGGAAGGGGTCATGGGTTTCCGCGAAAGCCCGCCGAGCCGGCCGCACGATGCTGGCGTAAGGCCCGGCCTCCAGGCGGCGGAAAAGCTCGTTCATGTCCTCAGTGTGGGCAAGCTCCTGCATGTCGAGGCGCCCGAAGGCACCCATCGGCGTCAGGCGAGTGAGGAGTGCTGCTGGCCGCTCGCCGGTCATTTTCCCGCGCAGCAGGGTTTTCACGTTGCTGATCTCGAAGCGTCCGGTCCAGAAGAGCAGAAAGTTGCGCTGGTCGCCGCTGAGCGGCCGGATCAGTACGTTCGTCTCGTCGATCAGTTGGGCGATGAGAATCTGTTCCAGCGAACGGCTATCGCGGCCGGCGAACCCGGTCGCCAGTTGCGGCAAGCCCCGGTCGGTCAGTACCGCGGAAACGCCAGCTTCGTCGGCGCGGAGCAGGGCGGCGTAATCCGCCGGTTGCCAGAGGCGGCCGGCGAAAAGGCTGACACGGGTGTTCAGGTAGGCATGCATGGCGGGGCCGGGTTGCTCAGGCTTCCATCTCCTGACCTAGCGATCGGGATTGGCAAGCAGGTTCAGCGCAGCTCTGATCGCCTCCTCCTCGTGGCGGAAGGCCATTTCGCGCAGATTGCGCTGGCGCTCCCCGAATTTGAGCGTCAGTTCGGCCACCGCATGTTCGGCACGGCCATGAGCCTCGCGCAGAAACGGGCTGCGCAGATCGGCGCGGCCGGCCTCAAACCGTTCCTCGCCGTTGCGCACCGTAGCCAGCGCGTCATCGATAATGCGTTGGCGCTCGGCTTTCGAGGCGTCGATGATGCCCTGTGCGCGGGCTTCGGCCTCAAGCAGGCGTATCAGATGATCTTCCATCTCGCTCCCTGGCCCCGTCCGGGGCACTCTTAAGCCGGTCATGCGGCTCGACCGGCGGCCGGTGATGCTGCTCCGCGATCGAACATGCCGGCGCAGCAACCTAATCAGCATCTTATGATACGACTATAGCCCTCGGGGGTGAGCAGAGCAAGCGCGTAGCGTCTCGCTAACCCCAAAACACCCCGCTGGTATCCCGGTCGAGCGCCGCGATCAATTTGTCCAGATCGCGCCCCGGTTGCACGGGATAGAGGCGCCAACCGCCTTTCTCGCGCAGGTTCGGGCAGTCGAGCGACCAGGTGCCGGACGCCACGTTGAAGCGAAAGCGGGCGACCGGCAGGCGGGTCCATTGTGTCGGGTCGCGAAAATACGGGCGGCTTTCCACCAGCGTAAACTGATTGCCTTCGAACTCGAGTTCGAGTCGCACCTGGTCGCGGGCCCCGGCCGGAATTTTTCGCTGGCAATAGGCGCCCAGCTTGGTCTGGGCAATGTGCTGGGTGAGTACAGGCAAGGCCATGGTTGGAATCCGTTTTTTGCAATGCTACCGTAGCCGGGTGGGTTTGGACTGTCTGATTTGCGGCCAAGTAATCAATGACGAAGGCAACCATCTTTCCGCGCATTCGTCCGCACGCCGATCCCGACGCTTGCCGAGCGCCGCATGCGACCGCGAATCCCGGAAGCTTGAGAGTGTCGGCGGCAGCGGAGAACCGTTTTTGCAGCCTGTCGCGGTCGACGCCCGGAAAATGGCAAAAATGCCACCCCTGTGCGATCGCTCCGCAGGGCGAACTAACTGTTTGACTAAAATCGTCGCTGGCCGGAGAATCATTGAACTGGATGTGTGGTGCGATTTTCCGCGTCGGCCATGATTCGCAAAGCCCTGATCCCGAATCGGGGCTTTTTGTTTTATGTCACCGGCTATGCCGGTGACGGTATCCCTTGCGGACAAAGTGCTGAAGGTGATGAATTTGAATACTAAAGTGCCGACCGTCGGCTTTGTTTCCCTGGGTTGCCCGAAAGCCGGTAGCGACGCCGAGCGCATCCTGACCAAGCTGCGTGCCGAGGGCTACGAAATCTCGCCAAGCTATGACAATTCGGACCTCGTCATCGTTAACACCTGCGGCTTCATCGATGCCGCGGTGGAAGAGTCGCTCGACGCCATCGGCGAGGCCTTGGCCGAGAACGGCAAGGTGATCGTCACCGGCTGCCTTGGCGCCAAGGGCGATATTGTCCAGACCACGCACCCCGCGGTGCTCGCCGTTACCGGCCCGCATGCCACCGACGAGGTGATGGGTTACGTTCATCAGCACCTGCCCAAACCGCATGACCCGTATTCCGACTTGGTGCCGCCGCAGGGCGTGCGCCTGACGCCGGACCACTTCGCCTACCTGAAGATTTCCGAGGGTTGCAACCACAGTTGCACCTTCTGCATCATCCCCTCGCTGCGCGGGCCGCTGGTGTCGCGCCCGATCGGCGACGTGCTGGCCGAAGCCGAGAGCCTGGCGCGCGCCGGGGTCAAGGAAATCCTCGTCATCTCGCAGGACACCAGCGCCTACGGCGTCGACCTCAAGTACCGCACCGGCTTCTGGGGTGGCAAGCCGGTCCGGACGCGGCTCAAGGACCTGTGCGAGGCGCTGGCCAGCTTCGGCATCTGGGTGCGCCTGCACTACGTCTATCCGTATCCGTCGGTCGATGAGGTCATTCCGCTGATGGCTGAGGGCAAGATCCTGCCGTATCTGGATGTGCCATTCCAGCACGCCAGCCCGAAGATCCTCAAGGCGATGAAGCGTCCCGCTTCGGCCGAGGACACGCTGGAACGCATCCACAAGTGGCGCGACATCTGCCCGGAAATCGTCATTCGTTCGACCTTCATCACCGGCTTCCCCGGTGAAACGGAAGAGGATTTCGACCAGCTGATTCAGTTCCTCGAAGACGCCCGGCTCGACCGCGTCGGCGCCTTCGCCTACTCGCCGGTCGATGGCGCCCGGGCCAACGAAATCCCCGGCCTGCCGCCGGAAGAAGTGCGCGAGGATCGCCGGCGCTGGCTGATGCAGGTCCAGGAAGACATCAGTGCCGACAAGCTGGCCGGCAAGATCGACAGCGTGATCGAGGTGCTGGTCGACGCGGTCGACGAGGAAGGCACGATCGCCCGTTCCAAGGCCGACGCGCCGGAAATCGACGGGATGGTCTATATCGACGGCTTTTTTGACGCCGAGCCGGGTGATTTCCTCAAGGTGAAAGTCATCGACGCCGACCACCATGACCTCTATGCCGAACAGCTGGGGCAAGGCTGATCGGCATGGGCAAACCGCGCCTCGCCATTGCGCTCGGCTCCGGTTCGGCGCGCGGCTGGGCCCATATCGGCGTGCTGCGTGCCCTGCAGCAGGCCGGCATCGCGCCGGATATCGTTTGTGGCACGTCGATGGGTGCCTTCGTCGGGGCGGCCTATGCCTCCGGCTCGCTCGACTCCCTCGAAGGCTGGTCGCGCGGCCTGACGCGCCGCGATGTCCTCGGTTTCTTCGACGTCAGCCTGGGCTCGGGCGGGCTGATCAAGGGCGAGAAGCTGCTCGGCTACACTTCGCGCCTCTTCCTCGACGAGACGTTTGCCGACCTCGACAAGCCGTTTGCCTGTGTCGCCACCGATCTCGCCAGCGGTCGCGAGGTCTGGCTCAAGGAGGGGCTGATCCTGGACGCGGTGCGCGCCTCGGTCGCGCTGCCCGGCCTGCTGGTGCCGCAGCTGCTCGACGGTCGTTACCTGGTCGACGGCGGGCTGGTCAATCCGGTGCCGGTCTCGCTGTGCCGGGCGCTGGGCGCGGACATCGTGATCGCCGTCGATCTCGGCATGGATACCGTTGGCCTGCGTTCGCGCCCTGGCGATCCGTCCGCGCCGGTGCCCGCGTGGCGCCAGACGATGGGCCGCTGGCTCGGTCGCGAGGGCGACGGCGAGAAGGTGGTCAGACCCTCGCTGGCCGATGTCGTGAGCAACAGCATCGCCATCATGCAGGGGCGCATTGCGCGCTCGCGCCTGGCTGGCGAACCGGCCGACGTGTTGATCGCGCCGCGCCTGGGGCAGCTCGGGCTACTCGACTTTCACCGGGCGGACGAGGCGATTGCCGCCGGGCGCAAGGCAACCGAGCACATGCTGCCGATGCTGCAGGCGATCACGGAATGAGACCCCGATGACCAAGGATTCCCTGACGGCAACGCTGGCCGGCATCGTCGGGCACGCCAACATCCTGGCCGAGGCCGCCGATCTGGCCCCCTATCTGACCGACTGGCGCGGGCGATACAAGGGCGCGGCCCGCTGCGTCGTCCGTCCCGGCAATGCCGCCGAAGTCGCCGCCGTCGTCCGCGCCTGTGCCGACGCCGGTGCGCCCATCGTCCCGCAGGGCGGCAACACCAGCCTGTGCGGCGCGGCGACGCCGGATGGCGAGGGCAAGGCCGTGGTCGTCAGCCTAAGCCGCCTGAACCGCATTGTCGCGGTCGACCCCAGGAACAACACCATTTCGGTGGAGGCCGGCTGCACCCTGGCCGCCGTTCAGGAAGCCGCCCGCGCCGTCGACCGGCTGTTCCCGCTGACACTTGCTTCGGAAGGGACGTGCCAGATTGGCGGCAACCTCTCCACCAACGCCGGCGGCGTGCAGGTGCTGCGCTACGGCAACACCCGCGACCTCACCCTCGGCCTCGAAGTCGTGCTGCCCAGCGGCGACATCTGGAATGGCCTGCGCGGCCTGCGCAAGGACAACACCGGCTACGACCTCAAGCACCTCTTCATCGGCGCCGAAGGTACGCTCGGTATAGTCACGGCGGCCGTGCTCAAGCTCTTTCCGCTACCTAAAATGCAGACCACCTGCTGGCTGAACGTGGCGTCGCCGTCGGTTGCGGTCGACCTCCTGAATCGGGCAAAAACCGTCTTCGACGCCCAGCTCACCGCCTTCGAGCTCGTTTCCGAATCTGCGCTCGGGCTGGTGCTCAAAAACATCCCCGGCGCTGCGCGCCCCACCGCGCCCAGCCCGTGGTACGTCCTTGCCGAATTCTCCGATGCGGCGCCGGAAGCCGTCGAACACTGGCTCGCCGCCCAACTTGACAGCGGCCTCGTCGCCGACGGCGCCCGTGCCAGCTCGCAAGCGCAAGCCGCCAAACTCTGGGCCCTGCGCGAAAACATCTCGGAAGCGCAAAAGATCGAAGGCATCAGCATCAAGCACGACATTGCGGTGCCGGTTTCCGCCATCCCCGCCTTCCTCGCAACCGCTGACGCAGCGCTCGCCCAAGCCTTCCCCGGCATCCGCGTCGTCGCCTTCGGCCACGTCGGCGACGGCAACCTGCATTACAACCTGTCGAAGCCCGACGCGCAGGACAACAGCGACTTCATCGCCGCCCAGCCCGAGGTCAACCGCATCGTCCACGACACCGTCCACGCGCTGAACGGCTCGATCTCAGCCGAGCACGGCATCGGCCAGCTCAAGCGCGAAGAAATCCTGCGCTACAAGAGCCCGGTCGAAATGGCGCTGATGCGTTCGGTGAAACAAGCCATCGACCCGCTGGGGGTGATGAATCCGGGGAAAGTGGTCTAGTGGTCTGATGTGTTTCTGACCCGGCATTCCAGCGAAAGCGGGCTTTCAGAGCAAGGCAAGGCGCTGGCAAAGGGCTTGCGCCGTTGTAACGGATAAATCAGCACTTCCCTGGCGCGACCAAATGCGAAGCCCAGGCTTCAAGGTCAGCCTTGTCGACTCTCGGCAATCTGCACGCAGTATTGCCGGAGCTGATCCGGCACGCCTTCGGGGCAAATGCCGCAACCGCGGTTTCCGGGTACGGCGTAGTCGATGAATTTCGGATAAGGCAGGTTCAAACCGTTCATCAGCGCTACGAAGTCTTCCAGCGTGCGCTCGCCGCCCAATCGCGGGTTGCGCGATTTTTCCTGGCCGACGGTGGTGATGCGGCGCTGTTGATAGTCGTGTCCAGGATAGACCAGGGTGTCGTCGTCGTAGGCGAACAGCTTCCCGCGCACCGAGTGATACAGCGTCGCCGGGTCGCCGCCCTGGAAATCAGTACGGCCGCAGGCTTCGATCAACAAGGCATCACCGGTGTACAGGCGCCCGTCATGGGCGAAGGCGAAATGGTTGTCGGTATGACCCGGCGTGTGGATCGGCATCAACTCCAGCGAGCCCATGACAAGCGGCACGCCTTCGACGATGCCGACATCGGCGCACGGAAGCTGGTCCATGGCGGCCACGGCGATGCGGCTGCCAGCCATTTCCTTGAGTTTTTTGCCGGAAGTGATGTGGTCGGCGTGGATGTGCGTTTCTACCGTATAGGCCAGTTTGAGCCCGCGCTTGCTGACTTCGGCAAGGTCGCGCTCCCAGGTTGGCAGCACCGGGTCGATGAGTAAGGCCTGGCCGGTTTTTTCGCAGCCGAGAAGATAGGTGTAGGTGCAGGAAATGGGTTCGAACAATTGCTTGAAAATCATTGATGCGCTCCAGTCAACGGTCACTCTATGGCCAGTGCCGCGCCTGTAAGTTCCAGCCAGTGCCGCGTATCGGCTCGTCCAATTCAGCGATTTGCAGCGGCGCCGCCCATAGAGTTTCCGCTCGCGGGTTCTGCCTCACCGTCCATCATTTGCCCTGTTCCAGCCCCTGGGATTTCGTAATTTTTTCGCCGTTGACCGCAGGCGTAACGTGCAGGCCGCGAAATGTCTGGAGGGCAGTAGGCAGCATCTTGCACTCGACGCCGCCGATCTTCACACCACCGTCGTCACTCAGCAATTGGACGCGGCCGCTTTCCTGAAACGCAAACACGGCTTCGGGACGCAGGTCCTTGAGATCGATGTCCGCAACCGGAGTGGCTGCATCCGCGGCCTGGCCCGACCAGCGGTACAGCGCAAAACTGCCGCTGTCGGCTGGCGGCCCGGCGACGATCAGGTAGGACGAGCCGACGCGTTCGATGCTGCGGATACCGCGCTGTCCGAGGTCGAGAAGAATTGGCTCGCCAAAGCGGGCGCGGTTGCCGGCGATGACTTCGGCGGGGTTGTCGAGCGGGATGAGCAGCGCCCGTTGTTGCGGTAGGGGGTTGCGCAGGCCGATCAGCAGTTTGCCGTCGGCGGTCGCGGCGAGGCCTTCGATGTTGAGGCCGCCGTCGGCCTCGGGCGGGCGGCGGGCGGCTGCGTCGAGCCGGTAGGGCTTGAGCGTTTCTGCGGCCAGCATGTCGCGCAGCAAGTCGGGAGAGGCCCGGCCGACGGGTTTGACGGTCGGCGGCTGGCCGGGCACGACTTCAGTGGCGAAGAAGCGTTGCCGGCCTGGCCGTGCCTTGCCCTTGCTGTTGCGGCCATGCGAGGTGATCCAGTAGATGCGCGAGCCGATGGCTGCCGCGCCTTCAATGTCAGATTCCTCGTCGGCGGGTGTGGCGAGGAAATTCGCCAGGTTCAGCGTGGCGACGGACGCTGGCTGGTCTTGCCGGTAGACGTGCAGGGTGTTGTGTTCGTCGTTGCCGACGATGAAATGGTTGGCGTCGAGCGCCACGGCTGCCGAGGCGTCGCAGGGGCCGTTGAAGGTGGTGATTTGCTGCGCGCTGGCCGGCGCCGCCAGGCTGATGGCGAGCAGGGCGGCGATGGTGGTGTTGTTCAGCGCAAACACGTGAGGTCTCCGGCTTGCTATGCCGGCGGGCCGGCGAGGGGCAGGGTGACGGCGAATTCGGTGCGTTGCCCGGACGAAGTGGCGGCGATGCTGCCGCCATGCGCGACGACGATGGATCGGGCGATAGCCAGCCCGAGGCCGCTGCCTTCGCCGGATGGATCGGCGCGGATGAAGCGTTCGAAGATCGTGCGCAGCGCTGCGTCGGGAATCGCCGGGCCGGTGTTGCTGATAGTGATCACTGCAGCGCCACCCCGTTTTTCTACTGCCAGGGCGACGCGGCCCTGCGCTGGTGTGTGCTGGATGGCGTTGAGCAGCAGGTTGCCGATGGCCCGTTGCAGCATCAGGCGGTCGCCACGCACCGTCAGTTCTTCGCCTTCCAGCACCAGTTGCTGGCTTTCCGCCAGGATGCCGTAGTAATCGAACAGCTGGCGCCCGAGATCGAGCAGCGGTATCGCTTCGCGCTGCGGCACGATCAGCCCGTGCTCGGCTTTGGCGAGGAAGAGCATGTCGGCGATCATCCGCGACAGGCGTTCGTATTCCTCCAGGTTCGAGGCCAGCAGGTCGCGGTATTCGTCGTCGCTGCGCGGCTTGGCGAGCGAGACCTCGGTCTGCATGCGCAGGGTGTGGATCGGCGTGCGCAACTCGTGGGCGAGGTCGGCGGAAAAGTCGGAGAGGCGCTGAAACGATTCTTCGAGCCGGCCGAGCATGGCGTTGAAGGCGGCGACCAGTTCGGCGAGCTCCGGCGGCACGTTGGCCTCGGGAATGCGTTTGGCCAGCTGGCCGGCGGAAATATGGCCGGCGGTCTGGGCAATGGCGCGCACCGGGTGCACGCCGCGGCGGGCGATCAGGATGCCGACGACGACGGTGAGCAGCGCGGCGGCGAGCAGCGCCAGCCAGAAATCGCGTTGCAGTTGGTCAAGGAAATCGGTGTGATGGCGAATGTCGCGGCCGACGACAACGCGCGCCGTTTCGCCCCACACGGTTTGCAGGCTGCCGGCGACGACGCGGTAGTCGCGCCCGGCGAGCGTCAGGCGCATCGGAGTTTCACCGACTGCGCCGGCGGCGGCAGCCAGTTGACCGGCGAGGGGCGAATCCGGCCAGTTGAAAATGGCCTCTTTTTGACCGTCGACCGCAACCAGCACGCCGTGCTCGCCAATCAGTGCATCACCGAGGCGGGTGGCAAGGGCGGCGGGCGTCGGCTCCTGCCCACCGACATGGCGGACGAGCGCCAGCTTGCCGAGCAGTTCGTGGGCATCGAGTTCGGCCATGTGGTCATCGGCCGAGCGGCTCAGGTAGGCGCCCAGCGCGGCGAAGACCAGCGTCGCCAGCAGCGCGAAGGCGAGCGACAGGCGCAGGGTGATGGAATGCCGCCAGCTGCCCACGGTCAGCGGATTTCCATGACGTAGCCCATGCCGCGCAGGGTGTGGATCAGCTTGGGCGTGAAGTCGTCGTCGACTTTGGCGCGCAGGCGGCGGATGGCGACTTCGACGACGTTGGTGTCGGAATCGAAGTTCATGTCCCAGACCTGCGAGGCGATGAAGCTGCGCGACAGCACTTCGCCCGGCCGACGCAGGAAGAGTTCGAGCAGCGCGAATTCCTTGGCGGTCAGGTCGATGCGCTTGCCGGTGCGGGTGGCGCGGCGCTTCAGGATGTCGAGTTCGAGATCGGCCAGAACAAGCATCTCGGCTTCGCGGACGCGCCCCCGGCGCAGCAGGGTGCGGACGCGGGCGAGCAGTTCGGAGAAGGCGAAGGGCTTGACCAGATAGTCGTCGGCGCCGAGTTCAAGGCCCTTGACGCGATCCTCGACCTGGTCGCGGGCGGTCAGGAACAGCACCGGCAGCTCGCGCCCGGCGGCGCGCAAGGCCTTGAGCACCTGCCAGCCGTCGAGGCTGGGCAGGTTGACGTCGAGGATCAGCAGATCATGCCCGCCGGTCAGGCCTTCGTGCATGCCGTCCAGCCCGTTGCGCACCAGATCGACGGTGAATCCCGCCTCGGCGAGCCCTTGCCTGAGGTAGTCGCCGGTCTTGGCTTCGTCTTCGACGATGAGGATTTTCATGGCTGCATTTTGCCCGAGCAGCGGCGCATTTTGTCCGCAGA
>Ga0316604_10003346_pt1 | contig 11350 bp, 5 predicted proteins | sample OWC_soil_day20_C_FD_207650 | JGI IMG/M metagenome (GOLD analysis project Ga0316604, IMG submission 207650) | Wetland soil microbial communities from Old Woman Creek delta, Ohio, United States - OWC_soil_day20_CT | ecosystem: Environmental > Terrestrial > Soil > Wetlands | place: USA: Ohio... | reverse complement strand
TTGTCCCATCCAAATGCTCAATAACAGTAATAAGGTAATTTTTTGCATAAGAGGTTAAGTCGTTACGAATATAGGATGAAAAAAAAGCCCGGACTCCATAAGGAGTACCGGGCTTTTCTTTTTTAACATTTTTTTATTGGGTCACAATACCCTTTTGCTCAAAATAATTGTATATGGCATTATTGATCTCTGCCTCTATCACAGTGACTTTCATGATGTCTCTGCACCAGAAAGCAATCCTTACAGACATGGTACCCGCACTGACCAGGTTCATAATAATCTCAACCTCTCTTCTCCCCAACACCTGCTCATTGGCGATGATCAGCTCTTTCAATTCCTGCTTCACAGTTTCAGGATCTTCCAGCCTGGCTACCTTATAATTGAAATTGATGCGGGCACTGTTATTACTCAGGGTCCAGTTGGTAATTTCTTTCGAAAGCACATCCCCGTTTGGCAATATCACCTCTGCCCCATCTTCGGTAAGCAGAGTACTACTGCGGATCCCAATCTCTTTTACACGACCTTTGTTACTACCAATCTCCACCATATCACCAATACGGAGTGGGCGGTCAAAGATCAGGATGATACCGGATACAAAGTTGTTGACGATGCTCTGTAAACCCAGACCAATACCCACACCCAAAGCACCCAGGATCACAGTAATCTTATCAACAGGCAAACCTGATGCACTGATAGCCAGCAGGAAAGCAAGCACCAGCAAGATCAGCCTGGTCACCAGCAATCTGGAACGCTGCCCCTTATCATCAAAGGCGGCATCGTCACCGATATCCCCAAAGAAATAGGCAATGTACTTCTGTAGGAAATTCGCCACCCAGATAATACCCAGGAACAATATCACCCCGCCAATAGTGAAGGAACTACTGCCAATGACAACAGAAGTCTGGAACAACGTCTTCAGGCCATCGTTGAATGTATCATAGATATTCAGGTTGGTGCTGAATACAATCGCCCAGATCAACACCGCCAGCACAGATATAAACCGGAAGAGGGATTTCTTGATATCTGCCACATCGAAGTGCTCAGGATAGTGCTTACGGATACGACTACCTTGTATTTGCAGGAGAAATGCCTCGATCGTTAATTGTACAAAAATGCTGAGACTCGCTACCTGTGCCAGTGCATATACCGCTGTGGAACTAAAGATCTGGGACAACGTCACACGACCAAACAGGTTCATTAATACTGCCAGCACATTCAGGAAGGTATACAATATCACCGCCCACCACATCAAACGATATTCTTTGCGGAAACTGCGGATCTGTATAAATAATACCCCAATTACAATCGCTACTACATCATGCACCACATTCGCATACCGCATAAGGCGCATAGGTAATCCTAATACCCTGATGATAGGCAGGAAGAGGAATAAGAGCATGAATAAACCCCAACCCATAAAGATCTGGCGGGGTAGTAATTTATAGAAGACAGGTGTCAACAACACCATCAGGAAAAACTGTGTCGTCTCTATATAAATAGCCGGTGCATTGTGATCAAATAAAGGCGCCAGGTTCAGGATCAGTACAAACGTCATAAGCCATGGTAACGCCTTGACATATTTGAAATCAAACTCCTTGATCGCACTGAGCTTATTTAATTTCTTCAGACTCCGGAAGTTAAAATTGATCCAGCCAAAGAATACAATGCCTATTATCCATAACAGGGAGCGCTTGCTGCGGGTATTTTTGAAGTAGTAACCTGCCAGCTTTTGCTCTGCATTCACAGACTTCTTAAAACCACCGGTAGGAGGTCTTCGTCCCAGCTCGGAAACGGGTTCCCACAGGTAGAGACGTTCTTTCGTAAATGCACGGCCACCGGCTGTTTTCAGGGCATCTTCTGTCTGATACCCCAATTCTTCGATGGTGATCGCATTGGTAGAAACTCTTGCCTTCAGGTCATTGAGGATAGCGGTATTAGATTTTACCAGACTATCCGCTCTTTTGAACTTGGTACGTAAAGTTTGCAGTTGTGGCGTAAAGGTGGCTCTGAGTACAGAATCCTTGAACAAACCACGCATCAGGGTATCCTTTCGGAGGTCCCGGATTTCCTTTTTGACCTCATCCAGTTTCTGGTCATAACCATTTAGTGTCTTTCCGAATTCTCCCATGGTATTGTTCAGTTCTTCCAATAAGGACTGGTACATCTGGAGGTTTCGGATATTGAGACTCCTGTCATTGCCGGAAAAACGGTCTTTCAGTATTTCCAGTACAGAATCGGCATCTTTCAGATGGGACTGGATGTCCGGAAGATGGGTAAAGGAACTCGTAACCAGTGGTACTTTATTCATGGTCTGAAAAACTTTTTCAAACCCGGCCAGGTAATCACTTCTTGTTGGTTGGTTATTGTCGCCGAATAAGGTCGTGTCGGAGCCACGTTGTGGTACTTTTTGTGCCAATGCGATACTACCGGTGTACACCAGCAGTAAAAGCAGAAGGATAGGTTTTTTCATGTGTGCTGTTGAATAGTACCGGAAATATAGGTGGAATTTTTGGTACAAAAAAAAGGGGGCTTATTGCCCCCCTTCCTGATATAGTGTGTTGAATAATAACTTAAACGTGCCGTGCGACTGTCCTCTGAAGGTGACTTCCGGTCCATAAGCATAAAACATTCCTTTGCCAACCGGTGCACAAAACGCTGCTACACCGTCTTTTAGGTAAGCTTGTCCCCAAGCCCATCCACTATGAAGTGGCGTTTCCGAAGTAAACCAGGCAATGGGTTTTACTTCTTTTGCACCTGCATCAATTTTAAAAACAGGGCTGTTATCAAAATTGATGTCACCAGTAGCAGGCATACCATATGCCGCCATTAGTGTACTATCAAATTGAGCCTTTAATATACTACCAGGTATAAAGTACTTCGTACCCGGCAATGGCTTTCCATTTTCTACCAGTGCATTCTTCACAGGTAAGCCTAAATGATAAGCGAGGTTCGTACTGGTACCGATAGTAACTATATTACCACCTGCTTCTAAGAAGGCCTTTAACTGAGGGATGGATGTGTCTTTGGTGATCTTACCGAGCATGCCACGATATTGCTCAGGGATTTCATTTGGTGAAGGCGCTTTTTGTGCAAAACCATAACGGTTTGATTCCTCTCCTGAAACAGGTGGGATGGCTCTTGTTACAAATACAATGACATCGTAGTCTTTCTTCAGATTGCCTTTGTCAATGTCTTTTGCATAGATCACTTTGAATGGGAAGTGGTATTGTTCTAATAACCATCTTACCCAACCGGAAGGAATGGAACCACCGTAACTATCCCACAATGCAACGCGTGCAGGTTTTACGGCTGCCAGATCAGCTGGCTTTTTGCTCAAAGGCTTTATATTGATGGATGCACCACCTAATATATCTACTGCTGCTTTCTTATTGCTTACATAGAAATCGCCCGTCTTTGTTCTATACACATCTACCCCTTCGTTCAGCAATTTGTTAACGACTGTGAATACATCATTCTGTTTACCACTAAGTAAATAACCAGCTTTGCCTGCTGGCAATGTTCCTGCCTTCACCTCCTGCAATTCACCATAAGGCAATTGTGCAAAAGGACCCCTAAAATCATTCAGTATCCTGTCAAACTGCACACCCATCTGGTAAGCCAACGTCCACCCTGCAGCATCATAAGGATGAATAGGAGGACCTCCCGGATACTGAAAATCATTCGGGTGATCCTGTGGTTCAAACATATCCAGTACATGCGGACGAAACGCCTGATTCGTACGAACAATAAAGGACCCCGCAGGATATTGTTGCCCTTCTATCGTAAAGGCAGTAGTCGCTTTCTGCACACTGATACCAGTTTTAATCAGTGCATTGATAAACTTCACAGCCGTAGGAAAATCTGCCTGATCCGCTGATATGATATACCCTCTTGGATCACGTGTAGCAGGATTCTTATACACCGCATCATAGTATGACATCGGAATATTATTTCCACGCTTCATCCAGCCATAAGGATCACTACCATCATCTTTAGTCGTATCATTCTTATCTTTTTTATAAGCAGCAGTAATAGCATTCGCACCTTTTGGAGATAATGTCCAGTTATCCCTGTTACCACGATCTATCGCATTCTTCCCCATCTTATAAATGTTGTACAACACTTCATCACGCTGTCTGGCAGCATAATCCAGCACAGAATAGTTCAGCGATACGGAATAATCGATTGACTGCCGGAAGTGCCATACATCCTGTGGCAATACCGGATTTGGTGTAGCACCATTCGGAATTAAACGCTGTGGTACTACAGGTACTTTTTCAGGTGTTGGGTTCCCAATGATCTCAGTAAGCAACCCGATCATATTGTGAAACTGTGTCGTAGTACGTAATCCACCATTATACCAGGTGGAAAAACTGGAACCATTCAATCTGGTATACCCCGGTTTATCTTCCGCATTCAGGCGATTGTACATAGCCGCACCCAATGCATCGATACCCGTAATCATCAAAGGATCGAATACATAATTGAACGGATCGCGGTATGGAGGCCCTGCTAATACAGAGCCTTCCGGACCGCGTTGGTGATGATTATACATGATCTGGGGCATCCATTCTAAGAACAGCTGCTTACCCATATTTACACTCTCGCTCATGTTCATCATATAGAAGTCACGGTTATTATCGTGACCAATATACTTTTGATACAACACAGGCACCTGGTCTGTAGTACGCTTCAGCGTATCTGTATTACGCATGTACCAGTTAGCCACCAGCTCCTGTCCATCAGGGTTGGCGTGCGTCATCAATACTATCACATTATCCAAAATGCGTTTTGTTTCATCATCATTTCTGCTGATGAGTTGATACGCCGTTTCGATCAACTGATGTGAACCCACCACCTCTGTTGCATGCAATCCTCCATCTATCCACACTACAGCTTTACCTGTAGCAGCCATCGCTCTTGCCTGTATTTCACTGATACCTTCTGCACGTGCCAGTTGCTGTGAAATCTTTTTATACTTTTCTAATTGCTGGATATTTTCAGGTGAAGAAATAACGAGCATATACTGATGCCTGCCTTCTTCAGTCAATCCAATATCCACCAGTTTTACACGTGGACTGGCAGCTAGCTTCTGAAAATACGCAGCTGTCTGTGTATAATTTGCCAGCTTGTAATCATCTCCCATATTAAAACCAAAATGTTCTTTGGGAGAAGGTACGGTTTGCCCATACAAAGTAGTGGCGCAAAATAATATGATGACGGACAATAACTGTTTCATACAACTATTTTATTTCTTCCTGTAATCCAGTGCCGGGGCTCTATCGCCCAGCATGGCTTCGTACTTGAAATCTTTTCCTCTGCGCTCTTTCAGTTCAGCCTGTGCAGATGTAACTGCCGTAGGATCATTGAACAGGTCATAGGCAGTGAGTGCTATCGTCTTGGCAGCTACCATCATTCCTTTCGCACCAATGCTGGACCCAGCAGCGGCCACGTTCTGCCAGCTATGCCCACCGGAACCCGCTACAAAAGTAGCCGCGCTCATACCTGCTGTAGGTGTCACCCAGCTTACATCTGCAACGTCAGAAGAACCGATACCGCCCTCTTTTACAATCGTGAATGGCTGTACTTTCATAGAAGCACTATCCATATCAGGAATGTTCTTCTGATCGATAAATGAAGATTGAATCTTCTTGCCAAATTCCTTTTCTTCAGCCGTATATTTAAATCCACCCACCAGATGCAGGTTCTTATCCATCATGTGAGACAGTGTTTCATTCGGCATCATGTTATACACACCACCGATGATTTCATATTTCATGGTAGTACCCGTTCCCATTGCCGCACCTTCTGCACATTTCACCAATCTATCCCAGGTATCTTTTACAACCTGCATATCCGGATGACGTACGTAGTAGTATACTTCTGCAAAAGCAGGCACTACATTCGGCGCATCACCACCTTTGGTGATCACATAGTGAATACGGGTATCCTGTTGGACATGCTCACGCATCATATTCACCATATAATCCATCGCCTCTACCCCATCCAGTGCAGACCTTCCTTTTTCAGGCGCACCTGCAGCGTGAGAAGCGATTCCATAAAATCTAAACTTTGCATTTTTATTGGCTAACCACGGAGCTAAACCCGCAGAGTTATCATTGCCCGGATGCCAGTGCAACACAGCACTTACATCATTGAATAAACCAGCTCTTACCATATACACTTTACCTGAACCACCTTCTTCTGCCGGGCAACCATACACTCTTAAGGTACCTTTGCCACCACTTGCTTTCATCCAGTCTTTCACTGCAACAGCAGCAGCTACGGATGCGGTACCAAACAGGTTATGTCCACAACCATGCCCTGCACCCTCCGGTACAATCGCCTTCTTTTCAGGGTTGGCTTCCTGCGATAATCCAGGCAGTGCATCAAACTCTGCAAGAATACCAATCACAGGTTCACCACTTCCATAAGTAGCGATGAAGGCAGTTGGAATACCTGCAATACCTGCTTTCACTGTAAACCCTTCCTGTGTCAGTTTCTCTTGCAGCAATGCAGAACTTTTCACTTCCTGGTAACCTACTTCTGCAAATCCCCAGATCTTTTGCTCTATGGTTGTATACGCAGGTGCCTGCGCATCCAATGCTGCAATGATCGCCGTTTTATCTTTATTTGCTTTCTGTGCATAGACAAAGGCAGGTGCACAACAAAGCAGGGACAATATTACTTTCTTCATTATTTATACAATTGGTTGAATAGTAACTTAAAGGTGCTATGTGATTGTCCACGGAATGTGATCTCAGGACCAAAGGCATACAATTTACCACTGCCTACAGGTGCTACGAATGCAGCCACACCGTCTTTCAGGTAACTCTGTCCCCATGCCCATCCACTGTGTAAAGGAGTGGCAGTAGAATACCACATCAGCTTCTTTACATCACCACTGATGTTGAACACAGGACTACGATCAAAATACACATCTGTCTTTGCATGCATACCGGCATTTTCGGCAGCCGTAGTATCTACATCTGCAATCAATAAGCTACCCGGTATATATAGTTTACTACCAGTTAATGTCTTATTCGTTTTAGGATCGATGAGTGCATTTTTCACAGGCAGTTTTAAATGATAGGCCAGATTCGTGCTGGTGCCAATCGTAACAATATTACCACCCGCTTCCAGGAATTTCTTCAACTGAGGAACAGAAGTATCTGCAGTGATACGACCTAACCATGGTTTGAATTCAGCAGACAACTCTTCTGCCTTAGGCAACTTGCCAAACCAGTAACTATCTCTCTTTGGTTTGCCTGTATCAGGAATAGCCCCAGTGGCAAATAAGATGATATCATATTTCTTACGCAGGTCCCCTTTGTCAATTTCCTGTGAATAAATCATGGTACACTTATAATGATATTGCTCCATCAGCCATTGCATCCAACCGGCAGGAATAGAACCACCATAAGTATTCCAGATGGCAATCCGTGCAGGCGCTACAGCCTTTAATCCCGTAGGCGCCACATCAGCAGCAGTGACGGTTATACCCAGTTCGGTAGTCGCTTTTGTTAATATCTCTGTTGCTTTTGAAGAAACAGGTACATAGAACATACCTGAAGATATACGGGATACTTTTACACCTGCATTCAGCAGATCATTCACGGCAATGAATACATTATTGCCGGACGGGCTCAGGTAATATCCTTTTTTCCCAACAGGTAATGTCTTTGATGCCGGTGATTCTATCTGTCCATAAGGCAATTGTGCCAATGGCGCATTTATTGCATCCAGTACCCGATCGAATTTCACCCCCATCTGGAAAGCCAGTGTCCAACCCGCTGCATCATAAGGTCTGATAGGAGGACCTCCCGGATACTGAAAATCATTCGGGTGATCCTGTGGTTCAAACATGTCTAATACATGCGGACGAAATGCCTGTGCTGCTTTTACTACATAAGAACCCGCAGGATATTGCTTACCTGCTATAGTAAAATCAGCAGTTGCTTTGTGAATAGTCACACCTGCCCGACTCAGTGCATTGATGAACTTCACCGCTGTTGGAAAATCTTCCTGATCTGCAGGAATGATATAAGCCCTCGCATCCCTGTATATGGGATTTTTAAAATAAGCATCAAAGAAGTTATTCTTTATAGTATCTTCTTTTCCAAGTGAAAGATCTCCACCACCTTCTTCTTTTTTAGCGGTATCTTTTTTAGTGGTATCTTTTTTAGATGCCGCCAACTTAATACTATCTACCAGGCGTGGATAGAACGTCCAGTGATCTTCGTTCCCTCTGTCAATCGCATTCTTACCCATATGATAGATGTTGTACAACAACGTACTCCTATATTTCGCAGCATAATCCAATACCGCATAGTTCAGCGAAACGGAATAATCTATTGACTGACGGAAATGCCATTCCTGTGGCACCACCGGATTAGGTGTCGCACCATTTGGAATCAACCTGTCCGGCGCCAATGGCACAGTCTCAGGTGTAGGCCCCCCAATGATCTCCGTCAGCAAACCCACCATGTTATGAAAGTAGGGTGCTGTACGCAACCCACCATTCCACCATGTGGAAAACTGAGATCCTCCCCGTTGTGTATACCCCGGTTTATTCTCTACATTCAAACGGTTATTCATAGCCGCACCCACTGCATCTATACTAGTTACTATGAGCGGATCAAATACATAATTGAAAGGATCACGATACGGAGGTCCTGCCAGTACAGAACCTGCAGGTCCACGCTGGTGATGGTTGTACATGATCTGCGGTATCCATTCTACGAACAGTTGTCTGCTGATGTTCTGGCTCTCTTTCATATTCATCATATAAAAGTCACGGTTGTTATCATGGCCTACATACTTCTCATACAACCTTGGAATGTTCATGGCCCGCTTCTTTGGATCTTCCGTTCGCATATACCAGTTGGCTACCAGCTCCTGTCCATCAGGGTTGGCGTGCGTAAAGAGGATGATCACATTTTGCAGGATGTTCATTGTTTCCTCATCTGTACGCGACACTAACTGGTACATACTTTCTATGAGCTGATGAGAACCGACTACTTCCGTAGCATGTAAACCACCATCAATCCATACCACCGCTTTACCTGTTGCAGCCAGTGCGTGTGCCTGATCATCGGTAAGACCTTCGGCATGTGCCAGTTGCTGGGAAATAGTTTTGTACTTTTCCAGTTGCTGGATGTTTTCAGGTGCTGAGACAATGAGCATGTACTGGTGCCGGCCCTCTTCTGTGAGACCAATGTCTACCAGTTTCGTTCTGTTGCTGGCTGATAGTTTTTTGAAATAAGCTTCCGTTTGTGTGTAGTTGGCCAGTTGGTAATCATCTCCGATATTGAATCCAAAATGTTCTTTCGGAGAAGGGATCTGCTGTTGTGCCCATGCTGTGGTCGTTGAGAGCGTGAGCACCATCAGCATGCCGTAGAATGTTCTAGTCATAAGCCTTTGTTATTTTGCTATACCGGCTTCCGCCAATAAGATCAATAGAGCCTGCTGGATGCCCTTATATCCTTTATCATTCACCCACCATTCAGGGAGTGCATGTGCATTGCCGCCTATACCACCGGAACCAATGGTAATGGCGGGTACGCCTTTGGATATAGGAATATTGGAATTCGTAGAACCTACCCTCAGTGAAGGTGTGTCTCCCATATAAGTTACGACGGCCATCATGTGCTGTATCAATAGCTGTGTAGTATCACCCACACCTGATGGACGATCGCCGATCAGTTTCATGTCGACGGTGAGATCGACACCTGATTTCTTCATTTTATTCTCTTCTGCCAGTGCGCGGGCCACGGCTGCGTGCAATAATTTATCACAGTTATCCACACGTTCCGGACTTTCTGATCGCATATCCACCTCCATCCATGATTCAAATGGAATAGAGTTCACCGATGTACCACCACCTATCACACCTACATTGTAAGTAAGTCGTAAACCGGGTGCCTGTGTGAGTGAATCAGCAGCTACACACCAGTAGGCAATGGCACGACCCAGTGCATTGTGTGGGTTACCCAACCCAAAAGAACCGGAGGAATGACCACCCGGACCTTTGAAAGTAACACGATACCGGTGCGAGCCTAAACCTCTGTGTGTAATGCTTTCGCTATTCCAGCCATCTATGGCGATGTAACTATCTATCTTTCCGGGACCTTTGTCGCTGAACAGGTTCTTTACACCTCTCAGATCACCCTGTCCTTCTTCACCCACAGTGCCGATGAATAGCACATTGGCACTGGTTTCAATACCCGTCTTTTCCATAGCGGTCAATACCGTCAGTACAACGGACAATGCCCTTGTATCATCAGCAATACCCGGTGCTGCCAGCGTATCGCCCCTATGTTTGACTTTAGTATCGGTGCCTTCAGGGAATACGGTATCCATATGGCCTTCGAGTACCACCGTCTTCTTACCATCTTTGCCTTTGCGCAGTGCAATTACATTCCCCACATTATCTATCCACACACTATCCGCACCCGCTGCTTTCAGCATAGAGGCATATTGCTTCGCCCTCACCTCCTCCTGGTAGGGAGGTGCAGGTATTTCTGTCAGTAAGATGTGATTAGCCATCGTCTGTGGTTCCATCTCCACAATCGTCTGAAAGGCTTTTTTCACCGATGGTTTCTCTGCAAGCGATTTGATTTCGGTTACGTATTTCTTATCTGCCACGCCTTTGCGGTCCTGTGCATACATACTCATCACCGTATGCAACAGTGCAGCTGTCAATATTATTTTTCTCATTACTTACTGGTTTTTAAATCTTACTCCAACCCGACAGTCACCCGGTTCGCCACGGGATTCATCACAGATATTATTATAGAAGGTGACCACCCTCCTGCCATCGGACAGGTTTACAATGAATTTGAAAAGAAAATAATCGTTGACAGCCACTGCACTAAGGTCAACATTATTTAGTGCTGCTAATTCCGCTGCTGTGAAGTTAAAAGTTTTTGGGAATTCTGTAACAGTTTCGTACAAATGGTCATTCGTACCTACGATACTGGGCAGCGGAAACTGTGCTATATTGGTATATTGGTTACCTGGCGAAGAGATCACCAAAGGATAAGCGGGCACACTACTCTCTGCTTTGTTGTAACTGTTGTATACTTCAATAGAAGTGACCGTTACCTTATTGAACCCTGCCCATTCCAAAGTAAATGAAAACTGCTGCGTTGCCAGGTCAGCATCCTTCTTGTTGAAGAAAACGACCTTCCCTGCCTGACGGGTAGCCAATGCAGATTTGGTGGTATCTATGGTTACAATCGGCACCCCCGTATATTGATAATCTTCCCACTCATAGTGTGCTTTCTTACAGGCACCCACACAGATCATTAGTATTGAAAGAATGAATATTGGCTTCATAAATAATAAT
>Ga0316604_10003343_pt1 | contig 11354 bp, 9 predicted proteins | sample OWC_soil_day20_C_FD_207650 | JGI IMG/M metagenome (GOLD analysis project Ga0316604, IMG submission 207650) | Wetland soil microbial communities from Old Woman Creek delta, Ohio, United States - OWC_soil_day20_CT | ecosystem: Environmental > Terrestrial > Soil > Wetlands | place: USA: Ohio... | reverse complement strand
ATGTAAACCGTGATTCTCTAATGCTGCTTTTCTCAATTGGTAAAAATCCTATTTAGCCAATATATGAGAACCATTGTCCTATTTAAAACTACTAAAATATAACGACAAAAAATGCACCCAAGTAGCCATTACGGCTTACTAAGGTGCATTGTGTCACTGGATTAACCCTAATTTTTTCAAAACTTCCACAAGCTTATCGGTATCAACAGGTTTTGCAGCATAAGCCTCACAGCCTATGTCAAAGGAATGTTGTACATACTGGGTTTCGGCGAGTGCCGTGACCATGATAACCTTTACACGATTCTCAGGTTTGACGCCCTTTTGTCTTTCAAGATCGCGAATGGTCTTTAGCGCTTTTACGCCATCTACTTTAGGCATCATAATGTCCAAGCAGATAAGGTCATAGGGTTGACTTTCCTTTAATGCCAATAAGTACGCGTCAAGTGCTTCCAATCCGTCAACTGTTACATCACATTCACCATATTGAGATAAAAACTTTGCTAAAAATTTTCTACTCGTTACATCATCCTCGGCAATTAGTACCCGCATTTTCATTCCCCCTTAGCATAATAATAGGTTCGCAATAATGTCGAAAAGTTGTCTATCAACTGTGTTCCAACTTCAGTAATTTGTTGAATATCATCACGCCTAGCCGCAAGTTCTGCTTTGAAGGCTAAATTTTTCAGTTCATCAATCCCTCGCGTGTTGAACTCGTCTTTTAGTCTGTGAGCATATTCCTCAATTGTAGGAATATCGACACGATCTAAGGACATCTTGAATTGTTTTACCAGGTAGGATAGCTCTGCTAAAGAGTCCTCTTCTAGCGGGGAAGCTTGTTTTGTTGTTTTCACCGAGTAGAACTCTCCCTGTTCGTTAACTTTCAAATCCTTAATCTCCTGGAGTTTCCCATCTTTACTCCAAATATCCTCAATTTCTTGTGCTAATGCAGAAATCGAAATAGGCTTTGATAAATACCCATCCATTCCCAAATTGATAAACCGTTCCTTATCACCATACAATGCATGTGCAGTCAGCGCGATTATTGGTATATGCCCCCCCATGACTGCTTCATGGGCTCGAATCAGTATTGTTACCTCTACACCATCCATATGAGGCATTTGAATATCCATCAAAATTAAATCAAACTGATTCGGATTACGCTGTATTAAATCCAATACATCTAAGCCATTATTGGCTACTTCAACAGAATGCCCGATTTCTCTTAATAACCGCATAACCACCCCTTGGATGACATGATTATCCTCAGCTAAGAGAATCTTTTTCGGAAACAATGTTTTATAAGATGCTGTAATCGGCTTTTGTTTTTCCTGCAGCTTGTCGCCTATCTCACACTGAATGGTAAAGAAGAAGCTAGCTCCCTTACCAACTTGACTTTCCACCCAAATAGAACCATGCATCATTTCTACCAATTGTTTAGAAATGGCAAGTCCAAGACCAGTGCCCCCGAACTTACGAGTAATCGACCCGTCGATCTGACTAAACGGTTTAAATAGCTTAGAAATATCCTCTTGAGAAATACCAATCCCGGTATCTGTGACAGAAAAAAGCAACTCGACCTTGCCAGTCTCAACAAGTAACTGTTTAATTGACACAGTGATTTCACCTGTCTTAGTAAACTTTATGGCATTGCTAATTAGATTGTTAAGCACTTGCCGCAATCGGTTAGGATCTCCCTTTAATACCAGTGGATTTGTTGCTGCTATCATGTACTTTAGATCAATGTTCTTTTCTACCGCTTTTACCGAATGGGCCCTAATCGTTTCTTCAACAAGGTCTTTAAGACTAAAACTAATACTGTCAATATGGAGTTTTCCAGCCTCTATCTTTGAAAAGTCTAGAATATCGTTGATAATGCCCACTAACGAATTAGCACAAGACTTAGCAGTAATCAAGTTCTCTTGCTGTTCGCTATCGATGTTTGTCATAAGCGTTAAATCTATCATTCCTACTATACCACTGATTGGTGTACGAATTTCATGACTCATGTTGGCTAGAAATTCACCTTTAGCCCTACTCCCTGCCTCTGCGGCTTCCTTTGCTGTCTTTAGCTCTTGTTCCGCAATTTTCCGTTCAGTAATATCTCGTATGATACTTAGTAAAACTTCCTGCTTTCCAATTACAGTTCCTTTTGAACTAACTTCGACTGGGAAAACAGTTCCATCTTTTCTTCTGTGCACTGTCTCGAAGAACGCTCCTTCTTGATAAGCAGCCAGCATTTGTTTTGTGATAAAATCGTTCGCTTGTCGTATATCCCAAACTGTACAGGATAGTAACTCCTCACGCGTATATCCGTAAGCCTGTACTGCTGCATCATTAGCATCAATAATATGGCCGTCGAAACCGATAAAAAGAATAATATCGCGTGCTTTTTCTAGTAAAGCCTTATATCGGGTTAAGGCTTCTTCTGCTGTCTTCCTATCATTTATGTCTAAACCCATGCCAATAAAGCCCGTTATCTTGCCCTCTATATCATAGAAGGGGCGGTTTATGCAATATAGCCAGCGGTATTCCCCGCTTTTATGCAACATGCGAATCTCTGCTTGATAAGATTTTGATTTCTGCAACGCTTGCAAAGATGCATCGAAGTATGCTTTTCTGTCATCAGGATGGACAAATTCAAGCCAGCGATGAAGAGCCCCCTCTTCTAGTGTCCGTCCGGTGAATTTTGTCCAATAGTCGTTCAAATACAGGTATTCCTGTTGTATTCCGGTACGCCAAACAATGGCCGGTATTCCCTCAAACATGGAAAAATAAAAATCTCGGGCCCTAACAACAGTCAATTCCTGTTCCTTTTCATCTGTAATATCTACAATTGTTACAACAATATTCCGCTCACCATTAATACTCACAGGCGTAGCACCGATCTTCAGCCAAAGTACCTTTTTCGTATTGCCCTGCTTTAACGTTTTTTGGCACTCAATAGTAGCTGCCGGAACGTTGAATTCATAAGAGTGTCGAATGGAAGCATTGATATCACAACTTTGACAATCAAGACCACTGCCACATTGGTTTGTACTATTCTCACAACAAATTGCGTTACCAAAGAAATCACCTAGCGCTTCACTCTTGGACTTATTGCTGATATTCAGGGCAGTTTTGTTTATATCCGTAATTTTGAAAGAGCTATTTAGGAGAACCATCCCCACTGGTGTGGAGTTAAAAATATTGCGCAGGTTCCTTTCTTCGTTAAAATAATACAATTCCCATTTTTTAAACCTTGTAACATCACGCAAGATAGTAATAGTCCCAATTGTTTCCCCCTCTGTATTACCAAAAGGAGAACAGGTTGATGAAACAAAGACCAGCTCTCCGTTACGGAAAATAGACGCATGGTTTTCAAAGCCCAGAGTGGTATTGGTCCGAATTACCTCTAATACTGGACTGCGCATAGGCAGCCTAGTTTCACAGTGTATAATATTACAAACATCATCAAAGCCTTTGCCAATAACCTCATCCGATTTTTGCCCGATTATCGTTTCAGCTTGTTGATTAATATATACAACATTTGCTGATAAATCAGACACAATAACGCCATCACCAATACTTGATAATGCTAAAATAAGTTGGTTATTATTTAGGAAACTGCGAAGCATCTTCACGGCACCTGCACTTTCATATTAGCATTGCGTTTTAGGTAACGCTCTGTCATTTGCCATATCCTAGCATTGAGCAAATAACTTGCGGTACATTTTGCAGAGCAGCCTGTTTTTCTACTGCGCCGATATTATAGGCGACTTTAGGCATACCATAGACTACAGAAGTATCTTCATCCTGGCCAATTGTTCTTGCACCCTGCTTACGCATGGCTAAAAGCCCCTTTGCCCCATCGCAGCCCATCCCTGTGAGGATAACTCCGATACTGTTAGCGCCAGCTTCCTGAGCAACAGAGGAAAAAAGTTCATCAATCGAAGGGCAGTGTCCGTTTATTTTTTCGCCCTCATAACATTTAACCCTAAATCCATCACTATATCCTTTGATCTTCATATGTTCATTCCCCGGGGCGATCAACACCTTGCCCGGAGAAACCATATCTCCTGTCCGAGCTTCTTTTACTTGAAATGCGGTCGAACCATTCAAGCGTTCCGCATACATCCGCGAGAACACCGGCGGGATATGCTGAACAATCACAATACCTGGTATGTTGGGCGGCAGTTGCTTCAATATATTATAAATGGCCTCGGTCCCGCCGGTAGAGGCGCCAATTGCAATAATTTTATTGCTGTCAGACAATCCAGGGTTATTCACTCTGGGAACAGAGATCCCACTTGATTTAAGCTGTGCTGGTTTTGCGTACACAGCCATTTTGACTTTGATAATCAGCTCGTTAATAAAATTCTCTACCCCTTTCGGGGACTGAATATCAGGTTTGGCCACGAAATCAACCGCCCCAACCGTAACAGCGTCAAAAACAGCATCGCTAATAGAGCTAATAACAATTACTGGCAAGGGATATTGGGGCATTAACCGTCGTAAAAACTCAATACCATTCATTTTTGGCATTTGCACATCAAGTGTCATAACATCTGGTCGGAACTGGATAATTTTATCACGAGCATCAAAAGGATCGACTGCCTTAGCAACAACTTCAATATCCATATCTGCCGATAGTCCTTTTGCTAACACTTCGCGATATAACATAGAGTCATCAACAACGATCACTTTAATTTTACCCATCTTATAATTCCTTTCGATATACTGCAGGCATAACATATTTAAACTTTGAGATATCGCGATTAACCGACTCCGAATGCCCAATAAAAAGATACCCACCGTTTGCCAATGAAGCATAGAAAGCATCAATAAGTGCATTCTTGGTTTGTGCATCAAAATAGATCATAACATTTCGACAAAATATCACATGAAATTTTTTCTTAAAGGGAAAAACGGGATTAATGAGATTAAACTTGCGAAAAATAATTTCCTGCCTGATACTGGAGACTACCCTACTATTTTCGCCATCAATTGTTTCAAAATAATTAGTTTGCCAATACTTAGGGAGAGACAGTAAAGTTTCCTTGCTATAAACGCCTGCCTGAGCAGTTTCTAGAACTTTGGGAGATATATCTGTGGCTAAAACTTTGGTATCCCATAGTTTCTTATTAGCTCCAAAATAATCAGTAAGAAACATGGCTATTGTATATGGCTCTTCTCCTGATGAACAGCCTGCACTCCATATCCGTAAATCCCTATCTTGAACAACACGTGATAGATAGGGCAACACTTTCTCTTTAAAATAGATAAAATGATCAGGCTCACGCATGAAAAAAGTATGATTTGTCGTAATTAGACTTATGAGCAAGTTGGCAGCCTTACCTGTTTTATCATTAACCATCTGGTCATAATACTCACTGAAAGAGCTCAGTTTATCTCTCAAGAGCAAATTCTGTAGGCGCCCCACTACTAGCGTTTTTTTGTGTGGTGGCAGGTAAATCCCGTAATTTAACTTAATATAACTGGTCAACTGTGCGAACTCTTTATCGGTTATCGCCAGCATAAATTATCACCCTATTTTAAATAGAGGAGAGCTTACAAAAGCTCTCCTCTATTTAGTTTAATATTTTCCGAACTCCTGGTCACTTAATGCAATTTTAATTTGTTTTGCCACAGCTTCTGAACCAGTATCCTCAATAGGCCTTTGCCTACGTTTCTTTTCAGCCATGTTTTCTAACACCTTAAGCACGTCTGGATTGAGTTCGCCATATCGTTTATGAGAATAGCTTTCTTTTTTAAGCTTAAACCGACTCACATTATCTTTCAGCATTTCGGCTTGACTAGAGAGTTCTTCACTTGCGGCTGCACTTTCTTCAGAAGTTGCCGAATTACTTTGTACCACTTGTGACACCTGGGAAATCCCCTGATTAATTTGAGCAATACCAGCCGCTTGCTCGTTTGATGCTACAGCAATGTTATTGACTAAAGCGGCAACCTCTGTAACCCCACCAACAATTTTATTTAACGCCTGTGCCGTCTCATTAGCAATTTTAGTGCCATCCTCTACTTTTTTAATAGAGCTCTCGATCATTGCCGTTGTTTCCTTGGCCGCATTGGCAGATCGAGCCGCGAGATTGCGTACTTCTTCCGCCACTACGGCAAAGCCCTTGCCATGCTGCCCTGCACGTGCCGCTTCAACAGCTGCATTGAGTGCAAGAATATTTGTTTGAAAAGCAATCTCATCAATCACTTTAATGATTTTAGAAATATTACTGGACGATTGATTAATCTCGATCATAGCTTTTTGCATCTCTTGCATTTGTGAGTTACCCTGCGCCGCATTTGTTTTTGCATTCTCCGCAAGTTCATTGGCTTGGTTGGCACTTTGAGCATTCTGCTTGGTCTGAACAGAAATTTCCTCAATTGATGCCGTCAGTTGTTCGATCGAACTCGCTTGCTCGGTTGCTCCCTGCGATAAGCTCATGCTTGAGTCTGAAACCTGTTTTGACCCAGCAGCCACTTGGTCAGCTGCGGACGAAATGTTAACCATAACCTCATTGATTTGATCAACCATACTGCCAAACGTTGCGGCTAAAGTACCGATTTCATCTTTTGTCGTTGCCTCAACAGTAACATTTAAATCACCGTTGGCAATATGATTAGCCCCTTCAACCAATTGCCCGATTGGACGACTAATGCTGCGAGCGATAAACATTCCCAACCCGACTGCAACAATCATGGCAACTAAAATTACGAGTATCATAACGATAACCGTTGTATTCGTCATTGCCGAATATTCGGCTGAGAGTTTTTCCCCACCGCTTGCTTTTAATTGAAATAGTTGATCAATTGCCTTAGCAACTTCACCCGCTGGAGCGGATGCTTCTGTCCAAAACAATATATATGCCTGATCTTCTTGCTTAGCCAAAGCCATGGCAATAACTCGCTCTCTGGCAGCATTGTACTTGGTCAGATTTTCTTGCAGCTCGGCAAAAATTCTCCGCCCCTCGGCTGTTTGGAGGGTCTTATCCACCTTCTGTATTGACTTTGCAATCGTCTGATCATTCTCCTTGATTTTGTTTATATATTTACTTCGATCTTTTCCTCTTTCAAGGAGGATATCCCGTATTGCGCTGCGATTATCATGGTAAGCAATACCCAACTCCCCAATATCACCAGAGGCAACACCGTAATTAATAAATAAATCTGCAAAGTTATCGTCGACTTTCTTAATATTAACAATTCCCACAATACCGACGACTCCAGCCAGAAACGCAACTGCAATAAATGAGATGATGAGTTTTTTACCGATCTTTAGATCATTGAACCACTTCATGCTGTCATTTCCCCCTCTTCTTATAGATTACTGAAATTAGTCGCTTCATCGTCAGTTAACAGTTTTTCGCAGTCCAGCAGCAATTTAATCTCACTCTCCACCTTACCGATTCCTTTAATATATTTATTTTGAGCAGCTTTCATATCAGGTGGTGGAACGATGTTGCTGTCCGGAATAGTCAATACTTCAGACACACTATCAACAATAAGTCCGATAGAAATATCTTTAATATCGATCACAATTATGCAGGTCCGGTCATTGTATTCTCGAAACGCCTTCTTGAAGCGCAGCCGGACATCCATTACCGGCACAATTTTGCCGCGTAGATTCACAATCCCTTTAACATAGTCAGGTAGTTCAGGAATTTCCGTAATCGGTTGAATTCCGATAATTTCTGTGACATAGGAAATTTCCAATCCGTAATATTCATTTCCTAGAGAGAATGTAAGAAATTTACCTTTTTGAGTATCTTCATCCATTCCGTCATTTGCTTGGCCAGCTATATCTGCCATCTTCCTGCTCCTCTCATTAAACCGCAATTCCGCAGGCATCTAAAATGAGACTGATGCTGCCGTCGCCTAGCAGCGTACAACCAACAATACCTGGAATTGGCCGAATCCTCTTAATGTATAAAGGCAGCGTCTTTACAACTACCTGATGTTCACCAATTAGTCTATCAGCAAATATACATAGTGTTTTCTGTTCGGTCTCAACAATAACAATAATTCCATCAGCAATGGTTTCAACATCTGCTTTGACTTTGTAAATTTCGTGTAACCTCACTATTGGATAACACTGCCCTCGTACCATCATCATCTCATTTCCCTCAGGGTCACAAATAATTTCCTTCTCATGAGGCCGCAATGACTCTCGGATCGATGTAATTGGAATCGTGTAACGGGCTTGTCCTACCCCAATTGTCATACCGTCAACAATCGCCAAGGTTAATGGGATTTTTAGAGTGATTGAAGTACCCTTGCCTAATTCACTATCGATCAGCACGGTTCCGCCAATTGAGTTGATGTTTTTTGTAACAACATCCATTCCCACTCCCCTGCCGGAAAACTCGGTAACACTATCCTTGGTTGAAAACCCAGGGTAAAAGATAAATGAATAAATTTCTTTGTCAGTCAACTCGCTTTCCGGCCTTACAAGCAGGTTCTTCTCTTTGGCCCGTTTAAGTATCTTTTCTTTATTGAGGCCGCGACCGTCATCGCGGATGATTATAAGAACTTCACTGCCTACACTAACCGCTTCCAACGTAACTGTTGCTTGTGCTGATTTTCCTGCTGCGACTCTTTCCTCTGCTTGCTCAATTCCATGATCAATCGCATTTCTTAACAGATGCATAACAGGATCAGAGATGTTTTCTATTATGTTTTTATCTACTTCCGTTGTTTCCCCGATGATCTCTAATTCAACGTCTTTAGCCAGTTTTTTGCGCATGTCTCTCACGATTCGATGCATCTTATGAAAGGTTGTTGATAATGGTACCATGCGAATCGACATGACAGTATCTTGAAGCTCACTGGTAATTTTCCGTAGTTGGCGCGCTGCTTTTTTGAAGTTATCAATTTCCAAACCATTGAGATCTGGGTTTTGCGTCACCATTGACTCTGAAATCACCAGTTCTCCCACCAAATCCATCAGTCGATCCAATTTAGCAACATTAACATTAATAATGTTCTGATGATTTGTTTGTGCCTGTAGTTCTTCTACTTTATCCTCGCATTTTGTTGGAATAGTAGGTATCTTAGGACCACTGTCAGCTACTCCAAAGTCAATAAATTCTTCATTACTATCATTATCAAGCTTTGTTAATTCCAGTTCTTTTAGGAACATCGTGTTGTCTAACAAAACTTCCTGTACTTGCTCATATGTCTTTTCTGAGGAAAACGAGACCGTAAAGCCATTTTGACGAATGACTTCAGCCGTATCGTCGTTATCAAATATATCCTGAGGGCTGTAGCTAATGTCATATACAATCTCGCATAAATTATTAACCAATGTAAACGCTCGAATGTTCTCCATTTCGCAGCCTTCGTCAAAGTAGATGATCGCTTGGTAATATTGCTTTTCTGCAGTACTCGCTCTACTCGGCCTAATAAAATATTGCTGTAGTTTCTTATCTGGTTTTTCCACAGTTTTTACTGAGGGATTTTCCCGCTCAAGCTTCGCCAAAAACTCTTTAATCTTACACTGAAGATCCTCAGCATGACCATCTGGCGATTGTCCGGCCTTCAATTTTTCCATTTCCGCTTTAATAAAATCTACGCTTTCCAGCATAATGTCTGTTAAATCAATATAATCTAAGGTAGTTATTCCATTTTCACGTATGAAAAAAAACACATCTTCGACTGCATGAGCTACATTGCACACTTGATCGACTAGCATCATTGCAGAAGAGCCTTTAATCGTATGCATAACTCGAAATATCTCACCAATAGCAGTTGAGTCAAAGCAGCCTGAAGTTTCACTTGCAAGGATGACCGTTTCTAGTTGTTCGATCAACTGACTTGTCTCAAAGATATACATTTCTAGCATAGGCTCATATGTATAACCGTCTGTCATCTTTTCACCACTTCTCTACATGTTGGCTACTTTAGTTAGAGTGTTAATGACGTTGTCTTCAACTAGAGGCTTTATTAGAAAATGACTTGCCCCATTAATGATTGCCTCTTTAACAAACGACTCTTGCCCCATTGCTGACACCATAACTACCTTAGCTTTCGGATTCATTTGCTTTATGGCTTTAAGTGCCTCAATTCCAGTCATTTCAGGCATTGTAATATCCATAGTAATTAGGTCAGGCTGTAGTTGTTCGTACTTTTTCACACCAATAGCTCCGTTTTCAGCTTCTCCTACTACCTCAAAACCATGTTTCTCCAGCATAATTTTCAAGGCGAGACGAATAAAGCTTGCATCATCCACAATTAAAACTCGTTTCATATAAACCACACCTCACTAAATATATTATTTTATCCTAAATAATTCCATAATGACATCAAATGTCGACAGCAACTTGTTTTTTAAAGAGAAATTACGCCCCTCCATACGCCAAGTTAAACAAATTGTTCTAAAGCTGCCAAAAATAATGTCAGCAAGAATATTACTGTCAATGGTTCCCTTAATTTCTCCAGCTTGTTGAATTTCCTCGATAATCTGTTTGAGGTAATCTAACCGTTTGCTATAAATATTCTTTACCTTGCCACTAAGGACTGTATCATAGTTAAATACATCATATAGTTGAGCTACCGCGGTGATCGCTGGATAATTCTCATAGTAAGTAGCATAGGCGTCTACCCAAAAGTGAATCATATCAATAGCTCTTTTATTCTCGGCTCTACGCGCCAAGGTAGACTCAAAAATAGCAAGATCAAATTTTGAGAAATGATCTAACACGGCAAGTATAATCTCATTTTTGCTCTTAAAATGTTTAAATAAGGTTCCTTCTGATATTCCCTGTCTTTTCGCTAACTCTTTGGTAGACAGACCATGAATTCCCAAATCATCGAGGATTTCAATAGCCGTCAAGACGACACTTTCCTTACGATGAAGCAATGATATAGCCATATAAGCCTCCAGACGATTGCGAGTGAGTACTCGCCCTCCTAGTTAAATTTTACACATAATGATAAATCCTGTCAATATATACTAAATATATTTATTATAAATTTTCCGCTTGCGAGCAGGAGCAGAGTAGCCAACATAAAAAACACCCCTTCCCTAGTTTCACTATTTTCATAGTGTCTAAGTTTCGGGGGTGCAGTTCAGACTGTATAGAGAGTCTTTTAATCTTATTAGGCAAGTCCAGTCGTAACACGTGAAAGAAATGCTTTCGTCCGCGCATCTTTAGGATGATTAAAAATGACATCTGGTGTACCATCTTCGACAATGACGCCATCTTCGACATAAATGATTCGGGAAGCAACTTCGCGGGCAAAGGCAATTTCATGAGTGACGATCAGCATGGTTAAGCCTTCCTTAGCCAGTTCACGCATAACGGCTAATACTTCTCCAACCATTTGCGTATCCAGTGCCGAAGTCGGTTCATCCATTAACAAGA
>Ga0316604_10003341_pt1 | contig 11357 bp, 12 predicted proteins | sample OWC_soil_day20_C_FD_207650 | JGI IMG/M metagenome (GOLD analysis project Ga0316604, IMG submission 207650) | Wetland soil microbial communities from Old Woman Creek delta, Ohio, United States - OWC_soil_day20_CT | ecosystem: Environmental > Terrestrial > Soil > Wetlands | place: USA: Ohio... | reverse complement strand
ACTATCTGGAAATATTCGTGAATTGGAGTTGTAAAATCAGGTGAAAATTAGAACTAATTTCCAACGCGACAAGTGCAGAAACGCAAAAAGGGGATAAATCCCCTTTTTTAAAATGATGCTTGAATATGTGGCTTATTTTAAATATCCTCCTTCCACAATATCCTTCAATATCCCTTTCTCTCTTGGCTCCCAGCCTAATACCTTCTTTGTCTCTTCTGCCGAAGGCACCACTCCCATTTCTGCAAAATGCGTAAACCACCCAAAGTGCGCTTCCGCATCTGCACCTGTCTTACTCACTGTTGGAATATTCAATCCATTCCCTATAGTAGTCGCTATTTCTCTAAAAGGCACCCCCATTTCCGCTACCGCATGAAACACTTTTTGCGCCGGCTGCTTTTCTACAATCAACCTGTATAATACCGCTGCATCAAAACGATGTACCGCAGCCCAGGTATTATTCCCTTCGCCAATGTAAGCAGATTCACCTTTTGCTTTAGCTGTGTTAATAATGATAGGCACAAACCCATGATCACCTTCTCCATGCGTAGTAGGCGGCAGTCTTACTATATAAGCACCGACACTGCGGGCCGCTTCTTCTGTAGCCGCACGCGGTACCTTGTTTGATGGTGGAGGTGTATCACTTTCATCAACAGGACGTCCATAATTTAACAAACCAATCGCAGATGTAACGATGAACGGCAACTTTGTTTCTCCTAATGCCAGAATCAACTGATGATCTTCTTCACTACTTTGTTTGAACCGGGAGAAATCATGATTAAACGCTGTATGAATGATCGCATCACATTGCACTGCACCCGCTTTGATGCTTTTTATATCATTGAGGTCTGCCATGTGTGCTGCTGCACCTATTTTTTTCAATGCTTCGGCATTGATGTCAGAACGCACCATACCCAATACCTCGTGTCCTGCCTGTAACAGTTCTTTTACGATAGCGGAGCCAACAAAACCTGAAGCTCCTGTAACAAATACCCGCATAAATGAATGATTTAATTTGTTGATACAAAAGTCATTTAATGTGGTAGTGAAAATGTGGTCATTTGACCATATTTAAATTATCGATGTAACTGTGCATGCCGTATACGGGTCAATGTCTTTAATGACATACCCAGGTAAGCAGCGATCATATGGAGTGGAACACGGGAGAGTAAATCAGGGTTGTTAATAACAAAGTCATCATACTTTTCTTCAGGCGTACCACTAAGCGTCGTAAACAGCCGCTGCCGGCCGGTATAATTAATCCTGGAGATCAATTGCTGGGAATAAGTATTTAGGGCCGGAATCCCGCTTAATAAGATATCAAATTCAGCCTTTGGCCATTGCAATACATCAGTACGCTCTATGGCAGCTATATTAAATTTTGAGGCAGACTGCAGGTGATAACTTTCAGGATCTAATATCCACTGATGCGCTGAAGAAAATTGTAAAATGTATTCAGTACCATCGGCAGCAGTACCGTAATTACGTAATAAGCCTTTTATTATGAACGTTTTATGCCGGCATACCTGTCCCTGCTGCAACAGGTGCTCCCCTCGCTGTAGCGCTTTGGGAACTGCGAATGCAGTAACCCGCTCTATCTCTTCATCCGAGAGTAGCGTTAGTGTGCGGCAATATGCTTGAAATTCAGCGATCATAACTCTCTCTAAATTACTGCTGAAAAAAAATTTCACCAAATACTTTCATTCCGGGAATATATTTACTTTATTTGCTCTACTAAATTAGTAGACTGTTAGTCAAACACAGGATATTAACTTTTAAATAACCAGACCATGTTATTACGTCCATTTGGGTTGCTTTGCGTGTTGTTGACAACAGTGTTGTATACGCAGGCGCAGAACAGACCTAACATCATCTTTATCCTGTCTGACGACCATGCTTATCAGGCGACGAGTGCTTATGGTAATAAGCTGGTGCAGACGCCAAATATAGACAGGATAGCCAATGCCGGTGCGTTACTGAATAACAACTTTGTAGCGAATTCTATTTGTGGGCCGAGCCGGGCGACTTTGCTGACAGGCAAGTATAGCCATAAAAATGGGTATACCCTGAATGAAAAACGGTATGATGTGAATCAGACGAACTTCCCTACTTTATTGCAGCAGGGAGGGTATCAGACGGCGTGGATTGGCAAGCTGCATTTGGGTAGTTTGCCAGTTGGGTTTGATTACTTTAATATCTTGCCAGGGCAGGGTCAGTATTATAACCCGGAGTTTATCAATAATCAGAATGATACGATTCAGTATAAGGGGTATGTGACGAACCTGATCTCTGAGTTCTTCTTTGACTGGTTGCAGAAGCGGGATACGAGTAAGCCATTCTTTGCAGTAGTAGGAGAGAAGGCTACACATAGGGAGTGGTTGCCGGATGTACAGGATCTGGGTGCGTATGATAATATTGATTTCCCATTGCCGGATGATTTCTTTGACAACTACGATTCGAGATTGGCGGCGCAGGATCAGGATATGACGATTGATAAGACGATGCTGTTGGACCTGGATCTGAAAGTGCATCAGAAATTTGGGGCAGCATTGAAAGATGCTGCAGATGCAGGGCCTAATAAGCGATATGTGAACAAGGGGTATGCCAGGTTGGATCCAGAACAGGCAGGGGCGTATGAGAAGTATTATGGCAAGATTTCGGATGATTTTGATGCAAAGAAATTAAGTGGAAAGGAGTTGGCAAAGTGGAAGTTCCAACGCTACCTGAAGGACTATTATGCAACGGCGAAGTCTTTGGATAGGAATATTGGGCGTATCCTGGATTACCTGGATAGTACGGGGTTGAGTAAGAATACAGTGGTGATTTATGCTTCTGATCAGGGGTTTTATTTGGGAGAGCATGGGTGGTTTGATAAGCGGTTTATATATGAACAGTCTTTGAAAACGGCGTTTGTGGCGAAGTATCCGGGAGTGATAAAACCGGGAACTAAGGTAGATGGGTTTGTGTCTAATGTGGATTGGGCGCCGACCATTTTGGATTTTGCGGGGATAAAAGCGCCAGCGGATATACAGGGGAGGTCATTCTTTTCTTTGTTGAAGGGGAAGGAGCCAAAGGATTGGAAGAAGGATGTGTATTATCATTATTATGAGTATCCGCAACCGCATCATGTGAGTCCGCATTTTGGGATAAGGGCGAAGGATTTCGTATTGGTGAGGTTTTATAAGGGAGTGGAGAGTTGGGAGTTGTTTGATTTGAAGAAGGATCCGGGGGAGAAGGTGAATGTGTATAAGGATACCCAGTATGCAAAGGTGGTGAAGGATTTGAAGGAGCGGTTGAGGAAGTTGATAGTGGAGTATGGGGATACGGAGGCGTTGGAGATATTTAATAAGGAGATATAGAGGAATAGCCCCCTTGCGGTGGCTCCGTATTGGAGGCGTGAAAAAAGCTTTATCGGGAGAAAGTATGATGAAAGCAAAATATCCATTCTTTTTGCTTTAGAAGAAAGTTTCTGCACTAATGCAGAAACTTTACCGTCATATAATTAATTGGCAACCACTCATATCCTTTGCCCACCTTTCTCACATGTCCAATTCCGGGGAATGATAAATGTGGCGAGGCCACCCAATACCCTTGCTTTGCAGCATCATCAAAGGCTTTCGTTCTCGATGCTTCAGCACCCGCAAATTCCACATCGAAATCAATCGTCACACCTGGATCTGACAATTGTACTGCACCAGCATGAATAATATCACCTACAAAGACGATTTTTTCACCCTTGCTGGTCAGCATAAAAGCACTGTGACCTGGCGTATGCCCTGCTAATGCAATGGCACTGATACCCGGTAATAACTGTGCGGCAGGAGCATATGTTTTTACCTTCCCTGCCTGTTGATAGGGAGCAATTGATTGTTGTGCAGGATCAAAGAAAGACGTCGCTCTTTTATTGGCAGTGGCTTTGTTGGCTGGGTTTAACCAGAAATCAGCTTCCGGCTGACTGATGTAAAGAGTCGCATTTGGGAAGACCATTTTACCACCTTCACTTAAACCACCTACGTGGTCTGCATGCAGGTGAGTTAATAAAACTGCATTGATCTCTTCCGGCTTATAACCTGCTGCTTCCAGGTTGTGACGAACTTTGCCTAAAGTGGCGCCCAAAAAGTTGCCCGTACCAGCGTCGATCAGGATGAGTTGATTATTGGTCTTTACCAGGTAAGCAGTAATGGATGTTTCTACAATCGTGTCCAGATAGTTCTGCTTTAACCGGGATTCAATTTCACCTGCTCTCTTTTCGTGTAATAAACTCTTTAAATTCAGGGGAACAGTACCATCGGAGATAGCGATGATCTCACAATCGCCTAATGCCATGCGATAGTAGCCAGGTTGCTCTTGTGCATAAGTGGCAAATGTTGCGAAAAACAGTAGAGATAAAAACAAATATTTCATGTCGTTTGTAATTTGAGACACAAAATTGCGGCTCAAAGCACCGCTGTCGAAGGACAATTGTCACTTTAAAATTGTGACATTTGTAACACTATTTGCGGTACAAACGACTTACACCAGGGCTAGCAGGAGATCTGACTGGAAAATTACGTATGCTACCCAGATTATTTACGGTACAAACGACTTATCGTTTCGCGGGTTACCCCCAGATACGTAGCAATCATCGCTTTCGGTATCCGGTTATATAAATGCGGGTATTGCATTACAAAATGCTCAAACCGTTCTTTCGCACTTCCCATAATCATCAGCTGCAGCCGCTTTTGCAATGCAACAAACCCATGGGCAGACTTGACACTTTTATAATGTTCATACTTCCAGAGTTCCCGCCCCACCTTCAAGGTATCTTCCAGGGTAATGGCCAGTAACTCACAATCTTCCAAACATTCAATAGCCGTTTTTGAAGGAGTTTGATTTAAAAATGCATCCCGCTCTGATATCCACCAGGTTTCAGCGGCGAACTGATAGGTATATTCCTTACCTGATTTCTCATCAGTCATATAAGCGCGGAGACAACCTTTCAACACAAAGTATTCACACTTTACCAACTCCCCTTCCCTGACAAGCAGGTGGTGTTTCTTCAGTTTAACAGGAGTAAAATGAGACAGGATGAATTCAAATTCCTCATCAGTGAGTTTGCTGATGGCTTCTATATGAGCTCGCAGTGGGTGCACCATGTTGCAAATGTAGGAAACTATAGTAAGATACCCCCAATATCACCGCCGCCAACAACGCAGAGAAAGGAAAGCCATCACCGGAACAGCAATGGGCAATGACACCGGAAATAATCGTGATGGTAAAGCCTGCATATGCCCAGTCTTTAATACGCCCTTTCACGCCCAGCAATACCACAATTCCAATTACTTTGGCAACAGCAAGTTCTACCCTAAAGTAATCAGGGAATCCAAAATGTGTACATAGCGCCTTAGCTGCTGGACTGGTCACATAAAAAAACGCATTTAAGCCCATCCAGAGTGATAGCAGGCTTGTCGAGATCCAATATATTGTTTTCATATTGCAAAGGTATCTTCCGCTATTTCGCTACACGATAACATATGTTATGGATTTGAACACAACAACCTTAGATTTGGTTACGCCTGGGCCCCCGCTTATCAGGAGTTTTGTAGTATAAAATCAAACATCATGAAAATCGTATTTACAGGCTCCTTAGGCCATATCGGGTTACCACTGGCACAACTCCTTCATCAGCATGAACTGACAATCATCACCAGCAAGGAAGATAGAACAGCCGCCATTAAAGCACTCTACCTGAGCAACTTACTGAAGACTTTAACAGGCAAGAGTACCCAGCAACATATACAGGAAAAAATCATTGAGAAGGCTAAGGAACAGTTATCCACTACCGGTTTGTCAGTGAGTGAGATTACTTATGGATTAGGGTTTGATTATCCACAGTCATTTAGTAAATTGTTTAAGGCGAAGACACAGTTAGCGCCATTGGAATTCCGAAATTCATTTAATTAATATGGCAGATCTGATGCTGTTTTGTAAGCAGTTTTCACCGTTGGAAGATGCTGTGTTGTGGGAACTGACATCGCAGGCGATCACTAAGTCTTACAATAAAGGAGCGTTCCTGCTGCGGAGTGGGGAAACCTGCAGGTATCTTTATTTTGTTAATGAAGGATTGATTAAGTCGTTCTCTGAGAAGGATGATAAGGAGTTTATTATGCGGTTCTTTTCTGAGAATGTGCTTTTTTCTGTGTTTGATAGTTATTTGAACCAGGTGCCATCGAAGTTTAATATGGTAGCGCTGGAAGATACAACTGTTACTATGATTCGTTATGAGGTCATGGAGGGGTTATGTAAACAACATCATGCCATGGAGACGTTCTTTCGTAAGCTGGTGGGTATTGCAGCTACCAGGATGATGAAAAGGATCAGTGAAATGCTGGAAGAGAATGCAGCGGATAGATACAGATTGTTTGTAGAGGAGAATAATACAATCCATCAAAGAATTAGCCTGGGGGATATGGCGAAATACCTGGGAATAACGCAGCAGTCGCTAAGCAGGATCAGGACAATCAGGTAAATTCACCACTAGCCAGCTCTGAACTATTCGTTGATTATTTACCCTATGGTAAAATATTCCCCCCTTCTTCCTTATAGCTTTGACAAAAAATTAAAGCTATGACACAATGGAACATTGATCCCGGACATTCTCAAATTGGTTTTAAAGTAAAACACCTTGGCATCGCCAACGTATCGGGCTACTTCAGAGCTTTCAGCGGCACTGTACAAACTGACAATGACAACTTCGAACAGGCTACTGTTACCTTCACACTGGAAGTACAAAGCATAGACACCAATAATAAAGAACGCGACGGCCATCTTACCTCAAACATCTTCTTTGACGCTGCCCAATTCCCTGCCATTACATTCAATGGCATATTAGCGAATGAGACGCTAAAAGGTGAACTAACCATCTTAAATAATACCCGGCCTGTTACCCTACAAGTAGAACATACAGGTAGCGGTGTCGGAAGGTTCAATGACCACAGAGCCGGTTTTGAAATCAATGGAAAAATCAACCGGAAAGATTTTGGTTTGAACTTTCACCTGCTCAATGAAGCCGGTAACCTGATTGTAGGGGATGATGTAAAGTTATCTGGTGAATTAGAACTGATCCGTATTTAGCAAGGTTTTTGTATATTCAGAAATATGAAATATACTATTTACCTCATCTTTTTGCTGGTGAGTATCGTTTGTACCGGCCAGACCAACAACCCGACTTTCAACCAGATCTATACGCTTATCATGCAGAAGAATTTCTTCCATGCAAAAACACTGTATGACAACAAACATACTTCGCTCTCAAATGCGCAACAAAACTATTTAGCGGCATTACTGGACAATGCATTTAATAAAGTCTCCCTTTCGGAACAGCGTATCGCTAACCTGAAGGGAGACTTTTCTGATAGCCTGTGGTTCGAGCTATACAAAGTAAAAGAAGACAATGCGGTAAAAGCATTTGACTACAAAACGGCCAAAGCCACCGCCCAGACCATGCTGCAGCAATACAAATACCTGCTATCCCCCGATGGGCAGGAGGACCTGACCAATAGTCTGCACATGTGGACAGCCCTCGAACATACTCCCCCACAACGTGTGGTTATACATGGTACGAACAGGTTAAAAATGAAAAAGGATAAAGCAGGACTCAATAACCTGGTTGCTATAGCAGGAAAAGATACGGCTGATTTTATTTTCGATACAGGTGCAAATATGTCTACGATATCTCTTTCTACAGCGAAGCGGTTACACCTGCAAATCATTCCTGCTGATATAGAAGTAGGGGCTATTACCGGTGCAACTGTAAGGGCACAATTGGGGGTATGTAAGCAGTTCAAACTGGGGAATATAGAAATAAATAATGCGGTGTTTCTTGTACTCGCTGATTCTGCGCTGGCTTTTCCACAGATCAGTTATAAGATTGAAGGCATATTAGGATATCCTGTGATCTGTGCATTGAAAGAAGTTCAACTCACACAGGATGGTTACCTGGTTATACCGGAAAATGAAACGGCTATCCATACCGAACCCAATATGGCTATCGACAGGTTATCTCCATTGATCTTTATCGATGGCAAACATTATACTTTCGATACAGGTGCAGATGAGACCTTCCTATATCATAACTTTTACGAGGCCAATAAAGAGGAGATTGCTGCGAATTATAAACCTGTACATATTCGTTTTGGTGGTGCTGGTGGAAAGAGGGAACTGGAGGCTTATAAAATCAAACATCATTTTAATATCATGGAAAAGGATGTGGTATTGGATAGTGTACCTGTACTCAAAGAGAAAATCAACAACGAGCTGGTGTATGGCAATATAGGACAGGATATTATCAGGCAATTCAAATCCATGACGATCAATTTTGATAAAATGTTCATCAAGTTTGACTAGACTATTTTCAGGCCAGGATCTCTTGTACACATTAAAAACCCGAATTGTCCTGTGAGAGTATGAAAAAGCGCTGAGTATACTAAAGATCTCCCTGGATGCTGCCCACTACAAGAACATGGACGACGCAAAGAATATTGCGAAAATTTTGCGGGGGTGCCTACAGTGAGTATTTTCGCGGCATGTATTCCAAACAGGAAGTTTCAAAACTGAAAGAGAATTTCTGGACCGCCTTTGGCCGATATATGAAACCCGTGCTATCTGCGGATGGGGAGCCTATTAGCTGGCTGAACTATAAGACAGGCATTCCCGGTGTGTTTTTTAAAATGGATGCCGATAGCCGGCATGCCAGCGTAGCTATTGTCATTACACAACCTGATCCCCGGTTCTATGAGTTATTTGTCGTCAACAAAGCGGTGCTGGAAAAGACATTGGGAGAAAAGTGGCAATGGCAGCCCAATACCATGGACGAGTATGGAAAAACAATGAGTACCATCAGTACCCGGCTGGAAAATATTAATGTATTACAAAGCGAAGACTGGCCTGCAATTATCTCATTTTTCAAACCCCGCATCATTGCACTGGATGAATTTTGGAGCATGGCTAAGTATGGTTTTGAAGGATTGTTATAAATTACGGTGATTAGTTAACCTTAATTAAAGGACCCGCACATGAAAATTTTATGGCTTTCGCTCATAGCTATAGCATGCCACCAATACTGCCTTGCGCAGGACGCGATCGATCCTGCCATCGTTCAGAAAATTATGCAGGCAGAATTTGCAGGCTCTCATATTCCTCAATTAGCCCAGGGGCTGACAGACCAATCTGGTGGCCGGCTTACAGGTTCTCCTGGATTTAAAAGAGCTGCCGACTGGGCGGTACAGGAATTTAAAAAATGGCATGTGAGCTATGCCGGCACTGAATCCTGGGGTCCTTTCGGTATTCAATGGGAGGCGGAGAGCTTTAGCCTGGATGCCGTCAATCCTTATTATTTTCCGATACATGCTTATCCGGTGCCATGGTCACCCGCCGCTGATCATCTGCAGGGAGAGGTGACTACCATCACTCGTGAGCAATCACTGGATTCTGCCTGGTTACAACATCACGCGGCCCAATTCAAAGATAAATTCATCCTGATCGAAAGCAACCCTGTAGATACTTATAAGAATTTCGGGGTGGCCGCTACCAGATATGATCAGGCAGCACTGGACACGATGAAAGATACCTATATGATATCGCCGGAGGAGATGAAACACATTCAGGTGTATCTCCATAACCTGCCCGTATGTAGAAAGGTATTAAAACAGGCAGGGGCCATCGGTATCATTGCGGCAAGAGGAAACAGTGATAATGGTGTAGTGATGAACCAGGCCACTTATGGGTTTAGAAAAAATAGCCCTATGGTACTACCGGAAGCAGATATCGCCAATGAAGATGCACAACGCATCAGCCGATTAAAAAAGGTGGTGCTGAAAATGAACTTACAGGTAAAAGCTTCTACAGACGAAGTACCCGGTTTTAACGTGATTGCAGAGCTAAAAGGATCTAACCCACAACTGAACTCACAAGTCGTGATGCTGGGTGCCCACCTCGATAGCTGGACAGCCGCCACCGGTGCCACTGATAACGCTGCCGGTTGTGTTGTTATGATGGAAGCCCTGCGACTACTGGATTCACTAAAACTCAAACCTGGCAGAACGATCAGAGTCGCATTATGGGGAGGGGAAGAACAGGGCCTGCATGGCTCATTTAACTATGTCACCAATCATTTCAGGGAAAAGAAAACCCGGCAAATAAAACCATCCCAGTCAAACATTTCCGTCTACTTTAACCTGGACAACGGCACCGGCAGGATCAGGGGAATTTTTGCACAAAACAATACCGCCGTCGTACCCATCTTCAAAAAATGGTTCGCTCCATTCGATACTTTAGGCGCCAATACGATCACTATCCACAACACCGGCTCTACCGATCACCTGTCTTTTGACTGGGCAGGTATTCCCGCCTTTCAATTCATTCAGGACCCTGTAGATTATAACAGCAAAACCCATCATACAAACCTGGACGACTATGATCATTTACAAATAGAAGACTTGAAACAAGCCGCCGTCATCATCGCCTGCTTCGCCTACCAGGCCAGCATCAGAGATGAAAAACTTCCTGCTAAAGCCATTGAGAATACACCTTTTATCTTCGACGGATTTTAATAAATTTTTGTTAAAATGGCATGCACGGGCGCACAACTAAAAATTTAGTTTATTTTTGATTTGATAACCTAGAGGGACAAGTGAAGACGGATTAACCCATGCATCAAAATTTTACAAATGAAAGCAGGACCTATACTCCTTCTTCTTTGTTTGTGCTCATGTTACCTATATGCCCAGCAGCCTTATGCAGTAAAAGGAAGTTTGACCGATTCAGCTGCCGGAATAAAGATTACTGATGCCACGATCAGCGTACTCAGAGCAAAGGACTCCACCCTTTGTAAGTTCATCTGGAATAATTCCAGTCACAATTTTTCTGTGCCACTTCAGGAAAGCGGCCAGTTTATTTTGCTCGTATCCTACCCGGGATATGCAGACTACACCGCAGAGTTTAGCCTGGATTCTACTAAACCCGTATACGATTTTCAGGGTATCAATATGCTCCTGAGGTCGCGACTATTAACGGAAGTACTCATCCAGGGCAAGAAAGCGGAAATGAAGATCAAAGGCGATACCACCGAGTATGACGCCTCTGCATTTCATGTAGAGCCGAATGCAAAAGTAGAAGACCTGCTCCGGCAATTTCCGGGGATAGAAGTTGACAAAGATGGAAAGATTACCGCCCAGGGCAAAACCATCAATAAGGTGCTCGTGGATGGTGAAGAATTCTTTGGCGACGACCCTACTCTCGTGACGAAAAACATTCGTGCCGATATGGTAGACAAAGTACAGGTCTACGAGCGATCCAGCGACCAGGCAAACTTCACGGGGATT
>Ga0316604_10003340_pt1 | contig 11358 bp, 10 predicted proteins | sample OWC_soil_day20_C_FD_207650 | JGI IMG/M metagenome (GOLD analysis project Ga0316604, IMG submission 207650) | Wetland soil microbial communities from Old Woman Creek delta, Ohio, United States - OWC_soil_day20_CT | ecosystem: Environmental > Terrestrial > Soil > Wetlands | place: USA: Ohio... | reverse complement strand
GTCTGTCTGGGCAAGGGCGCCAAGACTACTGCATAGGCATACAGCGAACAAAGATAGCTTTGTAAAATTACGGGTCATCATAAAGGGCGTTATGCGTTTAGTTAATAAAGTGCGCTCTAAAAATGTGTCTTTTGATTTTGGTCTGCAGTGTCAGGTCAACACGATTCTATATAAAAATAAGCACAGGTCGGTTACAAACCTGTCAATGGATTTCAAATGGATTGTTAATAGATATTAAAGATGTCTTTCAGGGATTTCTTTGCAGCGTGGTAGCCACACATGCCGTGAACGCCGCCACCGGGAGGGGTTGCAGAGGAACAAACATAAATACCTTTTGCAGGGGTGCTATAGGGAGAGAGTCTGATAGCAGGTCTTGTATATAGTTGTGTAATATCTAATATTCCACCGTTGATATCGCCACCAATGTAGTTAGGATTGTAGTCTTCCATTTGCCGGGTGTTCATGGTATGCCTGCCAATGATGCGATCACGGAAACCGGGGGCAAAGCGCTCTACCTGATTTTCGATCTGCGCAGTCATGTCTACTATAGAACCATGGGGAACATGGCAATAGGCCCAGGCAGTATGTTTGCCTTCAGGAGCACGGGTTGGGTCGAAGATGCTTTGCTGTGCAAGCAGTACAAAAGGGTTGTCAGGATGATGTCCTTTTGAAGTGAGTTGTTCATTGGCAGTGATCTCTTCCAGTGTATTGCCCAGATGCAGGGTACCAGCTTTGCGGCAATGTTCATTGACAAAAGGGATCGGACCATCCAATGCCCAGTCTATTTTGAATACGCCCATACCGTAGCGGTAGCGTTGCAATTGGTATTTGTATAGTCCTTTTATTTTGTCGCCAGCTATTTCCAGTAATTGTTTGGGTGTTACATCCAACAATATAGTGCGGGCAGGAGGCAGGTCATTTAATGAGCGTACATAAGTATTTGTCTGTATCTCGCCGCCAATAGATTCGAAGTAAGCTGCCAGTGCATCGGCGATGGCTTGTGAGCCACCTTGTGGTGCAGGCCATCCCTGCAGGTGACCATTGGCCAATAAGACCATTCCTATAGCCGCTGTCGTGAGGTTGGTCAATGGCTGAATAGCATGTGCCGCCATTCCGGCAAATAAGCCTCTGGCCGCCTTTCCCTGAAATCTGTTCGCTAGGGTTTTAGCTGGCAATAACGCTTTCAGCCCAAAACGCGCCATAGCACCGGGATGCTTTGGAAACGCCAATGGACCCAGTAACGCAGGTGCCAATGCTGGCCAATCCCTCACTACCGGGTCCATGAGTTGATGATATTTATGTTCGTCTATACCGAGTCCTTTTGCTGTCTCATCCAGTGAGCGATTTAATACAGCTGCGGTACCATCGTCAAATGGGTGTGCAGCGGCCACTTCAGGTTGCAGGAATTTCAGTCCATAATCTGCCAGTGGAAGGGTCCGAAAAAACGGAGATCCTGCTGCTAAAGGATGAATGGCAGAGCATACGTCATGTACAAAACCAGGCAAGGTGAGTTCTTTGGAACGGAGACCGCCCCCAATGGTATCACGGCCTTCCAGCAGCAATACCTGTATACCCTGTTGTTGCAGGGTGATAGCTGCCGCCAGGCCGTTGGGGCCTGCACCTACTACGATTGCATCATATGCCTGTTTGTTCATATTGTTATTAATATTGCCCCGCTTCGATGGTGCTTTCAGACAATGTATACCTTTTATCTACCTTATCCAAAATTACGTAAATGCATCACTACTATACGGCCTCAATAAATAACGCAGCATTTCCAACGTCCATTATTTTAATAAAAATAATGAGAGTGTATCAAAAATAAATAAACTCCTCAGAAGTGCTTAAAGGACTATCTATCTCCATTAGGTATCCGAATAAAATGAGGCCGTATCTTACTTAAGATACGACCTCATTCCAATCTATTACCTGGGGCACTTTATCGTTCCATCATATCAAGGATATCAGTCCAGATAATTCGCGCGATCTGCTCACTCTCCACCATTCTGATCCTATCTGCCGGCATTGCCATACAGTCTTCCTGCCAATCCATATTATCCGGCATAAAATCTTTCAGAATGTTACCACTTGTGATTACTTCATAGGTGGTTTCATGACGTGCTTCATTTACACTGATCACAATTTGATAGGACCGACCCTCTATATATACTGTAATTGTATTCTTTACCATAACAAACAAAAATTAGTTGTGATATTGCGACAATAGGTCGCAACAGTGGGGTACAAATGCTGTAAGATCAGATATAAGAAAGCTAACCATGATTGGCCACGCGATGTCCCGCTTTTTTCGCCACGCCGGTAGGATGGGGTCCCCTGGTTTTTTCCTTGTTGGTGGTCAGGCCAATGGCTTCAGCCTGACTGGGGTGCTTCACTTTCTTTCCACTTTCATGCTTTGTTCCTTCATTTTGGTTTTTTGCCATGTCGACTTCGCATTTTAATGGGTGAGTAATAGAAGAACACTTAAGGTAAATCAAAAGGTTTGCCAGCTTGTGAAGGACAGGGTTAAATAATGTTAACTAGCTGATAATCATAATATAACAAATGAAGCTTCCTGACTCCGTCAGGGGTGGGTGGGTTAGGACTTATGTCTACAAAGTATTCCAATGGTCTCCTTACTTAAATTAATTACTCCCAAACCGGGCAGATTTTGCCTCCGGCAAAATCTGCCCGGTTTGAATCCGACCTTCTGTGTATTGCCAGAGGCAACACACAGAAGGTCGGGGGATAACAAAAACTGCATGCATACCAGGGGGCTAATAAGAATGAAAAACCTGTTGAGACCTGGTTCTCGGCCTGGCTTGCAGCATGCAATCTAAACTTCAGAATACTTGTATCGTGGTAAATTTTAGCACAAAGGAGAGGACACCGCCTCTATCAATAACGTTTAAACTATGTATCGCTAAATTACCAATACCTTTCATTAAAAGTTGTCAATGAATTTCAAACGAATTGTAAATGAAATTTAAATTCCCGATATTTAAATATGAACAGAAAAACGCGGTTGGGGTTTAAACTGGCGATTGAAAGAATATATTTGTCTTTCAGGAATTATTACATGAGGCATCCGGTTAAGGTTTACATCACTTCTTCAGTCATCTGTTTCATTGTATTGGCAATAGTCCAGATCATGTTAGTATACAATACCTATGATCTGCTAAACAGAAGATTCTACTATGAAAAGAAAGGACGTATCAATGAACGTTATACAAAAGCTATCATCAACGACCACGTCTTTCCAGGTGGAAAAGATATTATTGATGGCCTGTTAACACCGCAATACCACGAACTCGAAAAACTTTACAAAGCTGGTGATACCGCCCGCTTCAATCGCACATCCCAGATAATGCTCCGGAATGTTTTCAATACTCTCATCAACAAACAAAATGCAGATGCACTGCTGAGAGATATCAAACTCAAAGAAGGCATTCACGATTCACTCAGGTACCTGCTTGTTGTATCTCGCATTGACCTGCAGTTCGCTGATCTGAAATACGTAAACATCTATGACAAACGAAAAAAATACCCGCTCATAGACGATGCTATTCAAACACCCAAAGGGATTAAAATATTCGGCGACCTGGCTAACCCCGATGAGCAAAGTCAGATCATTGGTCTCTTTGTATCTGATCCAAAACCGTATACTTACGCCATTAGTTTTTCACTCTACGCCGATCCATACAACCGCCGGCAGGTAGTGTTCAAGCAAATGCAGGGCATCCTCACCATGAGCCTGCTCTCGGTATTGGCTATCATCATCCTGTTCTTCATCACACTCCGCAACTGGATCAAACAGAAGCATATTGCCGATGTAAAAACAGATTTCATCAACAATATCACCCATGAGTTCCATACACCACTCTCCGCCATCATGGTGGCCAATAAGAACATTCAGAACGAACGGGTGCTGGAAAATAAAACCGCTATCCGCTCCCTCTCCGACATCATAGAGCGGCAATCGCAACGATTGAAGCTACTGATCGGCCAGGTGCTGGACATTGCTACCATCGATAATTTATACGTACAGAAAGGCCCTGAAGACTTGAATGTGCTGATCAGTGAGATACTCACCGACTTTAGTATCAAGTTCCCTTCAGACAACCTTCAACTGTCTTTTATCCCTGGCCCGGAAACAATTATAGTCGATGCAGACAGTTTTCATTTTACCACCCTGCTGCTCAATCTCCTCGATAACGCAGTGAAATATAACCTGCAGGTGGTAAAACATATACAGGTCTCCACCATGGAAACAGAAACTGATATACAGATCTCGATCAGTGATAATGGAATTGGTATGGATAAAGAAACAATCCGTTATATCTTTGACAAGTTCTACCGAAATCAGAAAGATCTGACGCAAAATGCCAAGGGTTTGGGACTTGGCCTGCATTATGTAAAGCAATGCATAGATGCTCACCAATGGACAGTAAAAGTGGACAGCGAGCCTGGCATGGGAAGTACATTTGTAATCATTATACCTAAGTGAAAATTGTAAGGGGATGAAACACAAAATTCTGTTAGTAGAGGATGAAGCAGACCTCGGAAACGTTGTAAAACAATACCTGGAATTAATGGATTTTGATGTGGACTGGCAACAAAATGGCCGGACCGCCCTGGACCTGTTTGAGAAATCGCCCAATGCCTATCACATTCTCCTCATAGATGTAAACCTCCCCGGATTGAATGGATTCGAACTGGCGGAACAGATCATTAGGCTCAACAATCATGTCCCCTTCCTTTTCCTAACGGCAAGAGGGGACAAGAATGACCGGCTGAGCGGATTGAAGATAGGTGCAGATGATTATGTCGTCAAACCCTTTGATGTAGATGAACTGGTACTGCGCATCCGTAACATCATCAAGAGAAAGCAACCTGTTGTGAGCGCAGAACCAGCTCAACAGAGTGTGATCAATATAGGGACGACCCACCTCTTTGTAGATTCACTGAAGCTGGTGACGGAGCAGGGAGAAGAGATCATTCTCACCCCAAGAGAGTGCGATTTGCTGGTATTGTTCTTTAACAATGTAAACCGTGTATTGAAGCGGGAAGAGATCCTCACTAAAGTATGGGGCTCTAACGACTACTTTGTAGGCCGTAGCCTCGACGTATTCATTTCACGTTTTAGAAAGTATTTCCAACATAATATTAATATCAGTATCAAGAATGTATATGGTATTGGTTTCGTATTTAATGTGAAATAGCGATCGCCCTGTTAGCTCGGTTATAGGCTGTTTGCGTTTTATATTCAAACCACCTTTTGCCCAGCAGCTTGCGCATCGCATCGTCAAAACGGCGGGTAATAAAGATGTTCCTCACACCGATGGCCCGTTTGGTTAGCGATACCGGCAGTGCCCTGTAAGCCACAGAATATCCTGCCGTTTCATACTGTATATAATGCCAGTACCCTGAAGGAATAAAGATCGTATCTCCCACACCCAGCTTACACTCATATCCGTCTAACAGGCGCAAACCTGGATATTTTTCATAATCAGGCTGCCGCAGGTCCGCCAGTCCATGAAAGTTCCAGGGTAAACGATATAACAGGTTTGCCTGATCGTTCGGGAAAAGCCATACCCGTTTTACACCATGCAATTGTGTGAGAAATACATGCGACATATCGATATCGTAATGGTATCGCACAGATGATCCCTCACCACCAAAGAACAGGAACGGCAACCAGGTCAGCAGATTGTCTGCCAGCTTTCGTACCTGCAGCTCCTTCCGGATATCCGGTCTTTCGCGCAGCAGGTTGAAAAGAAATAACCGGCTTTCAGTAGGTGCGGCTGCTATCAGATCGAGGTAATCCCCAAACTTCATTGTATTCCCAGCCTGACTGGTGGCCTTGTCCAGGTGCGCATTCTCTTTTTCATGCACTGCAACCAATGTATCACCGGCTTCTTTCTTAAAATAATCATAGTTCCATTTTGTCAATATTTCCTGGCTCTCCGGTAAAATAAAGTCCTTAATCAACGCTGGTATGCCGGGTGTTACAAATTCGGAAGTGAATTGTTCCCGGCTATAGCCGCTGACTATGTTTACAGGTTTCAGATGCATATGTGTACTTGTCTTTTATTTAGTGCCTGGTATCGATACAGACGATCTTTGATAAGGAATCAGCGTTGGCTACCGCTACCTTAATGGCAGGGGCATCCTGCTGGTTATTTAACTGATGTTGTTCTACACTCACCGATATGGTAAATGCGGTAATCACCGCGATGACACCCAGGGATGCAAATGAGGCCGCATACTGTCTGCATAAGTTCAGTTTCATGACTTTTCGATTTAAAAGGTCTGCAAGGCTGCTGACACATCCCTACAGACCTAACAACAGAGAACAGAAGGTTGATTTTTGGACCCTGACCAGGTAGTATATGCATAGCAATACCATGTCCGGTAAAGGATCAATTATTTCCAGGGTGAATAATAAAACTGAATTTGCTTGAACAGTGGTGGACTGTATCAGGTGGTGGTAAGAACAAATTTAACGGGAGCTAACCTAATTTCCAAAAAATAGTCCATAAATTTTGTAGACTAAAAAGAAAGGGAAGGATCTTCAATATGGTACAGGAAACCACAATTGCGAAAACTCCCTTTCGCAGTAATTCTTTTGTGTTCTTAAATGAGGGTTATCAATGCGTCGCTTTTCTGCTGCTGTAGTGGTACACTGTTGTCTGATGTCTCTCTTTGCTCACCTTGCCTTTGTGGCCATAGATTTTGTTTACTAATACAAAAACAACTGTAATGCTCGCAATGATAACATAATGCAATACTATTGACGGCATATGTTTGTGGAATAAAATGTTGATAGTGCTGTTTAGTGCTGTTTTGCGGTGCGCCCTTAAACTTAACCGATTTCGTAGGAAAAGATACAGCAGTATCATGAATTTTGCATCACACTTTCCTGTCATTAACAAATGTTAACAACGCCCAATGAGCCTGCATTTATGTATCATTGCGAAACATATTAAATTAATAATTAAGGCACTCGTAATTCTTTCTTTACAGACACTGGTTTGCCCAAAACAGGCATCCCATCCTTGTCCCAGGTAAAGGGTTGCATACGGGGGGAACGCCTGTTTCCACACCCATCTCCTGCATGATCATTGGCATGATACAAGATCCAGTTTTGCTTGCCGTCAGGCGTTGTAAAGAAGGAATTGTGCCCTGGTGCATACACACCCGTTTCAGGTGATTGAAGGAACATCGGCGTTGCATGCTTCTTCCAGCTGGCGGTATCCAGCAGGTTACTGTTATCATCCGCTACAAGCATTCCTAATGCATAATAATCTGTCCAACAAGCAGATGCGCTATAAAACAGGAACAGCTTATTACCATGCTTCAGGATCTCCGGCCCCTCATTTACATTGACATGTGGCAGGTTCGGATCATTCAGGTCGCCAAATTTTTCCCAGTCATAGACAGGGCGGGAGAGTCTCACCCGTGGGCCTGTGATCGTGAGAGGGTCCTTCATTTCTGCTATATAAATATCCTGCTCTCCGTTGTTATCCCCCTCCCAGCCAGACCAGATCATATACAACTTTTGTTCGTGCTCAAATACAGACGCATCAATGGCCCACTTATCTAAAGGATCGGCTACCTTCCCTTTCATTTCCCAGGTACCTGTCATAGGATCGGGAGAGCTGTTTTCCAGCACATAGATGCGGTGATTTTGGTTATCTCCTCCATCCGCACAAAAATAGATATACCATTTGCCCCGCAGGAAGTGGATTTCCGGCGCCCAGATGTCTTTTGAATAAGGGCCGGTGGCAGGCGGTGTCCAGATGCTTTTGTGAGGGGCATCTTCCAGTTTTGCCATATTAGCCGTTTTCCAGAGCTCCAGGTGATTGCCAACCGTATGCATGTAGTAGTAATACCCATCTTTGTACGTTACCCAGGGATCAGGTCCGGAAGACAGGAGGGGATTGTGAAAAGTGGTTTTCTGCTGTGCATTGCAGGCAAAGACACAGAGCAGGATACAAAGCCGGATAATAGATTTCATATACCAAAATTAAAAAACCGCTGAATGCAAATTTTCATTGCACTCAGCGGTCCATTGATGACAAATATTAAAGGTCAATTTTAACTACAGTAGAATAAAGCAGATCTTCCACACCGGCAATCTTCACCCCAATCCTTGCATATGCATAATTCTGAGCGCCTGTGGTACCTACTGATGACATAGAAGCTGGTATGTCTACAGACATGGCTACGTTGTTCAGATCAGTAATACTGCTGCCTGCCAGCGCAGTCCGCACTTTATAATTGCTTTGATCTACGATGGTGGTCTGGTTCAGATAAAGATACACGTTTTCAATGCTTCTGCCATTCGCACCCGTGATAATCTGTTCCAGTTTAAAACTGGCTGCTGCTGTCGTACCACTTTTCGCAATCTGCTGGTTACGGATCATGTAATAAGGCATTACCTCAATATTCATGGTCGTACTGCCAGTCAGGTTCAGCGGAATAGTGTCATTATTAGTAGCGTTATTCGTTACGGATCTGAATGGTCCCTGACCAGCAGGAATGATCAGTTTATAATTTCCGTTAAACAGGAGGGAAGAGAAAGAACCATCTTGCTGAATCTGCACCGCAATTGCGCCGCTCTTACCCCAGCCGGGTTCCCATAGTTCAAAATATACAGCCAGCGAAGCAACATTGATGGCTTCACCCTGGTAAGTGATACTACCCTTGAAGGTAGTCTTTGGTTCATCATAATTATCCTTCTTGCATGCAAATGCAGTCAAGGCAATCAATAGACCGGTGATATATTTTCTACGAAACATAATTTTCATTTTACTGATTAGGATTCTTTACCAGCTTAGGGTTGTTACTCAGAATGTCTGCTGAGATAGAAGAGTAATAGTTGCCCAGGTTGAAGCGGTGTGCCGCAGTTACGTTAGCAGATTTCACCACTTTGAACACATATTTACCATCATTTGCACTACCTGGATTATAAATCTTGTAAGGCCACAGACCATAGATCTGGGTATTTATTTTATCAGCTTTACCAATGTTGGATATCACTTCGCTTGCACTGATGCTTTCACCATTCCAGACTTTATGAGCCAGGCGCCAGCGTTTGTTATCAAACAGTTCGTGACCTTCAAATGCCAGTTCCACTTTCCTTTCATGTACGATCCTGTCAAAGGTGATGTCAGCAGCAGTCAGTGGTGTAGTCAGCCCTGCTCTGGAACGCACAGTGTTCATATACCCAGCTGCTACGGCAGGCTGATTCAGTTCGAAAGCCGCTTCTGCTGCATTCAGCAATACTTCTGCATAACGGTAGCGTACCCACCAAACTTCACTCTGTGTACCCAACTGTCCGGAACCTATTGTAGGATCCATGAACTTACGTACAAGGAAACCTGTCTGTGCAGAATATTCTTTACCATCGATAGGACCATCGGTACCTACTATCTGCACGCCTGTAGGGCCACCGGGAATGTTACCAATTTCACCATAAGTATCACCGCTGATGATGCTGTAAGCACCATTATTCCAATACATGATACCAGCCCAGATATCCAGATCCTTGCCTTTGAATTTAGAACCAGGCAGCATAATAGTGCCCCCTAATCTTGCATCTCTGCCAGCGAAAATGTCACCTGGATGCTCGTAGTAGATATAGTCGCTGCCTGAATTGGTTGCAAATGGTGCATATGTGTTATCGAGTTTTTCAAACTGCTCAGCGAGGTTAAGGGAAGGATTCACACGACCGCCCTGTTGCTCTTCAGCTGAAGACCATGGCTGGTTAGCGATAGTCCATCCCTGTACCTTTCCGCTTTTCAATTTGAAATCCTGTGCGAAGATGACTTCCGGGTTGTTTGACTTATCATAAAAAGTGGCTGCGAAGTTGTCCTGCAGATCTTCAGCTTTCTTCTGATACAGGGAATACTTACCACCATTAATAATCTCCTGTGCAGCAGTCAGTGCTTTCTGATAGTAGCCCTCTGCCTTATCAGCAGGTATACCTACTTCGCCGCCGGCAGTGGCTACAGATGGTGTACCTGCGCCATATCTTGCAATAGAAGCGGCATACAAAGCTGCTCTGGCCTGCATTGCCAATGCTACACCTTTGGTAGCTCTTGACTGTGTGGCAGGATCATCAGGTAACATCGTTTTAATGGTATCCATTTCCGCAATCACGAAATCATATATTTCAGACTCTTTTGCTCTTGCATGTTGCAGGTAGGTAGGATCGCCACTGAAGTCGTAAGTCATAGGCTCGGTGATCAAAGGAACACCACCCATGCGTTTTACTTCTTCAAAATACAGTGCAGCACGCAGAAAACGGGCTTCACCCAGGAAACGGGTACGTGCTTCTTCACTTAAGGCAGTCGCTGCGGTACACTTCTGAATAAAGAGATTCAGGTCACGCATCTGGCCATAATCCCACAGGTTCCACCAGTCATAAGGATAGTCGATCTGCTGTACACGCCAGTATTCACTGGCCTGAGAAGGGAATGCTTCGTCAAAATTCGTATACTCTACCCAGTTTGTTATAGTTTGTTGATCTACATAACGGTTATAGAGATCGGCCAGTACTGACAATACCAAACTTTCACTTTTCCAAACGGTTTCGTCTGTCAGAATATTGGAAGGATCAGTTTGCAGGAAGTCAGCATCCTTTTTACAACCCAACACAAACACAAGGGCTGCTGATATGATTAACAGATATTTTTTCATCTAATTGCTGTATTAAAGGATCAAAAAGAAAGGTCAAAACCAATATTCACATACTTGCTCTGTGGATAGGTCAGACCGTTATCATCAGCGACTTCAGCGTCTATACCTGTCTTACGCAGATTGTCGATAGAGAACAGGTTATAAGCGTTGATGTAAGCACGGAAACGTTCAATTCTGGCCTTGGCAAGGATGTTCTTAGGAATGGTGTAACCCAGTTCCAGTGTACGTGCCCTGATGTAATGAACGTTAATCAGCCAGAAGTCAGAGTTTTTATTGTAGTTGCTATGACCTCCATTGTTGAAACGCAGTGCAGGATATTTACCAGGGATCCATTTGCTGTTTACATCATAAGCATCTTCCCTGTGCCAGCGATCGTTATAGAACTCAGCCAGCAGGTTACCCTGGTTGGTGTAAGGAATACGCATTTCATAGTTACGGTTAAAGGAATAACCGGTACCCGCTGAGAAGTCGGCTCTGAAATCAAAGTTGCTATATGCTACCGTGAAGTTGAAACCACCATTCATGATAGGGTTTTTACCTGTACCCCATCCAATAGGACGTACATCCAGATCGTTAATCACCCCATCGCCATTCCAGTCTTTGTAAATCAGGTCACCTGGTAATAATGTTTTGTTACCCGCCCCGTCAACGTTT
>Ga0316604_10003337_pt1 | contig 11370 bp, 5 predicted proteins | sample OWC_soil_day20_C_FD_207650 | JGI IMG/M metagenome (GOLD analysis project Ga0316604, IMG submission 207650) | Wetland soil microbial communities from Old Woman Creek delta, Ohio, United States - OWC_soil_day20_CT | ecosystem: Environmental > Terrestrial > Soil > Wetlands | place: USA: Ohio... | reverse complement strand
GCAGAGGTTGCATCTTATCTCAGTACTACAGCGACAATTAAAATTACAAGCATAAATAGTAAGTATGCCGAAGGCACATTTGCCGGCATTTTAGACAATGGCGAGAAAGAAGAGCCATTAACGGACGGAATATTTAAAGTCAACATTTATTGATCATCGTTTTTTTTGAAATCTTTTTCCATCGTGTCCCGCTTGTTAAAGCGGGACTTTTTATTTCTGGTTAATATCTGAGCATAGATAGTTAATTACCATAAAAGGACTCGAAGCCCCACAGATTACATTTGGAGTAAATCATGAATTCTTTAATCAGGAACAATAAACAATAAAGGCCATTTGCGCAGATGGCCTACAGGGAGTTTTATTTCATCTTAAAAACCAATTTCTAATCTCCGTTGTATGAAGAAATTTTCATATTACCTGTCAGCATTGCTGGCGGGCTTGCTATTTAGTGCCCTTACCTTTGCGCAAAGCAGGGTGATACAGGGGACAGTGACCGATGAAAACACACATCCGCTAAGCTTTGTATCAGTTAACATTAAAGGGACCAACAAAGGAGTTGTCACTGACAAAAACGGGGTATTCTCGCTGGAAGTCGCACCCAATGCCACACTCATTGTAAGAGCCGTAGGCTTCCTCACCAAAGAAGTGGGTACAGGCAGCGGCCATTCACTTACGATCACCCTGGCTGAAAGCGCCAGCGACCTCAATGAAGTCGTAGTGACCGCACTGGGTGTAAAGAAGGAAAAACGTAATCTTACGTTCAGTTCACAGGAAGTGAAGAGCGATGAAATTCTGCGTTCAAGAGAGCCGAATATCGTGAATACGCTTACCGGCAAGGTAGCAGGCGTACAGGTCACAAATTCATCTGGCATGCCCGGTTCCTCCTCCCGTATCGTAGTGCGCGGTATCACGTCTTTAAACGGCGAAAATCAGGCTTTAATCGTGATGGATGGAGTACCTGTCAACAACGATGAAACAGACAATCCTAACGACGGTGGATCAGGCTCTAATCGTCTCTCTGATATCGACCCCTCTGTTATCGAAAGCATCAACCTGCTGAAAGGCGCTGCCGCTACTGCCATGTATGGTTCTGCAGGTGCCCGCGGGGTATTGCTCATCACGACCAAAAAAGGAAGCAACAACCGTAAGCCAACTGTTACCTTATCTTCCGGATTATCTTTCGAACAATCTTATCTCCCTGATCGCCAGACCACGTATTCACTGGGTGAAAAGGGCATTTATTCTGATGGGGAAACGACCGCCACACAAAACAAAAATTCATGGGGTGCACGTATGGATACCCTGCGTGTGAACGGAGCAAAAGTACCTTTTCATAATCCAGCCAAAGAGTTCTTTAAAACAGGAATTTCTACCAATAATACCGTCTCTGTTTCTGGCGGCAATGCCAGCTCAAGTTATTTTTTATCATACACCTACTTCAATCAACAAGGTACCATTCCTAATACTGATTATACAAGGCATAACCTGTTTGCCAAATACACCACACAGATCCTTGATAATCTCTCTGCTTCCTTCCAGCTCACATACAGCTCTGTCAAGAACAACATCATGCCACAGGGATGGGGATTGGAGAATCCACTCTGGACCATCTTTGCCGCACCCGTTTCTTACAATCTGAAGCCTTACCTGAATGAGGATGGCACACAACGTATGTATCGCTCCGGCCGTAACAATCCATATTGGGTATTAGACAATGTACTGAATACCACAGTGGTGAACAGGTATCTGCCAGTAGCCACCTTTGTGTATTCACCTACCAGCTGGCTTTCTGTCACTGAAAGAATGGGAGCAGATATGTACCAGGATCAGCTGCACTATCATGTCAACGTAGGCGATGTGACTTACACACAGGGTCTGGTACAGTCTAAAAATCAAACATTGCGTCAGTTCAACCACGACTTCATGGTGCAGTTGAGAAAAGAGGTGAACCCTAAGCTGAATACAAGTTTACTGCTGGGTAACAACGTCTATTCTAAATACAATGATGCCATGTCTGCCTATGGTTTAGGACTGGCAAAAGCTAACTATTACAACATGGCCAGTGCATCGTCTGTAACGTATGGGGAATCATCTACACTGGTAAGAAAAGTAGGCTTCTATGCACAGGGTGAAATTGATTACAACAGAACACTGATCGTGAATCTGACAGGTCGTTATGATGGTAGCTCTGTATTATCATCATCTAACAGGTATTATCCTTATGGCTCTGCGGCAGCGGCTTTCATCTTCTCTGAATTATTATCTGACAAACTAAAAAAGACGATCAACTTCGGTAAATTCAGGGCATCTTATGCTGTAGTAGGTAATGATAACGTAGGCGCTTATGCCACAAATACACCTTATTATCAGGCAGTGATTTACGGTGATGTAAGCAGCAATTTAAACTTCCCTTATAATGGCCAGAACGGCTTCCTGCTCAGCACTGCATTAGGCAATCCGAATCTGAAAAATGAATTGCAGAAAGAATTGGAATTTGGTCTGGAAATGAAATTCTTAGATAACAGGTTAGGCTTTGAAACATCCTGGTTTGATCGTAAAATGTCTGACGGATTAGTAGAAGGCATTGCGCTCCCAAACTCCACTGGTTATAGTACTACCACCATCAACTCTGCAAAGATGGAGACAAAAGGATTGGAAGTATTAGTGAATGCAACACCTGTCAGAACAAAAGATTTTAGCTGGGATGTAACGCTGACTTATACGAAAATGAATAACAAAGTTACCCAGATTGGTGCAGGTTTGGACGAAACGAGTGTGGGTAGTTCATGGGCCATCGTAGGCCAGCCATGGGGTGTACTGAAAGGTACCAAATTCGCACGCACTGATGATGGACAATTGCGTATCAATAGTTCAGGGTTACCATACTCTGATGACAACAGCAATATACTGGGTAATGTCACCGCGAAATGGTTAGGTAGTATCACCAATCAGTTCCGCTATAAACAATTCGGATTAAGTTTCTTCTTCGATACAAAACAAGGGGGTCAGTTGCAAAATGCGGATGATGGATACAACCTCTTCTATGGTGTGTCTAAAGTAACGGAAAACCGCGCCGACAGAGTAGTGAAAGGTATCAGCGATGCAACAGGCCAACAGAACACGGTATCTGTAACAGGGCAACAATATTGGCAACAGGTGAGCGGTATTACGGAACAAGTGATACAGGATGCATCTTATATCAAACTGCGCAACGTAAGCTTCTCTTATTCACTTGGTCAGAAAGCATTGAGCCATCTGCCTTTCAGAAATGCGAGTCTTATACTGACAGGTCGTAATCTCTGGATCCACAAAGCTTCTAATTTCTCAGGTCCTGATCCGGAAGCGAATTCATGGGGGAACGGCAATAGTAGCTTAGGTCTCTACTCCTTTACTACACCGACTTCCCGCTCATTCGACGCTACGATAAAAATTACTTTCTAAATTTTCGAACATGAAGAAATCATTCATCATCATATCTATCTTCACAGCTTCTTTGCTGGCGGGATGCAAAAAGTTTCTGGATGTCAACGACAATCCCAACCTGCCTGAATCAGTGTCAGAAAGCCTGTTACTCGGCCCTGTAGAAGCAGGAGCCTCCACGTATGTAGCGAATGGCAATGCTGCTGTATTAGTGAATCAATGGATGCAGTATTGCGTACCTAATCAACCCATGCCGAATACAGCGAACTACCTGGTTACAACATCGACCTTCGATGACTACTGGGATTCATTTTATACGATTGAACTGAATAATCTGCATGTACTGAATATACAGGCCATCACGAATGGGAATAGCATGTATGCAGGTATTGCAAAAGTATTGACAGCGTATACAATAGGCACCGCTACTGACTTCTGGGGTGATATTCCTTATTCCGAATCATTTGAAGGCACTGACCTGAGTACCCCAAAATTTGATTCGCAGGAGAGTATTTACAACACGATTCAATTACTGTTGGATAGCGCAATTACAGCATTGAATGAAGGCAAAGGTTCTACGCCAGGCACAGATGATTACATGTATAGTGGCGATATGAGCAAGTGGATAAAGATGGCGTATACATTGAAAGCAAGGTATTATATGCACCTCACAAATGCGACTGGCCATACCGCGGCTGCACAGGCTTCGCTGGCATTAGATGCGCTGGCAAGTGGCATGAGTAGCAATGCTGACGATTGTTATTTTCCATATTCGGGTAGTGGTACATCTTCCAGTCCGTGGTACCTGCATTTCTTTAGTACAACAACACTGGTGTTAGCATCACATTATGTAGATACGCTGGTAGCAAGGGCAGATCCACGTTTACCATTTTTGGTAAGTAAAACAAATGCTACGGATGCATATGCAGGAAATGTAATTGGAAGTGGTGCGGGTAATATTGATTATTATTCTGTACCGGGTAGTTTCTATGGCGACATTGCTTCTAATGGATATGTGTTGAATGCAGCAGAAGCTGATTTTATAAAAGCAGAAGCAACTTACATTGTGTCAGGGTACGCTGCAGCACAGCCTATTTACAGGAAAGCGATTGTGGATAATATGGTAAAGGTAGGGGTGGATACAAGTAGTACTGCTGCACAAACTTATCTTTCAAATAGAGGAACATTGTCAGCAACAAATGCCATGCAATTAATTATTGAAGAGAAGAATATTGCGAATAATTTCTCTACTGAAAACTGGGTAGATTGGAGAAGGACGGGGTACCCTGTGATATCGCTGATTGCGAATGACAACATCACTAGTTTGCCTCGCAGGTTTTTATATCCGAATAGTGAGATCTCTACAAATGGAGCAAATGTGCCTTCAGTGAAACTAACAGATCGTGTGTGGTGGGATGGAGAATAATAAAATTAAAAGGAGCCAACCCCATAGTGGGGTTGGCTATATTGCTTACTGAATAGCGAAAACTGCTTTTACGTCAGCTGTCACTTTAATAGTGCGGTAGTCAATATTCGTATCAGCAACAGCATAATCTTCTGATTTAAACGCCCTGTTCATAGTCGCATTGGCATATACAGGGAAAACCACATTGACATTATTTTCATTTACCTGCATAACTCCGCCTATTTTTTCCCCGATCCCTTCCAGCATTACATTTGCTTTATTTTTAGCAGCCTGCAATGCTTTTATTTTTACCTGCTGACGATATTCATCCATTTTGCTGGATGTCGCTTCACTGATATATACATTGGTAATACCTGCATCATCTATTGCATCAAAAATGGTGTTCACTTTTGTGAGACTGGTTACTTTCAGTCTGAATTCTTTTGAGGCATAGAAATCTGCATCCTTCTTTTTCTTTCTCCACCACTGATCGCCCGAAATGTTGGCAATGGTCAGATTTTCCGCTGCGATGCCGGCTTTTTCAACGGCTTTGGTCAATTGCTGTTCCAGTGTAGAAATGTCAACTTTGTTATTCTTGTCTTTCTGATATTCCTGTAGAGTGATGTTCAGGTAAATGATATCCGGAGTGATCTCCATTTCGGCAGTACCGTCTACAGCAATACTCTTCGTTTTTTTATCATTCGTATCCTGCGCAAATCCAGTGATTACCATTCCTACAACCAGCAGTGTTAATAATATCTTCTTCATAGTATTCCGTTTTTTTCTTTCATGATGCAGGGGAAATATCAAATTCCATAAAAGGGGGGAAAGTTTTTACTATATTTAAGAATTCCAACTTTTTATGTCAACGTCCACGGGGTTTATTATGGTACTGTTTTGCCTGCCGCTTTTAGCCAATGCACAGGTGCAGACTCCTTATATTTTAAATGGTAGCGCTACACAACGTACCTGTAACTGTTATGTGCTGACTCAGGATGTAAATACCTCGAGCGGGACCGTGTGGAATAAGAACCAGATTGACCTCCGCAATTCCTTTGACTATTATTTTGATGTAAACCTGGGTTGTAAAGACAGCGATGGCGCCGATGGCATTGGCTTTATCCTGCAGACAAAAGGAACGAACCTGGGAGCTACCGGGTCGGGTATCGGGTTTCAGGGTATCAGTCCTTCTTTAGGTATTATTATTGATACCTGGCAGAATGAAATTGACCATGATCCTTACTACGATCATGTGGCGATACAGATGAATGGAGTGACGGATCATAATGCTGTCAATAACCTGGCTGGGCCGGTGACGGCGCTGGATGGGAACGATAATATAGAAGATTGTAACTGGCATATATTCAGGGTAAAGTGGGATGCGGTAGCCATGCAAATGACAGTGAGTATGGATGGGGCATTGCGACTATCATTGCAGAAAGATATTGTGCAGGAAATTTTCAATAATAGCCCCTTGGTATATTGGGGATTTGCAGGATCTACGGGAGGAGCGTACAATGTGCAACAGTTTTGCGCAGCACTCAGACCAGAGTTAGCATTTAGGGATGATCAGCGGTTCTGTATAGGCGATCCGATCCTGTTTAGTGATTCATCCAAGTCCTTTGGTACGATTACAAGATGGTTGTGGGATTTTGGAGATGGCACTACGGCAAACGTATCTCAACCGGGAGAGCATCATTATGCAAAACCAGGTGTATATGATGTAACATTGGTGATTGAGGATAATAGTGGATGCATTTCGGATACCATGCACCAGCAGGTGACGATCGGGACTTATCCGATTGCAGGGATGTCTACCGATCCATTGTGTTTGGGACGAATAATGACGATCAAAGATGCAACGACACTGGAAGTGGGAACATTGACAGCATGGAATTGGGAGTTGAATGGACATACAGATAGCGGGAAGAATATAGTCGCTGATTTTACTACTCCCGGCACCTATCCCGTGCATTTATCTGTGTTGACGAAAGAGGGTTGTAGTGATGATACGATACAAATGCTTTCTGTGTATAATACACCTGTGATTAGTGCAAGTGGGGGTGATGCGTGTATAGGGGATGCCATTGATTTTTCGGGTACGAATCTTACACCTGCTATTGCATTAGCAGGCTGGCATTGGACATTTGGAAATGGAGATACATCCACCTTGCAGGATATTAGTTATGTGTATAAAACAGGGGGTGTATATACAGCGGGTGTATATGCTGTGAGCAGGGATGGCTGTTTGTCTGATTCATTCTGGCTACCTGTGAAGATAGTTGATATTGCATTGGATGCGGGACGCGATACGCTGATCGCGAAAGGGCAACCTTTGCAGTTGAATGCAATAGCAACAGGAGATAATTTAAGTTATAGCTGGTCGCCTGCTACAGGGTTGAATAATGTGATGATTGCAGATCCTGTGGCAGTGTTGTTTCAGGATGTGAAATATGTATTGACGGTAACTTCACCAGAGGGATGTGTACAGGTGGATAGTTTGGCAGTGAAGGCCTATACGGGGCCGGAGTTTTATGTACCAAGTGCTTTTTCACCGAATCATGATGGGCAGAATGATTGGTTCAGGGCAATATCGCCGGGTGTACCTCAACTGGATTTTTTATGTGTGTGGGATAGATGGGGCAAGGAGGTGTTCAGGACGAGTGAATTGACAGGGGCATGGGATGGCACTTTTAAGGGGCAGGATTCGCCTGTTGGTACGTATGTATACATGATACAGGGAACGGATTATACAGGGCATAAATTCAGCCGGAAAGGGACTGTAACGTTGATAAGATAAAAGACCAATCCCCCGGAGTTTTGCCTTCGGCAAAACTCCGGGGGATTGGTGTGACTGTCCTGCGGACGGCTTAAATATTTTATAACTTATGACCTTGCATCTTCCATATTTTTCAGGAAATTATACAGATCATTCATATTAGTAATTTTAGTCGCCACTAACATAAAGTTCGTACCTAACTGTTTCAGTTTCGCATTGTTCACCCTCGTCTGTACATAGTTCAATATATGATCAAATGTAGGCGATGTGAAGTAAGGCGAATCCGGGTTGTTGATAAAGTAACAACGTAATGTCTCATTCTTCATCATCATCTTCTCAAAGCCTAACTTAATCGCCATCCACCGACAACGCACCAGGCATAATAATTCCAATACCGGTTCAGGCAATGGACCGAATCTATCTTTCAGCTCTTCCTCAAATGCGACCAACTTACTTTCCAGCGTGATATTATCCAGTTCCTGATACAGGTTCAAGCGCTCCTGTATGCTCTCTACATAACTATCAGGAATGAGTATTTCAAGATCTGTATCGATGGTACAATCGCTTACATAATCCTTCTTCTCTTCCAGCTGTTCTTTAAAGAGATCTTTGAATTCATTTTGCTTCAGTTCGCGGATCGCTTCGTCCAGGATCTTCTGGTACATATCAAATCCGATATCTGACATGAAGCCACTCTGCTCACCACCTAAGAGGTTACCGGCACCACGTATATCAAGGTCGCGCATCGCAATCTGGAAACCACTACCCAGTTCACTATGCTGCTCCAGCGTTTGCAAGCGCTTACGGCTGTCAGCAGGCAATGTACTCATGGGTGGTGCCAGCAGGTAACAGAATGCTTTCTTGTTACTACGCCCTACACGACCACGCAACTGGTGCAGGTCACTTAATCCAAAGTGATGTGCATTGTTGATGATGATGGTATTTGCATTTGGAATATCCACACCACTCTCTACTATATTAGTACATACCAGTACATCGTACTTACGATCGATGAAATCAAGGATCACTTCTTCCAGCTGATGACCTTCCATCTGTCCGTGTGCAGTAGCGACAGACAAGTCAGGGCATAAGCCTTTAATGAGACTGCTGATCTCTCCCAAACCTTTCACACGGTTGTATACAAAGTATACCTGTCCACCTCTTTCTGTTTCGTAATAGATGGCATCGCGGATCATGTCATGATCGAATACGTGTACCTCTGTCTCAATCGGCTGCCTGTTAGGCGGCGGCGTATTGATGACAGAAAGGTCTCTCGCTCCCATCAGGGAGAACTGTAGTGTTCTCGGAATAGGCGTAGCCGTTAGTGTCAATGTATCTACATTCAACTTGATGTGTTTCAGCTTTTCTTTTGCTGCCACACCAAATTTCTGTTCTTCATCCACGATCAGCACACCGAGGTCTTTGAACTTCACATCCTTGCTCAGTAAGGCATGCGTACCTACGATGATATCTATCTTTCCTTCAGCGAGTCGCTGTAGTGTGTCTTTCTTTTCTTTTGCAGATTTAAAGCGGTTCAGATAATCTACTGTACATGGAAAATCTTTCAGTCGGTCTGCAAATGTTTTGAAGTGCTGGAAAGCGAGGATGGTAGTAGGTACCAGTATTGCTGCCTGCTTACCATCTACGATCGATTTGAATGCTGCTCGCACTGCTACTTCTGTCTTTCCAAAACCAACGTCGCCACATACCAGTCTGTCCATTGGTGCAGGCGATTCCATATCTCTCTTTACATCGGCAGTCGCCTTGCTCTGGTCAGGAGTATCTTCATAGATGAAAGATGCCTCCAGCTCTGTTTGCAGGTATGTATCCGGTGCATGCTGGAACCCTTGCTGGGCCTTGCGTGCCGCATATAGCCTGATCAGGTCTTTGGCGATATCCTTAACCTGTGTTTTCGCTTTTTCTTTCAGCTTATCCCATGCATCACTACCCAGTTTATTGACTTTGGGTTCCTGGCCTTCCTTGCCGGTGAACTTACTGATCTTGTGCAGGGAGTTGATGTTCACATACAGTAGGTCATTGTTCTTGTAAATGATACGAATGGCTTCCTGCATTTTGCCCCCAACTTCTATCTTCTGTAAGCCACTGTACATACCTACACCATGGTCGATATGGGTTACGAAGTCGCCCGACTGCAATTCGCGCAGGGTCTTCATGGTAAGCGCCTTATTCTTGTTGTACGCCTGCTTTACCTTGTACTTGTGGTAACGCTGGAAGATCTGGTGATCTGTATAGCACACGAGTTTCAATGAATGATCAATGAAGCCATGGCTCACCGGCACCGGTATCGGGAAGAAGGTGAAGGTCGCTTTCAGGTCTTCGAATATGCTACGCAACCTTTCCAGCTGACGGGCATTTTCGGCGAAGATGAAGAGGTTGTATTTATTTTTATTGTGGGTTTCCAGGTCTTTAATCAGCATTTCAAACTGACGGTTAAAGACTGGCTGCTCCTGTGTTTCAAAGTTCAGTGGGGTAAAGTTACGGTTCGTTTCTTCCCACCATAATTTAGTGCCAAAGACGATGCAGTGCCTTTGCAGGATCTGCTGCATGAGGAGATGAGCCTTTACAAAATCCGTCTCCTTCAGTTCCATCTTCTCATCTTCATCAATCCTCACCTGTTGGCCGGATTGTAAGAAAGCATCCAGCTTCTCTTCCAACTGCAAAATTACCTCCTGCACATACCCCGGGTCTTTCATCCAGACTACGGTATTGGCAGGCAGGAATTCCAGCAGGGAGGTCTTCTGATGGTCCAGGTTATGGGTATCCATATTGGCGATCAGGGTTACCTGGGTGAGTTTGCGCTCACTGAGCTGGGTTTCCGGATCGAAGATGCGGATAGAGTCGATATCTTCTCCGAACAACTCTATGCGGTAAGGTTTTTCATTACCAAAAGAGTAGATGTCGAGAATACCCCCACGGAGGGCGTACTGCCCCGGTTCATATACGAAGTCAGTGAAGCTGAAGCCCCAGCTGACGAGTTTTTCCAGCAGATCGTCCACCTTGAGTACATCGCCGACCTTCAACTGGACCATGTTGGTGTTGAAGGCCACGGAGGCGGCTACCTTTTCCCATAGGGCTTCGGGGTAGGTGACGAGGATCTTTTTGTGGATGCTATCGCCGGAGAACTTCATGAGGGCTTCGGTACGCAGCATGCTATGGCTGCTGTTCAGATCGCTGAACTGACCTACCTTTTTGAATGAATCCGGGAAGTAGAAGATATCGAGGGCCTGACTGAGTTGTTCCAGATCATTTTGAAAATAGGCAGCCTCCTCTTTATCATTTAAAATGAACAGGTGATTAACTGAAGACGCCAGTTCCCACGCGCCTGCCGCGATAAATGTGGGGGTGCTACCGGTTAATCCTGTTAGTTGAAAATACTGAGGATGGGACAAATGCATCCCTTTCACCAGCTGTTGCAGGCGGGTGTCGCGCTGGTATAATTGTAATACAGCCTGAATATTCATGAGGGGAGCAAAGTTACGAATTATTGGTCATTGTTTGATCTGATGAAAACGGTCACAGGTTCAGGAAAAATTCGCGATATTTAAGTAATAAATTCCACTTAATATGCTGGACCACTGGTATACTGGTTATGTGACCCGCATTCTGCAGGAGACACACAACACGAGACGGTTCTGGATACAGATAAGGGAGCTGGAAAGATTTGATTTTAAACCCGGACAATTTGTAACCCTGGACTTACCTATTCATGAAGAGAGAAAAAAGCGATGGAGGAGTTATTCTATTG
>Ga0316604_10003336_pt1 | contig 11374 bp, 11 predicted proteins | sample OWC_soil_day20_C_FD_207650 | JGI IMG/M metagenome (GOLD analysis project Ga0316604, IMG submission 207650) | Wetland soil microbial communities from Old Woman Creek delta, Ohio, United States - OWC_soil_day20_CT | ecosystem: Environmental > Terrestrial > Soil > Wetlands | place: USA: Ohio... | reverse complement strand
CCAATTGTCACAATTAGCTAGGAACTGCTAAATTAATTTGGTAGCCCTAAGGGGAATTGAACCCCTGTCTCCGCCTTGAGAGGGCAGCGTCTTAACCTCTTGACCATAGGGCCATAGAAAATATCTCTAACACATATTGATTTTACATCTTTGTATCAAATTTTGCAAGAGGTACTTTCAATTATCTAGCTTGTTTACCAACAAAACTTATGGCTCGCTTTAGCCTCCTCAGGCAACAAGCTTTACCCAAGAGTGCCATTACGTCAAATAATCCCGGACTCACCGTTCGTCCTGTTAATGCAAGTCTGGTAGGATGAATGATCTCACCAGACTTTATACCCAGTTCCTCGACCAGCTGTTTATAAGCCGCCTCCGTATGCATAACATCAAAAATTTCAATCTGTTCCAAACGATCCAGCGCCTTACACAAGAGTTTTTCCACTTCGGGGGAGGAAAAGTATTTGCGCTGACCTTTTTCATCATACTCAGTGACATCCCCAAAATAATAGTCTACCGACTCAGCCAATTCAACAAGCGTTTTAACTCTATCTTGCATGATACCGACAACTGCCCGAATAACATTATACTGCTCCACCGCTTGTTCTTTTGTAATCAACCTTTTACGTAGAAAGAAAGGAATCGCCTCGTGAGTAATCTCATCAAGATTCATGCTGCTTAGATACTGACCGTTAATCCAGGTCAGTTTTTTTGTATCGTAAATTGCCGCATTCTTTGAAACCTTATCTAAACGGAATTTTTCCATGGTCTCTTTAGGCGTAAAGATTTCCTGCTCACCCCCTGGTGACCAGCCCAAGAGAGTCAAGTAATTAACGATCGCGGGTGCCAAGAACCCTTGCTCTCGAAATTCTTCTACTGATGTTGCCCCATGACGTTTACTGAGTTTACTTCTATCAGGAGCAAGAATCATTGCCACGTGGGCAAATTGGACTGTCTCATATCCCAGTGCTTCATATAGCAGCACTTGTTTCGGAGTATTGGAAAGATGCTCTTCCGCCCGAATTACATGGCTGATAGACATCGCATGATCATCAATAACACAGGCAAAATTATAGGCCGGCATACCATTCGACTTCAGGATGACAAGGTCGTCAAATTGATCAAGGGAAAAATTCACTTCTCCATGAACCAAATCTCTGACTTTTACCTGTCCGCTATCTGGAATTTGCAGCCTAATTACAGTTTTTTCCCCTGCTTCAATTCTTTTTTGAGCTATAGAGAGCGGAAGATCGCGACACTTGCCATTATATCTAAATGCCTCGCCGGCTTGTCGCTGACTCTCTCTAACATGTTCCAACTCCGTGGTTGTGCAGAAACAGTAATATGCCTTACCTTCCTCAACCAGCCTTTGTGCTTCTTGTCGATATAAATCTAATCGCTCCGACTGATAATATGGTCCGCAAGGACCGCCTATTTCCGGTCCTTCATCCCAATCTATCCCCAGCCATTTCAGGCTGGCCAAAATCTGCGAAACAGAATCTTTCTTCAATCGCTGTGTATCTGTATCTTCAATTCTAAGAACAAACTGTCCCTGACACTGCCGGGCAAAAAACCAATTAAACAATGCTGTCCTTGCCCCACCAATATGCAGATAACCTGTCGGACTTGGAGCAAACCTTACTCTTACTGTATTCAAAACACAGGCCCCCCAATATATATGTAAATTTTATTATAGCACATCGAACCGAAAAAGTAATTTTTTACAGTTCTACATATATCGGAGAGTAATTATCTTCTTAATTAGTATCTTGATATTACATTCTTACGAAATTCATTACTGAAGCCAGTAAGTCTGGTACTGCTGTAGCAACTAATAAAAGTACAGTTAATAAAATCAACACAACTGTAAAAACCCAGGCAACCACATTGTATAGGCGTGAATTTGAATAATCTCCCATTATATTCTGGTCACTTGCGATTAAAACCATAAAGATTAAGATCGGCGGTAATAATACGCCATTTACCACCTGGGAGGTAAGCATGACATTATAAAGCGACAATCCAGGCAACAGTACTAAGGCGGCGCCGATAGCGATTAGTACCGTATATAATCCGAAAAATACCGGAGCTTCTTCATACGACTTACTGATACCATGTTCAAAACCAAATGCTTCGCAAATAGCGTAGGCAGTGCTAAGGGGCAGAATAAACGCCGCCAGCATGGAAGCGCCAAATAACCCGAAAGCAAAAAGCATGCTCGCGTATCTTCCAGCTAGTGGTTCCAAGGCAAGTGCTGCATCTTTTGCCGTTTCAATTGATATATTGTTAACATATAATGTCGCTGCTGTAGCTACAATGATAAAGAATGCAACAAATCCAGTAAAGAAAGAGCCGATGAATACATCCCATCGAGTATAGGCGTAATCCTTTGCCGTTATCCCTTTATCTACGATCGAAGCCTGAACATAAAATTGTCCCCATGGTGTAATCGTTGTTCCAATTACGCCAATCGCCATGAAAAGGAATTCGGCATTTGAGGAGAACGATGGTGTTACCGAGGCAACTATTACTTCCTGCCAAGGCGGGTTTACAATTATACCTGATAATACATAGCTAAAAAAAGTTACGCACAAAGCAAGGAAAATTTTCTCAATCCGATCATAACTTCCCATAACTACCAGCCACCAGACTACTCCAGCGGTCAAAGGGACTGATACAAATTTGTTCACACCAAATATTTCAAAACTTGTGGCAATCCCCGAGAACTCTGAGGCGGTTGTACCTATATTGGCAATAAGCAATACAACCATTGCAAAAAGTGTCCATCGTACACCAAATTGTTCACGGATTAAATCTGCAAGCCCTTTACCGGTGACAGCTCCGGTACGAGCGGAAATCTCCTGTGCAATAGCCAAACAGACAGTGGCAACAAACATAGTAAATAAAAGTGTATAACCATATTTTGCCCCTGCCGCCGCGTAGGTAGCAACACCGCCTGCGTCGTTATCAGCAAAAGCAGTCACAATACCTGGCCCCATAACAGCTAAAAAAATGCTAATACGCCCGCGAATACCTTTAACCATTTTCACTATCACCACCTCCAGAGCCGTCTGTTGACAATGTACCCGGAGCTTACATCCCCTCTGCCGCGCTCAGGGATCAATGTTTCTAATACATCGTCAACAGTTATAATTCCTAGTATTGTACTTTGTTCGTCAACTACGGGAACAGCCAGTAACCCATACTTGTGTATAATGTCTGCGACCTTGCGGTGACTATCATCATACCGTATATAAATCACTTTTTCATGCATAATATGGCCTAAATTAGCCTGTGGCGATGCCAGAATAAGCTCACGTAACGAAAGTGCTCCCAGTAACGTTGCTTTATCATCAAGAACATAAATATAATAAATCGTCTCGGCAGTAGGTGCTAGCTCGCGTATTTTCTCAATTGCTTCTTCGGCTGTAATATTGGCAGACAACCCGATATACTCGGTAGTCATTAAAGCTCCTGCCGTGTCATCAGGATAATTCATCAACTCCTGAACTTCCTCGGCATCATCAGATTCCATTAAACTGAGTAATTCTTGTGATTTCTCTTCAGGAAGCTCACCTAATATATCGGCAGCTTCATCAGGCGGCATATCCTCCAAAAGGTCTGAGGCTTGTTCCTGATCCATCTGGGTGATAATTTCGATCTGCGTATCCAAGTCCATTTCCGACAGCGCTTCGATAGCCTGCCGAGAGTCTAAATTTTTAATGAAACTAGCCCTGCTGTTATAATCTAGCTGCTCAACAATGTCCGCAATATCAGCGGGATGCAACTGACTGAACTGCTCTTTGTCACGGCTAAGCTGCAGGCTGGATGTCCGGTTTTCCAATGGTTTAATAAACTGCCAGCCAATAAAATTGTGCGCCATATTTTTAACCAAAAACTCTAAACCGAGACGCCTAAATAACCCTCGTAACCCAATATCTACAGCCACTAATATTAAGCCCCGTTGATTTTCATGTGCTACCCACGTTAGGGTTATGTCGTTGACCCGAACCAGTTTCGAACCTTTAAAATCAATAATCTGCTTATCAAGCAGCCACTTGCGGACATAGATTTCATCATCTTGCAGCGGAATTATTACATGGGGTGCAAATTCTCCGGCAAGTTGTATATGCTTACCGTTCACTTCTGATACAAATTTTATGGGAACCAACCCCTGGGTATTTCGCCCATATTTGATTCCAGTTACTCGTGGTGCGGCGCCGTCCCATTTCACTACCATATCTTTAACCTTACCAATAGGCTGTCCGGTCGCGTCAAGAATTGGTTTCCCCAGGAGTTGACTGAAATAAAATTCACCATTAATCGCTACCATAGCCATACTATTACCTCCTATATACATTGGTCCGGCCTATCAATTTTACTTTAAACGATAGGCAGAACATTTTCTCGTTGCGTTTGGTACTATTCTCAGGGCCGGAATCCACAACACCACCTCCTTGAATATTGGAGTATGCATAAACCAAAGTAGACCTTCTCCCATTTGTGAAGAAAGTCTAGCAGTAATCGATAAGTAGCAATGCCCGCGACCTCCTCTACTCGTTTAGTTTTAGCACTGCATAACGTAGAGCTGGATTCTTACTCAGCCACATTAAGTAAAACCTTAATTCGGTAGTACCTGTTAACCCATTGGCGTCTCTCGACGTTTCCGGGCAGTGGCATTTTTTTATGCAGGAGCCTCACCTAACAGAGAATTGTTTAGTATATTGTATGATTTAACAGTCATAAATGTCAACACCAGCAGTGATATTTAACATATTGTTAAATATTATAGCCAAACTCTTCATTTCTACTAGTCTCATCAACTAAAAGAAAAACCAGTCAAGGCACGCTCAAACTACCTCAACCAGCTCATTATAAACTACACATTATCCACAGTCTTGATACAGTTCTTTCCCGAGCGCTTAGCTAAGTAAAGCCCTTGGTCGGCGCGCCGGTTAAGGTCTTTTGTTGAATCTCCCTCTTGCAAATAACTTACACCGCCACTTACAGTCACAGAGACTAAAAAATTTTCAGCTATATTAATATTGATTCTCTTTTCAGCAATTCTACTTCGAATTCGATTAGCTACCTCGCTCGCAAGGCTTCGGCTTGTATTGTTCAAAACTACAAGAAATTCTTCTCCTCCATACCTTCCGCATATGTCATCGTCTCTAATGTTTTCCAGGATTGTTGCGGCTACTTGCTGCAATACTATATCGCCAACTGCGTGACCATACCGATCATTAACCAGTTTAAAATTGTCAATATCCAGCATTATTACAGCCAAGCAACTGTTTTGTTGGCGGGCTGTTTCAATATGGTGTTCCAACAGCTTATCTAAATAATAGCGATTGTAAATATGGCAGAGTCCATCTATTTGCGCCTGTTCCTTTAATAATTGTCCCTCGACTTTCTCTGTTACATCTATACAACTACCAATATAACCGATAAATATCCCCTCGTCGTCATATGCGGGAACGCCTCTGTCATTAATCCAGCAATACTTCCCGTCAAATCGCCTCAGGCGGTATTCCATTTCAAAGAGCTCCCTTTTTGCAAAAGACTCAAGATAGACCTGCAGACACTTGTTATAGTCATCCGGATGCACTCCCTCAGTCCAACCATCGCCGATTTCTTGTTCTATTGTACGCCCTGTAAATTTTAGCCAGGTCCGATTGAAATAATCACATTTTGCATCAAGCCCTGCCCGCCAAATCATATTGGGGGCTGATTCAACAATTAATTTGTACTGCTTAAAATCCAGTTCCATTTTCTCACCTCTCAGATTTTACTTCATAGTGAGCTAATAATTGCCTTCAACCGTGTATTCCTTTTAGAAACTGCCTAAGAGGAGTTTCGCTATCACGAATAAACGCTGTTACCTAAACCTTCTCCATTAACCGACATATTCCTCTAGGAATTTTATATCATGAGCATTGCCGCCACAATAAAATCTTTCAGAATGTTTCCTGCTAATCGTTTCCAAAATGATCAGCCCCATACAGTCTAACGTCCCCCTTCATAATATTGTAATAACTCACTCACCGTAACAAACTCGTATCCACGAGCTCTAAGGTTATCAATTATGTATTCAAGCGACTCCGCCGTTGGCGATGGGTATTTTCCATCATGTAACAAAATAATACTACCTGGTTTTACATTATTTAAAACTGTATTAACTATTTGTCCTACAGGTGGTGAGCGCCAATCCTCAGTATCAATTGACCATAAGATTGTGTTATATCCTCTTGACCGTGCCAGTTTTATTGTATTGTCATTATACTTTCCTCCAGGTGGGCGAAAAAGTGTGGGAGTTGGCACTACCTTTGAAATTTCATTTTCTGTTTTTTCTAATTCTTCGATTATAAGCCGATCATTGAGCTTAGTGAGCCAAGGATGATCATATGTGTGGTTACCAATTTCATGTTCTTCATTAACTTCTTGTTGTACAAGTGAGGGAAATTTCTTTACGCGCTCCCCAACTACAAAAAAAGTTGCCTTTACTTTTTTTTCTTGCAACACCCCTAAGATTACCGGTGTCGAAGTATTTAATGGGCCATCGTCAAATGTTAGAGCTACGACTTTTTGCGTGGTTGAGACGTTTCTTATTGCGGGTGCTATATCAATTAGATAATTTTCGTCTTTTACTGACAGTAAAACCGTAATTAAAACAACATATAAATACCATTTTTTAAAAACCTTCATATTAATACTTCCTTATTCCAAATTAATAGTTTTATATGTGCAGGAAGAGTAAGTTATACTATTAATTTCAGCAGATCTCAATTAGAGAAAAAATCTTACCAAGAAATACGACTAAGTCAACCCTTACTTGTATAAACTATAAACTAAACGTGATAGGTAAGGCGGGAATTTGCATTGGAAATCTACCTGCAAGTATTTAAAACTGCTTTCGCTGCTGCACTGGCCTGGCTTATCGTAACCTCCAGGCTAGACTGGCCTTATCCCTACTTTGCACCGCTTGCAGCTATATTAACTGTACAGGTAACTATTTCGGAGTCGGTAAAAAAGGCCTGGCAACGATTACTTGGAACAATTACGAAATTAGAGGAAAACACCATTAAAAGCATCCATTTTATTCGATTTGCGCAAGAAAGTTTACTATTTAATCCGTTGATGAACAAAAAACGCCGGCGGCTTGGCGAGCTAACAGAAGAAATACAACATCTAAAAAATGTTAGTATACAAATTCGTGGTGTCCGCAAGGGTTTTATTGCTTTGACTAACAACCTTCCCGAAAAGCTTACACTTGACAAATTAAAATCTGCTATAGACGTAACGGCAAATTGTATTACTGATTTCGGCACAACTATTGTTGATAATTCGGAAAATACTATGGCTTGTTTAAACAATAAGTTGGGACAAGCTAAGTCAGCTCAGAGTGACTGTCTTAACGAACTTTTAAAGTTCAACTCACTTATCCTAACACGCGAGATTGGGGCAATTCTTACAGACTTACATAGAATAGTAGAAGAAGTAGCTCCCTGCAAACACTCGGATTAATCGCTATGTAGTAATAATTGATCTTACTGCCCGTTCAATCTCTTCATAGCTTGTACAACGACACAGATTGGATTGCAGCCAGTCTGCCAGCACCTCATTTGTAGCGTCAGGATGAATAAGCGCCAGCGCATGGCAAACCATAATAAATCCGGAAGTGCAATAACCGCATTGAAATCCCCATTGCTCAATAAATGCGGTCTGGACAGGAGCATCTTTAAGTCCTTCCACGGTAGTGATCTCATGCCCGAGCGCCTCAATAGCCAAGGTTAAACATGCTTTAATAGGCCAGCCATCTATAAGAACCGTACAAGCTCCGCAATCACCATTTTCACAACCTGGCTTGGCTCCGGTAAGACCGAGCTGAGTCCGCAGTACTGTCAATAAAGTATCTGATGGCTTTGCCAAAACACTTCTAAGTTCACCGTTTACTGTTAAATCGATTACTCCTTTACCCAACATCTGCAACATGATTATACCCCCTCAAAATGGGTTAAGGTATCCTCCAAAGTGTTTTTCAAAACAAACTTGCGATAAGCGGATGTCCCCTCCACATCGTCCACTATCGGAGCCGGGAAGTGCTGAAGGGCATTAGCAATTCTTGTTTCGTGGGAACCATCATTATTCAGTTCATGCTCGAGTTTCAGTGAACGGAATGGAAATGCGCACACCCCCGAGAAAGCTACTTGCAAACGGTTATTTATCCGCAAGGCTGCCATAGATACAAGTGGATAACCGATCCTGTCCATCCGGGTCTTTTTAACACCGCGGTGCGGCAGGCTAAGATAAGTAGCATCTGTAGCAACTTGGACTAATAATTCTCCTGCAGCGAGCTGTAGTCGTTCGTAAAAAGCCTCCATTATTGGTACTGTTCTACAACCATTTTCGCTTGCAATGGTAACAATACTATCACTAGCCAATAACGCCAAGACGGCTTCCCGGTAAATAAAGTTGCCACAAATATTGCCTCCTAGCGTAATTTTTCCCCGTGAAGTATGGTCAGCAATTCTACCGGCAGATTCAGTTAATAAGGGGAATAGATTTGCTTCAGCAAGCCTGGTCAGGGATACTCCCGCTCCCATAATTAATTGATCATTTTTAATTTCGAGGACATTGCACTCGGGAATTCCCTTTATATCAATAACGGCTCCTGTGTATAATTTACCCACCCGACCAAGAGTGATTATCTCGGTTCCACCAGAATAAAATAGCGGCTGTTTAGCTTGTATTGTAAGTTGCTGATAAAGTTCGACAGCCGCTTGCACCGTATCTGGCTTATAATACTCAAAGTCAATAAGAATCATTGACTGCCTCCTGTTACTGCCTTCCAAATGGTTTCCGGAGTGAGGGGTAACTGATTGAGCTCCACTCCAGTTGCTGCTGATAAAGCATTAGCTAAAGCGGCAGCCATGCCGATAAGGCCATGCTCGCCCACGCCACGTTGGCCGTAAGGAGCATCAATCTGAGAAGTCTCCACTAGCTCGACTAAGTATTCGGGCTGTTCGCCAAACCGCATCATTTTATATGTACGAAACTGAGGATTTTGCACAACGCCCTGGTTATCAAAAACCAGGGCCTCCCTGCTTGCTAAACTAAGCCCCATCGCCATGCCGCTTCGCAAAATACAGCGCACATTTTTAGGGTTAAGTGCTTTACCAACATCCAAAACTGTGGCTGCCCGAACAATTTTATACGTATAGTCCCTGGTGTCGAGTTCTACCTCAACCGCCTGGCAGCCCACAACCCAGCCGGGACCAGACTTGCCATAGCCGGTATTCTGGTCCAGCGTGCTTAAGCGCGTCATAATATAGCTGCCGCGCCCCATAATCTGACCGCCAATTGAATTTCCATTAGGGTATCGGTAGCCATGAGCTATGTCTTTGAATTCCACATAAAAGCTGGGATCATAACGCAAATATACCCTGCTATCGCCAACGTCTAAGTCCTCAGGCGGGCAACGCAAAACAATCGCTCCAATACTCTTTATCTCCCGTTTTAACTCATTTGCCGCCTCTAAGATTGCACTACCTGCCATATAGGTTGATTTACTGGCAACTGTCTTCCAATGTTCTGGACACAATTCCGTATTTACTTCCATGGCTACATGAATTTTATCCACTTCCATCTGTAAAGCTTCTGCTGCTATCTGGGCAAGAACAGTCTTGGTTCCTTGGCCTAACTCAACAACACCGCAATTCAGGTTTATGGTACCATCCTGGTTCATCATTAATATTGCGCCAGATATTGCATTTACTGGGCTACTGGAAGTTTTCCAGAAGCAGCCTAGCCCTTTAGCCCGAACTAAATTTTTCCGGGATTTAATAATTCTTCCATTGTCCCATTTGATTAGTGTCTTTATTTTTTGAATACATTCAATTACATTTCCAAGACTGCTAACATTAAGTTTCTCTTGTGTTGGAGAAGAATCTCCCGGGGCGATTGCGTTTCTTACTCGCAATTCGAGCGGATCTACACCAAAAGTAGCTGCTAATTTATCAACAGCTCTCTCGATAGCAAAGGTCAGTTCACCGTGGCCAAATCCCCTGAATGCTGTGGAATAGGGTCGATTAGTATATACGGATAAAGAATCACAGGTAACATATGGAATATTATATGGTCCGGTACAAGCGGCTGCAATGGCTTTAGCCATAGTTGGTGAAGTATCTGTGTATGCACCGCTGTCAATAAGATAAAGCATTTCCGCGGCAATAATTTTTCCTTCTTTGGAAGCACCAAACTTTATTGTTGCTTCCATACCAATATGGCCTGGGGAAGAAATCAAGTCTTCTTCGCGAGCATTTGTAATTTTGACTGGACGACCACCTACCGCCTTAGAAGCTAGATAAGCAAGTAACTCAGGATAAGCGGTTGTTTTTGCACCAAAGGAACCGCCAACCAACCCGGTCTTGACAATAATTTTCCCCATATCCAGTCTGAACAACGTACTCATTAATTTTTTTACCGCAAAAGGACCTTGAGAGGATGAATTAACAATTACTCTACCGTCTTGCTGTATCTCAACAAGTGCGGAACGTGTTTCAATAGCCGCGTGATCAGAATGAGGAAGTGATACTTGTATTTCTACCACTACCTCACTTTTAGCCCAGCCTTGCTCCATATCCCCTTTCCGAACTTTTACACGGTGGGCAATATTGGTTCCTAGTTCGGGATATATCTCTTCCACGACATGGCTGTAAAAAGCAAGACCATCATGAATAAGGGGAGCATTGGGCCGCAGTGCATCAGTTAGGGAATTGATTACCGACAATGGCTCATACTCAATTTTTACAAGATTAGCAGCTTGGGCGGCTTCAAACTCGCTGTAGGCAACGACCAAAGCAACAGGTTCACCATAATACCTAACCTTTTCGAGAGCAATAACCGGACGGTCAGCTAAAATCTGTCCATAAAGACCTGTAAAATAGTCCCCGGTTAGTACAGCCTTGACTCCCGGTGCCGTTACAGCCTCGGAGATATCGATGTGATAATCCGTGCATGTGCGTATGGGCTAATGACCATTTTTGCATACAAGAGATCTGGGGCTGTATAATCAGCATTATACTTTGCATTACCTGTCACTTTATCCATGGTTTCAATTCGCGGGATATCCTTACCTACTGCGATCAAGTTTTCATGCCTCCAGTTCTTATAATCGCTTATAGTCCTTAGAACTGTACATCGAATGAATCCCTGCGAGAATAGCCCCAATTGTGTTACTAACCAAATCCAAGTCGGTATCTTGAAGACTTGGTTGATTTAAAATTTGTGGTTTCATTAGGGTATCTGCTGCGAACTCAATTACTTCATTAAGACTCCCTGCGGCCATACCGATGGCTGCGACAAACACAAATTTAAT
>Ga0316604_10003334_pt1 | contig 11378 bp, 10 predicted proteins | sample OWC_soil_day20_C_FD_207650 | JGI IMG/M metagenome (GOLD analysis project Ga0316604, IMG submission 207650) | Wetland soil microbial communities from Old Woman Creek delta, Ohio, United States - OWC_soil_day20_CT | ecosystem: Environmental > Terrestrial > Soil > Wetlands | place: USA: Ohio... | reverse complement strand
CATCCGCTAATACCGGAAAGGAGGAACATGAAATGGCATTAGTAACTTATTACGGCACAGGCCGTAGAAAAACTTCGGTTGCCAGAGTTCGTCTGGTTCCGGGGGAAGGCAACATTATTGTTAATGAGCGTCCGTTGGTAGAATACTTTGGCTTGAAAACTCTGGAGTTAATTATTAAGCAACCGCTTAATATTACCGACACACTTGGCAAATACGATGTATTAGCTCAAGTTGGTGGCGGCGGCACTACCGGACAAGCTGGCGCAGTTCGTCACGGAATTGCCAGAGCTTTGCTGAAAATCGATGGCGATTTTAGACCGCCATTGAAAAAAGCCGGACTGTTGACTCGTGATCCACGGGAAAAAGAGCGTCGTAAATACGGCTTGAAGAAAGCTCGTAAGGCATCGCAGTTTTCCAAACGTTAATACATTACATCAAAAAACACTCTGCGAACATTCAGTTTGCAGAGTGTTTTTTTCTATCTAACATCTAATAATTGCATAATTTGCATTGACAAGAAGGAGTTTGGGCTGTTTACCCATAATAAATTCATTACTCGCTGTTTTCCCGTGTGAAAGGGCAGCTATCTAGAAAAAGAGCATGGAAAAGTCAAGAGACAGGAAGAAAAAAATGGAGGAATTATAGTGAAAAAAGTAGTTGTACTTAGTGTCGTGATGTTCATGCTGGCGTTTTGCAATGTTTCTTTTGCGAATCTGAACGATACGAAAGGTTCTATTTCACAAACTTATGGCGAATATCATATGGTGATTGATGATGATAATCAGCTTTGGACGAAGGCTGATTGGGAAACAAAAGGCGTGCAAAAGGCACAAGCATCCGCTTATGTGTATTATTTTAACCACAATGGAATAGGTGTACAAATGGAAGTTCAGTACGAAAGTGAGAAGGAGAACGCTTTGGTTCGTACCCAACGATTTACACCGAATTCAGCAATAAAAATCAAAGATTTTCGCTATTATTTTCCAGAACTTGTAGTTTTGCTCGATGCGCCAACAGGAGAATATTTTACCACCGACGAAATTGTAACTAGGGATTTTTTAGAAAATACTTCACCCATTACGTTAGGCTTACTTGTCAAGTCCCCGCCAGCGCCTAAAAGAGAAGGATACTATACCCTGGTTGCCTTTAACATCGAGGGGGAAGGCACATTGATTAGGAATAGAAAATATATTGATCCCGATACTTACGTCCGTGAATTTGTGATTAAGCGGGTATGGAGGTCGGAGGCTTCTGAAAAATTAAATGCGGCATGGACGCCGATAAAAAAATTCTTTTAGTGTCGTTTAGTATTAATTTTTCAGGAATAATTGGCGAAACATATTTTGAGAGAGCAAAAACCAAGAGATATTGCATTGTCATGAATCATGCAATATCTCTTGGTTTTTCTTAGTACACCAGAAAGTATAAAAATTTACCTGGTGTACATAAGCGCAACCAGCGGCTTCTGCCATCGCTAAAAGCTCGCACAAGCCGGGTTTACTAATTTCTAATATTATTTTGCTAGCTTAAGCGGCATTAATTTTGCTTCCTGGGCTTGCATAGGGCCGATGTAACCACTGCGGACCATGGCGTTTAAAACCAGTGCCTGACGCTGTTTGGCGGCACTGAGGTTCACGTAGGGGGAATAAATTGACGGCCCGTTTGGTAAACCGGCTAATAAAGCGCTTTCAGCTAAATTGAGTTCGGACGGTGTTTTCGCGAAATAATTTTGCGCTGCATCTCTTATGCCGTAGGAATTCGCACCAAAAAAGATCGTATTGAGATACATTTCCAATATTTCTTCTTTCGAATACCGCAATTCTAGATCGATAGCGAGGAGAGCTTCTTCTACTTTCCGCGAAACTGTTTGTTCCTGTGATAAAAATAGATTCTTCACTAGTTGCTGAGTGATTGTGCTGCCGCCTTCGACAATGGATCCTTTTTGAATATTAACAAGGGTAGCACGTAATATTCCTTCAATATCGATTCCAATATGGCTGTAAAACCGGTTGTCTTCAATAGCAATGACTGCTTGTTGGAGTGAAATCGGAATCTGCCGTAAAGGGAATTGATTCTTATTATTAATTTTGGCCTCGACTGCCGGTTTGAGATAAACAAACCGAACTGTTTTCCCCAGCCAACTAGATTCATCGGAGAAGAAAGAAGATTTGGGATCCGGCATGGGCGGAACCATCTGGTTAACAAGCATATTGCCGCCAGCCCACCAATAGGCTGCAAAAAATATGAGAGCCAGAAAGAAGAGAAAGCGCCCGAGACGCATTTATATTCCTCCTTACGGTGACAGGTATAAAAAACTTCCGCTTATGACAGTATTGTACCGTACTTGTTATGATTTGGCTATAGGAGACAATTCCTGAATATAGAGGCAAGCAAGCAGGATTCGGATATTTTGGTGTTGAATGCACATAATAATTAGTAGTTAAGCGGTAAAACAGGAAATGGACGATATTGCTATTGATGTAATTGAATGTAGTGTGATGGCAGGGCAGACGTAGGTGCGAAGGGAGAATAAGAATGAGTAATTTGATCGGATGCGTTCTTATGCCACATCCACCCATTATGATTCCGGCAATAGGAAAACAAGAGATTAATAAGATTCAAGCAACAGTCAATGCGGCAGTGCAGGCTGCAAATTTTATAAAATCAGCGAACCCGCAAACGATTATCATCATTAGTCCGCATGGGCCGGCATTTCCGGATGCGGTGGGCATCAATACCCATCCGCGCCCGAAAGGCAGTTTTGCTTCTTTTGGCATCCCGGATATTTCGCTGGGGTTTGAAACGGATATTTTGCTGGTACAAAAAATCTTGCACGAAGCTGAACGGCTGGGCGTTAATTTAGTGGAACTGAATGATGACCTTGCGAAAACATACCGGTTTTCGCTGCAACTGGATCATGGAGCGCTTATTCCGTTATATTATTTGCATAGAGCAGGTTTTCGCGGCCAAATTGTTCACTTGACGGTTGGATTGTTGCCGTATGAAGAACTATATACCTTTGGGAAAGCCGTACAATTTGCCATACAAGCCAGCGGACGCAAAACAGCAGTGATCGCTTCCGGAGATTTATCACATCGGCTCACGGAAGATGCGCCGGCCGGCTACAACCCACTCGGCGCAGATTTCGATAGACAAGTGCTGCAAGCACTGCAAAATAAAGATGTAAAAGCGTTGCTTAGAATCGAACAGACTCTTGTCGAAGCCGCAGGTGAATGCGGATTACGGCCGATTTTCTTTTTGATGGGCGTTTTGGGCGGTTTAAAAGCAAAGGGCGATATGCTTTCCTATGAAGGTCCGTTTGGTGTAGGTTATGCCGTATTTCTTTTTCGGATCCCGGAATAGTATAATAGAAAGGCTGGGTGAGAAGTTATCATGTCGACTGAAAGCTATCCGGTGAAACTGGCACGAGCAAGTCTTCAATATTACTATCGACATAATTGCATTATGCCTGTCCCAGAGGATGTTCCGGCCAACTTTATGGTGCGTGCCGGCGTATTTGTATCGTTAAAAAAGAACGGTGAATTGCGCGGCTGTATTGGCACTTTCCTGCCGGTTCAGGAAAATGTGGCCATGGAGATCATTATAAACGCGATTAGTGCGGCGACGGAAGATCCGCGATTTTATCCGGTAGATGCTGAGGAGTTATCGGAATTGACGATATCGGTTGACGTACTGGGCGCTCCGGAACCGGCTCATAGTGAAGACGACTTAGACCCTGCCCGTTATGGGATCATTGTTTCCAATGGAAGCCGTAGAGGCCTATTGCTGCCGATGCTGGATGGCGTTGATACCGTTGCTCAGCAAATTGCGATTACCCGGCAAAAAGCAGGGATTGGTTTTAATGAAACGATCGAAATTTACCGGTTTACAGTAACCAGGTATCACTAAAATGGGAAAAAGAATAATTTTGGTGTTTTTTTATAAAAAGTATTGAATTATTATGCATAAGTGGTGTATACTTATGCTTATTCGCGTAATATTTGCTGATTTTTAGTAAATTAAAGCATGAATAATAACCCAAGAGCAGATGGACAGTATATCTTTGCAATACGCCATGTGGTATTGACAAAAAAGGGTTACGGCAAGCACTTAATAGAATGCAATCCAGCAACTTGACAAATATGGAGGTAATCAATATGCTTCATTCGATAACAGGCGGCATCACGGCTCCGCAGGGGTTTACCGCAGCAGGTGTAAAAGCCGGCATTAAAAAAAGCGGCAAAGAGGATGTTGCGGTTTTATACAGTTCTGTGCCGGCTTCTGTGGCCGCTGTATTCACTACCAATACCATGGCTGCAGCGCCGGTCATCGTGTCCCGCCGGGCGGTAGAAACCGGCCAGGCGCAAGCGATTGTGGTCAATTCCGGCTGTGCCAACGCGTCAACTGGAACGCAAGGCTTAGTTGATGCGCAAACGATGGCTCATATCACTGCCTCATTGTTAGACCTTAATGATGCGGATGTTGTGGTCGCTTCAACCGGCATTATCGGCGTGAATTTGCCAATGGGTAATATTGCCAATGGGATTAAGCAGGCTGTTAGCAAACTTTCCCGCGACGGACATGCCGATGCTTTACAAGCAATTATGACAACGGATACCCAGCCGAAGGTTTGCGCTTACGAGTTTGAATTGGACGGCAAGATGGTACGAATTGCCGGTATGGCAAAAGGGTCAGGGATGATCCATCCTAATATGGCAACCATGCTGGGATTTGTCACCACCGATGCGGCAATCAGCCCGGCTGTTTTACGGCAGGCATTGAAAGAAGCGGTTGAGCTGTCTTTTAACATGATCACCGTCGATGGCGATACCAGCACGAATGACATGGTCTGTGTATTGGCAAATGGATTAGCGGAAAATGCCGCAATAACAACTGCCGATAGCCCGCAATACAATGATTTTACCGCTGCATTACGGACTGTTTGCACTTACTTGGCACAGCAGATTGTCCGTGATGGTGAAGGGGCTACCAAATTTATTGAAATAACCGTACAGGGGGCGGAGTCTTTTGCAATGGCAAAACAAGCAGCTATGGCTGTTGCCAAGTCGCCGCTGGTAAAAACCGCGTTTTTCGGCGAAGACCCGAATTGGGGCCGGATCCTGTGCGCAGTAGGTTATTCCGGAGTTGGAGCGGACCCGGATAAAACTTCCTTGTCGATCGGCAAATTAACAATTGTTAGGGCCGGTATGGGAACACAGGTAGATGAGGACGCATTGAAGAAAACTATGTCCGAACATGATATTACCGTTACTATTGATTTAGGAATGGGATCTGCTGTGGCAACCGTTTGGACATGTGATTTTTCCTATGAATATGTTAAAATTAACGGAGAGTACCATACATAATATTCAGGGGGAATGAAAATGACAAATTCAGTACAACAAGCGGCCACCCTGTTGGAAGCGCTGCCTTATTTGCAGAAGTTTTACGGTAAGACCATTGTAATTAAATATGGCGGTAATGCCATGATCAACACTGATCTGAAGCGTAGTGTCATTCAAGATATTATTTTGATGAAGTATGTTGGCATTCGTCCGGTTTTGGTCCATGGAGGCGGACCGGAAATTACTGCTATGCTGAAAAAACTAGGCAAACAATCCACTTTTATTTCCGGACTTCGTATGACGGATGAAGAGACGGTCGCCATTGCTGAAATGGTGTTGGTAGGCAAAATTAATGCCGAAATCGTTAGCTTGTTGAATTCCGCCGGAGCCCAGGCAGTTGGATTAAGCGGAAAAGATGCGAACATGCTTATGGCTAGAAAGCATTTGGCCAAAGTCCATGAGGCCGGTGAAGTGCGCGAGGTGGACATTGGCTTTGTCGGTGATATTGCACAGGTCAATACGGGCATCATTAACACGTTGTTGGAAAATGATTATATCCCGGTTATTTCGCCGATTGGAGCGGATGAAAACGGCCAAAGCTATAATATCAACGCTGATTATGTGGCCGGTGAAGTTGCCGCTGCGGTGGGGGCGGAAAAACTGTTGCTGCTAACGGACGTAGAGGGGATTTACCGTGATTATTATGATAAAGGATCCTTTATTTCTACATTGACGCTTGAGGATGCCCGGGAAATGATAGCTGCCGGCAGTATCGATGGCGGAATGATCCCGAAAGTGGAGGCGTGTGTACGGGCTTTATCCGGCGGCACCGCCAAGACCCATATCATTGACGGACGACAACCGCATTCATTACTATTGGAAATTTTCACTGACCGCGGCACAGGCACAGAAGTTGTCCGCTGATCCGTGAAAAACAGCTGTTAGGTTTGATGCCTTAAGGAGGGAAATAAGTGAATAAAGAACAGATTGTAGCAATGGATAAACAATATTATATGCCTGTGTTTAACCGGAACCCCATTGTGCTTTCCCATGGCAAGGGGCCGTATGTATACGACAATGAAGGAAACCAATACCTTGATTTTCTGGCCGGAATTGCGGTCAATTTGCTTGGACACGGCCATCCGAAACTAGTGGCGGCAATCGCTGAACAGGCCGGCAGGATGATTCATTGCTCCAATTTATATTATACGGAGCCGCAGGCCTTGTTGGCGAAAAAATTAGCAGAAGCCAGTGGAATGGATAGGGTTTTCATGGGCAACAGCGGGGCTGAAGCGAATGAAGGCGCCCTGAAATTGGCCAGAAAATACGCGAAAAAAGTGAGCCCGGGCAAAGTCGATATTATCACTGCGGAACATTGCTTCCATGGTCGTACATTGGCAACCTTAACGGCGACAGCGCAGCCCAAATATCATAAAGGGTATGAGCCGTTGCCGCAGGGCTTCAAATATGTTCCATTTAATGATTTTTCCGCATTACAGGCGGCAGTGGATGAGTATACTTGTGCGATCATGCTGGAACCTATCCAAGGAGAAGGCGGCGTCAATCTGCCGGACAAAGATTATCTTGCCAAAGTACGCGCTCTTTGCAATGATAAAAAGATCGTTTTGATTTTTGATGAAATCCAGTCCGGTATGGGCCGGACCGGGACGATGTTTGCCTGCCAGCAGTACGGTGTGAAACCGGATATCATGACGGCAGCCAAGGGACTGGGCGGCGGAGTGCCGATCGGCGCGTTTATGGCGACAGAAGAAGTAGCGAATGCTTTTTCGCCGGGTGATCATGGAACTACCTTCGGCGGCAATCCGTTGGTTTGCGCAGCGGCCAATGCTGTTTTGACTGCCATGGAAGAAGAAGGTATTTTAGCGAATGTGCAGGTTATTGGTGCATATATGCTGGCCGCTTTACGGCAGTTACAGGATAAATATCCCCAGCTTATCCAGGAAGTACGGGGCAAAGGGCTTATTCAGGGTATCCAGTTAAATCGGCCGGGCGCTGATATTGTAGCGGGCTGCTTGCAGAAAGGGTTGATTATCAATTGTACGGCAGGTAATGTTTTGCGGTTCGTACCGTCATTAAATATTACCAAACAGCATGTGGATGAGTTTATTACGATTTTGGACAGCGTTCTGCAAGACAACCAGTAATTGTATTTTAGACGGTCATACGCAGAAGAGTGCGAGCGTGGCGCAAACCTGGTTTCTAATGTAGAATGTTTTGATGGAGGTTTTATTTTGAGTTTGCAGGGAAGAGATTTACTTTCCGTCTATGATCTTTCAACCCAAGAAGTAGCGGATATTTTAACGTTGGCAAAAGAATTGAAGCAGCAAGTAAAGCAAGGGAAAGAGCATCATTTATTGAAAGGTAAGACGCTGGGGATGATTTTCGAAAAATCGTCCACCCGTACAAGGGTATCCTTTGAAGTAGGCATGTGGCAGCTGGGTGGCCAAGCCTTGTTTTTGAGTTCCAGGGATCTTCAGATTGGCCGCGGCGAGCCGGTAAAAGATACGGCACGGGTTTTATCCCGTTTTCTGGACGGAATTATGATCCGCACTTACTCGCATGCCGAAGTGGAAGAATTGGCTCAGTACGCATCGATCCCGGTCATTAACGGCCTTACGGACTTACTGCATCCTTGCCAGGCGTTGACTGATATTTTTACTGCCATGGAGTATAAAGGCGATTTAAAAGGCCGTAAAATGACGTTCATTGGCGATGGGAACAACATGGTCCATTCATTGATGCATAGCTGCGCCAAAGTTGGAATGGACTTTGCCTTGGCTGCACCGTTAGGCTATTTACCGGATCCGGCCATAGTAGCGGAGGCGGAGGCGGATGCCAAAATAAACGGCTGTAAGATTACGATTGGCCAAGATCCTTTTGCGGCGGCGAAAGACGCCGATGTGTTATATACGGATGTGTGGTCCAGTATGGGGCAAGAGGCAGAACAGGCCGTTCGCCAAAAGGCGTTCGCCGGTTTCCAAATCAATAGTGAGCTGATGGCTGTTGCCCGGCCGGATGCGATCGTACTCCACTGCCTGCCTGCACACCGGGGGGAAGAGATCACCGAGGATGTGTTTGAGGGGTCGCAGTCGGCAGTGTTTGACCAGGCAGAAAACCGTTTGCATGTACAAAAAGCGATTATGGCCTTGTTGCTGGCAAAATAAAGCGATAAGGCTAACGAAACCAGATTAATTTGGAGGGAATTTGATCATGAGCGATATCAAAAAAGTAGTTTTAGCCTATTCAGGGGGGCTTGATACTTCAGTTATCATCCCTTGGCTCAAAGAAAATTATCATAATTGCGAAGTTATTGCCGTTTGCGCTGATGTCGGCCAAGGGGATGAATTAGTGCCGGTACGGGAAAAAGCATTGAAATCCGGCGCAAGTAAAGTGTATATCGAAGACCTCACCCAGGATTTTGTGGAAGGCTATGTTTGGCCGACTCTGAAAGCGGGTGCTGTGTACGAGGGAAAATATTTGCTGGGAACCTCGTTTGCCCGGCCGGTTATTGCAAAAGCCTTGGTTGCGATTGCGGAAAAAGAGGGTGCTGATGCAATTGCCCATGGCGCGACCGGTAAAGGAAATGACCAGGTACGGTTTGAACTGACCGTTAAGGCGTTGGCGCCGCATTTGCAAATCATCGCTCCATGGCGGATCTGGGATATCCGTTCTCGTGAAGATGCAATCGATTATGCGGAAAAACACAATATTCCCATTCCTGTAACGAAGAAGCGTCCATATAGTATGGACCGCAACATCTGGCATCTCAGCCATGAGGGCGCAGATTTAGAAAATCCTTGGAATGCACCGCAGGATGATGTGTACATGGTCACGAAGACGCCGGAACAAGCTCCGGATGTTCCCACGTATGTAGAAATTTCGTTTGAAAAAGGACTTCCGGTTGCTGTTGACGGAGTGGAGTTACCAGCCGTTGCCTTGCTGGAAAAATTAAATGAGTTGGGCGCTATGAATGGCATTGGCATTGCCGATATTGTTGAGAACCGGCTGGTAGGGATGAAATCCCGTGGCGTATATGAAAATCCGGGCGGAGCCATTTTGTATTATGCACACCGGGAATTGGAATATTTGACGTTGGATCGCGCTACGATGCATTATAAGGAACAAACCGCTGTCCGTTATGCTGAGCTAGTGTACGATGGAATGTGGTTTTCGCCGCTGCGGGAGGCGCTTGATGCATTTGTCGATGTTACGCAACAAACCGTGACCGGTGTCGTACGCTTAAAATTGTATAAAGGAAACATCATTAGTGCCGGAGCGAAATCCCCTTATTCGCTCTACAGTGAAGAATTTGTAACGTTTGGCCGGGATGAAGTCTACAATCAGAAAGATGCAGAAGGGTTTATCAATCTGTTCGGCTTGCCATTGAAAGTTCGGGCTCTGATGCAGAAAGAGGCGAAAAACGTATGACCAAGATGTGGGGAGGCCGATTCGCCAAAAGTACGGACGTGATGGTGGAGGAATTTACCTCCTCCATTTCTTTTGATCAACGTATGTTTCGGGAAGATATCGCCGGCAGCATTGCCCATGCGAGAATGTTAGGCCGCTGCGGCATTGTTCCCGAAAACGAAATACAGCAGATTGTGGCCGGATTGCAAGACATTTTGGCTGATATCGAAGCCGGTAATTTTGAGTTTTCAGTTTCGTTAGAAGATATTCATATGAATATCGAAAAAAGATTGACCGACCGGATCGGACCAATCGGCGGGAAATTGCATACGGCCCGCAGCAGGAATGATCAGGTTGCTTTGGATACCCACATGTACCTAAAAAAAGAAATTGGTGCCATTGCGCAATTGCTGCATGGAATGGAGCAGGCAATCATTGAAGTGGCGACAAACCATTCACAAGTGATTATGCCTGGCTATACGCACTTGCAGCGCGCGCAGCCGATTTTGTTTTCGCATCATTTGATGGCCTATTTCTTCATGTTGGCGAGAGATTTTGAACGGTTGGAAGGAGTATGGAAACACACGGATTTGATGCCGCTGGGGGCAGGTGCTCTGGCGGGCACGACTTTCCCGATTGACCGCCATTTTGTCGCCGAACAACTGCATTTTAATGACGTATACGCGAATAGCATCGATGCCGTCAGTGACCGGGACTATATCTTGGAATTCTTAAGTTTTGCCTCGATTTTGATGATGCATTTGAGCCGTTTGAGCGAAGAGATCATCCTCTGGTCGTCGACGGAGTTTTCGTTTATCGAATTGGATGATGCGCATTGTACCGGTTCCAGCATTATGCCGCAGAAGAAAAATCCGGATGTAGCGGAACTGGTCCGCGGCAAAACCGGCCGAGTGATCGGGCATCTGATGTCCATGCTGATGACGGCAAAAGGATTGCCGTTGGCCTATAATAAAGATTTGCAGGAAGATAAAGAAGGTTTGTTTGATACCATTGATACGATCAAATTCAGCTTATCCGTTTACGCCGCCATGATTAAGGCAATGAAGGTGAATGATGAACGGATGGGGAAAGCGGTGCGGGAGGATTTTTCGAACGCAACGGACATGGCGGACTATCTGGTAAAACGTGGACTGCCGTTCCGGCAGGCGCACGAAGTGGTTGGGAATTGTGTAAAATATTGCATTGACCATAATAAGCGGCTGCTGGATTTATCCTTGACGGAATTCCAGAGTTTCTCGGATTTGTTTGCCGAAGATATTCTTGAGGCGATCAAGATTGAGACCTGCATTGCTGCCCGGAATTCATACGGTGGAACATCGTACACGCAGAATGGACAGGCGATTGCAAAAGGAAAAACAATGTTGTCCAATCAACAAATAGTACTTGACATGTATACAAAAAACGACCTATAATTATTGTAATGCTTTTTAGGACGGGCATTTTCCAGTAGTATTTCTTGTGTGCTACTTGGGAATTGCCTTTATCCTTTTTGTGCGAACAAGCGCGCCACTTTAAGGAGGTTTTTTGTATGAGTAAGATCGCCGTAACAAGAGTCGGCAAACCGGGCGTTCTCCCTGATGAGGA
>Ga0316604_10003333_pt1 | contig 11379 bp, 13 predicted proteins | sample OWC_soil_day20_C_FD_207650 | JGI IMG/M metagenome (GOLD analysis project Ga0316604, IMG submission 207650) | Wetland soil microbial communities from Old Woman Creek delta, Ohio, United States - OWC_soil_day20_CT | ecosystem: Environmental > Terrestrial > Soil > Wetlands | place: USA: Ohio... | reverse complement strand
TCCGCTTGATGCCGCCGTTTTCAAGGCGTATCGTGATCTGTGTCGCGCCCGCATCGAGCGCATTCTCCAGCAGTTCCTTGACTGCGGCGGCAGGCCGTTCCACGACCTCGCCGGCAGCGATTTGCGAAATCAGCTGATCGGGCAATGCCTGGATCGGGCGAGGTGGGCGATGTAATAACGTGTTCATCCAGGTGATTATAACGTCAGGCAGGGCATCTTTCCGGAAAGCGGGCCAGGCAGGATATGTTGGGTATACGATCAATTTCGACCGCAAGTTAGCGATAAGTCATCATTTCACGCTGCCGAGTCTGTATACTTGACGAGTTTGTTCTTGATAGGATGCAATGCCGCGGATGATATCTTCCGGACGGTGCTCCATTTCGGTCCGGATGGATCAGTTCGATCCGTCTCACGATATACCGTGCCGGAATCTTGCCTGTCCGGTGTCGAATTGCCAGCGGCGCCGATTTCAGGGTAAATCATGGATTTCATGCAGTTTATCGACATCATCTTGCATGTCGACAAGGTTCTCGGACAGGTCATCAACCAGTACGGCACAATGGTGTATGCGGTCCTTTTCGGCATCGTCTTCTGCGAGACGGGTCTGGTGGTATTGCCGTTCCTGCCAGGGGACTCGCTCCTCTTCATCGCGGGCGCTTTCTGCGCCACCGGCTCCATGGATGTCTGGCTGCTGATGATTATTCTGGTCGTTGCAGCCACTACCGGCAATACGCTGAATTACTGGATCGGGAAGAAAGTCGGCAAGACTGTGTTCACGAGGGATTACGTCTGGCTCGACAAGAAGGCCCTGTATCAGACCCAGGCTTTTTTTGACAAGCACGGCGGCAAGACGATCACGCTGTCGCGCTTTGTTCCCATCGTCCGGACATTCGCGCCGTTTGTCGCGGGAGTTTCGGAGATGCCGTTCAGCCGTTTTCAGTTTTACAATATTGCAGGGGCGCTCGGATGGGTGGTCGGCCTGGTGCTGGGCGGCTATTTCTTCGGCAATATCCCCATCATCCGCAATCATCTGAATACCATCGTTATCATCGGTGTCGGTGCAGCCGTTTTTCCGATCGCTATCGGCGGAATCTGGAAATTCGTTCGCCGCATCCGGCGTTGAGAATGCCCTTCGCATGCTGAAAAAATGCACCTTTTCATTGTTTCTGGCAGCATTTTTCCTGTCGGCCTGTTCCGACAGGCCCAGGCTGTTTCCGGTTGAGGGCGCGCCAACTGGCAATCCGTCTTCCGTTGCGCAGATCAGGGAGGGATCGCTGCTGTTGCGCGGGCTTGACCGCAAGAAGTTCGACATATCGACGATTCCCAATCCGACCAGCGATTTCGTATACGCCATTCAGCCCGGTATCCACACCCTGTGGGGCATGAATATTCCGGGCGGGCACCCTCTCTTTCCCGAAGGGCTGCGTTGCTACACGATCACGGATGTCACGCTTGAACCGGGTGTGATCTACCGCATCGATGAAAGCCGGGAACAAGCAATGGCGACCATCAAGCGCGAGGATACCGGCGCTGTCATCGGGCGTGGTAACCTGGTCGATCGCAAGTCGGCCTTTACGGATGCCTGCAAGTGGGAATAGGTCTGGCTTGAGCCGGGATCAGGTAGCTGGAGCGCAGTCTTGGGAAAACCGGTAAAGCCTGTTATCCGTCTTGCCACGCCCGGCGATGCACGCGAAGTGGCCGGGCTGATCGGGGAGCTGAACTGCGAAATCATGAGCGCTCTTGGCAAGGACCGCTATACTTTCGATCAAGCCAGGACGATGACCGAGCGCGCCGAATTCTTGGAAGCGGGCGACTACGCCATCATCCTGGCAACCAGCCTGCGCGGTCATCCTCTCGGGTTCGTTACCCTGTTCGGGAACCCGCAGCACAGGGGCGACCCTTTTGGCACGCTGGCCGAATTGTACGTGCGACCCGATTATCGGAGGCAAGGTGTCGGGCATCGCCTTATCGAGCGGGCGAAGTCGCATGGCAGGTCGCTCCGCTGGCGGCAGCTTCAACTGACACTGCCTGCTTTCGCCCGCCTCGATGCCGCGCCTGCCTTCCTCGATAGCGAGCGCTTTGCTGATGCAGGCGGAAAGAAACGAAAGCTGTCGCTCTAGCTCGGTCCCCCTTGCAATTCCTTTCCTGCCGCTCTATGTGAAGGGCAAAACTTTCGCATGGCGGCGGTGTCTGATCTCTGAACGGAGTTAATGTTCATATCGCTGTTTCCGATAACGAGGTCAACCATGCTGCCGAAAACTCTTCCCGAACTGGACAGGATCAGATCGTCGTGCCAATCCTTGGCTGCACGGCGTGCAACCGTTGCGGCGGGCCTTGCCATGGTGCCGGTGCCAGGCATCGACCTGCTTGTCGATGCGAGCGTGCTGGGCAACGTGATTCCTCGCATCAACAAGCGTTTCGGACTGACACCACGGCAGATCGAGGAGCTCGACGCGCAGAAGCGGTCGACGATTGCAGAGATGATCAAGGTCGTCGGGGCCGATTTCGTCGGCAGGTCGATTACGCGCAACCTGATCATGACCGTGCTGAGAAGAGCGGGGAAGAGAGCGGTATCGAATAGGCTGCTAAGATATATGCCGATAGCGGGAAGGGCCGCGTCCGCCGTATTGAGCTACGGGGCCATGATGTACGTCAGCAATACGCATATCGATGCCTGCTACGACATCGCCAGGGTGGCGATGGAAGAGAAAAAACGATGACGCTTTACTCAGCCAAACGATTCTTGATGGGGGTGACATGGATGTCGAATTGAAGCCGGCTTCACTGGCGGGCATGGTGGAGTACCAGGATGATGCGGTCGTCAGCAAGACGATCCTGAAGAAGGGAACGGGAACGGTCACCCTGTTTGCCTTCGATGAAGGGCAGGGACTGAGCGAGCATACCGCCCCTTTCGATGCCATGGTTCAGGTGCTGGACGGCGAAGTCGAAATCACCATTTCCGGCAAGCCATACATTCTGAAACAGGGCGATTTCATCGTGATGCCAGCCAACGATCCGCACGCACTGAAGGGCATCCGGAAATTCAAGATGATGCTGACGATGATCAGGTCGTAAAAAAGCCCGCCTGCGCAAGGGCAGGCGGGCTTGAGGATGGCTTGGTTTCAGCCTGGCTAGAGTGCAATGGCCTTCCAGGCGACCGCCTTGGGGGTGGAACTGCCGAGTCCTGTGGCTGTCTTGGTGACGACGTCGTTGTTGCTCAGGTGGGTGATGATGCGCACCGTTCCTGTTGAGGTCACGACGACCACCGGGTCGCTGGCCATGGCGTTGCCCAGGTAGGTCCCGGCTGAAACGCCGGATAGTTCGGTGGCATCGGTCTGGCTGACGATGTACAGGTAAGAAGAAGTGTCGCAACTGGAGGTGGATGGCAGGTTGCTGGTGAAGATGATGTAGCCGTAGGCGGCGGTCGAGTTGGTCGATATCTCTTCCCCGCTGGGCAGGTCCATATACCATCCCTTCTGCGTCGTATAGTCGACCGAAGCGCCCGATGTCGTTCGGCTGGTGCCGCTTATGGTAAGCGTGGCCTGTGCAAGATTGCTTCCGGAACCGTATCGAGTGGCGACGGTCGGGCTGTCGGTCCGGTCGTCGACGATGGCGTAGAAACTCTGCGTTTGCGATACGGTCAGATCGGAATCGGCCAGCATCTTGCCGGTACCGAAGAAGACCATGCGCTTATTGCCGGATGAGGTGCTGACCAGCGCCAGTTCCGGAATGGTGGTGATGGGCTGAGCCGTGCCGGAGCTGTCGGTCGCGTAACCCAGTTTGACCGCACTCCAGCTGGAACTGGAGGCCGCCGACAGGTCGAAGCGCCACAGGTTGCCGTACAGGTCGCCGCCGTATACCGTGTCGATGGTGGCGTCGGACGAGGCATTGGAAGCATAGGCGTTGATCTGCGCCAGACCGGACGGGCTGGCGGCCGAGCCGACCGTCGTGGGAATATCCGCGATCAGGTCGCCGGTCGTGGCATTGACCACGAACAGATGGCCCAGTCCGTCGCCGGACGTGTTGTTGTAGCCCGAAGTTAGCAGGACGACCCAGCCGTAGTTGGCGAGCTTGGCGATGACCGGCTTGCCGAACGACAGCCCGACATTGTTTGCGCTCGATGTAGGCGTGTTTGCGTTCGGAAACTCCCATAGGACCTTGCTGGCCAGGGTGGTTTCATTGGTCATTTCCGGGGTCGTCACGTCGATGGCGAAGAAACCCTTTCCGCCCGCGCGCAGGCCGGACACCAAGATGGTCTTCCAGTTCCCGTCACTGTCCGCAACATCGCTGACCGTCGGCGAGCCATCTACATAATATTTATGCGAATAAGACGTCGACGTCAGGCTGGCCAGATTGGAGGTGACAAAGCTGGGAATATAGGCCCACAGCTCGTTTCCGGTGGAGGCGTCGAATGCATGCAGCATGCCGTCGTTCGCGCCTTGGTAGACCATGCGTTTGCGGGATGAGATCGATGTCTTGAAGGTGCCGTATCCCGAATCCAGGTACGAGGCAGTTGCGCCTTGGACGACGGCGGGTTCAGAATAGTCGATATCCCCCAGTACGGCCGTGCGCGTCCGGTAGGTGCCCTCGTTGGTCCGGTCGCCGCGCAGAAAATTAATGACATTGGTCTGGGCAGTGGTGGTCGAACCGAACAATGTCAGCATGCTGCTGGGAAGGCTGGCTTGACGGAATGCGACGGCCCCCGTGCTTGTCCCCGTGCCGACGGCGATGATGCGGTCGGTGGCCGCCGTGGCGTCGAGCTGGGTCTTGGCGCTCCAGACCATGGTACTGGCCCCGCCCGATGTCGTGTAGGTCACATCGCCGGTGGACGCATCCACGGGGTAGGCTTGCAGGTCGCCGTACCAGCCATTCCGATGGTAGGAACTGATGTAGGCGGTGGAATCGCCAGAGGTGAGATTGACACGCGATATGCCGACCGACGACTGGGCCGAGGCCTGGTCCGCGATGTCGGTTAGGGCGGACAGGATGCTCGATGCCGTGGTGTCCGCATCGGTAGCAGTCATCATTTTGCCGCGGCCGTTGATCGTGGCGTGCCACAGGTCGTCAACCTGGTATGGACTGGCGTTGACCGTCGGGTTGGTCCAGGTCGGGTAGGTGGTGAACGGGTCCGCCGTGTCCGACCCTTGGTAAAGTACGCCCTTGGCACCCAGCGTCAGGGCATACGTGTTCATGTGCAGGTTCGGATTTGTGTCGGATGTGCTGGTGGTGAGCAGGCCCTGTGTCATGTCGGTACGGAGCACAGTGGTATAGTAGGCCAGCGCAATATCCGCCAGCGTGCTGGTGTAGGTAGTCTGGTATGGCTTGCTTCCGCCGTAGGTGGATTGGCTATAGCTGGGCACGGTAACCGTGTTGGCATAGGCGAAACCATCCGTCATGATCATGGCCGCGTTGCGCTGGCATGCGTACTGGATCGGCGCGCCTGTGTTTGTCCGTGTGAATTGTGCACCAATGTAGTTCAGCGTTTCACGGGTCGGCGTACCGCCATCGGAAGGATTGATATATACCTTGCCGAGGATAGGCTTATAGTTCAACGAACTGTCCGACACGGAAAAGTCATACATCGTAACCGCAGATAGACTATTGAAATTCACAACGCCACCGCGGATGCTTGTCATCTGTGGCAGGACCTGCCCCATGGATGCTGCCAGCATCAGCTTGCGCTTGCGGTAGTATGTAAACCAGTTGGCAAAATTCTGCAATTCATCCGTATACGAACGGCCGGACGGGAAAGTGTTGCCGGATTTGATCTCGTAGCGTTTCAGTTTCGTGGTGCCGTTGTATGCATAAGGCGCCGTGGCGCAGACATCGGACGAGCTCGCGCCGCAGGTGCTGTCCGGCACCCAGTAGGTTGCAGGATAATAAGGTATGACGGCGGTGTAACTTCCACTGGTTACGGTATAGTCAGAAGTACCTCCCGGGGGGTTGTTCCAACTGCCACTACTGTACACTTTGGTGCCGCTGATCGTATTCGTGCCAGGAATGATCATGCCTGGCAGCATGAGGAATGCCCAGTTGGTATCCTGTTTGGTGACATTTGAAGTCAAATCCATTGTTGTTGCCGTGCCGGATGTAGGATACCAAGGGTGGCTGCGTGCCGCAGTGGGCGTTGCGGCGGCAAATGTCCGTTCGGAACTGCTTATGTAGGCGTTAGGCCAAGCTGAGTAGGTAGTGCTCGGGTTATAGTAAAGCGGGTTGTACGCGTAGCTCCTTGCGAAAGCGAATTGAGATGTGGGCGGGATAGCATAGTAACTATTATAGTGGCGGACGTCGGTCGTGCTCGAACTCGAATAGCCGTTTGGAAATAGATAGATGTATTTATACCATGTACTGCTTGTGCTTCCGCCGTCATTGTAGTTGAACCGGCTGTTAGTGGAATCGTAGAACGATTTCGTGCTGGTGTTGTACCAGAACGCGCCGTCGTTGGTGTTTTCCATGACTTCCGAGTCCATGGAGCCGGAGTCGTCAAGTCCGAAGATGACGTTCGGCGGGATCGTGCTGGATGTATCGACGGGCGAGCTGCTGATGGATGTGACAGCGCCGTAGGACGGCGTCAGCAGTTGAGCCGCGATGAGCAGCCAGGCGATCGACCTGACAAACGGATTCTTGGCGTTCATGGCGTACCTCACTTATTTTGCGATTAGAACCTGGGTGTAAGCCTCGGCATTCTTCGGGCCTTGCGTCCTGATCGTGACGCGATATAGTACGGATGCGGATGTCGTCGTGGATGTGCTGTTCACCCCCTTGGAACCGCCTGTGTCCGATCCGGGCAGGAGCATGCACTGGGTACTGGTGTCAGCAGGCAGCGACCCGGTGCATAGCCGCTCGATGACGTACTTCATCTCGTAATTTCCGACGGTGGTCGTACTGACGCTGTCCCATGACACGGTAGACGGAAGGCCGTTGGAATCGTCGGTCTGCTTCAATGGAAAATATTTATTGGATACTGCGGTGTCCAGAGCGGTGTAAGACGTCAGGTAGGTGTTTGCCTCATTGACGCCGATATCTGCTGCCTGTTTCGTCGCTTCGCGGAATGCCATGTTGCCGGCCAGGAGCGCTGTCGATTCGGTCGAAACGAAGACGGCTATGGCGCCGATCAGCAAGATCAGCACCATGACCAGGACGGTCAACAGTGCAGCGCCGGATTCGCAGTTTTTTCTGATAGAGCTGCCGAGCTGCCGGTTGTGCCAGACAGATGGCTGAAGTCCGGCCGGGCGGCTTATGCTGTTGTTGATGGCCATTTCCGATCTCCTAGCGAATGCCGGACGTTACGTTGAATAACGGAATAATCATGCTGTACGTCTGGAATTTGTAGCACTTCCAGTCGGTGACCCCGGAGATATCGATGGTCGGCCCGCTGTCCCACAGCGTCAGCGTGCTTGATGTACCCGGGCAGCTGTTGTCGCGCTCAGGGGAGCGTAGCGCAACACCGACCCGGATGGCGCGTACCTTGAGCAGGTTGGTGTCCGAAACGGTGAACGAGGAGGGCGATTGCCAGCTGGATATGCTTTTCGCGCTCGACGTGCTGGCGTCGGAGACGCCGTAATAGGCTTTCATGCCGACCACGCTGTCCGCGATCGTTCGCGTCGTCCCGGTTATGTTGTCGGTTTCCCTCAAGGTGCCGTTGCTGACATCGTATTTGACCCAGGTCAGCCCAGATGTGAACGCAACATAATCGCCACTGACGTAGGTAATCGGCTGGGTGAACGACGACGTGCTGACGTTGTAGTCGCCTGACGTATGCGTGACGGCGTAGCCGCTTCCGCTGGCTGCAACGCTGCTGACCTGGCGGAATGTGCAGGGATAACCGCTTTCCCTCAGCAGCAGGAGGTTGCCTGACGAGGTATTCGGGTCGACATTCGTATAGATCGTTCCCGAAGCGCTGTCCATGTCCTTGGCGATCTTGATCGTCGTCGCTCCGGAAAGCGAATTCAGGTAGGCGAACTTGATCGAGTCGGAACCGGTGCCGCCATCCGTAATGAGAACCGGATAAAGCGGGGATTTGTTGAGCAGAACCGTTCCCTTGTAGCCGAGATTGGCAGTCGAACAGACGAACGCGCTCGTGGTCATCAACCCCAGCCCGGCATGCTTGGCTTCATTTTCGATCTGGAAGAGCGCTAAGCCGCCATTGGACAATGCGCCGTTTCTGCCCATAGTCGATCGCTTTTGCGTTTCCATGAAGGTGAACGTGCTCAGCGCTGTCAGGCAGACGAGCAAGCCGATCACCACGCCGACCAGTATTTCGACAGTCGTGAAACCATGTTGCCTGTTATGCTCGTTCATTACCATGGTCTCCCAACAATGATCAGGTTGCGGACGGCCGAATCCGACTTGTCCTTCCAGCCAAGCGTTATCGTTATTGAGTTGTCCGAGCCAAGAACCACGCTGGGGTTTTGTGAGCTAGGCATGGCGGCAAGCACTTCGCTGGAAGTGGCGTTCGGAAGCGCCGCAAGCACTTCGTTTTTCCAGGTCGTCATCTGAGTCGACGCGTCGGTTGAGCTGCAGCTTGCACCGGTTGTCAGGTAGCAGGAGGCTTGGTTCTTATTGATGGATATCAGTCCCATCAGGTTTTGGGCAAGGAGCGTTGCCTGCACGCGCGACTTGCTCTGTCCAGTTTGCCGCAGAAGACTGGTCTGAAGCGCCATCAGGCCCAGTATCGCAAACGACAGGATAGCGAGCGCGATCAGCGCTTCGAGAAGAGTTGTGCCTTTCTGGCGTTTCAGGATCATAGACATGCCTCCATGCTGCCAGTAGTGGCCTGCGGGTCGCAGAGTCGGGCTGCACCACCGGAAAGCAGTTGAACATTGAAGCAGGCAAGCGGGCCGCCGCTAGCCTTGCAGGTGAACTGGTTCGAAGTGACGGAGAAGGTGTTGGTGGTCGTTCCACGGCCGTTTCCATCGATGGTGACGGTACCGTCCGTGACGGGTACTTTCGCAGTCCATTCCTGCAAGTTGGTACTGTCCGAGACTACGGTTGTCTTGACGACATTGCTGCTTACCTCGACCTTTATAGAGCGGTTTCGCTTGAGCGCTTCCTGGCGCGCGTAAGTCATGGTGTCGCGCAACTGTTCCGATGTGGCGCGCACACTGCGTTGAGCGATGAACTGGGAGAAGTTCGGCGCGGCCAGTGAAGCGAGAATTGCCAGAAGAGCGAGGGCAATCAGCAATTCGATAAGAGTGAATCCTTGTTGCTTCATCAGCAATCTCCGGGCTTGATCAACCAGCAGGATTTCGATACGGTAGCGCCGGCATATTGCGTGGTTGTCTTGTTCCCCTTGTCGTCGATGGTGTATACGAAACCGGCCATGCTTCCACTGCCCGTTGCCGTGGCGGTAAAGGTCTGCTTGGCATATTTTGTAACCGTACTGTCCGTGGAAGCAGCGGTTGTACTGGTGGTGCAGGCGAAGGTGAAATGGCTGGTTGTGGTGGGAACGGTGACATTGCAATTAGGGGTTACGCCATAGTTGCCGTTGTCTTGCGAAACCTGCTCCATCGATAGCCGGTATTGGGAAAGCGCGGACAGGGCATCGGCGATGTTGCTGCGCTGCATGTAACGGACATAGCTTGGATACGCGATCATGGAAAGAAGGGCGATGATGGCAGCCACTATCATCACTTCCAGAAGCGTAAAGCCTTTCATGCGGAAAGGTGTGCGCTTGCGTCCTAAATTTTGCTTATGGAAACTATTCATGATGTCCTGGTATGAGGTATGCGGCAAGTGCTAATTTGTTGATTTTTCTGCATGAAAATTTCAATTTCACCGGTCAGAATTACACAACATTTGCCTTGCTGCAACATTTCAATCATAAAAATAAGGCAACAATGTTGTAAAACGAATTTAGGTAAATTTCATTAAAAAATGTAACCGCATGTAATGGGGGCAAATTCTGTTAACACGCAGCGTCATCTTCTGCCGAAATTTAGTACTCTTCCCAAGAATAGACCGCCATCTCCGGTGAGGTAAAGCTTGTTTAATCAAGATGGCGGGGGGATGTTGTTCCGGTGTTGCGTGAAGGAAACATATGGTTTCGCTCCAGTTTTCTTTGCCTTATCTCAAACTGTATTGTCCCATCGCGATTATTCTGTCTGCTTTCTTGAGCTGGCAATGAGCAATTGCCGTTCCAGCCAGGGAGGAGAGGAACTTCGGTGCCTGAATCATCTCTTTTAATTTTGGGTCGCCGTCGTTGCAGGAGAAGAAATGTTATCGGTTACTTACATACAAACAGCATTGAAAGTCGAGCAGGATAACGTTCGGTCGGAATTGAGTTCGTTCCACGGATATATTCAAGTCAATTGCAAGGGTTCGCCGGCATGCGGGCGTCATGTTTTCGAGCAGTTGCTGGATAGCGTGAAGAGACTGCACCTGAGTTGCAGGTGGCGGCGTCTTGAGGTCCATATCTTGCCGGAAGTTCGCAATTCGATTGCCAGCGTGGATCGACTCCTGGATGAGCTGGAGACGATGCGCCTGCTCGGATTCGATCTTTACAAGCTGGTCAGGGACCGACTGCGAAAGGGACTCAGAGACAGCGATTTCGGAATGCAGGATTTGTATTTGGCGCTGGAGTTGTACGTTCAGACGATCGAGGCCATGATCGAAAAGGAAAACGAGGAACTGTTTACGGTCTTGTTCGATTTGATGCCTGCCGATAGATGGTTTTCGATTGCCGAAAAGTTCATGTTGCAAGATAGTGAAGAAGTCGAACTGGGACAGGTTCACACCCGGTACGCAGCGTTTTCCGATCCACAATCGTCACCTTCACGCCAAATTCCGCAAAGAGTAGAATCATCTGTATCCGGACCGGCTCAGCCTGATATGCAGGCGGAACCGCCTTCAGGCGAATGCATCGAGCGCAACCCGTTCCATCATCCGCCGAAGGGATGTTTTTGGGCTGCTCAGACAGCGCGCTGTAGCAACTGCTGACACACTCATAGCTTAGACATGCCGCGGTGCCCAATTCAGGCCGCGCTTGGCATGGTTCAGGCTGAATATCTTAAAAAGATAGGAAGGGTTTCATCATGAAGCGATTTATGAGAAAAGATCATGCCGATATCCTCAAACGGCAGTTCATGAGCATCGATCTCGAAGACGACATCGTCATAGGGCTTTACAACATGCATGCCTTGCCAAAAAATGTTTTTTCGCGTCAGGACTCGATGCAGAATCACTCTGTACCTCCGTTCTGCATGGAAGCGCAAGATGGAAAGTGCGCCGGACAAGCGGCCTCATGAACATGAGCAAGCTGGGGTGCATGGCGGACTCGTTGAGAATCGATGCATCTGCTTTCGATGCGAGTAGAACACTGGTACTGGGGTTTGCCGGATACGAAGCGCAAGCGCGGCGATTGAGTGAAAAACTGGGTAC
>Ga0316604_10003332_pt1 | contig 11381 bp, 10 predicted proteins | sample OWC_soil_day20_C_FD_207650 | JGI IMG/M metagenome (GOLD analysis project Ga0316604, IMG submission 207650) | Wetland soil microbial communities from Old Woman Creek delta, Ohio, United States - OWC_soil_day20_CT | ecosystem: Environmental > Terrestrial > Soil > Wetlands | place: USA: Ohio... | reverse complement strand
AAGTAAGGCCCCTTGGAGATTACAAGGTAGATAGGCCAGATGTGGAAGTGGAGTAATCCATGCAGCTGACTGGTACTAATAGGCCGAGGACTTGACTTAACAACCTCGTTTGCATGAAGTGCAAACATTGTAAATCCTAATGCGTAGTCTTTCTTCTGTGAAGTTTTCAGGGAACATATTTTTAACGAGATGTGTTCACTTATTAATATTCCTTGATAGCTCAGTTGGTAGAGCAATCGGCTGTTAACCGATTTGTCGTAGGTTCGAGTCCTACTCGAGGAGCCATTTACAAATGCCAAACGGGGCAGCTCGCTTGGCATTTGTAATCTAGTATATAATGGCGGCGTAGCTCAGTTGGCTAGAGCATTCGGTTCATACCCGAAGTGTCCGGGGTTCAAATCCCTGCGCCGCCACCATTGCTTATTTGATACCAAAGAGGCTATGTTGAAACGCAAGTTTCAACATAGCCTCTTTTTGTGTTTTATCATTGCCGTTAGCAGTAAATAATTAGAAAAGTAGTTTTCTGTAGAATTTTCTTGCTTTTTTGCACATGCTATGTAATAATAATATTGTAAAACAAAATTGGATTAATCCATTAATCCAATTGGTTGGGATGATAAATGTGATTGTACAAAAAATTGGTGTACCTATTTACCTTCAGGTAAAAGCGTATGTTCTAGACAAAATAAAAACGGGTCATTACAAACCCGGTGATAAACTGCCTGCCGAACGTCAATTAGCGGAGAAGCTAGGGATTAGTCGTAACACTGTCAGTGCTGCGTATAAGGAATTGCTTTTGGAAGGGGTTCTTGATTCCGAACAAGGGCGAGGTACTTTTGTGCGTGCCCAGACGGCTGATATAACAGCCGCTGGCGCTGACATTGCTGGTAGCCGACTTGAACGAGCACTCAAGGTTATTGACTCAGCTATGACTCAGGTGGTTGAGCTTGGCTTTACTGTTGAGCAATTTGCTACTATTACTGCCATTCGCGCCAAAGAACGGGAATTAGCAACTCGTCAACTCAGGGTGGCTGTCGTAGAGGGGACACAGGAATATGGTGAACGATTTATCGATCAGCTTGGGCAAGTAGCGAATGCGCACTTTGAAGCGGTTACGCTACTCCAATTATCAACAGGTGCTGTAAGAACTGAGTATCTTGAGGCTTGTGATTTAGTGGTAACAACAATGGATCACCAGTCTGCAGTAACTGAGATTCTTGGCAACAGTCCCAAGTTGATGGCTGTGGCTACCACGCCAAACCTAGAGGCGGTAATCAAACTAGCCCGTTTACCGATTGGTAGTGAGGTGGCTGTTATTGCCAAAACACAGGGTTTTATTGATGCTTTGGAACAACTTCTTACTAAGATTGGATGTAACGCTGTTAGGCTAATGCCTTATCTCGGGGAAGACCGGGAACAAATACGGGCAGGTATAATCAACTATAATGCGGTTATTACTGCCTGGGATTTACAGAATGTCGTGCGTCAAGTAGCAAGTCCAACACAGGATATCATCACTTTTTATTATGAAATCGACCAGGGATCGCTCCAGCAGGTTGCTAGCCGGTTGGTTGCCGAGACTGATAAAGCAAAGGAGTAGTGAAAATGGCAAATAAGGTAAAGGTTGTATTGGGTGTAATTGGAGCTGACTGTCATGCTGTCGGCAACAAAATCCTCAACCATGCTATTACAGCAGCCGGTTATGAAGTAATTAATCTAGGTGTTCTGGTTCCACAGGAAGAATTTGTTAACGCAGCTATTGAAACTGATGCTAAGGCAATTCTGGTAGCTTCGCTTTATGGTCATGGTGAAATTGATTGTCGTGGACTAAGAGATCGCTGCCGCGAAGCCGGTATTGAAGATATCATGCTCTATGTTGGTGGCAACCTGGTTGTAGGTAAAACAGACTTTAAAGAGGTTGAGAAAAAATTTCTTGACATGGGATATAATCGGGTGTATCAGCCAGGTACATTACCTGACATAGTGATTGCAGACATGAAAGAGGATTTGAAATAAAAGGGGTCTTGTGCTTTGAATAACATTTTACTTATTGATTTTGGTAGTACTTATACCAAAATTACGGCAGTAGATGTTGATCGAGAAAAAGTATTAGGCACAGCCAGGGGTATCACAACGGTTGAAACAGATATTATGGATGGTCTCAACCAGGCGCTGTCGGCCTTGTTTGCGAAAACAGGTAAGCTTGAATTTAGCAAAGTGTTAGGTTGCTCAAGTGCTGCGGGTGGACTGAAAATGATAGCTGTTGGTTTAGTGCCAGAGATGACTGCCGAAGCAGCCAAACGAGCCGCATTAGGTGCTGGCGCTAAGGTGCTAAAGGTATTTACTCACGAACTAAGTGAATATGAGATCGAAGAAATCGAAGAACTAAAGCCTGATATTATTCTCCTTGCTGGCGGGACTGATGGTGGCAATCAGAAAGTTATTATGCATAATGCCGAAATGCTCGCCGGACTGAAAATGGATGTACCAGTAGTGGTGGCTGGCAACAAATCAGTTACACCCAAAGTTGTCAAAGTTTTATCAGAAAAGATTACGGAAGTTCGGCCTACTGAAAATGTCATGCCTAAGTTGGATGAACTCAATATTGAGCCTGCCCGTATTGTTATTCGTGACATTTTTTTGAAGCGGATAACTGTAGCAAAAGGATTAAATCGTGCGAATAAAATGGTTGACCGGTTGGTTATGCCAACACCAGCCGCCGTTCTTACAGCCTCTGAACTGTTAAGTCAAGGCGGGGACGGAGAGCCGGGATTGGGCGATTTGATGGTCATGGATATTGGTGGGGCTACTACTGATGTGTATTCTATCGCCAAAGGTGATCCTACAGCTAGCGGGGTGTCGCTCAAAGGTTTGTCGGAACCTTTTGGTAAACGCACGGTTGAGGGTGATCTGGGTATGCGTTATAGTGCTGGGGCGCTCCTGAGGGCCGCCGGAGCCCAGATGATTGCCAGCTATGCTGGAAGTTCGCCGGAAGAAGTAGTTGCTTATATTGCTAAAGTGGAAGCCGATATTGACTATCTGCCACAAACAGATGGCGAAGACAATATTGAGATTGCTATGGGTAAAGCCTGTGTACGGTTGAGCGCAGATAGGCATGTTGGTCATCTGGAAACCTATTTTACGCCTTTTGGAATAAGCCATGTTCAGACAGGTAAGGATTTGACCAAAGTGGCCACTGTAATTGGCACTGGTGGAGTTATTGTCAACCATCATAAGCCTGAGGAAATATTGAAGGGCATTGTGTTTGATGAAACCACCCCTCAAGTTCTTAAGCCTCAGCAGCCTGAATTTTTTATTGATAAGGACTACATTATGGCATCAATGGGGCTATTAGGTGAAGAATATCCAGCAGTGGCTGTACGAATGATGAAAAAATATATTGTTAACAAATAGCGATTAGAGGAGGCTTTTGCCACATGGAACTTAAAAATAAAAAGTGGACTCATGACGAGTTTAATGCCATTCGCCAAGAGGTTCTCAACCAATGGCCGACTGGTAAAGACGTTAATTTTGAAGAAGCTGTAAAATATCATGAAACCATTCCTGCCAAACGTCATTTTGCTAAACGTCTGGTTAAAGCTAAGAAAAATGGTGAAACACTGACCCAACCACGCGCTGGTGTTGCTCTTATTGATGAACATATTAATCTATTGAACTTCTTGAAAAAAGAAGGAGAAGCCGACCTGCTGCCAACCACTATTGACAGTTACACTCGTCAGAACCAATATGAAGCTTGTCAAAAAGGCATTGATGAAAGTCTTAAAGCTGGACGTTCGTTATTAAATGGCTTTCCGGCTGTTAATCATGGTGTAGCTGGCGTACGCCGGGTTGTTGAAAGTGTTGATGCTCCGCTGCAGGTTCGTCATGGTACCCCAGATGCCCGTCTCTTAGGCGAGATTACTATTGCTGCTGGTTATACTTCTTATGAAGGCGGCGGTATTTCTTATAATATCCCTTATGCTAAAAGTGTATCTTTGGAAAAGACAATTTTTGATTGGCAGTATTGCGATCGCATGATTGGAATGTATGCTGAACATGGGATTGAGATTAACCGGGAGCCGTTTGGTCCACTGACTGGTACTTTGGTGCCACCTAGCGTTTCCCATGCTGTTGCTATCATCGAAGGTATTCTGGCTGCTGAGCAAGGGGTAAAGAATATTACCTTAGGTTATGGCCAATGTGGCAATTTAATTCAAGATATTGCAGCTATTAAAGCACTTGAACAGCTTGCGGAAGAATATATGGCTAAACATGGTTATGCCGATTGTGTACTTACTACCGTATTCCATCAGTGGATGGGCGGTTTCCCACAGGATGAGGCCAAAGCCTTTGGCGTTATTTCTTGGGGCGCAGCAACGGCAATACTGGCTAAAGCTACCAAGGTTATTGTTAAAACTCCGCATGAGGCGCTGGGTATTCCTACGAAAGAGGCCAATGCTCAGGGTCTTAGAACGACCAAGCAAATGATTAATATGCTTAAAGATCAGGCATTCCCGCTGACCAGTGAGCTGCAGGCGGAAATTAATATCATTAAAGCGGAAACTCGCTGCATTCTTGACAAGGTACTTGAATTGGGTAATGGCGATTACGCGGTTGGTTCGGTTCGCGCGTTCGAAGCTGGTGTTCTTGATGTACCATTTGCCCCAAGCAAATTCAGCTTAAATAAAATCCTGCCTGCCCGCGATAATAACGGTGCTGTACGTTTGTTCGAGATTGGCAACCTGCCATTTACTCCAGACCTTGTTGCTTTCCACCAGGAAAAAATAGCAGAGCGGGCCAAAGCCGAAGGGCGTGCGCCTAGTTTCCAAATGGTTATTGATGATATTTATGCTATTTCCAAAGGCCATCTAGTAGGTCGCCCGCGTTAAAATCACTAGAACCTATCCAGATAAAACCAAGCATTTCGCCTTCCTACTAAATATAAGATCAATAAAGGAGATTATATAATGAAAATTCTTGACGTAGTTTGTTCAAAAGGCCGTACTGGCTTTTATTTTGATGATCAAAGAGCTATTAAAGCAGGTGCTGAACATGATGGCTTTACCTATATTGGAAAACCGGTTACTGATGGCTTCAAAGCGGTACGTCAAGCTGGTGAAGCTGTGTCGGTTATGATCATTGTGGAAGATGGCCAAATCGGTTATGGTGATTGTGCAGCTGTTCAGTACAGCGGTGCAGGCGGACGTGACCCATTGTTCCTGGCTGAAGACTTTATTCCGGTTATTGACAAAATGATTAAACCTCGCCTAATTGGCCGCGAACTTAATTCCTTCAAAGAACTGGCCGAAGAAATCGATAATTTGAACGACGAAAATGGCAACCGCATTCATACTGCACTACGCTATGGCGTGACTCAAGCCATTCTTGACGCTGTTGCTAAAGCCAAAAAACAGCTTATGTGTGAGGTTGTTGCTGACGAATATAAGACGCAAGTAAGTGAAACCGGAATTGCTATCTTTACTCAGTCAGGTGATGATAGGTATAATAATGTTGACAAGATGATTATTAAACATGCCGAAGTATTGCCTCATGGCCTTATCAATAATGTTAAGGAAAAACTGGGTGAAAACGGCGAACTGCTATTAGAATATGTTGGCTGGCTTCGTGATCGTATTATGAAGCTTAAAACTACGCCTGACTATGCACCTGTACTTCACATTGACGTTTATGGAACTATTGGTTTGGCGTTCAAAAATGACGTTGACCGCATAGTGGAATATTTCCGTCAGTTAGAAAAAGCTGCTGCACCTTTACACCTCCGCATTGAAGGTCCTGTTGACGTGGAAGAACGCGAACAGCAGATTAAAGTACTTGCTGAAATTACCTCCCGCCTTCACAAAGAAAACATCAAGGTTGAAATTGTGGCTGACGAGTGGTGCAATACTTTGCAAGATATTAAAGACTTTGCGGACAATGGTGCAGGCGACATGCTGCAAATCAAAACACCTGATCTTGGTGGCATAAACAATATTATTGAAGCAGTACTATATTGCCAGAAAAAAGGTGTTGGTGCTTACCAAGGCGGTACTTGCAACGAGACTAACCGCTCGGCAGAAGTGTGTGTGCATGTGGCTATGGCTACCAAACCAGCACAAATGCTGGCTAAGCCAGGCATGGGCGTAGATGAAGGCTATATGATTGTTTATAATGAAATGCAACGTATTCTTGCAGTGAGAAAATCACGGAAGTAATGGAATAATTTGGGGGTACTTGTTAGATGAAGTCCACAGTTACGATGGGTCTTGGCGACCAACTTATGTATGCCAGTTACTTTGCGCCGCGTGGCCGCAATCGGATGTATATACTGGGGCAGCAAATAAGCGAACGTTATTTATCGCCGCTTGATCGACTTATTGGTGTCATTGGTGATGCCGGTGCCGGTAAGTCTTCGCTGGTAAAAGGTATGTTCCCTGGTTTGGAACTCACCAACGATGATGACGGTGTCAATATCCGGCCGCTGCCGCTCTTAAAGAATATTGATAGAGGTTTTTTTTCCAGCCATACCTACCATGTGGATATCCGATTTGAACTGGCGTTCACACAAATTCATGTTTTAGCGGAAGTCGTTCAACAAGCACTGGATCATGGTAAACGGGTTATTGTGGAACACTTTGATCTTTTGTACCCCATACTCAAAACCAACGCCGATGTACTCATCGGCGTTGGCGGCGAGGTTATCGTTGTACGTCCCACGATATTTGGTCCTATACCGCAGGAAATACGTGATGTTGTTGTAAAAACCTTGCAATACCGAAAAATGGCCCATACGGCAGAAGACCTTACTAACCGTATCTTAGTTAAAGAATATGGTGCTATCTTGGAATTTCGTCATCGTGACGTTCACCACGGCTTTGTACTGGAATATCCGTTGGAATTATCGGTAGCGTTACCGGAAGTTGAATGCAAGGTGAAACGGATGATTGACGAAGGTATCAACATTAGCTATTGTGATGAAGGACATATTAAAATTGACGAAATGACTTGGAGTTGCTCGGGTCCGCGCACCCATGTGCGTAATACGGAGGAAATAGAAAACTTCCGCCTTATTCCTGAATATAAATATGACCCTAAGACCCGGACATACCTGATTATTGGTCTTGTTGGCCCCGTGGCTAATGCGCTTGATGGTTTTATGCTTTAGCGCACCATCAATGACTAGAGACTGATTGCTGCTATAGCTTCTAATCAGTTTTTTTTAGGGAGGTTACTATGATTGAACTAAAACCGGCGCAAGCCGGTACTCTTGAATCTAACGATATTATGATAACAATGGCGCCAGGTGCTCAGGGCAGCGGCGTTGTTATTGATCTTGAAAGCATTGTCTTGGCTCAGTACGGCCCGGCGATAAAGCAAACAATTGCTGCTGTTGTTGCAGAACAAAACGTTACTGATATATATATTAAAGCAGTTGATCGAGGGGCGCTTGATTGTACCATTCAGGCTCGAACGCTGACTGCTCTTGCCCGGACGGGCGTCATTTCCCCAAAGGAGTTGATATAATGAATTTGCGCCGAACTATGCTTTTTATGCCTGGTAATAATCCAGGCATGCTGCAAAACGGTGGTGTATTCGGGGCTGATGCCATTATTCTTGACCTAGAAGATGCTGTTGCTCCTCAGGAAAAAGATGCTGCACGGCTATTGGTGGCCCAGGCGTTGAAAACCATTGACTATGGTACCAGTGAAAAAGTGGTCCGGATTAATCCGCTAGATACATTTGCACGTAAAGACATCCCGGCCATTGTGCCTTGTTGTCCTGATGCCATTTTGGTACCAAAGGTTGAAAGTCCAGAAGACATACAAGAAGTAGCTCGCTTAGTGGCAGTTGCTGAAAAACCAGGGCAAGCACAGGTAAAACTGATTGCTTTGTTAGAAACTCCGCGTGGCATTGCAGAAGCTTATCAAATTGCTACAGCAGACAAACGAGTAGTAGCATTGGCTTTTGGGGCGGAAGACTATACGGCGTCATTGGGGGCTAAACGTACGAAAGAAGGTACAGAAATATTTACCGCCAGGACAATTGTAGTGAATAGTGCCGCTGCCGCCGGAATCCAGTCGATTGATACCCCGTTTACTGATGTTAATGACCGTGAGGGGCTTGTGGCAGATACCCAACTTGCTAAACAGCTTGGTTTTAAAGGTAAGCTGACCATTAACCCACGACAAATAGATGATATCCATAATGTATTTAACCCAACTGCGCAAGATATTAACTGGGCTGAGCGGATAATTAAAGCGATCCGTAAGGCAGAAACTGAAGGCGCAGGGGTAGCTTCGCTTGATGGTAAGATGGTAGATGCTCCTATTGTCGCCAGAGCGGAACTCATACTGTATCTGGCCCGTTTGTTGGGCTTGGCAGAGGAGGCTTAACTATGAATAAATTAACAAATGCAATTGGTCGTGACCTGCCGGAATCTATTGAAGGATATGGTAAGGTGCGGCCTTTTGTCGGTGCTTTTGCCACACTACCTGATATGCCGCGCCAAGCACCAAAGGTAAAGCGGGCGTTGCCTGGTGAGCAAAAATTGGTAGAAGATATAGAGACAGTATTTAAACGAATTCCGATAAAAGATGGCATGACACTCTCGTTCCACCATCATTTACGAAATGGCGATGGCGTTGTCAACCTGGTCCTTGCTGTTGCTGCTAAGTTGGGACTTAAGAACCTAACAGTTGCAGTGAGCTCGGTATTTCCAGTACATGCTCCGCTGGTGGAATATGTTAAAAATGGTGTTGTTGTAGGGCTTGACACTAACTATATGTCGGGTCCGGTAGCACAAGCCGTGTCCAACGGCTTATTTCCCCGACCTGTAGTGATGCGGACTCACGGTGGTCGTGCGCGAGCTATAGAATGTGGGCAGTTGAAAATTGACGTAGCCTTCATTGCTGCTCCTGCGGCTGACGATTATGGCAATGTAAATGGCGTGGAAGGGCCTGCTGCCTGCGGTTCGCTTGGCTATGCTATTCCTGACGCCCAGTACGCCGACCATGTTGTCGCCATTACAGATCATATGATGCCCTATCCGCTATCACCTATCTCTATTCCGCAAACGCGCGTCGACTATGTTGTTAAAGTAGATTGTATCGGTGATCCGAAAGGTATTGTCTCTGGTACGACGAAAATCACACGCGATCCTGTCGGTCTTAAAATTGCAGAAACAACGGCCAAAGTTATTAAAGCCGCTGGTTTACTTAAAGATGACTTCTCCTTCCAAACAGGGGCTGGCGGTGCGTCACTCGCAGCTGCCTATTATGTCCGGCAGATGATGGAAGAAGCGGGCGTTACGGGCAGCTTTGCCTTAGGCGGTATAACCGGCTATATGGTCGAGATGCTGGAGGCGGGGCTCTTTAGAAAACTGATTGATGTGCAGAGCTTTGATCTTGATGCTGTGCGGTCTATAGCGGCCAATCCCAAACACTTGGAAGTAGGCGCTGACTTTTATGCCAGTCCATTTAATATGGGGGCTGCTGTAAATAAACTGGATGTAGTGGTGCTTGGGGCCACTGAGATTGATACAGCTTTTAATGTTAATGTAGTTACTGGTTCTGATGGTGTTGTTATGGGTGGCTCAGGCGGACACAGTGATGCAGCTGCCGGTGCCAAGATGACCATTATTGTCGCTAATCTGCTGCGTGGTCGTCTACCAATTATCAAGGGGAAAGTATTAACGGCAACTACCCCTGGTGAAACAGTAGATGTGCTGGTTACCGAACGCGGCATAGCTGTTAATCCGAACCGTACAGATCTCTATGAAAAATTTAAAGTGGCAGGTTTGCCATTAAAAACAGTACAAGAACTACAGGAACTGGCTGAAAAAATGGCAGGCAGACCTGAAAGTATTACTACTGGAGAAAAAATTGTGGCCGTGGTCGAATATCGTGACGGTACTGTGATTGATGTAGTGCGTCAAGCAAAGTAACCTAGCGGTTAAGGAGGCGCTGGCATGTGGAAAAACTATGATATACGAGAAATTAACCTCGATAGTCCGAAAGAAATAGAAAGTGTTCGTGCTTTCCTTGCTGCTTTTGATCTTACTTTTACTGCTACTGTTGACTACACGATTGCCTTTTACCAAAATAACGAGATGATTGCTACCGGCTCGCTAGCAGGGGAAGTACTACGAAATATTGCTGTTGCTCCTCAAATGCAAGGCGAGGGTTTGACCGCTGCTGTAGTAAGCCGTCTGATACAGCAAGCCGGGCAGCGCGGTATTTATCACTACTTCATCTATACAAAACCCAGTGCTGCACCTATGTTTACTGCATTAGGATTTAAGGAGTTAGCCCGAAGTGAGCCGCATGCCATACTACTGGAGGCCGGGATAGGCTCAATTGACGAGTATTGCCGGGAAATATCTCGAAAAGTTGAAAGCTTGCCGTCTGGTTCAAGGGCCGCACTAGTAGTCAATTGTAATCCATTTACGTTGGGGCACAGGGCTGTAATATCTAAAGCAGCCCAAGATACCCAAGCCGTTGTTGTGCTTGTTGTCAGCGAAGAACGTTCGTTGTTTCCCTTTGCTGTACGCTTGCGCCTGGTGCAGGAGGGACTGGCTGAATTCAACAATATTTTAGTGTTGCCTGCCGGTAAATACATTATTTCCGCAGCAACATTTCCGGGCTATTTTACGCGTGGAGAAGCTACTGTTATGGCACAGACACGTCTTGATGCCAAGATGTTTGCCCGTTACATTGCGCCGGCTCTGGGCATTACCAGGCGTTATGTGGGCGAAGAACCTTATTGCGCAACGACCTGTAGCTATAATGATGCCTTGTCTGATATCCTGCCACAATATGGGATTGGTCTTGAGACTATACCCCGAATTGCTGTTGGTGGCAAAGTTATCAGTGCATCACAGGTACGAGAGTTCATCCGTCAGGATAACTGGCCGGCAATTAAAGAACTGGTTCCTGATACTACATACAAGTATCTAATCTCGCCAGAAGCTCAGCCAGTGCTTGCTACTATTAAAGCAGTGGATTCGCGGCATTGAAATTTAACGCAATGACAGGTACAATATAGCATATATAATGTATAATTTGCTTACTCTAGGAGAAAAACACGAATTGTTACCAAAATATAGGGGGCTTATAATGACATGGATATAGGCGAAGCAGCATTAAAACTTCACCGTGATAATCAAGGGAAATTGGCAGTAACTTCAAAAGTACCATTATCTTCTAGGCATGACCTTAGTTTGGCTTATACGCCAGGAGTGGCAAAACCGTGCATGGAAATAAAAGCCAACAAGGAGTTGTCTTTTGAACTTACCTGCCGGGGCAATATGATTGCCGTTGTTTCTGATGGTACCCGGGTCTTAGGCCTGGGCGACATTGGACCGGAAGCAGCTTTGCCGGTAATGG
>Ga0316604_10003331_pt1 | contig 11382 bp, 13 predicted proteins | sample OWC_soil_day20_C_FD_207650 | JGI IMG/M metagenome (GOLD analysis project Ga0316604, IMG submission 207650) | Wetland soil microbial communities from Old Woman Creek delta, Ohio, United States - OWC_soil_day20_CT | ecosystem: Environmental > Terrestrial > Soil > Wetlands | place: USA: Ohio... | reverse complement strand
CTGATTCGGTAAAAACCATCAATCACTCCCTGCAACAAATTCAGGTTGCCATCGACTCTTTGTCCAACAAACTGGTGGTTATCGACAAGAACGTTGGAGAACAGTCAACGGCGATCAATGAAATGGCCAAATTTAGTCAGAATCTTGCCGTGTTGGCTTCAGAACTTTCGCAGGTCGCCTCCACGCTATTTGACGATTGATTATATTGATGTCATCCAGACTTTAATCGGTTCTTGTTTCAAACCTGCAAGCCTGTTTCGTATCAACGAGGCAGGCTTTTGTCTTGCAACGCGCCAACAAATATTATAAAATGTCAACGTATATTACGCAAATGTTCATCTGAAAAGGAGTCTTGCAAATGCGTCCATTTTCAAAACTCACGCAAGGTCTTGTCGGTCAGCCTATGTTGGAAATCCTAGCTACTGTCATGGCAATGGAAACCGCAGGCCGCAAAGTATACCGCTTTGAAGTTGGCGACTCTGATTTTGATGCGCATCCTCACATTGTTGAAGCCACCAAAGCCGCTTTGGACGCCGGTCATACCCGCTATGTCAACTCTATGGGAATTGAACCCTTGCGGCAGTCCATTCGCGGTTATATTGAGCGCGGCTGGGGATTTAGCCCCGACTTGAACCAGATCCTCGTCATGCCTTCCAATAGCGTCATCGACTTTGCCGTGCGTTGCCTGGTTGATCCCGGCGATGAAGTTATCTTTCCGGACCCCGGCTTTCCATCGTATTTTGCTGTCACCAACTATCTGGGCATTCAGGCTGTGAGGGTTCCGGTCTATGAAACCAACGGCTTTCGCCTAAATCCCGACGATCTGGAAGCTAAGATTACAAATAAGACAAAGCTAATCATCGTGAACACTCCGCAAAATCCGACTGGCGCTGTGATGACTAAAGACGAAGCGGATCGCATTGCCTCCATTGTGAAAAAACATGATCTGTGGCTGCTTAGCGATGAAATGTATTCTGAAAATCTCTATGAAGGAATTCAACACCACTCTCCTGCTACATTAGATCAATGCAAGGAGCGCACCATTATCCTCCATGGTTTTTCAAAAGGCTTTTCGATGTCAGGCTGGCGTCTCGGATATGCTGTTGGCCCCGCTGCCCTCATGTCCAAAATGGGGCTGATGTTCCAGACAATTTATTCCTGCGTTCCACCTTTCATTCAATATGCTGGAGTTAGCGCCCTCGAAGGAGATCCGGCGCTCTTGCGCAAACGCATGAGTTTCTATCAACATCTTCGCGATGTCATGGTCGGCGCTTTGAATGAAATTCCCGGTATTTCCTGTCCGGCCCCGAAGGGTGCGATTTACGCCTTTCCAAACATTCAGGGAACCGGCCTCAGCAGTCAAGCGTTTGCAAAAACCGTTCTGGAAAAAGCAGGAGTCGCCACAGTACCTGGTACTTGCTTCGGTCCACGCGGAGAAGGATATGTCCGATTCTGCTATCTGCGCGAAGAAGCCATGCTGCGCGAAGCGTGCGAAAAGATGAAACAAGCGTTGGCTTAATCAGAGTCACTTTCAACGGGAGTTTGAACTTACAAAAAATGCGCCTGGGAATTATCCCGGACGCATTTTTTTATTCAATACTGATCGACGTCACACTTTAACCGGCCTCGCGATTAACTACGGGAATCGTCAACAACAACAGCGTTCCCGCAAACATCAACATCGCTCCGGCTACGAGCGCTGGTCCTAGCGAACCCGTTAGATCGCGCAAAAATCCAGAAACAATCGGCGCCACCACCGCGGAAAACATAATCGAACAGTTAAAAATTCCTACAGATGCCCCCATGAGACCGGGATGCCGTTTTTCGACAATGTCGGCAGACCAGGCGAGCATGGAAGGAACAAAAGCGGAATTGCTCAACATGCCGAACAGAATCAACACGCCAATCAAAGCTGCGTGATTCTCCAATACGGACAGAAAATACAGAACGATCGCCGCTGCAGGCAGAACAAAAGCAGCAACCTTTTTTCGCCCAATACGATCCGCCAGTCGTCCCCAAAACATCGAAGCCGGGATCGCGCTCACGGCAATCAGTCCGGTATAGAAACCGGCTGCTCCAAGGGAAAAACCTCTCTCAACTTTGAGAAAAGTCGGTCCCCAGGTTACGGCGACCCAAAAACCATACAATGCAGTAAATGTTGTCAGATTGATCCGCCACAAATCCCAATCCAGCAAGATCGCCCGATATTGGGTCCAGGCCGGTGTCGGAGCCCCCATCGTATCCGGCAGATAGCGATAAAACAAAAACAAAATCACGACAGAGGGCAGAGCTACTACTAAAATCGGCACTCGGATACTCTGGAACATTTCATACAAGGTTCCGCCAAATGTCATCCCAGCCAACAACCCTACCGCCATGCCGATTCCGATCAGCGCCGAGCTGAAGGCGCGCCTCCCTGGCTCTGTTTTTTGCATCATCATTCCGAACGAAGATGGATAAAAGCCTCCGGCCCCCAGTCCATGCACAGCCATACACAATACCATCGCCGCATAATGGCCGACCGCAAGGCCCAGCCCAATGGCGCCAACCGCAGCAAGCGCATAAGTCCACAGCATGACTCGCTTCATCCCGAACCGGTCGCCCAATACGCCTGCGGGAATCTGCAACAACAGATAGGTAAGAAAATAACTTCCTGTCAGTAGTCCGGCATCAGCCGAAGACAGAGAATGTTCGGCGGCGATAATAGAAAGCAATGGATAAATAACCGTGCGGTTTGCATAGGTAACAGCCCACCCAGCTGCCAAGAGTATCAGCATTAAGCCACGCCCTTTTACGAACTCCGGAATGAGGAAATTTTTACATACAATAACACTAACAACGAGCCAAACGTGATTACGTTTGCTACAAAAACAGAGGGACTCCCCATATAATAACCATAAATCAACCAAAGGAACACCCCTGTTGTCATCATGACCAGCCAAGCCCATGAAAGATCACCGGTCGATCGGCTTCGCACCGTTTTTACAACCTGGGGAAAAAACGCACAGGTCGTTAACAACCCGGCTGCAATGCCAATCCACTCTGTCGTCCATTCCATCTCGTTATTGAATCCTCCATCAAATAGTTCATCGCTTGCTGCATTTCAGTGAGAAAGCCGCCGGAAAAAGTCCCATATTATTCGATTGGCGTCAATATCTCGTGACGTTTTGCCGATAAAACGTTCCGGCAGATACTGATACCCTCCCGGCCAGGTATGGCCGCCACCTTCAATAACTACCAGCGAAACTTCAGCTTTTGATGCACAGTCCGCAAATTTTTCTAGTCTCACACGCGTTCCTTCACCCAGGTCTCGATCAGGTTCCGGCGCACCCACAGCTGCCTCTCGACATCGGCTGTTTGCCGCCCAAAATTCAGCGGTTTTCCGAACCGACAGCACCTTGCCGAAGTCCTCAAAACCAGCGACCGCTCCCCCGTTCCATGGAACAATCGGATCTTCTACCCCATGAAATATTATCACCGGCAAAGGGCGCGCCGGCTTGCATTTTCCTGCCAATACCTCTGGCATACTGCCCGCTACAATAGCGATACCCGCCACCCGGTCCGAAAATTCACAGGCCATCCGCTGCGCCATCATTCCTCCGTTCGAAATGCCCGCCACATACACCTGTTTCTTGTCTATCAATAATTCAGCCGCCAACTTGTCCACTACCGCCAACAAAAATCCGGCATCGTCCACAGTCCCGTCTTGATCGTTCCAACGCCGTTCCAATGCATCTGGATAAACAACGACAAATTTTTCTTTATCGGCGATTCGTTCAAAACCCCTTTGGGTTATAGTCATCATGTCTTCGCCGCTGCCCGCACTCCCATGCAGAACAAACAGAAGCGGCGCAGGCTTCGCTTTGTCAAGACTCGCCGGAGCATACATCCAATAAGTGCGAACTTCTCCGCCCATCGTTATTTGAGATGCAACCGGATCAGCCGGAGCTGCAGCGGCTTGAATCGCCCAAGCCAAGAACAGCATCAAAAGCACCAATATTTTTTTCCCCTGCACCGCTCATTCAGCCCCCTTCTTTAGCATAGCGAACCCATACCGAAGTCATTACCCGGACCGGTTTTTTACCCTGAGGTTCCCATGCCGGATCAAACCGCCACCTCGACACACTTTCCCTAGCAGCTTCATCCAGTATTTGCGAGCCACTGGACCTGCTGACGACAATCTTACCGACTCTGCCATTTTCCAAAACTTCTATAAGCAACAGCACATTTCCTGACAACCCCGCCCTTGCCGCCTCCGCCGGCAACATCGTTGCCGAATGCGCCCTGAGTCTTGGCGGGACAAGCGCATAGCCGCTTGACTCACCGGTGCCCGAACCTTCAATCCCGGGTGCTGCACCATCTGAGGGAAACGTCGGCAAAGCGGCTGGGCCACCAGCCTGACCAACGCCCGGCGCACTTGACTTTGGCATTGCCGCCGTTTGCGCCGGGTTGGCTTTAGTTGTTGTCCCATCGGCAGTGCCTGGAGACTTCTCTGTAAGCGCCGCGCCTTTTGACGGATCAGTTTCGGTGGTTGTCGGGGTTTTTCCCTCGCCTGGACCATTATTGGATGAGGCTAACGGTGTAGCTGTCCGGGATCCCGACGCAACAGTTTGTTCTTTGCTTGCAGTCGGCGCACTCCAGGTCCACTCCACTTCAGTTTCCATGTTATCAGTCGGCATATGTTCCCACGTTACCAAAAAAACCGACCCCACCAACACGTGAAGCATTGCCGAAACACCGATCGCGATCCAAAATTCGCGGGATGACGCTCGAGGCTGTTTCACTGTATGGGTTCCACTGCAACGATCAATCGTTGTACCCCGATTTTGCGCAGCATATTCATCACTTCCACGACCTTTCCGTATGCAACGGTGCGATCAGCCCGGATCACAAAGCGAGTCTCTTTATCTTTCATCATTTCTGAACGGACCCGCGCTTCCAAGAGTGCGAGCGAAACAGCATCCTCGGCAAAACGAAGGCTTCCGTCCGCCATCACCGTGATTGGCGCAGTCCTCCCCGTGTCAAGTTCTGCGGCGGACGCTGCAGGCAACACAACTGGCAGAACTTTTTGCTCCACCATGAACATGGTACTCATCATGAAAAACACCAACAGAAAAAACATAATATCGATCATGGGAATGATCATCAGCCGTGGATTTTCAACAATCCTACGTTCTCGAAGTTTCATGGGTTTTGCTCCAGCAGTGCCGCCATAATCATGGCCGCTGTCTCTTCCACGTCATTGAGGATTCCATCCAATTTCGCCCGAAAAAAAGCTAACAGAGCGATCGACAAAATGGCAACGCAAAGACCGGCAGCCGTTGCCACCAGCGCTTCGCCGACGCCGCCGGTAATGGCAAAGGGCTGCCCGGAGCTTACATTCAATACGTTAAAAGCCCGGATCATGCCGATGACTGTTCCGAGCAGCCCCAATAACGGAGCCATCGTCACCATCAAGCTCAGTAGGTCCAGTCGCTGACGAAGTCGCGCCGCGCCGCGATTTGCCGCGCTTTCCATCGCCAATTCCGCTGTGTGGCTGCCTCGCTCCGCCTGCTCCAACCCTGCGGCTGCAACATAAGCAGCTAAATTTTCGTACTGCTCGGCTACCGCTAGCGCCTCGTCCCACTTCCCCGTCAGCAAATGCATTTCCAACCCTTCGCGCATAGCCGCCGTTTCGGCGGCAGCGCGGCGGAATACCCGGTACCGCTCTACCGCCACCGCTACAGCCATGATCGATCCAAGCAGCAACAAGGGCATGACAAAACCGCCCTTTTCAAAAAGCCTCCATAGTTCTTGCCAACTATTCATCGTGTTCCTCCCTTTCCCAGATCAACGCCCTACCGTACTATCCGTAAAATACTGCCACACCGCAAAGTCCTGACACCCATAGGTCGTTACCCGGCCCCGAATCATCGCCTGACCTTCACCGATGACCAGCTGGCCTTCCATATCCACCATACGATAGCTCGGGTCTGTTGGTTGCTCCAGCCACCGATCCTGTTTCAGCACAATAACCCCAGTCGCCGGTTGCAATGACCCTGTCAGCCGAAACAATCCGGTCGGCACCGATGGATTATCCGGATCAGGCGAAAAAGAGAATTCCGCTTCCATGCGATTTCCATCGCCTCCCGGCAGTGCACGAAGCGTCAGGCGCAATCGTGTCAACCCCTGATTGCACACATACGACCCATGCCAAGGGGCGGACAACAGCAACTGCGTCCTATCCGTCGCCGCAGCTTCAGCAGATAGGGCTATCAAAAAGAGTCCTCCACCCATCAGAAAAAGGCGAACCCAATACTTCACACTCACAACTTCACTCCCCGTGTCTACCTAAGATATAGTATTCGGCTAAAGCTCCCGTTATCCTTGCAATCCTGCAAACATCGTTGATCTCCTGGATGTATCTGTGTATTGCGGTGCCAATCATCTTTTGACCTATATCAGAAGGAGCTCGCCGAATTTCAGCGAGCCCCTTCTCAAACATCTGATTATTTTCGCGTCGGGATAATCTCCAGCCAATATCCATCAGGATCAGCAATGAAGTAAATTCCCATCGCTTTATTTTCATAACAGATACAGCCCATTCTTTTATGCAGTTCGTATGCCTTGTCAAAATCGTCTACCCGAAACGCCAGGTGAAACTCATTTTCCCCCAAATTATAAGGTTCGGTCCGGCCTTTCAGCCAAGTCAGCTCCAACGTGTGGGCTGTTTTGCCATCCCCAAGATAAATCAAGGTGAAGTCGGGTTTTTCGTTGCGCCTAACTTCAGTAAGGTTTAACGCCTCTTTATAAAATGCGACGCTTTTCTCGAGATTCAATACATTAAAATTGTTGTGGGCAAAATTAAATTCCATACTATCGCCTCCAGTTGTATTGTTTGTAACTCCGGGCTGAAAAATCGTGTCGAACTCTCTCTGTACGGTTTCTTTACTATTTTATCTTATATCGTAGTGACGCTCCAGTCCAGTTTTTCGCTATCATTTGTTGCCCCTAAAATAGTCCTTGATTTTTTGCCAAAAAGAGTGTAATATATGGAAATAATAATAGCAGGTGGAGCAGAGACGCTCGGATTCCCTCGGGAATTCGGGCGTTTTTTTCTTGCTAGGCAATGAAAGGAGGGGCACCCTGTTGATCACTTTAGAAAATGTCAATAAATTCTTTGGCACGCATCATGTATTAAAAGACCTCCAGTTAAATGTCCGCTCCGGTGAAAAACTGGTAGTCATTGGTCCCAGTGGTTCGGGAAAAAGCACAATGATTCGCTGCATGAATTTGTTAGAAAAACCAACCAGTGGAAAAGTCGTAGTGGATGGCGTAGAAATCACCAAACCCAAAGCCCAGGTGAACAAAATCAGGCAATCCGCCGCCATGGTTTTCCAACAGTTTAATCTTTACCCACACAAAACCGTTTTGCAAAATCTGACACTCGCCCCCATTCTGATTAAGGGAGTCAAAAAAAGCGACGCTGAAGAAACCGGCATGGCGTTTCTGGATCGCGTCGGCCTGAAAGAAAAAGCGAATGCCTATCCGTCCCAACTCTCCGGCGGACAGCAGCAGCGCGTTGCCATTGCCAGGGCCTTGAACATGCATCCGCAGATCATGCTGTTTGACGAACCCACTTCCGCTTTAGATCCCGAAATGATCAACGAGGTTCTTGATGTCATGGTGGATTTGGCCAATGAGGGAATTACCATGGTCGTCGTCACCCATGAGATGGGCTTTGCGCGTCGGGTTGCCGACCGAGTAATCTTCATGGACGAAGGTCAAATTCTGGAGACCGGAACGCCTGATCACTTCTTTTCCAACCCAGACCATGAACGGACAAAACTTTTTCTGAGCAAGATATTGCACTGATCGCTTAATGGAATAAATAAAAAATCCACAATATGGGAGGCAACAATAATGAAAAAATTCTTTTCCTTCGCGCTCATCGCCATCATAGCTTTCGGATTACTGGCCGCCGGTTGCGGTGGTTCCACGCCCGCCCCCAAGTCAGAAGCGTCAAAGGATGCCGTTCCTGCTGACATCAAGGCAATTAAGGATCGGGGAGTTCTCAAAGCCGGCGTCAAGGTTGACGTCCCAAAATTCGGCTACAAAGATCCCAAAACCGGAAAAATTGATGGATTTGAAATTGATCTGGTCAAGGCTATGGCCAAAAAAATACTGGGTGATGAAAACAAGATTGACATTCAGGGAGTCGTCGCCAAAACACGGGGACCCTTGTTGGATAACGGCGACGTCGATACGGTCATCGCCACTTTTACCATAACGGAAGAGCGTAAAAAGAGCTACAATTTCTCTGATCCATATTATACCGACGGCGTTGCGCTGATGGTCAAAAAGGCTTCCGGCATCAAAACCTTGAAAGATCTGAATGGCAAAAAAATCGGGGTTCCCCAAAGTGCAACAACACGGAAAGCACTTCAACCGGAAGCCGACAAGCTGGGCATCAAGGTTTCTTTCCTTGAATTTGGAACGTATGCCGAAGTAAAAGCAGCCTTGGACTCGGGCCGGGTGGATTGTTACAGCATCGATGCCGCCATCCTCTTCGGATACCTGGATGATTCCGTGGTCATTCTTCCTGACCGTTACAGCCCTCAAGAATATGGCGCTGCCACCAAAAAAAGCAGTACGGCTCTGGCCAAACTGATCAATGATACTCTGAACGATATGAAAAAATCCGGTGAAATGGACAAGCTTCTGCAAAAATGGGGCCTCAAATAATGCCTGGACCCTTTGCCAGTTTTAAATGGTTAGCGCTTTTTAAGGACTGGCAGGTTTTTGGCGAAGGCTTCCTAGTCACGCTGGAGGTCGCCAGCCTAGCTCTGATACTGGCTTTGTCATTGGGCATTGTAGGCGGCATTCTCGGCGCTTCGCCCAATCGGATTTTTCGTTGGCTAAATCGTACTTATGTCGAATTCATTCAAAACACACCACTCGTTATCCAGATCATATTCCTGTACCATGGGTTGCCTCATTTGGGCATTACTTTGCCGGTGTTTGCGATCGGCGTGCTCGGCGTGGGCGTTTATCACGGCGCTTATGTTGCGGAATCAATCCGGGCCGGCATCGGCGCCATTTCACGGGGCCAGTTGGAGTCGGCCTACTCACAGGGATTCAGTTATTGGCAGGCTATGCGTCATGTGGTCTTGCCGCAAGCCAAACGTATCGTGCTCCCGCCCATCACCAACCAGGTTGTCAGCCTGATCAAAAACACCTCGGTACTTGCTATGGTGGCGGGCGGAGACCTGATGTATCATGCCGACTCCTGGTCCAGCAGCAATCTTTATTATGGTCCCGCTTATGTCGTTACAGGTTTGCTTTACCTCGTCATATGCTATCCGTTGGCTCGGCAGGCCCGTCGCATGGAGAGGGAACTGGAGGCATCGGCATGATTCAGGAACTTTTCAAACCCGAAATTCTACTGTTTTTTCTTGACGGCTTATACATAACGTTGAAAATCGCCAGTCTTTCTCTTTTGTTCAGTTTGTTTTTCGGAACAATCCTGGGTATTGCCCAATATTCCCGACATCCAGTATACGGGCGCCTCGCGACAATATATATCGACGCCGTTCGAAATACGCCACTCTTGTTGTTCATCCTTGGCGCAAGGTTTACTACCAATCTGCAACCTGTTAATTCCGGCATTCTCGCCATGACGATTTTTACGTCAGCGGTAATGGCTGAAATCATTCGGGGCGGCTTGAATTCGGTACATAAAGGTCAATGGGAAGCAGCCCGCTCTCAAGGATTTTCATACGTCCAGATTTTTCTATATGTCATTCTGCCCCAGGCATTTCGCAATATGATTCCGCCGCTTTTATCCCAATTTACGACGGTTATCAAAGATACTTCTTTTGTCTGGGCCGTTGGCGTAGAAGAGTTGACCGGTCGGGGCATGATCATCATGGGAAAATACGGTTCAACCTCTCAAGTCTTTGCCATCTTCGCTTTCATCGCCGGTCTGTATTTTGTCGTAAACTACGCGCTGTCCCTGACTGCTCGTTATCAACAAAGACGGCTGGCAGCCAGAAGTTTTTGACCTATAAGTTTGCCCCCCTAAAAAGCCCGCCATCTTGCAGTATGAAAAGCTAAAAGGTGGCGGGCTTATCTATTAGCATAGGCAGACTGTTAAGCTGTTCACTTCGCATAACAATACTATATTTTTTTGTTTCCTAAGCACATAGACTCGATGATCTTATTTTGGTAAGATATAAATGACAAGTACGGATTTTACACCCATTGAAAGTACTGATATTGTCATTGATTTAGTGTGATTTTCATGGCGCAGCAATGATGCTGGCAGATTTTATTATCGGCCGGCTTTTTTATTACAGCGATGAGAGGATGGGGCAATAAATGATGACGCTCAAATTAAAAGATCTTTTTCAACTGCCCCAGCTGAAAGACCTCAAACTGGTCGGCGGCTCCGCCGGTCTGGATCGAACCCTTCACTGGGTTCATGTTGTAGAACTGCCGGATGTCATGCACTGGACCTTGGGCGGTGAACTTTTATTCATGACTGGAATTGGGATTAGGGATAACCTGGGGATTCTTTCCCGGATCGTGGATGAATGCTCACGCCGCAATGTTGCCGGTCTGGTTCTTAACGTCGGTCCCTTTATCCCCACTACCCCGATCGAAATAATCCAACTTGCTGACACACTGGGCTTCCCCATGTTTGAACTGCCATGGGAAGTGAAGTTGGTCGAAGTCACCAAGGAAATCTGCAACCACATCATGAGTCAACAAGTCGAAGAAAAATCGATTCAAGATATTATCGAAAACATTCTATATGGCGATTGCTCAAACCCAGAAATTCTTTCAACTCGTGCGGCGCTTTACGACTATGACTTGGGCAAACCTCACCGGGTATTGCTAATCCGGTACAGTCGAAATCTCCTGACAAATAAAACCGACATGGGCACAGAACAAAAGGTATTGGACGACAAGCTGAAAATGCAGCAAATCGTTCAGGAAGCCTTTCGGCGCACAGGGAAAAAAGTGCTTTCCACCAACCGTTCCGATCGAATGGTCCTGCTTGTCCCTTCCGATGGCAGCATGCAGGAAGCACAACGAGTGGACTCCATCGCACAGAATATTTTGCAAACCTCCAACGAGCAGATGAAAAACATTCAAGTGCACATTGGTTGGGGTAATCCCTTCGAAAACCTGCAGGACGGAAAAAAAAGCATGGAACAAGCTGAACTGGCGTTAAAGGTAGCTCTTACCTCCGGTAAGAAACGATATTTTGGCTATGAAGCGCTCGGCTTCTACAAAGTATTGTTTAATGTTTCCAATCGCAAAGAACTGGAAACTTTTCGTTCAGATATTTTAGGTCCCTTGAATGGATACGACCAGCGGCACAAGGGTGAATTGTTG
>Ga0316604_10003328_pt1 | contig 11388 bp, 10 predicted proteins | sample OWC_soil_day20_C_FD_207650 | JGI IMG/M metagenome (GOLD analysis project Ga0316604, IMG submission 207650) | Wetland soil microbial communities from Old Woman Creek delta, Ohio, United States - OWC_soil_day20_CT | ecosystem: Environmental > Terrestrial > Soil > Wetlands | place: USA: Ohio... | reverse complement strand
GGATAAGCGTTGCAGCTAACGGTGCGAGAACAATCAAAAATACAAACTCAATCATTCCGGCAATACCGCCGTTATCTTCATCATCACTCCGCCCGCCGCCAAATATGGCAGCCCACTGCGCCATGTTAGCAATCATGGTAATTACACCGGCAACCGTAGCAACGATCGTACTGATGAGCGTATCGCGGTTTTTGATATGCGCCAGTTCATGTGCGACAACACCTTCAAGTTCCTCATAATTCAAAGTTCTCATGATCCCGGTGGTAACGGCAACTGCGCCATGCTCCGGATCCCGTCCGGTTGCAAACGCGTTCGGCGTATTGGTTTCCATGATAAGTACCCTAGGCATTGGCATATTCGCTTTTTTTGCCAGACCGGCAACCATCCGGACTAACTCCGGTGCCTCATTCTCCGAAACTTGTTTTGCGCCGTACATACTGAGGACAATCTTATCACTGTACCAATAACTTACAAAATTCATCAGTATAGACACAACAAACATGACCATCATCCCTTTGGCTCCGCCAAAGAAACTACCTGCCGCTAGTAATAATCCAGTTAATGCCGCTAATAAAACCGTTGTTTTTAGGCTATTCATTTTTATTCAACCTCCATTTTATTTTTATTGTAATTTTGAAGTATCACATTACCCGATCGTATTTAAAAGGAAATGTCATCAGCCTCCTTGATAGGTAAGCAGTATAGATATATACAAAAAACGAGACCACAGGTATGAACATTGCTCAAACCTTAGGTCTCGCTAATTGGTTTTACCAACGGTAGTGCCAGACGCTTTTTACGCCGGTTGTTGACACTAGCCTAGTAAGCTACTCCCCTAGGGGATTATTAGGTTGTATGATAATTATACTGAACTGTCGATTGAGTGTCAAGATGATTCGCCTTTCAGATAATTCGACGAGAATGTAAATGATACAGTAAAACAATTCTAAATCGACTACATTCATTTACGAGTATATGGAAAGTATTTTACATCTTCATCTTTTATATGGCCAATAATAACATCATCGGTGATAAATGAAAGAAATGCGGATAACTTCAATTCTTTTTTTTGATACGCTTCCTTGCGCTTTGATGCTTCTGCGAGTAACGTTTTATGAACGATGGAATGTCTTTGTTGATCCGGATAGCCGATATTAAATAGAACATGGTTTTCATAATTAAAATGCTGTTCTACGCGTTGTAACAACGTATCCAATTGACGATCCACTTTCTCAAACTCTGCATTGGAAAGCGAATAGTAAATCAGGCGATTGGTCAGCTCAATCAGGTCACGATGCTGATCATCAATAATTTTATTGCCACTCTCCCATTCATTGCTCCAATGAAGTTCTATGGACGCAACAGGCAACTGCACTTGTTCATCGGAACCAACGACACGGTTGCGGCCGCCTTTTTTGGCCCGGTACAGGGCTTCATCTGCACGTTGGAGACAGCTAGCGAATGGTTCTTCTTTGCTCCGTTCGGCAACACCAAAACTGGCTGTATAACGGCCAACGATAGGATGGATATTTTCGTCCAAGGTTTCCCTGATTTTTTCTGCAACCCGAAGCGCGCCATGAATACCGGTCTCCGGCATCAATATAACAAATTCTTCACCGCCCAGCCTTGCTAGAATATCTGATTTGCGCGTTATGCGGCCAACTATTTCAGCAGTCTCTTTCAGCACCTCATCACCAACCAGATGACCCCACGTGTCGTTTACGCGTTTAAAATTATCCAAGTCCAGAATAATCATCGACAAAGGCTCATTATAACGATCTGACCTCGCCGCTTCTTCTGCTATTTTTTTATAAAAGTAATGCCTGTTAAACAAACCGGTTAATTCGTCCGTAACAGCAAGCAGCTCCAGCGCTTCATTCTTTTTCTTTAGCGTTTCGGTCAGTACCGTCAATTCATCATTATTTTTATTCAGTTGAATTTCCATGTCCCTCTTTTCGGTCACATCTCTTGCAGCAGCATAGATATATTTCCCATGCTGCACAGCATTCCATTCGATATAACAGTCATTGCCATCTTTGCATTGAAGCCTGGTAACTAAATGCCGGATCGGCTTCTGCGCCGCTAAATTTTTCATCGCATCGTTTATCGCAGTTGCCTCTTCAGGGTGAGCCAAATCCAATATATTCATTCCAACAAGTTCCTCAATCGCATAGCCAAAAATATGTTCAAACGCTTTGTTCACTTTCATAAAATTTCCATCAGTATCGCACACATACAGCAAATCCAAATTGGTGGCAAAAAAGCTTTCAATTTCCTGTTCCTGCAAATATTCCGTCGTGATATCGTAAAATATGCAGGCAAAAATATCGTTACATAATGGAAACACCATAATACGCATCCATTTTTGCGCCAAAGGATGGAATAATTCAACACTCCCTAACTTATTATTCATGATCACATCTTGGACAATTTTTTCCCATTTCTCTTCGTCCGCCCAATCTGCAACAACCACTTCTTTAAATCTTTTGCCAACCACAGCGGAAGTTGTAACCTTCATCATATCTTCGTACGCTTTGTTTATTTTTAAATATAGATAGTCATAGGGGATACCTTGCTCGTTTAGCATAGCCCTGTGATACGAATATGCTGTTGGGGATTTTTCAAAGAACTCCGTGCAATATTTTTCTTTCATAACCGCTCCCCCTAACCATGATTAAGGTATTCCGGCCCATGAAAAGTTTCTTACTTATATTTTATCAGAATATTGCAAATAAGTATCCTGTTAATATCATAATATATTGAGCCAATTATCGATGAACTCAAAAACCGACCCTCAGCAGGTCGGTTGATAGCTCTATTTGCCAATTTTCCCCGCCAACTTTTCCACCCTGTCGAACATTACGCCTGCACCGGTTTGCAGATGATTTCTTTTATGTAAGTATCAAACAGATTAATGGCATGAGCCGGGCGAATGATGGCCGCAGTATCTGCGCCCTTGCCACTTCCAGCAACAACAACAATATCTTTGCCATAGGGAATTAATCCGCCGTCAAGCGCCATGATCGAAATTTCCACGCAAACCTTGACGCCTTGCCCCAACATCCGCAGGCTGTGCGCGACAATTTCCACCGGATAAGCGCCGCTAAAACGGCGGCTCATCGCACGCTCCGCACCTGATAATACGTGAGCGGCTGCGTAAACCTCAATCCCCATATTCTTAAGCCGGTCGCGCGCTTCCTTGGCCATTTCATTGACGCCCGGCTCAGAAGTCCCATACGCATGCGAAATACAAACAACCTGTTGCCCAACCGCCTTCTCTGCTAATTTGAATGCGGTTTCGCCGCTTGTCGAGGCAACAACAATGTATGAAATCCCCTTCTCTTTGGCCGCCGTTATTGCTGCCGCGATCGTTGCATCCGTATTTTGCGGCCCGGATTCTTCCCAATACACAATCAATCACACTCCCATCCTATGTTTAGAAATATTATTGTTTAGAAATATTATTGTTTGAAAAAGCGGATGACCAGCAGCAACACAATCGCCCCGATCGTTGCCATAACAATCTTGCCGATGGTGCCATGCGCGGTCAAACCCAAAAATCCAAACAAATATCCGCCCAGGAATGAACCGATGACACCAACGACCAGATCGCCAAAAAGACCGAATCCCGAACCTTTCAGCACATGTCCAGCCAACCAGCCGGCTATGATACCAATAATGAGAAACCAAAGCATACTCGTCCCCTCCTCTTCGACTGACCTTGTTCTTTCAAATATAAGTGAGCCTTAGGTTCGGAGGGGGTTATTGCCCCCTCCGAACCCTTAGAGCGAACTTAGTTCGAGTGTTATAGCCTGTTGATCCCCGACCTAAGAGGACGGGGTCTTACAGGCTGTTAACGAGATAGAAAGATGACGGAAACAGGATGTTTTGTGTGAGTTAAAACAAATTATTAAAAGGAAAGGGCAGGAAGTCTCTTTTACGAAAAAACTTCATGCCCTTTCAGTTAAATTAGCCCGTATGCCTGCATTTCTTTACGCAGAAGCGCGAGGTTGCCCTCAGAAAGTTCCGTAAGCGGCAACCTGCAAGGACCGGCTTGGAAGCCCATAAGGTTCACCGCAGTCTTGACCGGGATTGGGTTGACTTCGGTAAACAAAGCCTTAATAAGATCCAGGGTCTGCAATTGCATTTTAATCGCACCGTTTATGTCCCCTTGGAAAAAGTTCATCACCATATCATGGGTATCCCGCGGGATAATATTGGCCAAAACAGAAATGACGCCTTTGCCGCCGAGCGACAGTACCGGCAACACCACGGGATCATCACCGGAATACACGGAAAAATCCGGACCGCACAAATTGACTATATCGCCAACCTGCCCGAGATTGCACTCTTTAATCGCAATAATGTTATCGATTTCCGATAACAGCTTGACCGTCTCCGGATTTATATTCATATTGGTCCTGCTCGGCACGTTATACAAAATCATCGGGACTTTGACGCTGTCGGCTATCAGCTTGAAATGCTGATACAAGCCCTTTTGCGTGGCTTTATTATAGTAGGGGGTAACGGATAATATCCCGTCAACACCAACCGCTTCCGCTTCTTTCGACAGTTCGACTGCATGCCGGGTATCATTGCTGCCGGTACCGCCAATAACCGGTACCCGCTTATTTACGGCATCAACTGCAAACTTAATGACTTCAATATGTTCTTTATCCGGCATCGTAGAAGCTTCGCCGGTCGTACCGCAAACAACAATTGCATCGATACCGTTTTCAATTTGGAACTCAATAAATTCCGCTAATGCCGGATAATTAACCCCTTCTTCTGTAAAGGGAGTTACAATCGCTGTTGCCGATCCTATAAAGAGTGGTTCTCTCATAAATTACACCGCCTTTTAAAATTCGCCCTATAAATATAGCTAGGCTATTCTTTATTTTCCTCTGGATATAAATTGTGATATTCTTTATTTTCCTCTTCTAATGAATACTTCCTGCTTTTCTAAGAAATATTCTTCCACCTCCGGTTTCCCCGTGCTAAAGCACACCCGCTCAACAGCATGTCCAGCTTCATGACAGGACGTTATGCCTGTCGTTTTTTATTCCGCAATAGATCCAAACCTAAAATACACAAGTATTCTTCGCCGTTCCCGGCCTTCTTTCCTTCGCCAATAATCAGGTTACAGCAAATATAACGACAAAAACACGAGCCCCATTACCAAAAATATACATTCGAGGCAATAGGGCTATTTATTTTCCATGGGCAGTTCTTGATACAATAGCAGACTATTCTTAAACGCCATTAGGAATTTTATCCGCCATCAGATGGCGCAGATTAATGGTTTCACCGTCGACCACAAAGGTGCCGTCACCGATAGCATGGAATGTGCGCCGTTCCTTCCGATCATTGTCAATCCATGCCCGGACACCCCGCAGCAAAAAGATTCCCGGATTCTCAAGATAATCGGTTACTTGGCATTCCAGGCAGGCGAGGCACTCTGCAACCAACGGTGCACCCACTACACTTGCAGGCAAGGACGTTAGTTCAAATGCTTCAAATTTATCAACACTTGTGCCGGAACAATCACCAATACGAATCACTTTTTCTGCAATATCAATGGTCGGAATTGCCAACACACATTCTTTTTTCTGCATCAACGCATTGAACGAGTAATTCCAAGGACCGGTGGTAAGGGCGATACAAGGAGTAAAATCGGTCACCATGTGCCAGGAAATCGTCATAAGGTTATTCTTCCGCCCATCGTTTGTTGTGACCAGAATAACCGGTCCCGGCTCAAACAACATGAATGCTTTGGGGAGCGGTAATTCCATGAAAGCCATACAGATCAACCGTCCTTTCACTTCATTATTTTCTTGTCATTTTCCCAAACATTTACTTATGTTCGATTTATCTGTACCATTCCTAAATTATTGTGTTAAGATTAAACCAATGTTATTACAACCATGAGGTGCAAAATGATTTCGGATTGGATCAATAAAATACACAATATCGATTGCATAACCGGCATGAAAAAACTTCCCGACCATTCCATCAATTTAATCATTGCTGATCCTCCCTACAACCTCTCTAAAGGAGCAGCTTGGAAATGGGATAACAGCGTGAAACTTGATGGCATGGGTGGTAATTGGAATAAAGTGATGGAACATTGGGATGACATGGACTTTGAGCAATATTGGGAATTCACGGTAGAATGGCTAACCCAGGCGAAACGGATTTTAAAGGCCAGCGGTTCCATGTGGATATTCGGAACCTATCATAACATGGGAATTATTAATGTTGTTTGCCAAAAGCTAGGAATTGAGATCATCAACGAAATCATTTGGTATAAACGAAATGCATTTCCTAATCTATCCGGCCGCCGGTTCACCGCCAGTCATGAAACGATTTTATGGTGTCACTCGGGAGGGAAAAAGCGAGAATATTTCTTCAATTATGAGTATACCAAAAATACTGCCTTTCCTGAAGATAACTTAAAAATTATCGAAAAACAGATGCGCACGGTCTGGGATATTCCTAATAACAAAGAAAAAAAGGAATCAGCCTTTGGCAAGCATCCAACACAAAAACCCCTCCGCGTCCTGCGGAGAATGATTATGTCGGCAAGCAAAATAGGCGATATTTGCTTAACCCCTTTTAGCGGCGTTGGCAGTGAATGCGCAGCGGCGAAAGAAACAGGCAGAAATTATATAGGCTTTGAAATAGACAAGTCTTATTACGATATCTCTGCCCAGCGTCTGGACCATGTCGTTTTCGGTTCAAGAGTTGAACAAGTAGGCCTCAATAGCGAATAAAAATAAGCTGATACTATATATTTTTTGCAAATAATAGCGCCGAGAGTGGGAAAAATGAATAAACAAACAACAATACGACCGGTAATTAAATGGAGCGGCAGTAAACGCAGCCAAGCAGCAGAAATAGTTAAATTATTGCCTTCCTTCCAAAAATACTATGAACCATTTATTGGCGGGGCTTCCGTTGCCTATATGGTTAATCCCCACAATGGGGTTTGTGGGGATATCTGTGCGCCATTAATTAATTTATGGAATATCATAAAATTGAAACCTGAAAGCCTATACCACTCCTATAACGAAGCATGGAACAGGCTGCAAAACGATGGTTATCAAGTATACTATGAAATACGGGATCATTTTAATAAGACACAGTCTCCCCATGATTTATTCTTCTTATCGCGGACCTGCGTCAATGGGTTAATCCGCTTTAACAAAAATGGGGAATTTAACAATTCTCTTCACCATACAAGAAAAGGCATCCACCCGCTTACCCTCAACAAAATACTGTTAGACTGGTCTGCTAGAATAAAAAATATTGAATTTAGAGCCGGCGATTATCGGGACACCACAACAGATATGACAAAACATGATTTTATTTATCTAGATCCACCCTATTTCAACACAAAAGGCCGCTATTACGGCACAATTGACTACGAAGAATTTTTATGTTATTTGGAAGCCCTGAATTCTAAGGGCATTAAATACGCGCTGTCTTTTGATGGCGTACGCGAAGAAACCGATTATACAATCGAATTGCCTAAAGAGCTCTACAAACGACATATCATGCTCGAAGCCGGTAACTCCAGTTTTAAAAAAGTGATGGAAAAACGCACGGAAAAAGTGTGCGAATCATTATATCTAAGCTGGTAGAGTGTGTCAGGGGGACGGGGTTGTTGACACACCCGAATCAAAAAAAGGGGAAATATCTCCCCCTTTTTTCGTTTCGAGCATATTATCTTTCTACTTAACAACTTAAACCCGAATTACTGTTTTTGTTCGATTTCCGTGACACATTCGCTTTTGATCTTACCAACCAGGAATTGCAAAGCATCGACAACATGCGGCCGGATATCGCCGCCAATCAATACATACATGATGTCATCGCCTAAATCCAACTGGCCTTCATTCAACCAAACTTTAACGTAGTAAATGCCATCAAGTTTATAGGTCTCAGCAATCACCGACTCAACTTTTGCCGCATCATAGCCAAATTCCATTCCCTTTACCCGCGTGCCATCATCAAGGCCTTGGCGGACCTGGGCTTTAGGAGTTTGACGAACAACGCCATTATGGACCAAAAACATCCCGACATTCAAAGCCGCTGGATCGGCTTTTGCTTCTCTGAGCCATTCATCCATAGATGGTGGTACTTTTTTTACTTTCTCATTTGCCATAAAATAACACGCTCCTCAACGATTAGAAATATTTATTGGTATAGCATATCTAACGGTACTATAAGAAAGATTATGTCCCCTTTCAATGGTCCTTGTCCAAAAATATCCTAAAATTACATAACATGTACATTATACCACAGATCACACTTTAACAGAAAATACACCTTCCGGCTAAAGAAAAATATTGGTCCCTGACTTAATATGACATATGGATAGAAACTTAGTTACCCCTCTCCCACCAAATTTGTGATGATAACAGAAGCATTATCGTTATACGGATTGTTTCGAAGCGCCAAAGAAAATAAATACGGATATTCCTTTTTCAAGTGCAACAAATAAGCAAGCCATTCCTGCCCAAGTAATTTATATACCCTTGCAAGGTCGACGCTAAGATGGTCATAATCGGCCTTCGGTAAATCCATCATAACGCTTCTGTATTCCAATTCTTCTGTTAAATGAAAGACAGCCTGCATTAGCTCGGTGAAGGTATCATGTTCCAGAAGATTCGGATTGGCTAAAAGCGCGACCATGGTTTGGCGCTTACAGGATAAAAATTCTTTCAAATCTTCCAAATCGCCATGTCTGGAATCAACATGAAAAACATGCTTTTTTATTTCTGCTCCGGCCTGGCGAAATTGATTTTCTCTCCAGCCCGCTTGAGCAAGCAATGCTTCTTTCAAAACATTCGGCTGTTGATCAAAAACAAAACATTTCTTGGTTAATTTCAGTCCCACTTCACTAAAAAACACTCCAACCAACATATTCATTTTTCGTAGCAATACTCTTTTTTCCCTGATTTCCATCATGCGATTGATCAGCAACGTGACCAGCAACACCGTAATAGGAATAAAAGCCAAATCCTGCATGAAGTAAAACATTGTATCATGAATATTATTAAAGATGATAATCTGCAACCCATAAACCAGCACCGACATAAGCACCAAACTCATTCCAAACCAAAATTGCCACGCCATAAACAACCACCATCCAATAGTATTTTTCATCCATGATATCAGAAGAACAGGATTATTGACAACGGGTGTGTCAATAACCCCGTCCCCTTGACACACCTGTCTCTTTTATTAGTCCTTTCCTATATGCTTCCAATAATGCCTGCAAATGATTAATCTTTTGCCGGATTTTCTTCCCTTGATCTGTATGGAAAACACACATACGTACAGGATGATTTTCGATAATCTCCGTTCCCGAGTCTATATCAAGCTCCTCGGACACTGCCTTTTGCGTGGATTCAAAGGGATGGTGAGCGGCCAGTAACCAGCCGCGGGAATTCGAAATCAAGGTATACCCCGCAATCCCTGTTTCTTTTTGATAAGCCCGGGAGAACCCCCCATCGATTACGATCAGTTTTCCATTAGCCTTGACCGGCCGCTCCCCTTTCACTACTTTTACTGGCACATGGCCATTAATGATGTGGCCGGTTTCGCTATCCAAGCCAAACTCATCAAGAATTTTACGGGCCGTTTCTTCTTTATCCCGCAATTCATAATACGCGTTTCGCTTTTCTTTATGAGTAACGGGATCGGCCAAGAAATACCGTTCAAACGTTGCCATTTTCTCTTTTCCGAACAATGGTGAGTCGGGCGCACACCATAAAAACCACATCGCATCCATCCCGTACTGTTTCTGGTCTGGGTTATCGGTTGCATAATACCCTTTCCGGGCCAAGCGGTCGACCCGGTCCAGAAAAGCCTTTCCAGTAAAGGCCTGCCCATCGACGTTGAAGGCCCGAAAAGATCCATCTTCATTCATCGCTACACAGCCGTGGTACAGCAGGTTACCGTCATGAATAAGATAAATGCTGCCCTTGGAATAGAGAAAACGGACATGCTGCTGCAGCTTTTTACTATGGATGAACGAATGGTTCAATTTCGCCACCACGTTTTTTTCTTCCGGCGTAAGAACATCAGGCTGCGCTGGGTCGATGGTCGGAAAATTCGCGTCTAACAACGAATATGTTAGCCCATCCAAGGATATTGTGCCTTGTTCATAGTTGATTCGCTCCAGCAACAGCCGGTCATTCATTTGATAGTGGGGACGACGCTTGATCAATTGTTCTTCTAGCTTAAATTGAATGATCGCTATTGCTTTCTGCATCTGCCCCATCATCTGAATTTCTTTCTTGGTAAACCCGCCATCCTTAGGGACCTTGGGAATAAATTGTTCACAAGGGTCTTTCGCATAGGTATCAAGAGCAAAAGAAGCTAACGGCAACAGGCTGATCCCATAGGCATTGCTCAACGTTTCCATGTTCCCATAACGCAAACAGGCTCTGACAACATTGGCAATACAAGCATCGCTGCCTGCTGCCGCTCCCATCCATAGTATGTCGTGATTGCCCCACTGGATATCCACTTGATGAAAATCCATCAGCATATCCACAATAACATGTGCGCCAGGCCCCCGGTCGTAAATATCGCCAATCACATGCAAGCGGTCTATGGCTAATCGTTGGATCAACTCTGCCAGATAAATGATGAACGTCCTGACACTGCCGGTTAGAACGATTGAATCCAGCAGTTCTTGATAATAACCCGTCTTATTTTCGATTCTTTCCTGTTCATCCAACAACTCTTCAATAATCGGAGCGACCTGGTCCGGCAAAAACCGTCGAACCGTTTCACGACGGTATTTCGAAGTCAGGACACGACAAAGCCGGATAAGGCGCATCATCGTAAGACGGCCCCATTCTTCCGGATCAGATACAGATTGCAGCATCAACGTTGATTTTTCTTCCGGATAATAGATTAACGTGGCCAGATTTCGCCGCTCATTTTGTGACAACGTATCAGCAAACATTTCTTCAATTTTTCGCCAAATGGATCCCGCTCCATTGCGGATAACATGCGAAAACGCCTCATGCTCCCCATGTACATCAGATAAAAAATGTTCCGTTCCCTTAGGAAGTCGGAGCAAGGCTGATAATTTAATAATTTCATTAGAAGCAACCTGTATTGATGGGTATTGTTCCGCTAAAAGGCTAAGGTAGTGGATTTGCTCTTCTTGCACAACAGCCCCTCCTTTCTTGCATAAATATTCGATAAGCTATTCAGCATATAAGTGAGCCTTAGGTTCGGCGGGGGCAATAACCCCCTCCGAACCCTTAGAGCGAACTTAAGACTGAGGCTCGAAATCTTTGATTTCGCGAAGCCGAAGTTTCCCTTTAGGGTTTCGAGTGTTATAGCCTGTTGATCCCCGACCTA
>Ga0316604_10003327_pt1 | contig 11394 bp, 11 predicted proteins | sample OWC_soil_day20_C_FD_207650 | JGI IMG/M metagenome (GOLD analysis project Ga0316604, IMG submission 207650) | Wetland soil microbial communities from Old Woman Creek delta, Ohio, United States - OWC_soil_day20_CT | ecosystem: Environmental > Terrestrial > Soil > Wetlands | place: USA: Ohio... | reverse complement strand
ACAGAAAACCGTTTTTTCTGGCAGGATCTGAATCCTTGAAGCCTACCCGAATCTCGCTGTGCATCACGCCCTGGGCCAAATAGAACACACATGACGAAGCACCTTCCGAGCGTCCTGCTTGGGCTCTTTCTTGTCTGGGCGACGCCTCGGTGCCTCGCCAGCGTTTACTACATTGCCCCTGCCGGAAACGATGCGGCAGCAGGTACAGAGGCTGCGCCCTGGCAATCCATCCCGCGCGCACAGGTCGTGCTGCAGCCGGGTGACCGCCTGCTGATTCGTGGCGGCACTTACACCATCACCGCCGGCCAAAACCGCTGTGCCAGCATGACCGATACGGTCAATGCCATCACGCTGGACAAGCACGGCACCGCCGCCCAGCCGATCCAGTACTGGGCCTACCCAGGCGAGGTGCCGGTATTCGACTTCAGCACGATGCAGGACAACTGCCGCGTGAAGGGTTTCAACGTGGTTGCCGACTGGATTCACCTCAAGGGCATCGAGGTCACGGGCGTACCACAGCAACCGGGCAACCGCTTGAACCACGAATCCTGGGGCATATGGGTCAAGGGCAGCAACAACGTGTTCGAGCAATTGAACCTGCATCACAACATGGGCCCCGGTTTCTTTCTCAAGGATGGCAGCAATAACCTGATCCTGAACTCCGACTCCCATCACAACTACGATCCCTACACTTCGAACGGTGCGGGTCAGAGTGCCGATGGATTCGGCGCGCATATCGCTGCCGGCCATCCGGGAAACATCTTTCGGGGCTGCCGCGCATGGGCAAACGCCGATGATGGCTTCGACCTGATCAAGGCTTATTCACCTGTCCTCATCGAGAACTCGTGGGCCTGGCTGCATGGTTATCTACCGGGCACGATGACGCCCTTGGCGGCAGGCAATGGCAATGGTTTCAAGGCTGGTGGCTATGACGGGGTCTATGTGCCGAACGCGGTCAAGCACACCGTACGCTTCTCGGTGGCTTTCCTGAACAAGGCGGCGGGTTTTTACGCCAACCATCATCCGGTTGCGAATGATTTCTTCAACAACACCGGATTCCGGAATCATCCGGACTTCAACATGCTGGGCATCGGCCCCGCTGGCGAAGCGATCAGTGTCGGCAATCTGCGCAACAACATCGCCTATGGTGGCGAATTGCTGTCCAACGCGAACGGCATTGATGCGTACAACAACTCCTGGAACCTGCCAATCACGCTGTCTGACGCCGACTTTGCCAGCGTATCCGTGACGGGCTGGGATGCCCCACGACAGGCAGACGGAAGCCTGCCAGTACTGAAAAGCCTTCATCTTGCAGCCGGGAGCCGGCTCATCGACAAAGGAATCCATGTCGGCCTGACTTTTATGGGGACCGCCCCGGACCTCGGCGCATTCGAGCACGAGTAGAGAACCCGCCCCTCAAGAACAAGGCGTTCGGACCCAAACAGTAAAAGCGCAATGGTTTGTAATGGTGCCCGGGAAGGGACTCGAACCCCCACGTATTGCTACGCCAGAACCTAAATCCGTAGCCATATCGATTATTAGCTGTGCGCAGAATTGCTCAGCCTTGCAAATCAATAGGTTATGAAAATTCAAGTTTGCCCAGAAATGCTGAAATCAGGCTGAATTGGAACAACTTCCGACCAAATTCCGACCAAATTTTCATGCTTAAGTACCCATAAAATACAATTGTTAAAATTTGTAAATCCCGTCCTTTTGACAAAAAATCGACCGATAGGTCCCTGTATTCCCACTCAGGCCCTCGAGAAACTGCCTAAGCGCTGGTGCTGCACCGATATATACCAAGCTATGAAAACGGCCATAAACCTATTGAAGAGACGCGTTAACCACCTCTGAATCCCAGCAAAACCTAGGTCTTCTACTGTTTTGCTGTTGCATGACTTTGTATATATCAACCTATGCCCACACAAAGGATGCCCACGGTGGACCTAGGTCCATCTCGGAACAGCCAGTGCAAAATCACCGAAATCATGATTACGTCTGACCATGGACATATCGTTATCAGAGGAGATGTAACGTAGGGTGCAGAAAATTTAATGGGTCACACAGCCAAACAAAGTCCATCAAGGAGCCCTACCATTTGAAGGTCCTGCCAACGTTGTAATATCGGCACCAGTACGCCCCCTCACGGATAAGCCCGTCTCCAGTCAACCAACGAGCCGATGAGCGAAGATACAGAAACGCCCCCATGTTATGACCCACGGAACCAGGCCCACCCGAAGTTCAAAGACCGTTCAGGACTATGAGAGTCTTTATGTCTCCCTGAAGGGCACGCTTGGTCGGCAATTTGGGTTTCAGGACATCACCCCCAACGAAATGGTTGCAGCATTGCTCGTCAACCATAGGGATGGCGCTTACACCAAGAATACGTGGAGGCGATACAAGGCCGCAGTCTTGCAGGGCCTGCGAACTCATCACCCTGAATACACGGAAGCAATCGATCTGCTTGAGGCAACTTCGGATGCTGATTTACCCAAGCATTCCGAACTAACCTCGAGCCTCAAAGCGAAGAAGGTACCTAACCTCGCGTTTGAAGTACTGACACGAGCACTCCTCTCGCGCCTTAGGACAGGCCACACGCACGCAAGCGCCATGCTTGCCGTTTTTCAGGCAACGATACTTACGGGACTGCGCCCCAACGAATGGGCACACGCCCTGATTGGCGAGCACCAGAAAACCGGGCGGCGAATCCTGGAAGTACAAAATTCCAAACACTCGAACGGCCGCGCGAATGGTGAAGCGCGCAGCATGTTCATCGACCGGCTCGCTGCAAAAGAACTGGGGATAATCGAAAGAGCCATTGCCGCGTTCAAGGCGCGTCAAACCGATGAAGCAATCGAAAAATACCTCAAGCAGCTTCGAAAAGAACTGGACAGCACCAAGCGTGCAATCCTGAAAAGCCCGGAAATCACTCCGGAGATCAGAGCATCCCTGAAAGGCGTGAGCCTTTATTCGTGCCGGCACCAATTCGTTGCAGACGCAAAGCGGGACTTGGCAAATAATCCCGACGGACCAGCCATTTTGGCCGCGCTGCTTGGCCATAACTCAGCCGACACGGCTCCCTTGCACTATGGGAAACGACGATGCGGAAAATCCGCCATCAAGGTATGGCCAACTCCAGAAAGCATTGAAGCGGTCACAAAAAAAACGATGAAACGAAGCCCGATGGCTACAGCACGTAAAGAGCAGAGCAAAATCGGGCTGGGGTTTGATCCGTTCTGAGTCAATTAAGGGTGTGACCGGGATGAAACAAAATTAGGACTTTCGATCCGTAACAATATGTTTTATTGATATTGTTTCTTAGCTCTAGTTACGCATATGAACTCTCATGCAATGTCACGGCTGCTGTAACTCGGCCAATTGCGTGCGCAACCCGGTAAGTAAAGTGTCCTGTCCGTCTCGAATGGACAGAAGCTGCGTGCGCTCGACTTCCAGCTGCCGCAATTGCTCATCGCGCTGCACTAGCAGCTCGTGAAGCTGCTGTTTGGCGGTAGTGCCGCAATATGGCTACGGCATGATCACGCTCTAAATGCCTCGACGCAGCTCATCCGTCTGCTTCTCAGCCCGATGCAACGGGCTTTCTGCCTGATGCAGAGATTTTGTGGCAGCAGTCACGCCACCATTGCTAACCGGGGGCCACGGCGCGGATTCCGGTGCGCAAGAATGCGCAGCCTTGGAAAGACAGTGGCGCGGGGGCTCGTGCCCGCAATGAGATCCCGCGCACGACCCAACGTCTGGGACGGACGATTTGGAAAAAGTAGAGTGGTTACCACCGGCGTAGTCTGGTCGAGACCAAGATGCGATGTCTCAAACAGCTCGGTGAGAGAGGGATGGCACGTAACTTCGATCGCTAGGTTGTAGAGCTGCAAATTCGTGCCGCGCTCCTCAATCGTTTCACCCAGCTTGGCACGCCTCATACCGTGCGTGTGGCATAAGTCCGTCCGGGGTCAGGGGCATTGCGCCCTCAGGCTGATTTATGCAACAAAGCCGATTACCTACTGTTACTAAAAAAGCCGAATCTGCATCTGCCCATCCACCGCATACCGACTCGCCAAACCGATTGGATTCAGTATCTGGTCCCGGTATATGTGAAATGCAACGTACTGATCGGCCGGACTTAGCCAATTCCGTTTCTGAGCATCAAGCAAGCGCCAAGCTCCTTCAAAATGCAACTCGGCCCAATTGTGATAATCCTCCGGCCGTGGTGCCAAACTACGATCGGCTACGTAGCCACCCAGCACTCGGGCTGGAATACCATTAGCTCGTGCAAGTGCGACAGCTAGGCTGGCATATTCAGTGCAATCGCCTCGGCCATCGTTAAGCGCACTCAACGCACCCAAATCATCTGCCAGATAACCCGCGTATTTCATGTGCTGACCCACCCACTCATAAATTGCACGAGCCGTTTCGGCTGCCGAATCGCGCAGCAGTAGCCGGGCTTGAGTCTGAATCTTCGGATGCCCGCTTTCCACGAAGCGCTCTGCCTGCAACCAGATTCTCGGGTCAGGCAGGATGCTACTGACAGGGCTCGTACGCATCCGCACATCTGCCACCACGGACACCATTTTGCTGGCCAAAGGTGGCAAGGTAGGAATCGAGATCTTGAGCACACTTTGCTGAAGCACATCCGTCTGGATCTCGTAAGGCACGCTCACCCTCACGCCCTCCAGAACCTGCGTGGTGCTCTCCTTCATGGGCATGTAGAGCCACAAAGTCTGATTCTGAAGCGGCGTCGCGGAGGGATTGATGATCGAAATTGCAAAGCGCAGCTGACGCTGCACACTGTCATCTCCCGTTTGCGCGCGGGCAAACGAAGCCCCGCCGCCGCAGCCTGCGAGCAGCGCACCGCAATACTTCAGGCAACTCCGGCGATCCATGATCTTCGCCTTAAAGGCCGCAGCCAAGCTGTTTAGGTCCGAGTGCCTGGGCTGCCCACACCGCTTGTTGCTGCTTCAGGTAACGCACGTAGGCTTCCGTTTTATCGGCATACATCAGCAACGGCACGGGTTTGATTGCCTGGCGCAATTTTTGAAGGTCTTCGGCAGGTAAAGGCGCCGCAGCCACCAACAGCAATGCGGCAGGCAAGGCATTCCGGTTGGCCTTACGGTAGCGAGCCAGCATGGAACTCAAAGCCTCAGGGCTAGCCGACACGATCTCGACGCCAGACTTCAGTTGCGACAACATGTCCACTCGCTCCCGGACAATCAGCAACAAATTCGCGTCGAACTGGCTTTCCACCCAAAGTTCGGCGGAACTCAACCCCTCCATCAACCCTGCGTCACTCGCTCGGCCAAGCGCAGGCAAGCCTTGAGCAGCCCATGCGGCCATGCCGCCACGCAACACTGATACCCGCTTGAAGCCCTGAGCTTTCAGCGCTGCGCAGGCTGAATACAGCTCACGCTCCCCCTTGCCCGAGCCAGCCAAAATCACCGTCTTGTCATACAGAAAAGTTTTTTGTCGCAGGTTCGCTACATCCAGATTCAGCGCATCGGCAATGCGAAAAGCGTTAAAACTCTGTGAAGTCCGCGTGTCGACCACCACTACGCCCGGCTGGCCTAGCATCCTGGCAAGTTCGCTACCATCCAGCGCGCAACTCAGATCAGGTGCCCATGCCATCGATGAAGTCTGAGCAGTATTACTGGTTTGTTCAGGGGCATCACGTCGACACACTCCCGAAGCAGGCTTGATGTCTTTCAGCGCCTCCGGCATGCCGGCCCCCACCTGGTTTTGCGCCGATACCACGGTACAGCCCAGCAGCGTGCCCAAAATCAACAACTTCTTCGTCAGCGGTTTCAACATGAGACCCAAATAATGAATGAAACGACAAGTGACTGCTCATCACGCAATCCACAGACCCAAACCTCAGCCACCGCCCAAACCCTTGAAGAACGATGGCACTGCAGACGCTTCGACTCCAGGTACAGGGGTACTCGGTGCTGAATTCGTCACCCCCGGCAAAGGCACATCACCCGTCGCTGCACCCAGACGCAATACCAGATCGGACGGATAGGTAAACACCCATTCACTGTATTTCTGCTTGTGGCCGAACACCATATCGTCGGCCTCAAAACCAGCCTGCTTGATCGGTACCTGTTCTGACAAGGAATGCACTCCCACAATCCGTCCGCCCACCCGTACCAAGCCCCACTCTGCCTTACCCGTCAGCGGATCGACAAACACCTTGCGCAAATGGCGCCGGATGCCGGGGCTGCGCTGGTCCTGCAGCAGATCCTCCAGACTCAGCGGATAGTCGTGCCGGCCATTCAGCAGCATGGTTTCATAGTAACGGCCAATCGCCGCACGAAACTGCCGGCCAATCGCCAGCAGCTCCATCTCCTTGTCGCGCTGCACCGAGGTTTGAAAAACTTCCAACCCCGCCGCCAGGCCCAAACCCATCATCGCCACCAACAGCAAGACCCACAGATAGGCGAAGCCCCGCAAGCCGTATAGCCTACAGCGATTCATAGCTGCGCCCATCGCGGGCCAACCCCGGCGCCCCGCTCTTCACGTCCGCCACGCCCGGCTTTTCTGAATCCTGCGAAGGCAGCAGAATCCAAGTTGTGCTCGACTCCGTCACCGGGTCCTGCGGCACGGCACGCAGGTATTTATCCTCCACCAACTCATCCAGCGTTTCCGGGAACTTCCCCTTGTCGGCGTAAAACTTGTCGAGCGATACCCGAATCACCCGCAGATTCTCTTGCAACGCCACATCCTTCGATTTTTCCAGCGAACCGAAATAGCGCGGCAAGGCAATCGACACCAGCAAGGCGACAATCGCCATCACCACCAACATCTCGATCAGGGTAAAGCCGCGCAATTTATGTTTCATATCCAGTCATCCATCAAACACAGCACTCCGCCGGGTTTTCGCAAAACCATGTTTTCAGCAAACAACGCTGCTTATCCCTGTACTAGCAACCACAAACCCAAGCCAACAGCTTAAAGAGTCTCGCCTGACGGGCTTCTTCAGGCACAAATCCCGAAGAACGAAGCAGATCGAACATATCGGCCTGTAGAAACCCGCTGCGCGCGGTTCTTCAGTCCATCAACCACAGCAGGCAAAAGGTAAGACCCCGCGTTTTCCCTTTTACGACCGACTCTGGGTTGAAGATTGAAGATTTGAAATATTGGCATGTTAGATATGCTCCCTTGCTCCCGTATTTTCCTTCCACACAGCAAAAATCATTCCCTGTCGGACGGTTTGTCCGCGCAGGTCAATTGATCCACCCTACCCGGGCTACTTAGCTGGGTTGGTTAAAAAATCAACACTCCAAACGCCATGTTCTTTTTTTCCAACAACCCAAAAAAAACCATCAAACGGAATAAAAATCAAATACTCAGCATAACCATACTCACCGGAAACTCTAAAGCTTGAGACAAATGGAACAATAAAAACGAATCCACCTACAAATCGCTCGCTCGACTTTTTATAAACATCAGTAAAGTACAGCAAAGAATATGCAGAAAAATACATAATAACGAGTATTTTTAAAACCCTTAAAAATGATTTTTTATTTTTTACCATAAAAACAAACCTCCAGGCCGGCCGCAGCAACGGCCTTTATTCCAGACGGCTTCCCAAGTGAACCTTGAGGCCCAAGACCAACATATGGTTGCACCCCCTTGTCTTTAAAACCACTGCCATCGCAATTTGCCTCCCAATCAGCTTGAATTCCGGCATTTCCTGCTATTTTCCCTGCCACCCCTCCAGCTTCGAAAGCAACCTCCCCCCAAACACCAACACCTCCACCGCCAGACTTTCCAGAGCTACCTCCGGGGGCACTTCCTGGTCGCCCTCCCAAGGGATCCACAGTAACGCCTCCCCCCCAGCCCCAACCCACCCGAAAACACACAAATGTTTCATTGGTATTGGGGTCAATGCCTGCTATCACTCCTCCTCATCCCCAAGGAGCGTACGCTTCAGCACCAACAGAAATCAGCCCCCTATCATCAAAGTTTCTTACAGGAGATCCTTCTCCATATATAAAAACATGATTAAAACCAGAACGAAAACGAGCCATTTGTCCTACATAAACAATACCAAAAACATTTTTATCGCCCCATCTAAGCACCTCAACCTTACCATTCACTAACGTACCAATCGGATCCTGAGTCACACACCTCCCCGTCTGACTGTCGTAATACCGATACCAGTTGTAATGCAGCCCCGTCTCTTCATCCAGATACTGCCCCGGTAATCTGAGGTTTGAAGTAATCGTCGGGTTCTCCGCCGTGGCGGCCGGCGTGATGATCGTCGCCTCGCCAAACGCGTTGTACGCCGCCGCCCACAGCACCCGACCGGTCTTGTCGGTCGCCTGAACCGGAGTCTGCAGGTGATCGTGCTGGTAATACGCCACAAGGTCTTGGCCGTTGCTGTTCTTGGTCTTCACGAAGAGCACGCCCGTAGTGAAGGGGGCGTCTGGCTTCGGCCCGTATTGCGTCGTGATTTGTGGCGCATCCGTCGTGCTGGCAGTGACGCTGTTATCCGTGCTGTTCAGCGTGATGGCCTGTGTCGCTTCGGCAATCAGCCCTTCGTCGGCGTACAAATAAGTCGTGCGCTTGGCTTGCGCCAAAGCGTTGCTGTCCTTATCACGGTATTGTTCCTTCCAGATCCGCCGACTCATCGGGTCATAGCCGTAGCGTGCAATCAGCTTGGCGGCGCCGCTGCTGGCGTCTGTGACTTCAATTAGGCGATTGAGGGTGTCGTAGGTGTAACGCGTGACTTTGGCACCTTCACTCTTTTGTGTGAGGTTGCCGTTGTCGTCGTATTGATACGTTGCCGCGCTACCACGAGTGAGCAGACGATTGTTGGCGTCATAAGTCCAGGAGCCGCTGACTTTACTGTGCGCCGTGCGATTGGCCACCCCATCGAGCGTGAAGGTTTCGGTGTCGGTGCCGAAGAGGCCGCCGGTATCGGTCTTGGCCTGAGTCAGGCGCAGTTCATCGTCGTAGGTGTAAGTACTGTCACGGCTTGAGGTGCTGCCGCCAGCGGTCTGGCTCAGTTGGGCGAACTGGAGTTCGAAAGCCTTGCCCCAAGTGTGCTTGAGGCTCAGAGTGGTTTGCTGGCCCGGGGTCTTGACCTGAACACTTTCGGGTTGAAGAACGCCATCGTAGAGCTTGGTGACAGTACTGCCGCCCGGCAGCGTAATCTGCGTCGGGGCGGTCCATTTGAACTGGTTGACGGTAATGCTGCCTTCGCCGGGAATGCTGACGGATTCCAGTTCGCCATGGGCCGCATAGCTGTAGCCGATCTGGGTATCATTGGCCCAGGTGAGGTGAGCGCTGGAGCAGCTATGGGCGCGGGTAGGCAAAGCCACGCGGCTTCGCTGACCAAACGAGAGAAAATGCTTGACAGACATCATTCTGTTTTGGGCATTTCAGAAAACTTGATCACATGATTGATCTGCATACACAGATGAACAGATGAAGCAGCCATTTGCCCCCCTCATCCCTACGACTACCGCCAGTTCTTCATGGCCGCTCCAACAAAATCCGAGCCAGGCCCCCATGGCACTACCTTAAGCCATAAGCATTAAGATCGGGCCACCAAAACGAGGTGGCTGAGAGCCTCACTTGATAAGATCGTGGTGTCTGAAGTCACGTTCGCTAAAAGGAGGATCAGCCATGGTGGATGCTAGCAAAAAAACGCCTGCAAGAAGGCGTTGAGAAATTTCGTCAGCAATTTTGTGATCAACCAACACAAGCGCTGGGGAGCGTTTTCTCGGCCGAAGCTCTGCAAAGTCTTGTGGAGGATGAGGTTGGCAACTTTCGGGAACGCATCTATCCGCCGCTCACGACCTTGGGGCTATTCATTGGCCAGGCCTTGAGTCAGGACGGCGCCTGCCAGGACGCGGTATCCCGACGACTCAGCGAACGGACGGCACGAGGTCAGTCCGCCTGTAGCCTGAACAGCGGTCCGTATTGCAAGGCGCGCCAGCGCTTGCCACTTGGACTGATCTGCCGACTTGCGCTGACGGCGGCACAAGCGCTTGAACGCGCCGGCCCGGCTGCCTGGAAGTGGCGTGGGCGTACGGTCAAGCTGATGGATGGCACCACGATTTCAATGCCTGATACGCCCAGCAACCAGTCGGCATATCCGCAGAGCGGCGTGCAAGCCCCTGGACTGGGCTTTCCGCTGGCGATGCTGGTGGCCGTGATTTCCTTATCCACGGGCGCCGTACTGGACTGGGCGCTGGGACCGTGCCGGGGCAAACATACCGGCGAGCAGGCCTTGTTTCGCCAATTGATGCCACGGCTTGAAGTTGGAGACATCATTCTGGCCGATCGCTATCACTGCAACTACTTCACCGCCGCACAATTGGTAGAGCGTGGCGTCGATCTGGTGACGCGCCAACATCAGCGCCGCAAGACCGACTTCAGGCGGGGCAAACGCTTGGGGCGGCGGGATCATCTGGTGGAGTGGATACGCCCAAAATGCCCGGCCTGGATGGATGCCGAAACCTATGCGGGCATGCCAGAGCGGCTGGTCATGCGAGAAACGGAAGTCGCTGGCCGCATTCTGGTGACGAGCTTGCTGGAGGCCAAAACGGTGAGCGCGGCAGAGCTTGATGCACTGTATGGCCGACGCTGGCAGGTTGAGGTGGATCTTCGCTCCATCAAGGCCGAGATGGGCATGGATATCCTGCGCACACAATCGGTTGCGATGGTCGACAAGGACATCGCGGTCCATCTGCTTGCCTACAACCTTGTTTGCGCATTGATGGTTCGTGCTGCAGCAGGCTCAGGGGTAAGTCCTCGCTCCTTGAGCTTCAAGGGCACCGTTCAGCTTTATCTGGCCTTTGAACAGCAGGTTCGCTTCTGCTCGGGGGTTGAACTCATCACCATGACCGCATATCTGCTCGGAGGAATCTGCCAACTTCGACTACCTGAGAGGCCTGGCCGTATCGAACCTCATGCGATCAAGCGACGGCCGAAAAGCCATCAGTTGCTCACGATCCCTCGCGGTCAAGCTCGCGAAAAAATCCGCCAATCAAGGGCTGCAGTGGCTTAAGGTAGTGCCATGGGAGCCAGGCCCCTTTTACTCGCTGGCCCGCTTGCTGGCCCGCTTACGCAAGCCGGGGGCCAAGGAACTTCACGGGCCAACAGGCAAGCCCCGCTCCTGCGACATGACCGCGTCCGAATTGCTGGATTCCATTTCGCATACAAAAGCGCTTAACTTAATGGCATTGGCCCTACCTGGCTGGCTTGCTTTTTCCACAAGAGCCCAGCAATCCAATTATTTCTTTTGAAGCAGAAACATTCTTAGCGTACTCAAATACGTTTCTACCCCACTCGTTCGTAACAGACAAATCTGCCCCACTTTTAATTAACGCTTTAACAATATCGACATTCCCACCAATTACAGCATTAAAAATA